>Ga0070690_100001128_pt1 | contig 13712 bp, 9 predicted proteins | sample KBSS33HmetaG_FD_64671 | JGI IMG/M metagenome (GOLD analysis project Ga0070690, IMG submission 64671) | Switchgrass rhizosphere microbial communities from Kellogg Biological Station, Michigan, USA - KBS S3-3H metaG | ecosystem: Host-associated > Plants > Roots > Rhizosphere ... | reverse complement strand
CGGTAATCAGCGGTGGGAACTCGCCGCCGGCGCGACCCTCTACGATGTCACCCATCTCGGATGCCGCTCCGCACGCTACACGCCGTCGAACGCTGCCAACACGTGCTCGCCTGCGAACGCTCCCACGAAGAGTTTTCCTGTGAATCCGGGGGCGGCCATGCCTGCCGTGAACGGCTGCCAAAAGCAGGACTACGCGGTTCTCATCGTCATTGGGCTGGGTGACATTCACTGAGCGGCCGCACGGAAGGCGCGACCGCTCGCCACGCGACCAGGCCGACACCGGCGCTACTTCTCCACCGAGCGGCCGGAGCGCCTCTGGAACAGATTCATGGCGGATCAGACTACTGCTCCCGAGTAACGCCGCAGCATTTACCTATCCGCGCCTCAACTTCTGGTAAGTAAAGCGGACTTTGAGCAAATCGTGAATCCGCAGGATTCCATATTACGGTTAGCCGGTTACGCGGCCACTGGTTGGAATCTGGCGTTCCTAACAATACGCGACTTATGGGGATGAATTAGCACGGGGTCGGTTTCGGGCACTTGTCCGGAGTGCCGACTATGCCGGAGTTGGATATTTCCGGAATAGTCTGTTGCCATTGTACTGAGCGCAGGCTGTATTTCGATCGAAACAACTGATTTGAGTTGTGCGATAGTGATTCAGTTCGCAAACGCTCGCAGTAGCTTTGGTACGCTGCAATGATGCTTGCTTCATTCTTCACGTTCATCCTGGTCACGCAAAGCATCTCTGGCGGAGTAGGCGGCGGAGTAGTCCGGCCAAGCAATCCAGTGCCCGCAGATGTTGCAGCGCGGCGACAGGCGATAAGATCCGCCCCCACGAACCTCGACAAAGCGAGTCCCGATCTGCTCCCGCTAATCGAAAGAAGTCTGCAAGATCCTGACGCGCAGGTGCGTTTCTCGGCAATCGCGGCACTGACGCAGCTGAACATGAACATTCAGAATGTTGCCCGTGGCAGCCAAGCTATTCCAAGACAGATTGATCCAAGAGGCCGTTCATCACTGCAGTCGGTCCTTCTGAAAGCGCTCAATGACTCCGACTTCCGCATTCGGGGCGGCTCGGTAAAGGCCATCGTATTTGTGACAGACCCGCCCAGCACAAGCGTCCGCATGGCATTGATCGCAGCGTTTCAACGAGAGCGTGACCCGAGTGTCCGCGGGGCGATCGTCAGTGAGTTTGGGAAATTTAGTGACCCTGATTCGGCTGACCAGCAGGTGCTTGTTGATGCCATCGACGATGTATCTCCCCAAGTCAGGCGCGTAGCCGCGATGGGCCTTGCAAATTTCCATCCCGCCGTCGCATTGCCGAGAATAGTTGCCGAACTGCAAATGGGGCCGGCGGAGACGCGGTCGGAGTTCGTTCACGCGCTTGCAAGTTACGGGGTATTGGCAAAGCCGTATGTTCCGCTTTTGAAGACGGTACTCGAAAATGAGACCAGGGAATCCTATAAGGAGCAGATCCGCCGGGCCATAACTACGCTTGAGAACAGCCGTTAATAGTCGTGCCCAACCTCAAACATGCTCAGTTGGGAATGCTTCCGCGCCCTGCGTCCGGAATTCGTCAATGCAATCCCCGACTTTATCGGGACAAACAGAACCAAACAGGGTGGGGCCTCTCAATCGGCGAATGGGACCTGTAATCGGAAAGTGAATTCGCGCACGAATAAAGAGGGGAAAACGCGGCCCTTGACCATTCCCCCTCAGTAACGGGCTTCTGTTTACCGATCGTGAATTCAGGTGGCCGGATTGTCGGCATCTCGGACAAGTGCCTTTCGCCCGCATTTACCGCAATCAACTGAAGAGGCCAAGTTTCCGAGATGCCGGTTACCCGTCCGTTTGCCTTTATGCTGCAGGCTGAGGCATTTCTTCAAGCTCGCTATTCCACTCGAAGAAACCTCTCACCTCAAGAATGTGATCCGCGAGTTCATTAGCAAGATGGATGCGTCTTTTCCAATCGACGCTATCGAAAAACAGCCGCGCTTTGGTCGCTAGGTCAGGGTCCATAGTCATCAGAGTGTCCAACACGTCCTTATCGCGAGGGATAAACCGTCCGGCCTTCAGAAACGCAAAATGCAGCATCTGTCTAACCGCTTCTGAGGCCAACATAACCGCAGCTGCTGGATTTCGCTCGACGATATCCGCTGCGTCTTCCAACTTGGTAGCAGCAGCATATCTTGCCTGCGTGAGTGTCTCTGGAGTTAACGTTGGGGAAGATCTAAGTAAGGAAATTGCAGTTTGTCGAAGGTGCTCGACCACAGGATCGGTCGCCAAAACAACAATTCCTGTTGCCATCATGTGTGCCGATATGGGGCGTGCCTCCCTCTGATCCTGGACAAAGTATTTCTGAATAACCCATGGAGGGTTCACAAAGATCTCCGCCGGGACACCAACGAAAAACCTCTGAAGACGCTGCCGGACCGGCTCCATATGAATGACCCAGACATCAAGGTCACTGTTAGCGTCAGGCGTTCCTCGGACGACGGTTCCCGCAGCAATAATGCCGACTGGTTTAAATCGTTCAAGGACGAACGACACGGCCTCGTGTAAAGCCCGATCATATTTGTCGGGCAACTTTGGAAAGTTACATAGGTATTCCATCGCGGTATTCAATCACATCAGGGCCGTAGGCCACACACCGGATAATTGAAGAATCGTCGATACATGGGTAGTCGGCATCTCGGACAAGTGCCTTTCGCCTGCGTCGGCTCACGGAACTTAGGGAATGCTTCTGATCTGGACGGTCTCTTTCGACGACTCCGTTACACGGATTGGTTTGCCTTGCGACTCCGCCTGCCGAACAACTTCGGCATCGAAATACGCATAGGGTTCGATGGTCTCCCACGCAAACAATCGGTAACTGCCCGGAGGAATCCCCAGGATCGTGAAGCGGCCATTTTCGTCCGCAGTAGCCCGCTTGTACAGATCAAATCGGTCGCGTTGTGTTTCTGGTATAAGGACAGCTTCGATGTAGGCAGCGGGTACCTGTCGCGCGTCCACAACCGTCCCTTCGATCAGACCGGATCGATTGCTGATAAGCAGATCGAGTGTGCCGGACACGGGTCCGTTAAGCTCAATGGTCTGGCCCAGAATGTCTTGCTGTCCGAGCCGCGCTTCCTTCACGTAATAATCCGCAGGAAGCCGGGTGACGGAGAGTCTGTAGGAACCGGGAGAGAGGCGAAACAGCGGAAATGTCTCGGAAGCGATCGCATTCACCGGTGTCGCTTCATAGGGAGCGCGCGCACCAAACCATTCGAGTGCCACACGAATGCCTTTGTTATACAACGTCTCCACGGCAAAGCCTTCCGTGCGAATACGGGTATTCACATTGAACTGAGGAACAATCGTAAGCGTGATGCCGTCCACATCACGGTCGGATACCGTTACGGACGTTTGCGCGCTAACTCGATCGGCTGTACCCGGGCCAACTGTCCCGGCTCCAATCCAATACGTGCCAGTGGTTACATTTCGGACGTCGAAAGTGCCGTCGGAAGCGCGGTAAGCATCGGTGGTCGCAGACGACTTGCCAAAGCGCTTCGAGACCAGAATCGAAACAGACCTGGGAGACTGTCCAGTTCGAGAATCGATCACCCGCCCGCGGATATGGTAAGACGTCGCCGCCGCTCGGGCCGGCAGCAGAGACCAATCGATATTCCCCACGTCCAGGCCCGGCTTGACGTCGATAGGCTGCGCTTTGGATGAATCGGTTGTGCCGGGATAGTAGGAGCCCTCGTATCCCACGTTCTCCGTGCTGTTGGTGCTTACCGCGTCTCCTGGAACGCGCACAGGTGAAACACGCACAGGTTCGGCAATGATGGTGTATCGCCCAGGAGAAACCCAATAGAGCCTGTACTGGCCCCGATCGTTTGTTCGCGTGGTGCCGGCAGCCTCAAAGCCGACTTCGCCGTCTTCGCCATAGTACTGCTTCATGAGACGCACCTGTATGCCTTCCATGGGCTGTCCCTGCTCGTTCGTAATTCTTCCATCGACGCTTCCGGTGGACGTCATCGAAACGACCAGACCCTTCATTACCTGTCCTGCATCCAGGCGAAAAGAAATACCGCGGCCGAAAGCGGAACGCTGGCCGTATTCCTGGCGAACAAAACCATTCAGGGAGAATGAAATACGATAATTGGACCCGGCAGAGACGTTGGGAAAAACAAACTTACCGTCAGAATCCGCCAACGCCAGACTCTGATAGTTCACGCCAGTCAGCCTTACCTGAACTCCCGCGATAGGCACGCTCGTTCCAGCACGAACGACAATCCCCTCGACCGAAGCGGGGGCCTGTTGAAGCGGCGCCTGCATCGAAATGACTGCGATCATCGCGCTAAGAATAATGAGTCGCATACCTTGGTTATGGAATCGTACCGCACGTTGTACGGGGCTGAAAAGTATCGCCGAAGGGTTTGCGAATCTTACCTGAGTGGACATGAAGTCGGCATCCGTAGAAGTGAAACTCCGGCCGGATGGCGACCTGCAAGTGAAGGGTAGCCGGTATTCCGGACATGTGGCCATCATCGTATGGGAGTAAGAACGATGTATCGGAATTTCGGCGATTAAATATGGCGCTCAACGCTTGGTCTTGGAAAAAGTTCTTCTCCGAATTGTCACGGTGCTCGTTTCTGTTGCCGTTGCACTATTCGCAGCGATTTATGCTTCTGCGCCCTTCGGTCTTGAAATATCGTCTGGTGTCCAGGAAGGCACGCCGATTACGCTACTCGCGTTCATATCCGTCTTCGTACCGCTGTTCATATTCCTGGTTGCCACTGGCGCTTGGGTTATCAATCACAAATACAGAAATCCATCGCATTTAAATTGAGGAAACAAGCTGTTCTTAGCGGCTTGGATGAAAATTCAAGCGGTTACGTGCTGCATCTTCCCGCCGGTACCTGTCACTTCGTCACGATAGCGGTGATGAGCGAGGACCAGGAGTCCCCGCGGACTTCCGCTTCCCTCAGGGCGGCGCGAACGGCCGGCATGCGCGATGCCGGAGTAGGTTCGTTAGCCGCCGCTTTGCCGCCGATGCGGTACGCCATTAGTCTCTCCGCCATGGTGCTGCGAAAAGCGTCGCGACGCTCCAGGAGCGCTCGACGGAGTTCCACTGGACCGCTAAACGTTGTTCCATCGACCATCACTCCGGAAGCATCGATCGGATCGGAACCGTAGTCGGAGCGCCAGCGTCCGAGGACGTCGAAATTCTCCAGGCCGTAGGACAGAGGAAAGAAACTCTGATGACATGTCACACAGGGAGTGGCGGGAAAACCCCTGCTTTGCTTCACCAAAGGTGAGTGCTTCTCAAAAGGGAAATCCTTTGGCGGGATATTCGGCAGGGGCGTCGGCGGGTTCACGCCAAGGAAACGGGTGAGAATCCACTTTGCCCTCATGGCAGGCGACGTGGTGGGAATATCGACCGGGTAAGCGATGTACGCTCGGGAAGTTAACGTGAGAATACTTCCCTGCGCGAGCAATCCGGCACGTTCGGGACCCGGCCAGGTGACGCGGCGATACTCGGGCCCAGCCACATTAGCAATGCCGTAGTGCCGCGCGAGCCGTTCATTGAGAAACGTGTAGTTCGCAATCCACAAGTCCACCGGATTTCGGTCCTCACGAAGCTGGCTTTCGACGAACAGCTCGGTCTCGCGTTTGAAATTGCCCCGCAACTCGTCGTCGAATTCGGGGAAGAGCGTGCTGTCCGGCTTCGTCGTTGCCAACTGATCCAGTTGGAGCCAGGTGTCAAAGAATTCGGTGACCAATGCGGAAGACCGGATGTTGGAAAGCATCCGACGGACTTGTGCCTGCAAGGCCTGAGCCTGGTGCAACGTCCCCTGGACTGCGGCATCGCGGAGTTCCTCATCAGGCTCGCCGTTCCAAATTAGTTTGGCGAGTCGCAGCGCAAGCTCCGTATCGTTCAACGGTGCGGTAGTTGTTGCGGCACGATCCAGAGAGCTGGTCAATGCAACGATCGTCGATTCGTACGTTTTGCTGTCGGGCCTCGGTGCAGCCATGGGGGGCATCGTGCGCGCGCGCAGTTGCCGAACAACTCGCTCCCATGTTTCGGGGACCTCCGATGGCCGATCAGCATCGAGCCGGTCCAGAGACAGGCGACCTGCAGGGGCCTGACCGCTGTGACAGGATACGCAGTAGGTCTTGATCATGGCTGCCGGCGTGACGATGTTCTGAGCGGTGACCGCGGCGGGAATCGAGGCGAACGCTATTCCGAAGATCGATATACGCAGCACGTGCGTGAGTTTTACGAGTCTCATGATGCGCGAGAATAGTCGAGGGTGAGTGCATTGTTATCACGGTTCTGTCCGCCGAATGTAAAATTCCCGTCACGGACGCAGGGCCGTAAACTTTGTTGCAAGGAAGCGGGCGACAGAAATGGGATCCGGCGGTTCTTGTCACGTTGGCTAGGTGAGGTTGGCCCCAAGACACTTGCCGGTTCATCATGTGAACCGCCGTCGTCAACGTTCTTCTTCGCAGTATTTGTGTGCTCGAATTCATTTTTCCGGACAGCCGGTTGATCAGCACGCAAACTTCGGAGAAAGTGCATGGCGGCGTGGATGGCAGCGGTGGCAGTTGCCATAACACTTCCCAGAGTCATGGTGCAGGAATGGTAACTACGCGTCCTCGATGAGGTCGGAATTCCCTTCCCGGATGTTCGTCTTGAACGAACGTGGGACGATACACCTTCAGTGCGAGCGGTGGGACGAGTTGCGAACAAATCCAACTGGGTCTGCAGTCTTTCCTCGAAAGATTTCTACCGACCGACAATCGTGATGCCTCAGGGGAATCGAGTCTCGTGACCGTCACCCGAATTTCTGAAACACGGACCCGCCGAAGGATACTCTCGGTCTTCGATGAATTCTCTATGCGCCCTGGAACGGTTCGTCGGCACTGCCGCCATAGATCGCCGGCACTTTCGAACCCATCGACCGGAGGTAAGTCATCAATTGGCCGCGGTGATGGACGTTGTGATTGTTGGCCGCCCCAAGAAGCGATATCGATGCATTCTTCATTCCGAAGAAATCAATTTCCTTCGCGAGTTGCTCGCCGGGCGTCGAGCGGAGGCGTTGAATTCGCTTTGGATACTCGCGCGCGTAGAACGCGACAACTTCATCGATCGTGTGGAGCCCTGCAGTTCTCTTGCTTTCGGTTTCCGGATCGTAGACAAACACCGCGTCGCAGATGCTATCGAGAAACCAGAGGTCGGCGGCGGCGATGTGGGTCACCAGATCCCACGCCGTCCGAGACTTCTCATCCGGCTTGTAGTCGCGTCGATCGTTGGGAACCGCTCGCAGCACCTTCAAAGTATTTGCGCATTCGCGGTCGAACATTTCGGCGAAGTAATCGGCGATGGCTTTGGCGTGATCCGCAGTCATTGGCACCTCGTCCGCGTATTGTACGGTGTTTTTAGGTCATCGAGCCGAAACATCGCCAGAGAACAGGTCTCCGAAAACGCCCAGGTTTTACCGAATCGCATGTCAGTGGTCGCGTAGTCGGTTACTACTCGATTTTTTTCGAATCAGCCGACTCAGGACAGAATGAAAATCGACAAGCTTGCACCTGGCAAGCCGAGACGTCTACAGTCAGGTTTGATGTGATCCGCACGACAAGCCATCCATCACTGCACTGGAATGAGCAGGAGGAACTGCCGTCCATTTGGCATGAGATCGAACTGCCGCCGGTACTCGGCCTGAACGAACCCCTTAACCGGCAGTGGAGTTGGTTCAACACTGCTCGCCGGGTCTTTCGTATTCACTCCGAGCTGAAACATTTGGCGAGCGCGGTCGAAGTAAAGAGACTGACCGTCTGGCACCCACAGCGGATGCGAGCCTCCGTTTCGCGTGAGTTGAAAACGTTTTCCGTTGGATGGCAATGGCTCGAGCCAGACCTCGTAACGCCCGGTCTCGTTGGACGCATAAGCCATCCAGCGGCCATCAGGCGAAACGTTACTGCTGTGCTGCGCGGATCCCGGAAGATCGATCAACTGCGTGGTTTTGCGTGTGGTCATGTCGAATGCCGAGATGCCGTAATCGCCGTTGCCGGTCAACGTGAGAAATCGCATCTGCGACCCACCGGCCATCCATCCTTCGGCGCTTCTTGTATCGAGCAGATGCTCGGGATTTCCCGTACCATCAGCAAGCCGCCAGTACACGGCGTCCGGCTTCTCACCGGAGACGATGTAGACAAGCCGCTCGCCGTCCGGAGTCCACATCGGCGCCCAATTCATCGGTCCTGGATTGGGAGAAAGCGGGCGGCGTCCGGCGAGATTGGAAAGCTCCGCTACCCACAGCCGCGGGCCGTCCGGTCCGGTCATATCGCGGGTCTCGAAGGCTACGCGTTTTCCGTCGGGGGACACTCGCGGTGCGTAGACTGTCTGCGGCAGGCGTCCAACCACTTTGGAAGTGCCGTCGAGATCGAACAGTGTCAGGTCGAATCCGCCAGCTCCCTGCCCACTCACCGTGATCCCGGCAAGAAGAAGGATCAGCGCGAAGAAGAATATTCGGATCTGCATTTTTTCACTCCAGTGTCCGTGTTATCAAAACTACATACACGCCATTCCCGGAATCGTCAAAGTAAACTGACGCAGACACGTGCGGTAGCAGGCGCAAGGGTCCATTTGTTTTTTCCTCACGGCGTAGGCATTCCGCTGTCTGTCATCCTCGAATCCCTGACTGATTTGCGGAGCCTCTGATAAGATCCGCTCGGTCTTTGTCTGCACATCATGATCGGAACCAGGCTCGCACATTACGAAATCACCAGCCACCTGGGAACAGGCGGGATGGGTGAGGTGTATCAAGCTACCGATTCGAAACTGGGGCGTAGTGTCGCCATCAAACTCCTCCCGGAAGCGTTCACCCACGACCCTGATCGCTCTGCACGATTCGAGCGTGAATCACGCGTGCTGGCTTCACTCAATCATCCCAACATTGCGGCAATATACGGCATTGAAGAATCCGGTGGGCGGAAGTTCTTAGTGATGGAACTGGTGCCCGGAGAGACGCTGTCCGCTCGCATCAAGCGGGGTCCGATACCGGCAGCGGCGGCGCTCGAGATTGCCACGCAGATTGCGAACGCTTTGGAGGCGGCGCACGAGAAGGCTGTCGTGCACCGCGATCTGAAACCGGCAAATGTGAAGATCACGCCCGACGGCAAGGTGAAGGTGCTGGACTTCGGTCTTGCGAAGGCTTACACCCGTGACCCGGCAGACGGCGGTCTGTCGAATTCTCCGACACTCAGCGCGGCCGCAACCAACACCGGAGTGATTCTCGGCACGGCGGCATATATGTCGCCGGAACAGGCGAAAGGCCGTGAGGTGGACCGGCGCACGGACATCTTCGCGTTCGGATGCGTACTCTACGAAATGCTGACGGGACGGCCGGCGTTTGAAGGCGATGATGTACCGGAGATCCTCAGCGCAGTATTGAAGAGCGATCCGGACTGGACACGCCTGACATCGGACGTGCCGCCCCGCATTCGGGACCTGCTGCGAGTCTGCCTCCAAAAGGACGCAAAGAAGCGACGGCAGACTGCGACAGACGTGCGGATCGACATCGAATACGCGCAACGCGCCGCCTCAGATGGAAGAAGTCTGGTGGCTCCGATCGGTTCACGACGCCGGGAGCGCCTCGCACTGGTTGCCCTGGCGCTGGTCACGCTGATTGCTGCCGTGTTCGGTGCACAGGCTCTCCGTCCAGCAACTGCAGGTCCCGAAGCGCGGCTCGAAATCAGCACGCCTCCGACCAGGAATTCATCCCTGGCGATTTCGCCCAATGGACTCAGGATTGTCTTCGCGGTCGGGTCCGCAGGCCAGTCTCAGTTGTGGCTGCGATCGCTGGATTCTCTGTTAACGCGGCCGTTAAACGGGACGGAGGGCGCAACATCCCCGTTCTGGTCGCCCGACAACCGATCCATCGGATTCTTTGCGGATAACAAGCTCAAGCTCATGGATATCGACGGCGGATCATTGAAGACATTGGTATCTGTCGCTCCGGCGCCTCTTGGGGGCGCGTGGAACAGCGACGGCACGATAGTCTTTTCGACGAACCCCGGTGGACCGATTTTCCGCATCTCCGGTGAAGGGGGGGAAGCCTCAGCCGCAACCCGATTTGAATCGCAACAAAGCAGCCAGTCTTCACCGCAATTCCTCCCCGATGGCCGGCACTTTCTCTTCTTCGTGGTCGGCAGTCCTGAAGCCCGAGGGGTCTATATCGGCCAGCTCGACGGACTGGAGACGAAACGTTTATTCGACGCGGATGCACCCGCCGTGTATGCCGCCCCCAGGCATCTGCTTTTCATCCGTGAAGGAAAACTGCTGGCGCAAGACTTCGAACTGAAGCGGCTGGAAGTGACGGGAGACCCATTTCTTGTTGCCGAAAACGTGAACAGAGGCACGACACTGGCCGCATCCGCAGCGGGGCCTATCGTCTATCGCACGCGTTCAGCAGACAGCGGACAGCGGCAATTCGTGTGGGTTGATCGGTCCGGTATGGAAATCGATAAGGTGGTGTATCACGACACCAACTCACAAGGTCCGTCGTTGTCACGCGATGGCCGCCGTATCGCCGTGTTCCGGTATGCGAACGGCAATACGGACATCTGGTCGTACGAAACCGGCAGCCGCGCATGGGATCGAATCACGTTTGATTCGGGCGATGACATTTACCCCCTCTGGTCTCCAGATGGCAAGCGCATCGTGTTCGGTTCCCGGCGCGGCCAAATGAATCTCTACTGGAAGCTGCTGAATTCCCCGCCGGGAAGTGAAGAACTGCTGCTCCAGACGCCCCAGCCCAAGTTTCCAATGGACTGGTCGGCCGACGGACGCTTCCTGCTGTATGACAGCCTCGATCCGAAGCGAGGCTTTGACATGTGGGCGCTGCCGCTGGAGGGAAACCGCCGCGAGCCGTTCAAGGTCGTCCAGACAGATTTCAACGAAGGTCGGGCGCAGTTCTCTCCTGACGGAACGTGGATCGCGTACCAGTCCGACAAGACCGGGCGCTTTGAGATTTACGTCCAGCCGTTTCCCGGACCCGGAGGCGACTCGCGAGTGTCCATAGATGGCGGCGCGCAGGTGCGCTGGAATCCCAACGGCAAGGAATTGTTCTATATCGCGCCGGACGATCGGCTCATGGCAGTACCGATCCGCTTCGTTTCAAACGGCAAGGCTGTTGAACCCGGGACGCCGCTCGGATTGTTCGCGACGAACGTGGGCAGCACGGCAATAAACACGAACAGACAGCAGTACGCCGTTTCTGCGAACGGCCAGACGTTCGTGATGAACTCCGTTCTCGGAGAAGGCAGCACCTCACCTATCACGGTCATCTTGAACTGGAAGCCCAGACGCTGACCCGCGCAACCTCGGACCACAACCGCATGAAGGCAGTGAACCATCACGCTTCACATGACGGATAGCCGGTCATACGTCCGAGTGCATCGATGCGGACCGAAACAGGCGGTCTATTGCTAGTTCTCTTTGGCGAACTGCAGTCTTGTCGGCAACACGAGGGCGGCACCATCATCTTGATTGCGAATCGTAAGTCGCCATTCTCCGGTTTCTAAATCTTGCGGCAACTTGATCTTCGCTTCCGCGGGGTTTACCACCTTCGTTGGATTCAATAGCAGCTGAACATGAGCATCGTTTTCCAGTGAAACTTGCAGCTTGTCCACAGATTCCACTGGAAAGGTGCCTTGCAGTAAGAGGCTTTCGCCCCGGTAAACGAGGAGGCGGTCTGGAGTGTCCGGCCCTATGTATATACGTTTGACAAAGCTTAAGCTCCCGATTTTCCCATCAACAAAAGTTGTGGGCCACTGAAAACCAACCTGGCTTCGTACCCAGTCGGAGGGTTGTCCCCCGCGCCAAACGCGCGTAACAATTTCTACCGGCCCGCGGGAAAGCGATTGCGAAAGTAATTCCATTGGTACGCGGACTCGGGGATAATCCGATTCGTCCACTGTAACGGTTGTAATAGTTCGCTCGCCTTGTTTGAATCCTGCTTCTGCACGCACTGGAACTATTTCCAGACTGTAAAGTTTCGGAGCTGCGGCCTTAGCAAGAAGCCTGAAAGAGGTCGGAACAGACCACTCTGAGACTTTATCTCCAATCCACGTCCGCATCCGAATCGTGACATCGCCGGGCAGAAGCGACCTCGGAACCTGCACTCGTAAAACTTTTGGATCCGCTATTGGGACAATCTGGGATTGCTCTCTCTGTGTAAACGAAATCTCGACCCGATCGGCACTGATAATCGGGCTTTCACTCCACACCGGGAGATCCAGCCATTGGCCGGGTGCGACTTGCATCAACCATTCGGCCGACACCTCTGCTGGCCTGGGTCCACGAGTGACTGTGAACGCAACAGCTTTGCCCGCTACATTGGTGCCACTGCGGCGTTCAATCGCGCGAAGAGTCACTTCCCCATCCGGTGCATCCATTGGAATGTTCATCGCAGCGGTGCCCGGATCCGAAGTGATTGAAGACCGTTTGACGTAAACCCGACCCGCACTGTCGGTAAGCTCAAAATCATCCGAGTCACTGAACCCGGTTCCCTCAATCCAGATGAGGTCGCCTGGTCCGACGGTATGGGGATTGATCGCACTGATCACAGGAGCCGTTGCCGGAGGACTGATGATGATCGTGCGAGTCTGGCTCATCATCCCTTCAACGTCGACTGCAACCTGACATGGACCGGGTTGAAGCTGAGACGGAATGACAACCCCAAGCCTCTGCCAACCCTGTTGCGCATTCGCCTCGACATAAGAACCACCTGGCACCGATTCAAAGTAATTTTGGCCTCCTTGAGAAAACAGCACACGAACACCGCCTCTATACAAGTTGGCTCCCAATCGATAACCTTCGAGGCTGATTTTCGTACCCGCCGCCGCAGGCGTCGTGACCCGAACCAAATCTGGGGATTCCCTCCGGGTCGTTGCTGTCCCCTGGGATTGTCCAAACGTTTGCAAACTCGCCGGCATCAATAAAGAACAGATCACCAGCACTGCAATTCGGGGAAGAGAACATGAATTCCGACTTGTGACTGTCATACTGAACCTCTGTATTCCAAAGCAAGCCAATCAAGGAATATATCCGACAGTTGTGCGCAATCGCATCAACAGTAGATCTTATGCCGATGTATGGAATCGGGACACATAGACGGAATTGCACCAATTTGGATAGCGCAGCATGAGGTTGACGACGGAGAGGCAATAGGCTGCCAGATCCCCTTTTACGCGAGATCTTTATGGAATGTGCTCCGGGAAGCATCTCTCTCGCACCTGCATTTTCGCCGGAGCACCTCCGATAAAGATCTCGCGTAATACAGACAAGTGGTTCGCTGAATTGGTAAATACTGCGCAACTGGCGACTATTCGGTTGACGAACACGGCGACTCGCGGTGGTAGCATTAGCCGAACTGGGGAACCTAATGAAGACGACACTCTTGGCATTCATATTGATTCTGTCCGGTATGCCAGCTCTGGCACAAAACAAGAATGAAAATACGAAGCGACGAGATGATTTAGACAAGCCACTTGTGATCGCCCGCCAGGGAAGCTATTTTGTCGGCGGCGATTCAAAATTCTTTTCGCCGACAAGTCCTTCCGAGCCAATTGGCGGCGAGTTTACCGTCAATCAGATATACGTACAGTTTCAGATCCCGCTTGAGGGCACCGAGCATATACCACTCGTTTTGGTTCAT
>Ga0070690_100001127_pt1 | contig 13714 bp, 11 predicted proteins | sample KBSS33HmetaG_FD_64671 | JGI IMG/M metagenome (GOLD analysis project Ga0070690, IMG submission 64671) | Switchgrass rhizosphere microbial communities from Kellogg Biological Station, Michigan, USA - KBS S3-3H metaG | ecosystem: Host-associated > Plants > Roots > Rhizosphere ... | reverse complement strand
GTCGAGCTGGAGCACGTCTTTGTCGGGTTTGATACGGCACACGGTCTGGATCAGCCAGTCGAGGTCCGCCAGCTCGAGGTCCAGGCGCTTCGCCAGGCGGACGGACCGCATCATCCGATCCAGGTGCTGGTTGGTCAGCTTCGCGCCGTCCTTGAGGTGCAGCGCCAGCTTCGGCGCGCTTTCATCGAGGATGATGTAGTTAGCCCCCTGGTTGATGAAGAATGACTCGGCGGCGTTCTTCTTCGGCTTGGCCAGGTCCCTCGGCTCGGCCCGCTCCGTCTCGCTCAGATCCTGCCGGACGAGCTGCTTGAGTTCCTTGAGCGAGAGCCCCAGCCTTTCCTTGATCAGCTCGACATCGGAACCATCTAGCTTGGCCAGATCGGTCACCTTGGAGGGGTTCGGCTGTGCCGGATCGGTCACGCCCCACAGCGCCTTGATTTTCTCGTCTGACTCGGCCGGGATGGAGAACAGGTCGTATTCTTCCTGGCTCAGCCCGAGCCGGAGCCGGGCCGACAGGTACGCATCCACGCCGGATCGATAGAGCCGCTGGATCTCGTCCAGGCTGGTGCCCAGCTTCTCGGCGTAGAGCTGGAGGCGGACGTGCTGCTCCGAGAACGGCAGCGGCGGTGGGAACAGTCTGCCAGTGAGCTCATGGCCGACGGTGGTGTCGACATCATCGGGGCCGCCGACCTGCTGCTTCAGCGCCGCCGCCAGCACCGCGTTGGCGACATCGAGGTACGGGATCTCGGTGAACGTGTTCGCCTGGTCCAGACGGATCCCGCGGACATCCGGGCGGCGCTCGTGGTAGTCGGTCCAGCCGCTGATCAGGCTATCCCTCAGCTCGAGCAGATCCACCAGGTACGCGGACGGCGACAGGACGGAGCGCGCTTCGTTCCCGTCGGCATGATCGATCGGGCCGAACAGGGACGTGAAGCTACTCGGCAATTCGTTGTTCATGGTTGCTCACTTGAAGCGCGCGGCGCGGTAATGGGGTTCGTTGGACTGGACGTTGTTGATGTGGTGCAAAAGCAGGGTGCTGCGGCGGGCGATCGCACTTCGGTGGACCGCTTCCCCGAGTGCGGCCTCGCGGGGGAACAACGCGGCCCACCGGCGGGCAAACTCGTCTTTGGGAATAGCCGCGATCTGAACGGCGGAGTGAAGCCCGCTCTCTAGCAACGCCAGCGCCCGGCGCTCCTCGGATGCGGGCAGGATGCGCACCAGGCGCTGGTATGCCTTCAACAGAGGTGTCACCATCTCTGGTTCCAGTTCGCACCAGTCAAGGGCGTCGAGAGCACCCGTGTCATGCAGCGCGATCGCCCGCCAGTCGACCGAAGGGTTTGCCTCGATCAGGCGTTGCAGCGGGGACAGAGCCATTCGACTCACGCTTAGCGTAACCGACATCATGCCACCTCACAGTCGGAACGAATTATCTATGAATCATTTCTTGTTGGGTTCAACAGCAAGTGCACCAAAGCTCTTGAGTGAACGTCGCAGTCCGGCGGGCAGGTTCCGGTGAATCGATTGCGAGTAAGCCATGTCTTTTCGTTATCCCTCGAACCGCGCGCTATCGATCGCGCCATTGAACCGCGTCTCGGAAGCGTCGCCTTACTGTGAACAGATGGCGAGCGCTGGCATCGGATCGAGGCGTTGTTCGAGCTGTCGGTGAACGGATGGTGCTTCTTGGTAGTGGGCTTCGCGCGGTCAGAAGATGCGGCCAAAGCCGTCGACCTGTGTGAGATGGCGTGTCGCGCGCTGCACCTCGCCGCCGTTCGACTTGCTCGTCACGCTCGTGTTGCCTTCGATGGCACTGAATCTGCCGTTGCCGAGGTAGCTTTCCACGATGCCGATGTGGTCTGGTTCTCCGCCGTCCCAATTATAGATGACGATGTCGCCGCGCAGCGGTGGAACGCGGCCGAGCCACATCCCCGTGGTCCGCAGCCAAGCCTCGGTCGTCGGGACATAGGCGCAGCCTTTGGGGTAGACGCCGTCGGCTTTTCCGGCGAAGCCTTCGGCGATCGTGTAGTTGGCGGCGATTCGAAAGCAATAGCTGACGAAGATGTTGCACCACGCGACGCCGTTGACGCCGAACCACTCACCAAACATCGTGCGGTTCGAGTTCGGTGGGTCTTCCTTCACACCGATGTGCTTGATCGCTTCGGCGAGCGCGAGGGTTCCCTTTTCGCTCGGGGCCTGGTGTGTCTGGGCAGCCGTCGCAGTCACCAGCGCACCACTGGTGATCGGCCCGACGATGCCGTCCACGTCAAGCCTGTGGTCGCGTTGAAATGCGCGCACGGCTCCTGCGGTGGCCGGACCGTACTCGCCGTCTAGTTCACCAAGCGAGTAGCCGAGAGAGTCGAGCGCGGTCTGGACCTCGAGCACATCTTGACCTGTCATCATGGGACTGGTCACATGAAGTTCGCGATTCATCTTCTCCTCCGTGATTGCATTGGTATTGCACTGCTCGGCCCCCCCCGGTTGCCTCCGGCGTCAAGCTGTCGCCGGAAGCGTTGAGCCAAGTCCACCGGGATAGATGCGGACAGCGCGTGCGTGTTACACGTTTTCGCTTCTTGGGCCATTCGAGGGTGCGCGCGTAGCGCTGCGCGTGTGCCCGCGGATCGATGGCGCCATCAGTAGCAGCGGAGCGCACATCCACCCTCGCGCCTCGCCGGTCGAGAGATGTAGGTGTGCCGCGAATTGCGGCAGGCATGATGCCATCGCGGACGACGCAAGCCGCATAGCCCAACCCGCATCGTCACCATGCTACCGTCGCGCAGTGGACGAAGATTTCGCTTTGCTGCAGCGCTGGCGCGCTGGCGATCGGTCCGCGGGGGAGGAGCTATGTGCACGTCACTTCGACGAGATCTATCGGTTCTTCAAGCACAAGATCCCGGGCGATGCCGACGACCTCACGCAGGAGACTTTCCTGGCCTGCGTCAAGGCGCGCGACCAGTTCCAGGGCAAGTCGACGTTCCGCACCTACCTGTTCACGATCGCCCGGAACGAGCTCTACATGCGGCTCCGGCAGCTCCCGAGCTTCAAGCACGTCGATCTCGAGGTCTCCTCCCTTGACGAGCTGGTCAGCTCGCCGAGCAAGCAGCTCGCCAAGAACCAGGAGCTCGCGCAGATCCGGGCCGCGCTGCACCAGCTGCCGGTCGAGCAGCAGGTGCTGCTCGAGCTTCACTACTGGCACGACCTAAACCCCGCTGCGCTGGCGGAGATGCTCGAGACCAGCCCCGGGACGATCCGGGTGAGGTTGTTGCGGGCCCGCCGCGCCTTGCGCGAGCGCCTCGGAGCCGGCGCGGAGGTCGCGGCCGGCAGTGATCGTCTGTCGAGCTCGCTGCACGAGCCAGATCTTGACGGCGAGGCGTGAGCCACGGATCGTAGGCTCTGGCCCAGAGCGTCGAGACTGAAATGCGACAGGATCCTTGTAACGAAGTTCGCCTTGCCGCATCTATCTTGCCGAATCGTGCAAGGAGACTAGCAATGACGAAGGCGATGCCACTCGCACTTATAGGCTGTTTGGTCGCGGGAATGGGATATGCTTGTTCCCGCGTCGCATTTCGCAATACGGCGACTGAAACGAATCTGCGCCAGCCTGCCACCGCTCTGGAGACCCAGTATGGGGGTGTTGTTGCCAAGGCCGAGGACGATGCCGGGGTCGATCCTCCGGTCCCGGGCTGCGGAACGTCGGGGTGCGGGACGAACGGCCCCTGGCTCGGAGACAACATCAGATTTCAAACGCTTCACCTCAGCCCTGACAAGGAGAACGAAGCTCATCTGAGCATCCTTGACTTTCGAGATAGTGAGGGCAACCCACTTACGATCGACGTCCAGCGCGATCAGTTGATGGGCATCCGTCAGGCAACGCACCAGGTGCTCACCGGCCCCGACCTGGCAGGAGCTCAGCTGCTCCTCGGCCATCCTGGCGCCAAATCCGCGCACGGGGCGATGACGTACGTCCTCACGCTCGAGAAGGTGTCCTACGCCGAGTACTGGGCGAGATGTCGGGGTTGTGATGACGCGAAGAATCAATTTCCTGTATATGAGTTCTCGGTATCGGGCAACAACGGGCCGAACACGAAGCTCTGTGCGCCAACTCCCGGCAAGCACACACCAACGGTTATCGAAGACTCCGACGGAGGCGATGCCGTCAACCTGTATGGGGACGCAGTGATCTTTCGAGGCGACTTCTATGACGACAAGACGCACACCGTCTCGACAACTGTGACCCCTGACAACGCCGACCTGTTCAATATCACGTGCTTCGGTACTGCGATCTCCAAGCTTCATCTCCTGCGACACACGTCGGCATCCCAGGTAAATCCCGAGGATCGCCAGAACCCTACGGTCGAGGACCGACAGACGATGCTGCGGCTGCTCACAGCGGACTATTGCGGCAACGGGTCGTCATTCACCGAGGAGAGAATGCCGCTCAAGCTCGCATTCAATAGCCGGATATACAGCTTGTGGGATAGCGCAAAATACAGCATGAATGACGCGGGGTCGATGGAGGCGCTGTGGACTCCCGACGGCGCCATGTGCATCGGCACACCTCGACTCTTGAGAAGCAGCAGTCCGCGCTGGCACGACTTGACGGTGGACCGGATCAGGCAAATGTGTCATGCGGTCGGCAAGAAGACGGATGCGCCGTCACCGGCCTTGGAAGACTGCAGCAAGCTGAACGTCGACGTGCGCAGAAACTGGTTCACGAACGGCAACTATGCGATCTCAGGCAACCCGAAGTAGCTTGAGGATCTCCGTCCACGTGCCGTGGACCCGAAGCAACCATGCCAGCCCCGCCACGACGGCCTCCGTGCGCCCGGCCGAACGCACGTTCATCTGCGCCAGCGTGAACGCCAGCTCGACCCGAGCGCGGCCGAGTCGCCGCTCGTAGCTCGTCGCCGGATGCTGGCGAACGACCGCATCGTAGTCGGCGATCGAGCGTTCGAGCGCCTGGCGTGCTCCGCGGAGATCGCCCATCTCCCGGAGCGCACGCCCGAGGCCGAGCATGAGCAGCGCTCGCGAGCGCTGGACCCACCATGGCTCGCGGGGCTGGAGCGCGACCTTCTCGATCGCCTGGGTGAACTGCCGAACCGCGGCCCGCGCATCGCCGCGCAGCAGGCTGAGATAGGGGGCAGCCTCCGGGACGTCGTCGGGCGCGTTGACCGCCCGCGCCATCGCATCGAGCGCACCGTCGCGGCGACCGAGGTCCCAGCGCACGAAGCCGAGCTCGGCCCAGCATAGCGCGATCTCGGTCGTGAGCGTCGGGTATCGCTCGTACACTCGACACAACGGCGCCAGGCTCTCGTCGGCCCGTCGCAGATCCTCGGTCACCACGGCGACGCGCATCCATTGCGCTTCCAGCACGTACGGGTGTTCCGGTCCCAGCCGGCCCGTGAGCTCGACGACGACATCGGAGAGCAGCTTGTCGGCGGCGAGCCGATCCGGGGTGACGAGCGCGAGGTTCTTGCGGATCCCGCTGAGCTCGAGCGCGCCGCCGCCAGAGGCCAGCTGAGCCTCTTTCAGCGCAATCTCGAAGTACCTACGTGCGTCGTCCTCGCGGCTCCTGGCCAGCGCCACGCTACCCAGGTTGTTGTGGAGCAGCGCACGCGCGAACGTCGCGGCGGGCGTGCGCTGCGCGAGCGGCTCGATCACCTCGAGACCGCCCAGCGCGCCGTCGGGATCCGTGGTCGTTCCCAGCGCATAGGCGCGCCGGGCCCACGCTTCGACGGCCAGCGCATCCGCGCGTGCGGCCATCGCGACCTGCGTTGCTTCGGCCAGGATCGGGACCGCGGCCGCGAGGTCGGTCAGCATCTGGGCGTGCCCCTGGACCAGTAGTGCCTCGGCGAGCGCCGGGCTGTATCCAAGCGTGCGCGCTTGATCGACCGCCGCGCGTGTCTCGGCGAGCGCTTGCTCGTAGCGGCCGGTCCCGACCAGGATGTCGGCCTGCGTGATCTGGCGCCGCAGCTGCGCGACCGGCTCGCGAAGCGCGGGAGACGGCGGTGCGATGTCCGAGCTCAGCGCGTTGCGATCCGAGCAGTCCGCCGGATCGGGCATCGACTGCACGGCGAGCGGGAGTGCGGCCAGGGTATCCGGCCTGGCCTCGCCGATCAGCTTGCCGACGGCGGCGAGCGCGTCACGGCCACGGTCGAGGCACGTTCTCCGACGATCGGACATCGTATCGGTCTCGCTCCGACGGTGGAGGTCGACGCAGGCCGCACGGTTCTCGCGCGTCCAGCGGCCGGCGTGCGCTTCGAGCCTGCGCTCGAGCAGTGGCCGCAGCGACCGGCCGTACGCGCCCAGCGTCGCGACGCGATCCAGCGCGGCCGAGCGCTCCGCCGGACTCCACACGGCTTCCAGCTGCGCGGCGCCGTCGTTACAGAGATCCGGAGCCTCGCCGGGGGTGTGCCGTCCGACGAAGAACGCGAGCGCGCTCACGGTCGCCGCGAAGCCGCCGACCAGGGTGATCCGGCGCCGGGTCCGGGCGGGATCGCGTGCGAGGGCGCGCAGCAGCTCGCTCATCGATCCGAAGCGCTCGGCGGCATTGGCGGCGCGGCCGCGCTCGATCACCGCGGCGACCCAGCGCGGCGTCGATTCTCGGGCCAGCTGGAGGGACTCGGCGAGCGCGACGCAGAAACTGTACTGGTCGGCGGCCGGCGTGATCGCAGCGCCGGCCTTGATCTCCGGCGCCATGAACCGGGGCGTGCCGGCGGCACGCCGCGGCTCACTCGCCGCGCGGGATGGATCATCTGCCTCGCAGGCGAGCCCGAAGTCGACCACCCGGACCCTGCCATCGCCGCCGACGATCGCATTGTCGGGCTTGAAGTCGCGATGTACGAGGCGGGCGTCATGTGCCGCGGCCAGTGCCAGCCCCGCCTGGTTGTACACCGCGAGGATCTCGCGCAGCCCGCGGCCCTCGGGCCAGTCGCGCAACGTCTTGCCGCGCACGAGCTCCATCACGAGGTAGACGAGCTCGCCATCGAGGCCGACATCGAAGATCGGCACCACGTTGGGATGCGACAGCCGAGCCAGCGCTTGGGCCTCGGCGAGCGCTGCCTCGCGATCCTTCGATGCGACGTTGACCAGCTTCAGCGCAACGCCGCGCGCGAGGTCCGGGTCATAGGCCTCGTACACGACGCCCATGCCACCAGATCCGAGGTGGTTGACCACAGAGAATCGCCCGAACTTTCCGACAGCGCTCTGATCGCCGAACAGCGCCCCGAAGACACGCGCCCGGGCCAGCAGCGCACCGGCGGCCTCCTCCGGCCGGACCTTGGCCATCGGCTCGCTTGCCGAGCCTATCGGCTCGTCCGCGGACCCGGTGACGAGCTCGTCAGAACTTGTGGCGTGCGTCTCGCCGCTCGTTTCCCGATCGATCTTCTCGACGAGCCCCATCTCGCGAGCGCAATGTACAACGATACACTTCGACGTTGCCCGAAATGACGCAGGGATGCTCGTCATGATGAAGTGCGCCGGCGATCCGAAGATGAAGGCGATCAGTGCGAAGCTCGAAGGGATGATGTAAGCGCGACGAGCCCGGCGCGGATCGCATCGAGGAGTGCCGGATCGACCACCTCGCCCTCGGCATCGAGCTTGGCGCGCGAGAACACGTGCGCGCCGCCATCGACGAGGCGCATGCTCATCGTGCGCAGCACCTCGGAGAGCTGCGCGTGCGTGTGCGCGGCGCCGCTCGGTGAAGCGCTGACGAGCAGCACCGGCTTGTCGATCGGCTCGGTCGCCGAAACCAGCCAGTCGAGCGCGTTCTTGAGCGAGCCCGGCATGGCGTGCGCGTACTCGGGCGTCGCGATCACGAGCCCGTCGTTGCGCCCGACCGCGGCCCGCAGCGCGGCGACCGGTGCGGGATGTGGTTCGACGTCGAGATCGGGGCTGAAGTGCGGCAGCGTGGCCAGGCCGTCGTAGATCTCGATCGTGACGCCGTCCGGAGCGAGCCGCGCTGCTGCGCGTACGAGGGCGGCATTGGACGAGGTCGCTCGAAGGCTGCCAGAGATGGCGAGGAGTCGCATACCGAGTGAGGTCTCGAACTGCTCGCAGCTTACACAGCGGGCAGATGTTCGTCACGGCTGCTGATCGGCACGGGCACGTGGGTCGTCGCGCTCGCGACCTTGTGTGGCGTGACCGCGCTGTCGATCGACATGAGCCTGCCGGAGCAGCCGACGCTCGTGGACGAGCTTCACGTCGAGCCCGATGTCGTGCAGTTGACGCTCGGCTTGTTCCTCGCCGGTTATGCCGCCGGCCAACTCGCCTTCGGCAACCTCTCCGACGCGCTCGGCCGCCGCACGATGCTGCTCGCGGGGCTCGTGCTGTTCACGGTGGCGGGCATCGCGTGCGCGGCGAGCCCGTCGATCGAGGTCTTGCTCGTGGCGCGCGTGGTCCAGGGCCTCGGCGCCGCCGCCGCCCCGGTCGTGGCGCGCGCGATGGTTCGCGACACGCAGCCGGCCTCGACCGGGGCACGGATGCTGTCGACGATCATGATGGTCGTGGCGCTCGCGCCGATGCTCGCGCCGCTCGCGGGCAGCGCGCTCGTCGAGCACTTCGGCTGGCGCGCCATCTTTATGACGCTCGCGGCGATCGGCGTCGCGTTCACCGCGCTGTCGCTCGCGCTGCCCGAGACGCTACCACCGGAGCGCCGCGCGACGAGCGTCGCGTTCGCGAGCCGGCTCGCGAGCTTCGCGCAATTCCTGCGCACGCCCGGTACGCGGCTGCCGACCACGCTCGTGTGCCTGTCGTTCGCGGGTCAGTTCGCCGGTACCCGAGATCGCCGGCACCGCGTCGGCGATGATCGGCGCGCTCCAGATGCTGTCGGGAGCCGCGGCCGGCTACGTCACGACGCGGCTCGGCGGCACGGATCCGCGCGTGCTCGCGGTCGTCGGCGCGATCGCGGTGGGGCTCAGCACGATCACTCGGCCGCGCGCTAGGCCTTCGGCGGCGTGACGAGCGCGAACGCGGCGCCCTGCGGATCCATGAGCTGGACGATGCGCTGGCCGCCCGGCACGTCCATCGGCCCGTTCAGCACCTTCGCGCCCTTGGCCTTCGCGCGATCGAGCGCGGCATCGAAGTCCGGCGTGGTGACGTAGTACATCCACGACGGCGGCACCGCGCGGCCATCGGGAGTCTTCATCTCCTTCGGCATCGTCATCATGCCGCCGAGCTGCTTGCCGTGGCGGCCCCACAGGAGGTACTTGCCCATCGCGCCCATGTCGAACTCGCCGAGCCGCTCCCAGCCGACGATCGCGTTGTAGAACTTGAACGCGGCCTCGTGGTCGGTGGTGTAGAGCTCGTGCCACGAGAACTCGCCGGCCTTCGTGATGTCGTGCGACTCCATCTCGCCGGCCGGCGTGAACACCGCGATCGCCGCGCCTTGCGGATCGGCGATCACCGCGAACCGACCCACCGTCGGCACGTCCTCGACGTGAAACACCTTGCCGCCGAGCTGCTTCACCTTCGCGACAGTCTCGTCGACGTTCGCGACCTCCACGTTCGCCTGCCAGTAGGGCGGGGCGCCCATCTGCTTCGCGGCGTCCGGAAGCTGCGTGACCCCGCCGAGCGGGCCCTGGCTGGCGACCCACATCGTGTAGTCGGCGCCGTCGCCGAACGGTTGTGTCTTCCAGCCGGCGACGTCGGAGTAGAACCCGATCGCGTGCTTCGGATCCGTCGTGAGTAGCTCGTACCAGACAAAGCGGCCGATTTTGGAAGTCGTCATGCGGCGAGCATCGAGTAGTCAGATCCGGAGGGCAAGCGTGGATCACCAGAGAAACTGACGCGCGAGGTCGTGTGCCAGATGAACAGCATCGACTCTGAAATGAGATCGATGCTCGGCCGTTCGCCGGACCAGGATGTATAAGGACGGAACTCTGGAGCTGTTCCTCCTTGCTTACGCGTCGCGATCGGAAGCAGCGCGTCGCCCCACAGGCTTGACGTAATCGCGGCCAGCCTCCTACGATGACTTCGTACATGTCACACGCGCTATGTCAGTGAACCGCACCAAGACGGGTTCGTTACTTCCGGCGCGAGCGGCAAGACATGCGAACCGAGCTGTTCGAGGGCGACCGACGAAACGGCCGGCGCCGGGGAAGGCCAGGCCAACGACGAGCTCGCGTTCGATCGCGCCGGTCACGCGTGATGCAGCGCGGGCACCGTCGCCCGCGGCGCTCACGAAGCAACAGGTGGTTCGCCGCCTCCGTGCCCATGCCGCTGCAGGCCAGGTTGTCACGGCGAAGTGGCTCGCCGACCACGATCCCCTGACGTATCGCGGCGCGCTTGCGCACTTTGGTGGGATCGCGAGTGCGCGGACCCATGCCGGTGTCGCGCCCCGGAGCTCGGCCTTCTGGTCAAAGGAGCGTGTGATCGCCGAGCTGCGCCGGATCCACCTTCGTGGGCGAATACGCATCACGAACTATGCGCTGCGCGCGGCTGGCTACCAGGGGCTGCTGTCTGCGATCTATGTGTGCATCGGGTCAGTTCCGCGCGCCCGGCGCCTCGCGGGAATCCCCGATCCTGGCTATTACCCGCCGGCCGTGATCCACCGCTGGGACGAGGATCGCGTCATCAGCGAGATCCGAGCGCGCCATCGGAGCAAGCAATCGCTGGCACCCACGAAGGTTCCGCTGACCTTGCGTGAAGCTGCTGACCGTTACTGCGGAAATTGGCAGGCTGCGATCGAGATGGCGGGCTTCGACTACGAGTCGATTCGACTGCACCGCCGCGCATGGACGCGCGAGGAGCTCGTCGCGAAGGTACGAGCTGCCGTCAAATCGCGTGCGCGCAGGGCGGACGCACCCTCGCTGAGCAAGCTGGTTGTATCGTACCACCGTGCTATCCAGCGCCTGTTCGGGGGGCTGCGCGGGGCATTGCTCGCGGCTGGCATCGATCCGGCCAGTGTACAGCAGCGCGCACCCTCGGAATGGAGCAGCAACGACGCCCTGATCGACGCGCTACGGGCCTACGTGGCCCGAACCCCGCCGCCGACCTCCGGGCAGCTGTTCCGGTCGCGGCTCGGGCGACAAGCGGTGTTTCGGTTCGGTAGTCGTGACGCGGTGATCCGGAAGATCGGGGTCGGCCGGTGGTCGCCGCAGCGTGTTCGGCCGGTGCCGGCCGCGGACGAGGTGGTGCGGTTGCTGCAAGCACGACATCGAGCCGGCCATCACATGAGCTGTGACGCGGCGAACGGCGATGCGCCGCGGCTCGTCCATGCTTGCCGCAAGCGCTTCGGGTCATGGCGGGCAGCGATGCAAGCGGCGGGGCTCGGCGAGTTGATCGGTGGTCGGGCACAGTTGACCTCTCCGCAGGAGGTCGTGCGGGCGCTGCGGGAACGTCATCGCCATGGCCTCCCCATGGCGCTCAAACGGGCAACGCGCGAGCGCCCGAGGCTCGTGCGGGCGGCCAGCGCGCAGTTCGGCACGTGGCAGGCTGCGCTGGGTGCGGCCGGGCTCGGCGAGGTACCGGCGCCGCGCGCGCTGCTGTCACGGCAGGAGGTGAGGCAGGGGCTGCAAGCACGACATCGACGCGGCAGGCCAATGACCGCCGTTGCGACGCAGCGCGAGGAGGGGAGGCTCGTGTACGCTGCATGCAAGCATTTCGGTACATGGAAGGCAGCGCTGCGCGCCACCGGACTCGGCAAGGTGGTGGATGCATCGTATTCCCTGCCATCGCCGTCGGCGAAGGACGTCGTGCGCATGCTGCAAGCACGGCATCGACGCCGACGCGACATGAGTTGCTCTGCGGTCAGACGCGACGACGGCCGGCTCGCGAGGGCTGCTTACAAGCACTACGGTACGTGGCGAGCCGCCATGACCGCTGCCGGGCTCGGCTCGTTGGTTCGTCGTCAACGACGCGATGGCTGAACTCGATTTGACAACCATGGAATCGGCTGCTATCGATTCGACATGAGCGGAAGCGAGCAAGACCTGTCCACCGTCGTGACCTTGTTCAAGGGGCTCGCCGATCCGACCCGGCTGCGCATGGTCGCGGCGATGGTCGAGCGCCCGCGCTGCGGTCAGGACCTCGCCGCCGAGGTCGGGATCGCGCCGGCCACCGTCTCGCACCACCTGAAGGTGCTCGAGAAGGCCGGCCTCCTGGTCGAGACGCGCCAGCTGCCGTACGTGTTCTACCGGGTCGATCTCGACGCGCTGCAGCGCGCGATGAAGGCGGTGACCACGCCCAAGCGCCTCGGCGAGCTGGCCTCCGGCGCCGCCGTCGACGACGACACCCGCCACGTCCTGCGCGCCTTCTTCGACGGGCCACGCCTGCGCGCGCTGCCGGTGCAGCGGCGCAAGAAGGAGATCGTCCTCGAGGAGGTTCTGCGCCGGATCCCGCGCCGCAAGGAGTACGCGGAGCACGAGCTCAACACGTTCATCGAGGTCGTGTTCGACGACTACTGCACGGTGCGCCGCGAATGGATCATGGGTCAGTACATGATCCGGGAGAACCACGTCTATCGGCTCGCCGAGCGCGGCCGCGCGGTCGTCGCCTAGCCATCGAACAGGACGCTCTCCTGCATACCCGTGATCGTTTGGTGTGCCACGATGCTCGCCGTCTGGTCGCCCTCATCGAGGAGCCCCACGACAGCTGGGTGGTCGGCGAAGATCCGCCTCAGATCTGCTGCGTCTTCTTGCCGGCCTTCACCCAGCCGAAGATGCCCTCCGGCATGATCGAGACGTTGGTGTAACCGAAGCTCTTGGCGCGCACGGCGCCAACATGGCAGGCGTGTCAACCAGGGTCTGCGCAATAGAACACGAGCTTGGTGGTCTTGTCGGGGGGCAGCTCGGTGGCGGCGAAGCTCTCGTCGTCGGTGACGAGGATCGCGCCGGGAACGACGCCCATCTTCTTGCGCGTGGCTTCGCCGTTGCAGTCGACGGCCTTCGCCTCGTTGGCCGCGAGCGCGTGATCGACCTCGTCGAGCGTCATCGACGGTAGCTTGTCGGCGGCCGGCGCCGATACGGTCTTGTCGGGTTTCGAGCAGCCTGCGACGGCGGTGATCGAGAGCGCGGCAGCGAGCAGGAAGTTGCGCATGCGCGCAGGATACACCGAGAAGAGTCCGCGATCGCAGAGGACCGATGAAAGGAGTTTTCGTCGGGGGGCCGACCCGGGGTCACGAGGCGAACACCGCGAGGATCCTTGCGAAAATGAAGGGATGGCCGTAGCCGCGCTGCGGCAGAGCGCCGAGCGGCAGGTGAGCGCGCGGACGCCGCCCGGCAAGCAGGTGAAGTACGCTCAGCGCTCAATAGGACCTCGGCAGGTCCAGCACCTTCTCGGCAATGAAGCTCATGATCATCTCCCGGCTCACCGGCGCGATGCGTGGGATCAGGCTTTCGCGCAGGAAACGCTCCACGTGGTACTCCCTGGCGTACCCCATGCCGCCGTGGGTCATGACCGCGGTCTCGCAGGCACGGTAGCCCGCCTCGCCGGCGAGGTACTTGGCCGCATTGGCCTCCGCCGCGCAGGGCTGATCGTCATCGTAGAGCCAAGCCGCTTTCATGATCATCAGATTCGCTGCTTCCAGCTCCATCCAGCGCTGCGCGAGCGGATGCTGGATCGCCTGGTTCTTGCCGATGGGCCGGTCGAAGACGATGCGCTCGGTCGAGTAGGCGACCGCCGTCTTCGTGAACCACCGGCCGTCGCCGATCGCCTCGGCCGAGACGAGAATCCTCTCGGCATTCATGCCGTCCAGGATGTAGCTGAACCCCTTGCCCTCTTC
>Ga0070690_100001121_pt1 | contig 13773 bp, 8 predicted proteins | sample KBSS33HmetaG_FD_64671 | JGI IMG/M metagenome (GOLD analysis project Ga0070690, IMG submission 64671) | Switchgrass rhizosphere microbial communities from Kellogg Biological Station, Michigan, USA - KBS S3-3H metaG | ecosystem: Host-associated > Plants > Roots > Rhizosphere ... | reverse complement strand
GTTCGCAATGCTGCTGTCGCGCCGGCAACGAAGATAGTGAAATCTCCAAAGCTGCTCTTGTCAGCTTCGATCAGATCGCGCCGTGGTAAGGTCAAGACGAGTGGATTGCCGTTGCCGAAAGTTTGTTCCAGACCTTTCTGTAAACGCGCGGCGACCCATCCTTGCCGAAAATAGTTGTAGATAACAAATACCCCATTCGGTTTCAGGTGACGATGGACATCAGCAAACGTCTGGTCGGTGAAGAGAAAACTCTCGAGTCGGATGTTGCTATAGCCACTGTGCAAGACTAACGAGTCGACTAGAGCATAGATCACGAGGTCGTATTGATGGTTAGTGGCGCGAAGAAAATTACGGCCGTCGTCCAGGTGAATCTGCACCCGCGCGTCGTCGTATGGCCGATCGGGATGATGCAAACGGCCGAGTCGATAGATCGCAGGATCGATCTCAACAGCATCGACGTGGGTTGCTCCCCATTGCAAGGCGCGACTTACATCGTTGCCTGAACCTGCGCCAATGATCAGCACATCAGAAAACGGCACTCCACCAGAGTCTCTGTTCAGCAGGTGCGGCAACGCGTAGGCAGGAAATTTTTCGTTCCGCGAAACCATTTGCTGGTGGTGGATCAGATTAACGGAGAGAGAAAGGTCACGTTCATTGAAATCGATGCGGTAGTAAGGCGACCACATCTGACGCGCTTCACTCTGTCCCACTCGCGCCTGGGTTAATCCTGACAGTGCGACGACCGCGATTAACAAGACGGCGGCAGCACAGCCTGGCACGCGCGTCGCGCGAGAGAAAAGACGGTGTGGTGAGAAAAAGAAGAAATAACTGATGCCGACAACTACGAGTAAGAACCACAGGAAGGGTGACAGTTCTAGCCAGGAGCAAGCACCGAACAGCAGAATGCCTGCAATGCTGCCGATGATGTTGAGGGTGTAAGAGTAAATTCGATTCGGCCATCGTTTTAGCGATCGACCCAATTCCTGTCCTGGCCCAATAAAAGTCAGAGCAATCACGATGAAGAAAAACCCACAAATCACTTCAACGGGAATAGCGAAACGCGACAGGTCCTGTGTGTGGTATTCAGTCCCGAAGTAAACCTGTTGAGGCGAGGTCTGATTACCAACGTCAACGTACTTCATGAACGAGTTGCTACTACTCTCCAGCAGGTGAGCGACGGCCAGGGCGATAACGAGCAGTAGCGGCGTCCAACGGAGATAATTTCTTTCGCGACTCGCGGCGAGGCAGCCAACCGACATCCCGAGAAAACTGGCGAGGAGCACAACGTTCGTAAAGAACGTCAGGTACAGTACATGTGCTGGAAACCAACGAATACACGCGAGTTCGAGAAAAAGAATGACGGCACTGATCAGAATGAGTTCGGCAGTATTAATCAGACGCGACATGAAAGTTTAAGGTTGGGTGAGCGCGCATGTTAACACAATCACCTTCCGAGCCTGGCGGTTGTCATTATCTTGCAGGGCGGCGGTCAACTCGAATACGATGCGGGCGCTTTCCTAATCCGATCAGATGCAAACACAACGGATGAATCACCGCAACAGGTTATCACTGTTCCTGGGCCTGATCGTAATCACCGTTATTGCTTCTCCATCACATCATGCGCAATCAAAGTTTGTAACGGTGCGCGGTAAAGAATTCATCTCGCCTGCTGGTAAGCCGCTGCTTTTGAAGGGCATCAATCTGGGTAACTGGCTGTTGCCTGAGGGCTACATGTTCAAGTTTAAGAGCGCGAACTCGCCGCGTTTAATTAACACGGTGATCAATCAGCTGATTGGTGAAGACGAGGCGAAACATTTCTGGAAGGAGTATCGCGATAACTACATAACTCTCGACGACATTAGATTCATCAAGCAATCAGGATTCAACTCAGTTCGACTGCCGTTCAACTACCGACTGTTTGTCTCTGAAGGAGAGCCACAAACACTCGACGGTCCTGGTTACGAACTGATCGATCGTGCCGTCGCGTGGTGCAAACAGGAGGGTCTGTTTGTGATCCTGGATATGCATGCAGCGCCTGGCGGCCAGACTGGCGACAACATCGACGACAGTTGGGGCTACCCATTTCTGTTTGATAGTCCAGCGAGTCAGGACTTGGCGGTGAACATTTGGCGTAAACTTGCTGCTCGATATGCGAAAGATCCAACAGTCATCGGATACGATCTACTCAACGAACCAATAGCGCACTACTTCGAGGCTGATAATCTCGAACCAAAACTCGAGCCGCTATACAGAAGGATTGTTGGAGCAATTCGCGAAGTTGATCTGAACCACATTGTCTTTCTCGGCGGAGCTCGGTGGGATACGAATTTCAAAGTCTTCGCTGCCCCATTCGATAAAAAGGTCGCCTACACATTTCACAAATACTGGATGGATGTAAATCAATCGGCGATTCAGGAGTACGTTGATTTTAGTAATAAGCACCATGTGCCCGTTTGGATGGGTGAGTCTGGTGAAAACACTGACGCGTGGATCGCTTCGTTCAGGAGCCTGCTGGAAAGCAACAACATCGGCTGGTGTTTTTGGCCTTACAAAAAGTTAGACGCGACGTCGTGTCTAGTCTCAATCAATCGCCCGATTGATTGGGACGCGATTGTCGGGTTCGCAGATCACCCGCGCACGACATTCGAGGAGGTGAGAAAGAACAGACCGCCCAAGGAGAAGATTCAAAAGGCACTACGCGAATATCTCTATGGCATCAAGTTTCAGAACTGTAGGATCAACCAGGGTTACCTGGACGCTCTCGGAATGAAAAAGTGAGGAACCAGAATCGGCTCAACGAATGTCCGACGCTTCAGGAAGCTCTGAACAAGTGACCAAACTATTCAGTACCATTCGCGGTAGCGGACGTCCAAATGTCAACCCCCGCACAAATGGAGTTGAGTCTTAGCCATCCGCTACCGCGGATGGTACTGAATAGCACTTGAGTCAGAAGCCTTCAGCTTGTCGGCGTTGCTCGTAGCGCTCAACACTGAAGTAAACTCTATCACTCCGTCAGGAGTGCCATGTTTATAGCATCACCGCCCAGCAAAGATTTCGCAGTTAAGAGGGAGCGGACAGAACAGCGAAGATCAACCCATGCGAAAGGGTCCGCTCCTCTTAACTGCGCGAGATGGTTCCGGTTCGTGCGCTATAAACATCGGACTCCTAGCGGAGTCACGGCAAACCTCTTCTGGTACTGGACGCGTTCAACCTCGAGTCCCAAAATGAAGCTAAACTCCATCTTTGGCCTAGTGTTAGTTATTATTTGCACCTCCACCATTCGCGCACAACATGGGATTGCCCCGGTGCGAATGTCCAAAATGACGATTCCTCTCAATCATGATTGGACGTTTCGGGAGGTTGGCAAACCCACGTGGTATCCAGCAATGGTGCCCGGCTGCGTACATACAGATCTCCTCGCCAACAAACTCATTGACGATCCATTCTGGCGTGACAACGAAAAAAGATTGCAATGGATCGGAAAAACAGACTGGGAATACACAACTACATTCGACATTACACCGAACATTCTTGCGCGTGAAAATATTCAGATTGTGTTTGAAGGTCTCGATACCTACGCGAATGTTTCTGTGAACGGGACGTCTTTACTCAACACTGACAACATGTTTCGCACGTGGCGCGCAGACATCAAGCCGCTTCTCAAAGCTGGAGCGAACACTTTGCACATAAGGTTTCGTTCACCTATTAACGAAATCCTACCCATCATGGCCAAGATGGACTATCAGCTTCCGGCTGGAAACGATCAGGGCGAGAAGACGAGTCCTCACACTAGAAAAGCGCCTTATCAATATGGCTGGGATTGGGGACCGCGTTTCGTTACGAGCGGCATTTGGCGGCCAGTCTACCTCGACGTTTGGGACACAGCGCGCATAGATAGTGCTTATCTGGTGACAATGACCATCGTGAATGGTAACGCCACTATCGCGGCGCATGTGGACGTCGATTCAACCGTGGCTACGGAAGCTACGGTTCTTATCGAGAATGCCAAAACGAGGGCGGTAGTGTCGCAGCAGGGAGTGCAGCTAAGTCAGGGACAGAATCGTTATTCGCTAGCCTTTGGTATTCGAAACGCGGCGCTGTGGTGGCCGAACGGTCTTGGCTCACAACCTCTTTATTCGTTCAAAGTGCGCGTCATCATCAAGGGTAAGCCGGTCGACGAGATCGTTCGTCGCGTTGGAGTGCGAACAGTAGAACTCCTGCAAAAACCAGATGAAGTCGGAAAGAGCTTCACGTTCGTGGTCAATGGTTATCCGACTTTCATGAAAGGCGCAAACTGGATCCCTGCTGACAGTTTTCCGAGTCGCATAACTCCCGAGAGATACCGTCACCTGCTCGACTCGGTGCGCGATGCAAACATGAACATGCTCAGAGTTTGGGGAGGCGGAATCTACGAGCGGAACGACTTCTACGACATGTGCGACGAGATGGGAATCCTGATCTGGCAGGACTTCATGTTCGGTTGCAGTTTGTATCCTGGTGATCAGGCCTTTCTCGATAACGTTAGACAGGAGGCCATCGATAACGTAACTCGTCTTCGTCAACATCCGAGCATTGCGATTTGGGTTGGTAATAACGAGATGGAATCTGGCTGGTTTCACTGGGGCTGGAAAAACCAGTATCCGGCGAAGCTATGGGACGACTACATGAAAGTGTTCTACGGTGTGTTGCCAGAAGTGATTAAATCGCTGGATCCAACGCGTCAATACTGGCCCAGCTCACCGAGCTCAAATCTTGAAGATGATCCGGAATCACAGAAGCTCGGCGATCTTCATTACTGGCAAGTCTGGCACGCTGCCGCGCCATTCCAAGAATACGAGAAACAATCTCCGCGATTCATGAGCGAATATGGTTTCCAGGCGTTTCCGCAAGTTGACACGGTAGCAACCTACACCGATCCCGGTGAGCGCAACATTACATCGCCGGTGATGCTGGCCCATCAGCGCCACCCGAGAGGCAACCAGCTCATCCGCGAATACATGCTCCGCGAATATCCCGAACCCAAAGACTTCGATTCATTTCTCTACGTGAGCCAGGTACTTCAGGCGGAAGGTATTAAGGTCGGCGCTGAACACTTGCGACGAATCATGCCTCACAACATGGGTTCGCTGTATTGGCAGCTCGACGACTGCTGGCCAGTAGCATCATGGTCCAGTATTGATTACACAGGTCGTTGGAAAGCGTTGCAATACTACGCGCGTCGTTTTTACAGCGACGTGCGCGTGATGCTGCATGAGCAAGGCGGCAACCTCGACGTGTTTGTAGTTTCTGATCGGTTGAAGCACATTAACGCGCAACTGAAGTTCAGTGTCATGGACTTCAACGGCCAAACCTTTCTAAGCGATCAGCAATCCATCGAGGTTCAGGGGCTCACGAGCAAGTCGTACATGACCAAGCCGATTGCGACGTTGCTCGAACGTGTCGATCGCAAGAACGCTTTTGTTCTTGTCGAATTAGTGAGCGAAGGGCGAACGCTAAGCACAAACACGTACTTCTTTGACTCTTTCAAGAACCTCAAATTGCCGCAACCTCAGGTTGACGTTCAAGTGACACCCGAAAGCGGCGGCTTCAGATTGACGATTTCTTCAGACAAATTTGCGAGAGCTGTTTATTTGGCGAGTCCTTACCCGGGAACATTTGGCGACAATTACTTCGATGTGATTCCCGGCAGACCAATAAACATTGAGTTTCGAGCAAGCAAGTCTGTTCCGCTCGATCAATTCAGACAGCAACTGAAGGTTCGAAGTTTGATTGACGCGTTTTAAGGAAACTTTACGGCGTGACTTGGGTCAACGTTAGTCTCTATACTGCCATCCAAGTGGTGTCATGAAGTCAAACAGCCGCAAATTTGGCCGAATCTTGCTGATCACACTGCTGCTTCTAACAACGGGACTCCTCTCTCTTACCCCGAGTTCCGGACGGACTAGCTCAAGGCACCAAGATTTGCAGGTGATAGCCGAAAATGAGGGCCCGATTTCGTTGACGTCCCCGGTGACTCGGGTGACTCTCAAATCGACCGCGAGCGGAAATCTGAAGAACTATTTAACGTCACGACTGGATCAAATGCCGCTCAACCGGCGCATTTACGTGGTCGTCGATGGCTTGCGCACTTCGGATCAGCCGGGCGTGCTTTACTGGCTGTACCTCGACCTGCCAGCGAACCAGAAACCAAGCGGAAACAAATCGGAACATGCGGTTGGGTCACTAAACTTCTATAACGCACTTGGCGACGATGCAGGATCTGCAATCAAAGACACGAGATTCTTTAGCTACGATATTACTGAAACACTGAAGAAACTTCGTGCACAAGGCCGTCTCTCCGACGAAACCACGCTCACAATCATTGCCTCCGAAACACCGGCAGCGAATTCCAATCCCCGCGTGGGCCGCATTCGAGTTATCGAACAATAGCCGTTCGAGTCTGCTTCAACCCCTCAATTTAATAGTCGAATCACCTGACCAAACAGTAGTGTCCTAATCTGAATTTCTTCTCTGTGCAACCTCTGTGGCCCTCTGTGTCTCTGTGGTTCTTCTTGTGGGCGATTTCATAACCACGGAGACACAGAGCACGCGGAGGTTGCACAGAGAAACTCGAATTAGGACAGTACCTGACCAAACTTTGGTCTTGACATAGAACTGCGGAGTGATATGCTGCGGCCCCTCGCAAACGGTCCATAGAACTCACAATCGAGGTACAAAAATGTCCCCACTTACTCGACGGTCCTTTGTGGCCGGTCTCACAACAATTCCTTTCGCATTATGGTTTGAAAAATATGCCATAGCCGCCCCGGTCAAGCGCTACGAAGTCCTAAGTCCGAACGGCCAACTGATGCTGAAAAAATATGCGGCTGGCGTCAAGAAAATGAAGTCGACGCCCGATAAGGATCCTCGCAGTTGGGTCTTTCAGTGGTACTCGCACTGGGTCAAAGGTGCGGGTGGGGCTCAGGCGCCACAGGAAAAAACGAACGCGGTCAGCAGCATTTACGGTTCAACGCCGAATCCGTGGCGATCGTTGGCGTTGGAAATGTGGGACACCTGCCAGGCTCACGGTCCAGGTATGGATGAGAATTTCTTTCTGCCATGGCATAGGATGTTCCTCTACTTCTTCGAACGAATAGTTCGGAGCGTAACTGACCCTTCGTTTACACTCCCCTATTGGAACTACTCTGTCGCCGGCACAGCGCACGGAGTTTTGCCAAAAGGTTTTCGTTTGCAGGCCGACCCTACGTTCGGTCCGCTGTTTGTCCAAAAGCGAAACGTCGCAAGTGTTCCGAATGGTACGGCAAACGTGAATGCAGGCCAGCCGATCGACAAAAACGATCCGGGAGCGCTGGACTTAACAGCGCTGGCGCAATGTAAATACCAACCAAACGGAGCCCAGTCGGGGTTCAACATGGAAATCGATGGTGGCCTTCATGGCAACGTGCATGTGTTGGTGGGTAATACGCAGAACATGGGCCGCATACCGTGGGCTGCCGGTGATCCAATCTTCTGGTTGCACCACTGCAACATCGACAGGTTGTGGGCCAGCTGGAACAAAGCGGGCCGGCAGAATCCCTCGGGCGCATGGTTGACGAAACAGTTTGTCTTCGCGGATGAAAACGGCAATCGCGTGGTAGCGACGGTTAAGGATTTCAATAGCATCACGCAACTAAACTACACGTACGATCGATTTGAACCAGTTCCGGCATGCGCCTCTCCTGCCGGTCCAGAAGCACTCGCGACGCCTCAAACGCGAGCTGTCGCACCAGGTGGTCCAGTAGAGCTCGGCAACGCACCGGTGCGCGTAAATCTCGCGCAACCTCCGGGACCAGAAGGCGCAGCAGTTCCACTGCGTGATCGCGTCAGACAACTAAAACCTGGTAAACGAATGTACGCCGTGCTCAAGAACCTGAGTGCTGACGTGGCTCCCGGCGTTGTTTATCACGTGTACTTCGATGTGCCTGCCGGCTATCAACCGAGGCCAGGGAAGCGCGATCCTTACTATGTCGGCACCGTGAATTTCTTTGAATCCCACTCGGGACATGAAGGAGAGGAGGGCTCAACGACGCCGAAGTTCCGCAGTCTTGATGTCACAGCTGTCGCAAAGAGACTTCAAAGGACCAACAAGTTGAGCGCTCAGCCTTCGCTGACAATCGCACCCACAACGGCGCCGGAAGCTGACGCGCGACCAATCATTGGAGAAATTTCGATTGTAGAGCAATAGCGATCTATTATTTTCTACAACACGCAGTTGTTCTGAATACTGTTGGCCCATCTCGTTGAGGACTACTGATGGCGTCAGAAGAGAAACTTGTCCAAGCACTAGATCTATTAACCATCACAGATCTATCAACCACCGCACCTCGCCGACGCGCACGAGGGATGCGAACCCACGGGGCTGCGCCTGCTAGAAAACTGCGCCGCGTTGTTGATTCAAAAAACGTCGTGGCTGTCGGGATTAGCGAGAAGGTCACACTCGGCAAACGCACAGGCACGCTCGCCCTCACTTTTTACGTAAGACAAAAGAAGCCGCGCAGTAAGTTAGGCGTTCATGTTGCCGCACCCTCCGTCATCGGTTCGGATGTGGTTGGAGCAGAAATCACGACGGACGTAGTAGCGATCGGACGCCCGCAGCTTGAGGAGATCGAGGAACTCGCGAATCCGCTCGCAACTCGAAAACCAATTCAACCCGGCTTCAGCATCAGTCACGTTGATGTTGCTGCCGGCACATTGGGCTGCATTGTAGAGAAAGACGGACAGTTCCTGATCTTGAGCAATAGTCATGTGCTGGCGAATAGCGGGCAGGCAAAAAAGGGAGACGTGATTGTTTATCCGGCAATTGCTGATGATGGTAAGTCGCCCAAAGATAAAATCGCGAAACTGGCGAACTTCATCCCGTTTCAGGTCGGTGGCGCATTTGTGAATCACGTGGATTGCGCTGTCGCGATGCCACTGCCCGGGCGCGTTGCTGACCTGCGCTCCGAAATCAAAGACCTGTTTGTGCCGCGCGGTATAACTCAGCCCGTACGCGATATGGAAATCGTGAAGGTGGGTCGCACAACTGGAGAAACGGTTGGCAGAGTCAAGGACATCCACTTTCGTTTCGTATGTCCGTATCCAGATATCGGCGATGTTGGCTTTGTCGATCAGGTATTCTGTACGCGCTATTCGAGTGGTGGCGATTCCGGGTCGTTAGTGCTCGATCGCAAGACCGGCAAAGCTGTTGGATTGCATTTTGCCGGCTTCCCCGATAAACAGGGGGTGATGGGTAGCGTGTTCAATCCGATCCAGAAAGTGTTGGATGCGCTGGGAGTCACCTTGGTGACAAAGGCGCTTCCATAGGTCGCGCTGTAGGTGTATGGCAACGCTTGAAGAAGCAAACGAAGCGCGCGAAAAGCATTCTGATTATTTGCAGCAGGTCGGTGCACATGCGATTGGCGTCGATGAGATTATTCACGAAGGTTCCCAGACCTTCGGCGTGATCGCCTACTTCGAATCAGAGCCGAACGACGCCATTCCCGACACACTAGAAATCGATCAGCAGGGCACCACGAAGCGTGTTCCACTGACGACTGTAATCACATCTCGAGCTTCTCTCGAATGAGCGATAGGTGCGTGCACGTTAGTCACGTTGTAGCTTCGCCGTTGAAACGCTTCCTCGTTTTCCTACTTCTCATCGTATACATTGACGGCGGCTTACCTGCGGTCGCCAAAGTTAAGCCACCTAAACCTTATGGTCCAACACCCTCAGCGCGGCAGCTCCGCTGGCACGAAATGGAGTTCTATGGATTTCTCCATTTCACCGTCAATACCTTCACCGACAAAGAATGGGGTTACGGTGACGAATCGCCTTCAATCTTTAATCCGACTGACTTCAACGCAGATCAGATTGTAAGTACTGCCGCGGCGGCGGGAATGAAAGGGTTGATCCTCACTTGTAAGCATCACGATGGATTTTGTCTGTGGCCATCGAAATACACCGAGCACTCAGTAAAGAACAGTCCGTGGCGAAACGGTCGAGGCGATGTCGTCAAGGAGATTGCGGCAGCGTGCCGTAAGTATGGACTGAAGTTTGGTGTCTATCTCTCTCCGTGGGATCGGAACCATAAAGATTACGGCCGGCCTGAGTACTTGGACTACTACCGTAACCAACTTCGCGAACTGCTTACTTTGTATGGACCGGTCTTCGAGATCTTCTTCGATGGCGCGAATGGTGGCGACGGCTACTACGGCGGTGCTCAGGAGAAGCGCACAATCGATCGCAACACATATTACGACTGGACCACGACGTGGAACCTGGTTCGTTCTCTCCAGCCTGACACCTGTCTTTTCAGTGATGCTGGGCCAGATGTTCGATGGGTCGGTAACGAACGTGGGATCGCCGGTGATCCGCTGTGGAGTACCCTCAATAGAGACGACTTCGCACCTGGTAGAGCAGACGAAGCCCGGCTCAATCGCGGTGATCGGCGTGGCTCAGATTGGGTGCCGGCGGAGTGCGACGTTTCAATCAGACCAGGTTGGTTCTATCACTCGAATGAAGACGGTCGTGTTAAGAGTGGCGCAACGCTCGTCGATCTTTACTACGCGTCAGTCGGTCGCGGTGGTTCCTTCTTGCTCAACCTCGCGCCGGATCGACGGGGACAGATCGCCGATCCTGACATAACGTCGCTGCATGAATTTCGCCGGATCCTTGATGCGACCTTCAGAGAAGATTACGCGCAAAAAAGCCTGGTGACTGCGAGCAATACTCGGGGAAACGGCGACCGACGCTTTTCACCACGGAACGTCATCGATGGCAGACGAAACACATATTGGGCCACTGACGATTCCATAAACACGCCGGAGTTAATCATCGACCTCGGTCGAGAGCGCACATTCAATGTGGTTCGGCTGCGCGAGTATCTTCCGTTAGGTCAAAGAGTGGAAGCGTTTGCATTGGATATCTGGACCGATAACAAATGGGAGCAATTTGCCACCGGCACAAGCATCGGCAATTGCAAGCTGGTGCGTGCTAAACCTGTAACCACCACGAAAGTTCGGCTGCGGATCACGCAGTCGCCGGTTTGTCCGGCCATCTCTGAGTTGTCGTTGTTTGCTGAACCGAAGTAGATACGACAAACACCCTCATAGCGCCTACCTTAGCCGCGCAAGGCAAGTCGCATTGAAGCTCGCCGCTGAAGTTGCTCCAAACAGAGTCGCCGTTAATCTTTAACGCGAGCCACCGATAATTTTCGTTGACTTGAAATGAACTGCGTGGTATTAGTTCGCACCGCGAACTAATAGTATCCAGTCCTACCTTATTTGTAGTCATACGATCTCGGGAAATAACGGGTGGAAATGCGGAAGATTGATCTAACTAACTTCCGAGTAGCGACAAGCGAGACCGCTCGTCACATTAATCGCCGGATTGTTCTTAATTTGATCCGTAGTCATGAGCCAATCTCGCGGGCCGATCTTGCTCGTCATTCTGGACTTCAACGAAGCACTGTCTCCTTGATCACGGAGCAGTTAATCGCAGAGCGTTGGGTCACCGAGGGAGCAAACGGACGCGTTCCTCGTGGACGGCGCCCGCGCTTCCTGCACTTGAATAAAGAGCGCGTGGGCATTATTGGAGTGAATATCCGACCAGCAATGACGACGTTAGCGCTGGCTGACCTAAACGGCCATTTCATGGCTCAGGAAACTGTTCCCACGGCTCAAGACCCCAAACAGTTCGTCGATGACTTGGTGCCGAGATTACAGAATTTAAAAAAGATCAGGCCCGACTTAACTTGTGAAGGTATTGGCGTGAGCTTACCCGGCCGCGTCGATTTAACTTCGCACCGCCTCGTCTTTGCACCCAATCTAAATTGGCGCGAGTTTGATTTGAAGACCCCGCTCGAAGAAGCAACTGACCTCCCGGTTGAGCTCGAAAATGCAGCAAATGCTTGTGCCTTATCTGAGATTTGGTTCGGCAGACGGCCGGAAAGTGTGCAGGATCTCGTGGCGCTGACAGTATCGGAGGGTATTGGAACCGGCCTGGTGATGAACCGCCAACTCGTGCGGGGTTCAAGCGGTGTCGCCGGCGAGTTCGGCCATACCACGATTGTTGAGAACGGGTTGGAGTGTCGTTGTGGAAATCGAGGCTGTTGGGAACTCTATGCGTCTAACTCGGCAGCCGTTCGTTATTACAGCGGCGCCAAATCCAATGGTCCACCACCCTCCTTCGACGATCTCCTCCGGCTTGCCAGCCAGGGCGATTCCAAATCGCTCGAAGCACTTAGCAAGATGGGGCACTACCTGGGCGTGGGAATCGCGATGCTTGTCACTGGTCTCGCCCCTGATGAAATCCTGGTTATTGGAGAGATAACAAAAGTCTGGAACCGGGTTGGTCCGATCGTTGCGAAAACTGTCGAAGATCGATGCTCCACGCATGCGAACACGCGGATAGTACCCACTGATCCGTTATCGCATCCCCGCCTGCTGGGCACAATCGCTTTGGTTGTGCAGAAGCATTTTGGTGCACCTTCAGTCGCCTGAAGGTTCTTGTGCGCATTTTGTTTTGGTCTCGAATTAATTGAGTTTCATGCTCCGGCTCAACGGACGGAGCCCGATTAACAACTGCGAAACGTCGAAACGTCAGACCTGAAGAGGAGAGAGAGAGTCATGTTTACCTTCACTGGCTGTCCCAAGCGAACGATATACACCCAACCAGTACGCGAGCACGTGGGCTTCGCGCTAAAGGCCTTCACTCAGTTTCTCGCGGTGGCAGTTTTATCACTCATGCTTGTGCCTACTGCGCGGGCGCAGGTCCTTTACGGGTCTCTAGTTGGAAACGTGACAGATTCGAACGGAGCCGCCATTCCTGGCGCGAAGGTCGAAATGACAAACGTGGCCACCGGAGCCATTACTACAGCGATGACAGACGATCGCGGCGCTTACTCAGCTAGTGATCTTCAGATTGGCCTCTACAAAGTCTCTGTGTCTAAATCGTCCTTCAAGACGACCATCAAGGATGGCATTCGAATCGAAGCGAACAAGACTCATCGTTTCGATGCGGAACTTGAAGTTGGTGGAGTAGAAGAAACTGTTCTGGTTGCAGCAACTCAGGACGTCGCGCTCCAGACAGATCGAGCTGACGTGAACATCACGAAGACAGAACGAGAGGTTAACAACCTGCCGCTGTTTGGGAGTCTAGGTCGAAACTATCAGAGTCTGCTCGCGCTAATTCCAGGAACCGCGCGAGGCACCGGAGGCTTCTTCATCGGTAACGGCGCTGGCGAGGACAACTCTGCCGCCGGTAACCCGCAGCGGTCGATGTCTTACAACGTCAACGGCGTTTCGCGTTTGCAGAACAACACGAAGATTGATGGATCGAGCATCATCTATCCGTGGCTGCCAGGGAACACCGTTTATGTTCCGCCTGCCGAGGCCATACAGGAAGTTAATATCGTCACGAACGCTTTTGACGCCGAGCAAGGACAAGCGGGCGGCGCGGCAATTAACGTTACGATAAAATCAGGTGGTAACGACTTTCATGGTGTGGGCTGGGGCTATACTACGAACAGCCGCTTTCAATCGCGGAATTTCTTCCAACCTGCAAACCAACCAAAGATTCCCAAAAACATCGTAGGCCAATTTGGGTACGCTTTTAGTGGGCCGGTTATATTGCCACATTTCGGCGAAGGAGGACCCAGAGTCTGGAACGGCAAGAACAAGCTGTTCTTCTTTACCGATCTTGAACGCACGACACAGCGGAACGCCGCCGGCGCCGTCGCCAGCGTGGCGCCCGCG
>Ga0070690_100001119_pt1 | contig 13793 bp, 9 predicted proteins | sample KBSS33HmetaG_FD_64671 | JGI IMG/M metagenome (GOLD analysis project Ga0070690, IMG submission 64671) | Switchgrass rhizosphere microbial communities from Kellogg Biological Station, Michigan, USA - KBS S3-3H metaG | ecosystem: Host-associated > Plants > Roots > Rhizosphere ... | reverse complement strand
CCACCGACTACTGCAACTTCTAGCCGGCTGCCTTGGCCGATCCACGAAACAGGACCTGGCGTGGCGTAACAGGCACCGCGCAGCCGATCGGGTGCGCGGACGGTCGGTCAGTACGTGACCGACGGCCACGCGATGAGCGTGGGCTGGAGCGTCATCACCTCGCCGTGCCGCTCGACGATGAGCGACGGGGTCGCGCCGGGATGCGAGTAGAAGATCCGCTCCTGCAGCTCGCTCGCCGATCCGATGCGCGTGTTGTTGATCGACAGCACGTGGTCGCCGGGATGCAGATCGATCGCCTCGGCGGGCGTCCCCGGCACGACGCTATCGATGTCGGCAAACCCGTGGTGGAACACGTAGCGAATTCCCAGGAACCCATGATCGGGGCGTACGTCCACCTGGGGCATGACTTGCGCATCTCGGTACGGACACGCGCGCGACGACATGCTGTCGGCGACCTGCATCGCCATCAGCGTCGTGGCCAGCGCCAGGCCCGACGCCACGCCCGCCATCGTGCAAACCACGGCAACGGTGCCGAGCCCACGGCTACGCTCGTTCGGCAGCAGCGCTTCTCGCCGGAGCACCGGAGCGACTACGGGGGTGACATTCTCGGGCTGATCGTCAGACATCTCGATTCCCTCGTTTTCGGTCATGTATCCGACCCGGTCCTTGGGTCGCTTCGCCGTCCTCGCTTCGAGTATAGGAGCGTCCCCCCAACATGACCATGATGAAATGCGTCGTATCGACGTAATCGTGAACCCGCGGACGCAAGGGCGTGTTGACCGGACATGGTAGATTCCGGAGCACGGGTGAAGACGTCCGCCCCTCGACGCAGGCGCCGGTGGATCGTGGTCATCGGCGTTTTGGCCGTGCTCCTCGTGAGCGCCGCGTTCGCCGTCCTACGCGTCAAGCTCGAGGGCGCCAACCTCGGGGACAACATCGCGTCGATCCTCAACAAGCGGATGCGCGGCCGGATCGAGATCGGGTCGATCGAATGGTCGACCGCGTCACTGAAAAAGATTCTTACGGGGGGATGGGTCCCCCTCACCCTCCACGACGTACGCGTGTGGGACGACTGCGCCCTGAGCGCTGGCGTCGGCAGCGACGGCGGGGAAGAGCTGCGCTCCAAGGACCCCAGAGAAGACTGTACCCCCGACGACCGTCCAGATCCAGACCCAACATCGAGGCGCAAGCCGCGCAAGCTCCTGCTGCGTACCGATCTGGTAACGGCGGAGATCGACGTTCATGCCGTGATGTTCGGCAACCACGACTTCGTGTTTCGTACCCTGTGGGTCCACGGCGGCGAGGCGTTGCTCGAGCAGACCCAGGAGCCGTACCCCCTTCACGCCTACGACCACACGATCCTCAGCATCGTCACTGCGTTCTATCCCCGCATGAAGGCGAGCTTTCGCGCCGGCATCTACGCCGACGCGCCGCCGCCGATCTTCGATCTGCGTGACATACACATCTCCGGGCTCAACCTGACGCTTCACATGGCGCCATCCCGAGGGGCCACTCCGGATCAGATCAGCTACGGCTTTACCGGACGGCTCGAGGGCGTCGACGTCGATGTTGGGGCCGATCGTGCGAACAACTCCTACCTCTACATGGATCCGACCGATCCGCTGGTCGCCAAGTTCTACGTCCGGCTGACGGTCTCCGCGAAGCGCGGCACGGTGGGCATCGTCGACTCGGGTCCGCGCTCGGCGTACCGGCTACCCAGCATAGAGCCGCCCGGCAGCGCGGCAGGGACGGCCGAAGCCGCGGAGGCGGCAGAGGCGGCAGGGGCGGCAGGGGAAGCGGTCTACCCACCCAAGGGCCGCAAGGCCTGGTACACGCTCGCCCTCACCGACATCAAGCTCGACCGGCTCGCGCAGCTCCCGGGCGAATGGGCACGCCACGACTTCGTCGCGAACACGCTCGAGCTCGATCTCCGGGCGCGCACCCTGCCCTGCGGGACAGACGCGGTCCCGGCACCCGAGTCGCGAGACGGCGCGGAGCTCCACCTGTCGGGCGAGCTGTTCAACTACTGGGACCGGCCGTACGACGGCGCCTGGAATTTGAAGCTCGACGGCAAGAACCTGGGCCCGACGATCCGGACCTGCATCAAGTCGATGATCGGCGGCGACAAGCTCGATGGCACGATCTCGCTGACCGGTCCGTTCGTCGCATCGCCCACGGTCGGCCTCGATCTGACCGGCGTCGACGTCGACGTGCCGCTGGGCCGGACCGAGGCGCCGCTGCCGCTCACGCTCGCCGAGCTCCACGGCAAGATCGATCTGGTCAACGAGGAAGGCTACATCGAGAAGACCAAGGCCCTGGTGCGCGGCGGCAAGGAGCCCGGCGAGGTGGATCTGTCGGCCACGTTCGGCCTCAAGCCCTTGTACTCCAACGCGCAGGTCGAGATCGTCAAGGCGATCGACGTCGGGCGGTTCCTGCCCGCGCAGGTGGCCGGCCCGATCGGCAAGTTCCTGCAGGGCCGGCTCCGCGCGATCGGCGACGTCGACGACGGCTTCGAGCTCCGCGACTTCGACCTCGCGCTCGGCGCCACCCCGACCGAGAAGGCGATCCGGCTCCACCACGGCCGCCTGTTCGCCCAGCAGAAGTTCGACTTCCTCAAGATCGAGAGCGTCCATGTCGATGCCGGCCGGAGCCACGCCGAGATCAACGGCAACGTCGAGATCGCCAAGAACAAGCTCAACGTCCGGATCGACGGCGACTTCCCCGACCTCGACGTCTGGCTCAAGCGGTTCGGCGCCCCGGTGCTGTTCAAGAGCGCGGGAGGCGGTCAGATCGTCATCAATGGTCCGCTCACCAGGCCGAGGATCACGGCCAACACGACGCTCGCCGGGGTGCCGTGCATCGATCAGCTGAAGCTCGAGAACCTCGTCTACGAGGGCAACACGGTCGACATTCACCAGCTGAGCTCGCCGGGCCTCGGCGGCCAGGTGACCGGCAGCGGCCGGTTGGTGCTCGGCGGCGGGGCGCCGGTGATCGATCGCCTCGAGCTGACCGGCACCCACCTCGATGCCGCGAAGCTCTGCGGCCTCAAGGGCATCGCCAGGGGCACGATCGACGAGGTGAACGCGCACCTGCACGGCACGGTCGACCCCAAGCGCACGGCGCTCCAGTGGTTCGGCCTCGGCCAGGTGTTCGCCCGCGCCGATCACATGGCCATCCTCGACGATCCGTACTCGGGGATCACGGCGTGCCTCAACCGCAAGGATGATCGCGCCTGCCGCCCGCGGCCCGCGCTCGTCGATGCCGGCAGCCTCCAGCAGTGCGAGGCCGGCAAGCGCGCCGGTGCCGCGAACGGCGGCGGGTTCTGCCTGGTCGCCGCGGCCACCCGCGACGCCGGCGGGACGCTCGACGCCACGGTCGCCCAGCTCCCGGCGGTCGGCGCTCCGAGCCGGACCATGGTCCCGCCCCCCCCGGCCCGGCTCGCCGGGGTGCTGTCGCTCGGAGATCTCCCGCTCGCGCTGATCGATCAGCTGCGCGGCAAGCCGGGCGCCAAGGCCCTCGGCGGGCTCGCATCGATCACCCTGCACCTTGCGGGCGCGCCGTCCGCGCCGCAGGCAAAGGGCGCGATCCAGGTCCTGCGCAGCTGGCTCGCCGGGGGCTTCCTCGGCGACGCGCAGATCGACGTCGACCCTGCGGTCGTACGCGGCGTCCCGGGCGTCACGTTCCATGGCTGGGCACTCGCCCACCGGCTCGAGATCACCGGCTCGCTCGGCACCGCCGCGCCCTATCCGGTCGAGCTCTCGATCAGCGGCCGGCGGATCGAGATCGATCCGTTCCTCGATCTGAAGGCCCTGCTCAAGCTGCCGGATCCGGTCCAGGCGTGGGCGTCGGGGACGATCACGCTGCACACCGAGCTCGCGCCGCAGACCCCGATCGAGCCCACGGTGTGGGTCGAGCTGACCGAGCTCACCGCGCAGCTCGACCACCGCGCGAGCGACGGTCGGATCACGCCGCTGGTGGTCCGTGTCAAAGGTCAGAACCCGGGCCAGAGCGCGGCGATGTCGGTGTACGTCACGCCGTCGTCGTTCGAGCTCGCCTGCCGGGATCCGAAAGCGGCGGGCGGGCGCAAAGAGTGCTCGACGATCCTGGAGACGCCGGCCGGCGACATCGTGATCAACGGCCAAGCAACCAAGCGCTCGGTCGCTCTCACCGCGAACGGCAATCTCGACCTCGGCAAGCTCCGCGTCCTGCTCGATCAGCAGTTCGATTACGCCGCCGGCAGCGTGCGGTTGCTCGCTCAGGTGACCGGCGAGCTCGACAAGCCGGCATACGAGGTCTCGATCGATCTCGATCCCGGCCAGATCTGGCAGCAAAACGCGGCCGAGTACGCCGCCCAGCGCGACGCCACCGCGACCAAGCAGAAGCGCGACAAGCGCCCGATCCTGCCCGGCGAGAACCCGGTGATGCTGCGGCCGATCGGCAGCGACACGGTGCTCTCCGCGCCGCACGGCCTCATCAAGCTCGCCAAAGGGACGGTCGGCTTCACCGACGTGCTGATCCAGATCAGGGATAACCAGCACAGCGATGATCAAGGCGAGCTCCACGTCGGCGGGACGATCGGGATCGACGGGCTATCGCCGGTTTCGTGGGCGGTGCTCTTGTCCGGCAAGCTGTCCGGCAAGATGCTCCAGGTGGTCCTGCCGACCCTGGTCGCACAGGCCAACGGCCTGATCGACATCGACGGCCAGCTCGTGCTGTCGGGAGCAGGGCCTCGGCCGGCGCTGTCCGGCACGCTCCTGTTCGATCGCTTCTCGCTCATCCCGCGCGGCGTGCGGCGCGAGCTGTCGTTCAACAGCGGCAACATCGACCTCAACACCGAGCTCGCCGGGGATCACAGCAAGCCGCGCCGCCGGCCGAGCTGCCGCGGTGGCGTCCTCGACATCAGCCCCGTGACCGCCGGCGATGACCGCACCTACACGCTCGACATCGCGGGGGTCAACGGCGCCCTCGACGACGGCCAGCTCTCGAACATCGCGGGCTCGCTGCGCATCCGCAGCGGCGAGCTCGACCAGGCCGATCTGTGCCTCGACGCGACCAGCATCCCGTTTCGCATCCCGCAGACGCTCGATCTCGTGGTGTCAGCGCGCGACGTGGAGCTCAAGCTCGACAGCCCGACGTCGGACTGGAAGGTGACCGGCACCGTCACGGTCGTCGACGGCGCCTACCTGCGCAACTTCGAGCTCACCGATCGGATCCAGACGATCGGGCTCAACAGCGCGCCGAGTAAGCCGTTCTGGGAAGAGTACCCGACGCTCGGCAACGCCAGGCTGGACCTCACGCTGGTCGTCCAGCTGTTCGCGATCCGCGACAACATCGCGACGATCGAGTTCCGCAGCGACAACATGCACATCGGCGGCTCCCCCCGCGATCCGCGGCTGTCCGGACAGATCCGGGTCACCCACGGCGAGTTCCGCATCCCGGGCACCCGCGCCCAGTTCATCCGCACGAGCGGCTCGGTCGACTTCGCCGAGAACCAGTTCGCCAACAACCCCGAGCTCCACGTCGCGAGCGATGCCGACTACCGCGATCTGTCCGGCCAGGATCACGTGATCACCGTGACGATCGGCGGCACGCTGCAGCTGCCGACCTGGGACCTCAAGACCTCGACCGGCTACAACAAGTCGCAGACCCTGTCGCTCCTGGTGCTCGGCCGAAACCAGGAGCAGCTGCGGCGCTCGCTCGGCGACCAGAGCCTCGGCGGCGACCCGACGCGCGTCGATCCGACGACCAACCCGAGCCAGGGCTTCGCCGACCAGATCGTCAAGGACCTCGCCGGCGACTGGGTGTCGGATCTGCTCGGCAGCTCGCTCACCAAGCTGACCGGCCTCGACGTCCTGCGGATCGAGATCGGCTTCGGCTCGATCGGGTTCCACGTCGAGAAGAAGATGCTGGAGAACGCCAAGCTCCTCGGGGATGCCGAGCAGACGATCCGCGGCACGACGATCAAGGCGCGCGCCGAGCTAAAAACGCCGTTCGTGATCAGCCTGCAGGGCGGCTACCTGAACCAGAACTATTACGATCCCGCCGAGCAGGACATCACCGACTACAACGTCAAGCTCGTCTATCGCGTGTTCATCCCGTGACCGACGACCTTCGATCAATTTTCGATCCGGCCGATCGTCGTTCGGCCGCGCACGCGTGGAACAAGGATCGAAAACTCCCCGGGCGGAGGGAACCCAGCCGGGTAACCAGGCTGCTCCCCTTCCTCATGATCGCGCTGGCAGCCGCCCTGGCCCCCGCGCCGGCCTTCGCGCAATCGGACCCGCCCCGCCCGCCGGACGAAAGGCCCGGTCCCCCCGCGCTCGGGGCCACCGCGGTGTCCGGCGGCTGCCTGAAACGGGACCAGCCGGCGCCCGCCACGCCGTCGGGCATCGGGCCGGCGCCGGTGACATGGAACGAGTTCGACATCGAGGGCGACCTCCTCGATTCCCCCGAGACCGTGCGCACGCTGTTTACCCCGGTGATGACGCGGCGGTCGTCGCAGACCGACGCGCGCGCCGACGTGGCCGCGATCGCGGCCAAGTACGGCTACCACCTGGTCGGGCTCGGCACGCGCGACACCCCGAACGGCCCCCACGCGGTCGTCCACCTCGCGCCGCTGTTGCTCGTCCGCAAGGTCTCGATCGACATCAAGCAGTCGCCGTTCGCGACGCTGCTCGATGACCAGGTCCGGCGCCGCATGCGGATCCGTACCGGGACCTACCTGCCGTGGGCGCCGGCCGATCGCGCGTGCGAGCTCGACGAAGAACAAGCCCGGATCGCCGAGTACCTGCACTTCGACGAGGGCTACTTCGACGCCAAGGTCGAGCACCACGAGACCCAGCGTGGCCGCGGCCTCGAGCTCACGATCCGGATCGAGCTCGGCGACGAGTACGGGACCGGGGTCGTCCGGGTCCAGAACGGCGACACGCTGTCGCGCACGATCGATCAACGCGAGATCATCAAGCAATTCCAGCATGATACCTGCCTGCTCTGCTTCGGCGCGTCGCGCTTCACGCGCAGCCGGCACATCGAGGACATCCAGCGCGTCGTCGAGCTGTTCCAGAAGCGCGGGTTCCCGGCGGTGCGGGTGCACACGAGCTTCGAGCATGACCCGCAGGGTTCGTTCAACCGGGCAACGCGCGCGGTCGACTTCACGGTGACGGTCGATCCGCGGCGGCGGATCGACGTCCAGTTCGAGGGCCAGGATCCCGACGCGGTGTCCTACGAGGAGCTCCACGACCAGCTGACGTTCAACCAGGCCGCGAGCTCGGACGACGTCGAAGCGGCCAACTCGGCGCGCTCGATCGCCCTGCACCTCCAGAGCCGCGGCTGGTTCGACGCGCACGTCACGTGGACCCGCACGCGGCACCAGGACGCGCGCGATCCGCAGGGCTCGTGGGACGGCATCATGTTCCAGGTCGAGCAAGGCCGGCAGCTCCCGGTCCGCGCGATCCAGTTCGCCGGCAACCACGCGTTCCGCGACGACGAGCTCGAGGACGAGCTCGGCACGACCCAGGAGAAGCTGTCGACCAACCTGTTCGGCGGCAACACCAACGCAACCTCGACCCAGCTCGCCGCCGACGTCGATCGGATCAAACGGTTCTATCAGCGCGCCGGATATCGCGACGTGCAGGTCCACGTCGAGACGGCGACCGATCCGGCGGCATTCGGCAGCGCGGCGCTGACCGCGGCGCTGGCCGCGGCCGACCGCGGCGATGGCCTGCACGTGCGCTACGTGATCGAAGAGGGCGAGCCCACGATCCTGACCCGCATCGAGATCAAGCTCCCCCTCGATAGCAAGCTCCACAACCCAGAGGAAGCCGAGCTATGCAAGCTCGCCCTGACCGAGCTCGCCGACCTCTACGGCGCCAAGCAGCTCGCCACACCGACCCAGCCGGATCGCTGCGCCGCCGAGGCGAAGGACCTCAAGTTCCGCGAGGACGACGCCGCGCTGACCAAGGATCAGCTGAAGAGCCGGCTGTACAGCCGCGGCCGGCCGCGCGCCGAGGTCGGCTACCAGTTCGTCGCGGCAGACCACCGCGCCGTCGCGACGTACACGCTCGCGAACGTCCAGACCCTGCAGATCGGCAAGGTCGTGATCCGCGGCAACTTCAAGACCCGCGAATCGATCATCCTGAGCGAGCTCGGCCTGCGGCGCGGCGCGCTGCTCACCCAGGATGCGCTCGCCGAGGGTGCCCGCCGGCTGCGCAACACCGCGCTGTTCGACGCCGTCAGCGTGACGATGCCGGACCTCGAGACCAAGACCGAGGGCGAGGTCAACGCGGTCGTCGAGGTCGTCGAGCGCTACGACTTCCTCGCGCAGGTCGACGCCGAGGCCGGTTACTCGAGCTACAACGGTGCGTTCCTGAAGCTCATTCCGTCGTTCCAGAACCTGTTCGGCATCGGGATCTCGTTCGACGTCGCCGGTACGATCGGCTTCGATCTCGCCCAGTACCTCAGCAGCGGCAGACAGCAACTCCGCCAGCTCAGCGCCGAGTCCACGCTGCGCGTGCCGCAGTGGCTGTCGCGCCGGATCTCGCCGGTCGAGTTCCAGACCGAGCTCACCGCGTTTCACCGCCTGCAGGACACCCCGCGGTTCGGCCGGGTCACCACCGACGGCGCGACGCTCACGCTGTCGCGGACCTGGGAGCGCAAGCGGATCGGCAAGCGCGCCGCCCGCGCGATCACGACGGGCCTGCACTACGACTTCCGCCTGCGCGAGCGGCCGATCGACGTGCTCCGCCCGGCCGGCGCCGACGACGATCAGACCCAGGTGCCGATCTCGACGCGCACCGGCTCGGTCGGTGTCACGTTCGAATGGGAGCAGCGGGTCGATCGGCAGGGCACCCTGTCGCCGCTCGCCCCCGAGGCCGGGTTCCGGTTCGAAGGCCAGGCCTCGTTCGCGAGCAACTACCTCGGCGGCCAGGACACCTTCCTCAAGCTGTCGACCGCCGGGACGAAGTACTGGCCGGTCGGCAATAACCTCGTCATCCGCGCCGACCTGCGCTACGATCAAGGCATCCCGCTCGGCGGCGCGGTGCTGCTCCCCGAGGTCGAGCGGTTCTTTGCGGGCGGCGACGCGACGGTGCGCGGCTTCGACGACGAGCGCCTCGCGACCGAGATCATCCAGGTCGGCGTCCCGCCGCTCAGCAACGTCCAGCAGATCCGGATCCTGCCGGCGGGCGGCAACATCCGCGTGATGTCGAGCCTCGACGCCCAGATCCGGATCTACAAGCTGTTCGCGACCGCGCTGTTCGCCGACGCCGGCATGATCTCCAACCAGTGGAGCGCGATCACCCCCGACAACATCCGGCCCTCGATTGGCATGGCGCTGTTCCGCATCGTCACCCCGTTCGGCGCGTTCGCCTGGGAACGCGCGATCCCGCTTCGCCCCCAGCTCGGGGACGACCCGCGCGGCCGCTGGCACATCAGCTTCGCCGCCCGCGCGCAGTTCTGAACGCCAAGATGCGCCGCGGGCGACCTTGCGGTGACCTTGCGGGGGACCGCGATGTGATATACGAGGCGCCCACAAGGAGACTCGCATGGGACGCGGAGACAATCGCCAGACGCCGAAGATGAAGCGCAAGCGCAGCCAGGCCAAGCTCAAGGCCCGGATCAAGCGCAAGATCGAGGCCGCGAAGGCAGCGAAGAAGCCTGCCGCACCCTCGAAGAAGAAGTAAGGTAAGGGGGCCAAGCGCGCCTGGGCCCCGACAATGACGCCTCTCGAGACTCGCTGCGTGATGACGCAGATCGTGATGCCGATGCACACCAACGGCGTGGCCGGGGTGATGTTCGACGTCATCATGATGCAATGGGTCGACGTGTGCGCCGGGAGCCAGTCAGAAGGAGGCAGGCCCACATGATCACCGTCGATCGCACGACCTGGGGGCGCCTGCGGGTGACCGGCGACGACCGCGTCCGCTTCCTCCAGGGCCTCACGACGATCAACGCCTCCGCACTCACCGAGGGCGCGCACGCCTGGGGCGCGATCCTGTCCCCCAAGGGCCGCGTGCTCTCCGTGATCGACATCGCGCACGCCGGCGATGCATTCGTCGTCGCGTGCGAGGCACAGCTCGCCGACAAGACCCGCGCGATCCTCGAGCGCTACGCCGTGATGGACGACGTCGCGTTCGAGCCGCTCACCGGCCCCGCGCACCAGGTGTGGGATGACCCCGCCAGCGTGTGGACGGCGCCGATCGTCTCGGCAGACGGGACACGGAACCCGGGCGACACGCCGGCACGGCCCGAAACCGATCCCGACGTCGAGCGGCTGCGGATCCGCGCCGGCTTCCTGCGCTACGGCGTCGATGTCGACGAGGATCACTTCCCGTTCGAGACCCCGCTCGCCGGGTTCCTCGACTACGGCAAGGGCTGCTACGTCGGCCAGGAGCCGGTGTTCCGCGTCCACGCCCAGGGCAACGCCGCGCGGATGCTGCGCGGTCTCGCGATCGAAGGCACGGCGCCGATCGCCGCCGGCACCGCGCTCACCGCACCGGCGAAGGGCCAGGTGACGTCGTCGATCACCGATGGCGACGCGACCCGCGCGCTCGCCTACCTGCACCGCACGTGCTGGGAGCCCGGCGGCACCGTCGAGGTCGATGGCCGCAAGGCCAAGGTGTACGAGCTGCCGTGGTGACCGACGACGATCGATCGATTTTCGGTCGAAAACACCCTGGGAGGAAGAAACCTAGGCGGGTGACCGACGACCATGGATCGATTTTCGGTCGAAAACATCCTGGGAGGAAGAAACCCAGGCGGGTGCCCCCGTCACCGGACCGACGCGCTCGCGGCGGGGTGGCGCGCGGCAGCGTGCTCGCCTGTGCCGGCATGGTCGCCGGGGCCCTGGGGGTCGCCCTGGGGGGCTGCAGCCTGATCACCGACAGCTTCCTGACCAACGACTTCTCCGGCGACCCGTTCCCGATCAACGTCGACACCACGAGCGGCGCCATCATGGTCGGCTTGCGCCAGGCCGGCGCCGACGATCGGGTCGCGGTGCTCGATCTGCTGTCACCGATCACGGTGATCGACCAGGACCCGAAGCTCGCCCCGTCGCTGTCGTACGTCGATCTGACGCTGCTCGGCATGCCCGTCCCCCATGGATCACTCGACCTGTCGAGCGCAATACCGCGCGCCCGGTTCCCGGAGGCGCAGCTGGTCGCGCTCCATCCGTGCGACCAGGCGATCGCGACCTGCAATGTCGGGCCGACCGGGACGCGCCCGTTCGGCGGTATCATCGGCGCCGACGCGCTCGCGGGCGACGCCGTGCGGCTGCGGCTCGCCGACAGCCAGATCTTCGTCCTCCCCGACGTCGGCGGCAGCGATCGCGGGCGTTCGCTGGACTGCGATGCGGTATTCGACTCGCCCTACCGCGGCGGCGGCACGCTCGTGTTTCCGACCACCGAGCTTGCGTTCGGCAACCGCCGGATCACGCTGCAGGCGTGCCTCGGCCAGGACCAGCCCCCGCCCGCCGGGCCAGCACTACGCCAACACGGCGCGGACGTGCTGTTCGTGGTCTCCACGAGCATCGGGATCTCCATCCTCGACGAGTCAGCCTATGAGCGCTACCGCCTCGCCGATCCAGAGGCCAACGCGCCGGAGCTCGACACGCTGCCGATGGATTCGGTGTACCTGCCGTCGGGCCTCGTGACAGGCCACCACGCCACGCTCGACCGGCTCGCGCTCGTCGCGACGTCGACGTCGAACGCCCTATCGCCCTGCCGCCAGGTGTATGCGCATCGCTTATTGACCACGTACAAGCTGACCGACGCCGCCTGCAAACCCGACAGCAACGGCATCATCCCGCTCGACTGTCCGTGCAAGGATGGGAAGCTGTTCTGTGCCGTGCCCGGGATCCTCGAGCTGATGCCGGCGTCACCGGCCAGCATCAACCTGCTCGTGGTGCCCGACACCGACATGACGCTGCAAGCGCTGCGCGCCGAGCTGCGTCCGGACCAGCCCGAGGTCGACGGCATCCTCGGCACCGAAGTGCTGAGCAACGCGGAGATCGACGTCGACTACCCACACGACCGCTTGCTGGCCCGCTGCACGGGTTCGACCTGTCTCGCACGACCGCAGTTCGCGCAGGACAGCGACATTTGCCAGATCAACCGATGCACCACGGTCAGCACGGATCCGGGCGGTTGCACCAACCATCCTCTATGTGATCCCCTGCTTCCTTGCCCCCTGCCGTCTACTCCTCCATAGTCGCGATGTTCGCCAGCACCTCGGCGGCGACTCCGCACGCCGAGACCTTGCCGCGGTCGATCCGCACGACCTGATCGGCGAGCAGCCGCGCCTCGGCGATCGAGTGGGTGATGTGGACCAGCGGCACGCCGAGCTCGGCGACCAGCTCGCGGACCAGCGCCGTCAGCTGAGCGCGCAGCTCGCGATCGAGCGCCGAGAACGGCTCGTCGAGCAGCATCAGCTTCGGCGATCGGGCGAGCGCACGGGCGAGGGCCACCCGCTGGGCCTCGCCGCCGGAGAACGTCCGCGGCCGCCGACGCGCCAGGTAGCCGACGCCGACCCGGTCGAGCAGCGCCTGCGCCTTGCGCGGCCGATCGCCGCGCACCACGTCGGTCATGCCGTACATGACGTTCCCGAGCGCCGTCATGTGCGGGAACAGCGCGAGGCCCTGGAACACGTACGCGAGCCGGCGCGCGTGCACCGGGACCTCGATGCCGCGCGCGCGATCGAGCCAGACCTCGTCGCCGAGCGCGATCCGGCCGGCGTCCGGCAGCGCGAGCCCGGCGAGCACCGCGAGGATCGTGCTCTTGCCCGCCCCCGACGGCCCCATCACACATGTGATGCCGGGCGGGCAATCGAGCTCGACCTCGAGCGCGAACTCGCCGCGATACAGCCGGATCTTCGCCACGAGGCTAGCCACGGTAGAACGGCCGGCTACGCACGGTGGTGATGCAGGCGATGCGTCAGCCGGTTGGCAAAGTACAAGAGCGTCACCCCGACGATCGTCGTCGCGAGCGACATCGCGAACACCTGGTCGTCGTGGTTGGCCAGCAGCTGCTCCATCACGAAGATCGAGGCGGTCGGCGTGCCGTCGATCCGCGCGCCGGCCAGCATCTGGGTCGCGCCGTAGTCCCCGAGCGCGCGGGCGAACCCGAGCATCGCCCCGGCGACGAGGCCCGGCGCGGCGAGCGGCAGCACCACCGTCACGACCACCCGGACCGGCCGCGCCCCGAGCGTGCGCGCCGCGGCGATCAGGTTGGGCTCGACGGATTCGATCCCCAGCCGGATCGAGCGCACGACGAGCGGCAGCGAGCCGACCGAGGCGGCGATCACCGCGCCGGTGAACGTGAACACGATCGGCTGTCCGAACAGCCGGTCCCAGCCGCGGCCGATCGCGCTGCCGCGGCCGAGCACGACGAGCAGGTAGTAGCCGAGCACGGTGGGCGGCAGCACCAGCGGCGCCGAGACCACGGCGTCGATCAGGTGGCGCGCCGGCAGCCTGCGCCAGGCCAGGAGCAGCGAGAACCCGGTGCCGGTGATCAGCGTGACGATCGTCGAGAGCGACGCGATCTGCAGCGACAGCCACAGCGGGGCCCAGTCGATCGCACTAGCCCACCACACGGTTCCGGCCGCCCTCTTTTGCCGCGAACAGGTTGGTATCGGCTTGCTTGATGAACTCGAGCGCGTCCTCGATCTCGCCGCGCAGGCTCGCGACGCCGATCGAGACCGTCACCGGGATGATCGCATCCTCGAACTTGAACTCGGCGACCTCCACCAGCTTCCGGATCTTCTCGGCGAACTGCAGCGCGTTGTAGCCGTCGATCTCGGGC
>Ga0070690_100001118_pt1 | contig 13794 bp, 27 predicted proteins | sample KBSS33HmetaG_FD_64671 | JGI IMG/M metagenome (GOLD analysis project Ga0070690, IMG submission 64671) | Switchgrass rhizosphere microbial communities from Kellogg Biological Station, Michigan, USA - KBS S3-3H metaG | ecosystem: Host-associated > Plants > Roots > Rhizosphere ... | reverse complement strand
AAGTAAAATAAAGGTTATGAATGCATTATGCTCTTTTAGATTATGTAAGTTATCAAATGAAGACTTATTAAAGAAGGTCGATGAACTAACTGACAATATGTTTAAAACCGGGAGATTCCCCGATACGCAAATACCGGCAAGGCCAAATCAAGATTATGACTTGCTAATCGGTGAGTTGTTGATAAGATTTAAAACTTTAACCGAAGAAACTACCCAGCCATGACCGACACCGAAATAATAAAACTGCTGTCTCAGGGGTATATCACTAAGCAGATAGCAGACAAAGCCGGGGTGAAGCTGGAAGCCATGCAGCAGCGTATCTTCAAGATGCGGAAGAAGGGTAAGTATATCAACACTACCCACATGGTCGCGGAATGCATAAAAGCCAATGTGGAAGCGGATATACATTTTGTTACCACTGCTTAATCAGCCGCGAGTATGGGTTAACTTTGATGAAGTGGCAGTTAATCAAAGACAAAAGGATTTACAGTATTTAGGGCGTATGTACATCGTCCAAAACCGGGAAGAGGCTTTACAACTCCTTTCGCAACGTCCCGACCCCTCCGCCTTCAATAACATCCAACATTATTACAAACGCTTTTACGGCAATAAAGCAGGAGAACGGGGTTATGCCATACCAGGCCGCCCGAAAGTCATTCAGCAGGTAAATCTAAATCTGGAAGCGGAGATAATCTATAATCGCCGTGTCTTTATAGCCTGCATGCTTCACCTGTGCTTACCTGATTCCTTTTCCTGCCGCACTTCCAACTTCAGACCGGCCACCGGTTTTTCTAAGAATATACAGGAGTGCTTTAGAATAGAAGGCGGCAATCTTTCCAGAGAAATAGACCGGGTTAGGAACTGGTATAAGGTCGATGATGACTTTAAGGACAAAGTTGATGAAGCGCTGGCTAAATTAAGGGAGGGGGAAGATAATGAGTAAGGGAGAATTGAAAGGAAAGCAAAAGCTTTTTGCAGATAGGTATTTGATAGATCAGAATGCCACCTTAGCATATAAAGAGGTTTACAGCCCTAAGAATGACAATGTAGCGGCAGTAGAAGGCTCAAAACTCCTAAGAAACCCTAAGGTGGCGGAATATATAACCGAAAGGCAAGAAACGCTCTCTAATAAGCTGCAAATCACTCAGGAGATGGTTTTGGAGGGATACAGGAAGCTGGCCTTCTACGACATAAGGAAGTTTTACGATGAAAACAACGCCTTGCTGCCCATTAAAGACTTGGACGAGGAAACCGCTTTTGCTTTGTCGGGTTTAGATATAAGCGAAGAAAAGGCCTACATCGACGGACAACAAATTATTACAGGCTATACCAAAAAGATCAAAACCAGCAGCCGCCGGGACGCATTGGATAGCATCTGCAAAGTATTGGGTTATAACGCCCCGGTTAAACAAGAACACGACCTCAATGAATCTTTTCTCGACTTTTTTACAAAAGCATCCCAAAAATAAAACAGGCTCAAACCATAAGTAAGGAAGATTTAGCCCTTCAAAAGTGGAAATCCTACCAGCAGGACTGGAACCTTTTTGCCTCTGAGGTATTGGGTGCCCGGTTAGACAAAGACCAGCAAGCCATCCTTTCATCCGTTCAGCACAACCGTATGACCTCCGTTTCTTCCGGCACAGCCAGAGGGAAGGATTACGTTACGGCCGTAGCCTGTATGTGCTTTATGTACCTGACGCCCCGTTTCGATAAAGACGGCGTATTGGTTGATAATACAAAGGTTGCCATGACCGCCCCCAGGGATGCACAGGTTAAAAACATCATGGTGCCGGAGATCAGCAGGCTATACCAACACGCAAAAAGGCAGGGAATAGAGTTGCCGGGCCGTTTGGTGGGCTACGATATAAGGACGGGCAACAAAGAGTGGTTTTTAACCGGCTTTAAGGCCGATAGCCATACCACAGAGGCATGGACGGGCTTTCACGCCGTAAACACCATGTTTGCCGTTACAGAGGCCACAGGCATACCGCAATTGGTCTGGGATGCGATAGAGGGTAACCTGCAGGGGAATAGCCGGTTATTGATCGTATTTAACCCCAATGTATCTATTGGCTACGCCGCCGCCTCTCAGAAGTCTTCCCGTTTTACCAGGTTCAGGTTAAGCAGCCTTACAGCGCCGAATGTCGCTAATCACAAAAAGATCCTGGCAGGCGAAGTAAAGGCTATTCCCGGCCAGGTAGATTATAATTGGGTGCTTGATAAGGTAAACACCTGGTGCCGGCCTATTGAACAATCCGATTATCTGATAGAGGAAGGGGATTTTCATTTCGAAATAGAAGGCATTACCCGGCTTTACAGGCCCAATGACCTGTTTAGGGTGAAAGTTCTGGGAATGATGCCGCTGGTCTCTTCTGACGTGCTTATTCCGCTACAGTGGATAGAATTAGCGAACAAACGCTGGCTGGAAGAGGGCAACCGACGTAACGACAACCTGAGATTAGGTATTGACATTGCTGGGGAGGGCCGGGATTCATCGGTTTTCTGCTTTCGCTATGGTTACTATGTTTCAAAATTTGTTCAGTACCCGTCAACCGGCAAGCCCGAACACATGGCAATGGCTGGCAGGGCTATAAACGCACTAAAAGAGAATACAGAGGCTTTCACCGGCAAGCAGGCGCAGGGCTTTATTGATACGATTGGAGAAGGAGCGGGCACGTATAGCCGCATGATAGAATTGGAGGTGCCGCATATCTACCCGGTTAAAAACAGTTACGGTTCGGAATACGGCGGTAGTAAGCTACATGACAATACAGGACAGCGGGAGTTTTTGAATATGCGGGCTTATATGTATTGGGCGCTGAGGGACTGGCTGAACCCGGACTACAACACCGGGGCGATGCTGCCGGTTGATGATGAACTGACCGAAGAGTTGACAGAGATACGATGGGACACCAAAAGCAGCGGCCAAATATTCATTGAGCCGAAAGAAGATATTAAGCAGCGTTTAGGGCGCAGTCCGGATAAGGCGGATGCACTTACGATGACCTTTTACCCCGTGCCTCCGGTGAGTGTAGCGGGCAAGAGCAAGACGGCGGATCTGGCGAAGTATTTCTTTTAACCATTAAAAATATAAATTATGCCAAAGAGTAAACAACGTAACAAAAAAAGCAGGATTCAGCGTATTGATTTAGGAAATGGTAAGTATCGTTTTATTAAACATCTTCCTAAAGTAAAGTCTATACAATAAAGATTAATCTTTTATGGAACAAGACAAAAAAGCCACTTTGGGAGATGCTCAAAACGTTTTACAGCAAGCCTACGAGGTCTTTGAGGATGAAGAAAAAGTAAAGAGATGGCTTAATACAGAAAACAGAGCGATGAATAACCAAAGGCCGATACAGCTTTTTGATACCCTTGCCGGGCTGAATATGGTGAGCGATGTATTGGGCCGGATAAAGGAAGGGGTATACAGCTAAGAGATTCTTTTGATCTAAAAAATTATACAATGCAAGCAAATGAATTAAGAAACGGCAACAAGATTTTGAGGGACGGGAAAATTTTTACTGTCTCTGGTATTCTATCTCACGGTATAGGAAATCTTGAATCCGCTACAATATGGTGTGTAGGGGTAGAGAAAGGAGCGAGTATAGAGAAGTTTGGGCCTATTCAGATTACGAATGAAATATTAAAAAAGAGCAACCTTCTTGAAGAACCACCTTTATTCACTGCTCCAACACATATAAAAGAAGAATCGAACAAGGATATTGGCATTAAATACTGCTCTTTTTTCTTTAACAACAGGTTGAATAGATGGATGGAAGTTCAGACAAGGGTTTGCGTGGACTTTGTACATGAGGTGCAAAACCTATATTTCGCCTATACAAAGGAAGAGATTGAAATAGGTTTATAGCGCCATCCCAACAATCTGTACAATAAAAATTAATCTTGAAGTATTAGCACCCGCCGACCGTAGCCCCCTCCCTAATTTGCCGATATGGAAATGCAGGAGCTGCAAACATTAATCGGTGAAGGCATCGGCAAGCTGCGGGAAAAGGTGATTGCCGCCAAGCCGGACACCGAGAAGGCAAAGTATCTAAAGCAGTACAACCCGAAAGAGCATGATGTTTTTGATAAGGGAAAACGCAGGGATAAATTTGTAAAAACAGACAACGGGGATGATGTTGCTTATGTCAACCGTTTACCCATCCCACTACAGCAGATCATTGTTAACCGGGCCGCCACCTTCCTGACCGGCAACCCTATTGAACTGGAAGCAACACCGGAGAATGAAACGGAACAGGGCTTATTTGATGTCTTTAAAAAAGTTTGGCGGGATAATAAGCTGGACTTTGAGAGCGGCACCATTGCAAAGGTGATGATGGCTGAGACGGAAGCGGCGGAGGTTTGGTATGTGGAAAAGCTGGAAGCGGGCAATACCTACTGGAAGAACACGCCCGGCCAGGGCTCACAGCTTCGCCTCCGCTGCAAGGTGCTGTCCTCAGAAAACAGCAGCGGCCTTTACCCGGTCTTCAATATTTACGGTGACATGATTTCCTTTTGCCGGTCTTACAAGATTTTCGAAGGGGGGAAGGAAGTTGAGTATTTCGATATTTATACAGATACATTCACTTACTACGGCAAGCAATCAGATACAGGCTTTATAGAGGCCAGAGAGGCGGAGCCTAACAGTTTAGGCAAGATACCTGTCATTTACTACTCACAGGCCGTGCCGGAGTGGCATAATGTGCAGGAACTGATAGACCGGCTGGAAACACAGCTATCCAACCACGCCGACACCAACGACTACAGCGGATCTCCGTTGCTACTTGTTTGGGGTGAAATAAAAGGATTTGCTAAGAAAGGGGAACAAGGAAAGCTTTTAAATTTCAGCGGCGGGAAAGATGCTGCAGATGCCAAGTATTTAGTTCCGGAAAATTCGATAGAATCGATTAAGCTGGAATTGGACAACCTCCGCTCTCTGGCAATGGATATGACGGACACACCGGACATTTCATTCAGCAACTTAAAAGGGCTGGGTGACTTTTCCGGCATTGCCCTAAAGTTGCTGTTTATGGGTGCCCACATGAAAGCGGCCAGTAAGATGGGTAATTTCGGCAAGTCCATTCAGCGCCGGATCAACCTGCTGATCCATGCTATCGGCGTTATTATTCCCAAGCTGGAAGCGGGCAGCACCATTACCATTGACCCTAAGTTTGAATACTACCTGCCGAAGAACGTGGAAGAAGCGGTCAACATCCTCACCACAGCGGTTACAGGCGGCATCCTGTCCAAAGAAACGGCGGTGGGCCTTAATCCATTGGTGAGCGATCCGGAGGCTGAATTAGAGCGGCTGAAAGAGGAAGAGAACAGCCCGGCGAAACTGGATGAAACGATGAATCAGGATAATTAACCTTTATGGAAATAATATATTCTTCTAAGGCCAAAATGCCCATGCCCTTGCAGAAAGAAACAACAATAACTCAGTGTAATTACGGCGCTGGACTATTTCAGGATGTTGTTTTCAATCGCTTTGATAGTAGCGACACATTGAAGATTTTTAAAGATATTCAACCGTTAGCTACAGCCGGATTTCGGGTTAAGGTATTAAAATCAAACTAATGCCCGACCTCTCCGACGCATACGAAATCCGCCGCCTGCAGGCACTTCACCGAACCGAGCGGGAAATCCTTAAACACTTCGATAGCGTGGTGGATAGTATTTCTATCAACCTGAAAACCATTACCTACAAAGGACAGGTCTTTGCTTTAAAAGACTTTCCCCTGCTGAATAAGCGGGTAACGGAGCAGCTAAAAGGGCTGACCGGAAAAATAAACGTATCTATTAAGAACGGTGTTACCGCTTCCTGGAACCTGGCTAATGAAAAGAATAACAAGATCGTCGATAAGCGGCTTGCAGGTAAAACGCCAACCAAAAGAAGGGTTCAGATCCTTTACGACCCCAACAAACCAGCCTTAGACGCCTTCCTCTCACGTAAGAAGCAGGGGTTAAACCTCTCGGGTAGGGTCTGGAAGCTCACAAGAGGCTACAGGAAGGAGCTTGAATCAGAAATCGGCAAAGGTATCAGCGAAGGCCTGAGCGCCCCGCAAATGGCCCGTAAACTAAAAAAATACCTGCGGGAGCCCGACAAGCGGTTGCATAAGGGTAGTAAGAACTGGAAAGCCTATAAGCCAGGGCAGGGCGTCTTTCGTTCATCATACAAAAACGCCTTACGTGTAGCCAAAGAGGAAACAAATCAGGCCTACCGCCGGGCAGAGCAGTTACGATGGGAAAAGATGCCCTTTATAATCGGCTATACCATTGAGTTAAGCAATGCCCACAAAACCTATGATATATGTGATAGATTGGCCGGTAAACAATACCCGAAAGATTTTGTCTGGGCAGGTTGGCACATCGGCTGCTTATGCAACAAGAGGCCACTGCAAATATCAGATGAAGATTATAGTAAATACGAGGACTTTATACTTGGGTTGACCGATAAAGCGCCGGAGATTTCGCAAATTGAGAAAATGCCTGCTGCCTTTGATAAGTGGGTGAAGGATAACAGGGAACGTATTGAAGGCTGGAAGGCAAAACCTTTCTGGATAGCCGAAAATCCATCATTTACAAAGAAATTATTAAAAGGCAAGTAGCTATGGAGCTTACATTGGAACAACAAAAGGCTTTTTGTGGGTTTAGGTGCCATTATAAAGCTTTGTTTGCAAACGAGAGATTTAGAAAGCAAATAAAACCGGCACAGGTTTTAATAGTGCTTGAGAAATACAATTTTAAATGTTTTTATTGTGATCAAGACCTAGAATTTAAAAATTGGGAGCTGGATCATTATATCAGCCGAATAAATGGAGTGGAAAATGTTATAGCTAATCTTCGGCCCGCTTGCCCAACGTGTAATACAATGAAAGGAGCGCTGAACGGCTTAGAATTTATTGAAAAATGCTGCAATATTGCTGATAATGAAAAAATTGTAACTTGAATAAACCCCTAAACTTCATCCTACCTCTCACACCGTACCCCTTTGACCTTATGGTATCGGTCGGCGAAACGGATGAAATGCTATTTAAGAGGCTCGGCAGGTACACTATCGGTGAAGAAGAAATGCAGGATGCCAAATACGAAGGCGACACCGGCCAGGGCCGCTATTGTCTTTTTAAATGCGGTGCCTCACTGATCAGGATTAAAGGAAAGCCGAAAACGCCGGAAGAAAAAGGAACCCTAGCACATGAGATTTTCCACTGTGCAGCCTCGGTGCTTTGGCGGGTCGGGATAAAGCTGAAGATATTGACGAGCGACGAGGTTTATGCATATTTCTGCGGATTTCTGACCACTGAAATTTACAAACGGTTGGATTAATCACCCCAAAACCTCCTTTGCACCAGCCATACCAAGTAAATCACCCCTGTCATTACCAGGCAAAAGCACAACCCGCCCTCCATACCAAAAAAGAACGGGCACAGCAGCTTATAGGCGGTTAGCAGGATCAGCGGGGAGAGGATGCCGACGAGGACGGGGAGGTGTTTCATGCGGTAAAGAAGGATTTAATCACTTCGCCTTTGTTGGTAAGGTATTCTATCTGGTGGTGAGGGTGACAATTTAGTATAAGTCCCGTATGCTCACCAGAGGTAAATAATACATCAAGATTTGCAGATGCATTGTGCCCGGCTATTAGGCCTGTAGCTCCGTTCTGAAAGCGGACAGCCATACCACACTTAGCAAATGGGATATTCCGATATTCGGCCATGCTCTTAAACTCAGCAGAAGTACTCGCCAGGCCCTCTTTACGGCTTTTAATTGCTGTGTATGGTAGATTTGGATACGAATCCTTTATATCCGCATGGTAGGCGCTCTTGGCTTTTCCAGCGCTTAGAGCGTTAATGCTGTAGCCCGATTCCGGCCAATCTTTTACAGAACAAAAGAAGGAATACATAATATTTGTTTTAAGTTGTTATCAAGCCCGACTTTCGGGAAGGGGGCGGGTGAAAATGTAAGGAGGGGTTAAGCGTCAAGAAGCGTAATAGTTCTTTCGGGCGATGGCAATAAATACTGCCAATGCGTTACCCTTTCTCCTTCAGATAGTTGCCACTCGTTAAGGCTGCACCTAACAACTTTTTGATACTTGCTAAAGGTTCCACACTCTTCTTTCTTTACAATATGACATAGATAATCGCCGTCATAATTTGGCATTGTTTGTGTTTTGTTCCAACTAATTTTTGGATAAATTTCATCAAAAGCTTTTTGTTTTATATCGCCTATTCGTGTATGAAAGTTGTCTGCTTTAAATGCAATAGAAGGGCCGGAATTTAAGGTTCCAATTTGCATAGTAATAAACTTACGATCTGCAAACCCTCGTTTTACCAATAGTTTATAATATTCGAGGAAGCTATCACAGCCCGTCCAGCTTTTTAATTGTTCTAATGTCATATAATTGATTTTAGATTATTTTGATTAATTATTCACGCCACCCTCACCCTTCCCACCTTTCATGCCACTGCTCAAAATAAGCCTTCTCACCTCTCGCTTCCAGTATCATTTCAGCGATCCGGTACACGGAAACCGTTGACCTTACAAAGTTACACCACAGCTCGCCATCTGTTAAGGGATTTGCGGGATGGCAGATAGTGTGTAGTTTAGTTTATTTAGAACATCGCAAAGGATGTCCTTACTACAGGTTTCTGGATGAAAACTATTTAGTTTATATTGTGCCCAAGTAGCTGCAGAAATCAAGATTACTATCTTCATTTCGACCGGATTTTTATATTTATCCTCTATTATTCTAATAAAGACAGCACCTTTTTGAATATCTGAATAGCTAATCATTTTGTTAGGAATAGTTGACCGGATTTTGAATTAGAAAACCACCGCCTGCATTCTTTAACGCTGACCGCTTATCGGATAAAAGGTTGGCATCTGCCTTTAGGTCTTTAAGCCGCCTATTAATTTGTTTTAAATTTCTATCGACTTTAGACTTCTGCATCTTATAAGTAAGGGCGCAATTCTTTGCTGCCTGCCAGTCTTTTAGTTCCTTCTCATACGATTGAATGGATTCTAAAGTCAACTCAATTTCTCTATCTAAGGTCATAGTTGTGTTTTGAAAAGTTAATTGTTTTTACGCTACCATTAAACTATCAATCCTGTCATACCATTCCTGAAACCCTTCCCTTTCATCCCTTGCCTCAATAATCATTTCAGCATATCGGTTCGTCAGGCGGAAAGACTTAACGAATTCGCACCAACGCTGGCCATCGTAACCGGCTGCTGTGTCCTTTGTGGTGTACAGGATAACGGGCTCACCGTTGCTGTCCAGTTCAAAGCCTTCGATCATTCCGGCGTCCTGTAGGGCCTGGCAGGTGTTCCAGGGGCAAAGGGTTAAGGAGCCGTTGGTATGGGTGATGGAAAGGCCGGAGAGGGTGAGAGAGGCGGAGAGGATGGTAATTGTTTGCATTATTGGTTGGTTTATCTACTTTTTATACTCCTTTCTGATTAGCATTCCAGCCCCGGTTCCAGCTTTCCCACTTAATAGGGTCGAGAACATAAGGGTTTAATTCCGCTTCTGTCCAGTTTGAAGCATGGAACAAACTCCACGCCTCAAAGCCTTCATTATAAGCTTCCCAGTTCATTAGGCGGCTTGTTTGAATTGTTGAGCCTTCATTTCGTCCCTTTTGGTTCTTGCAAATCCCCAGGCTCTTTGCATGGAGGCGTATTCTTTTTGCTCCTTTGCTGTGCCTGCTTCAATATTGTAGTTGTACTTTCTGTTGTACCAGTTAATTATCTTTTCGTACTTGTTCATTAAGGAAGTGATCTGGCTGAAAGTTACTCCGTTGATATTTGGTTGAGTTGTCATGTTTTCCGTTTTGTTACACAAAGATAATATATATTACTATATCACCAAAGAAAAGATTGATTATTTTGAAAAATATATTTTTTGTCCGTTATGCTACGGTAATATATATGTTTATTATCTTTGCACTATGGCTAAAGGAGTAAAAGGGTCAACCCCTACCAATGACAATGCCCCGGCACGAACAACTTATATTAGCACGGTGGGCAGGCTTAGGAAGTTAAAATATATGGCCTTTATGGAAAAGACCAACGCAACTGCCATCATAAATGAATCGGTTGACAAGGCGATTGCTAAGTATGAAAAAGACAACGGGCCTATACCTATAAAGTAAGTTTATGAATTTTGATAATTTAGAAGTCACCCTTGAATTTGAACAAACAGGACTTGGATATTCAAGCTGGCCCGCTGGTCATATCGCGCGTATTCCAGAATTTGAGCAAAGATGGAATGACAACGCTATTGATCAAATCCGGGAATACGTCAAAACATTTAGAGCCCTGCCAACTAAAGAATTTTGGATTGGTAATAATGAGGGCGATCCATTTCGTGTGCTGCGAACCGAAATAAACCCTTTACAAAACTCCTTATCCTGTACTATTGAATGGTGAAAAACAAATTTCAATTCTAAGTTTATGACAGACCAAGATCAATACGGCGTTAACTCATGCCTCCGCCCCGAAGGAAAGGGAACACCGGCTGTAAAGGCTCAGGAGTTGAGGGTGGGGAATTGGATATTTGATTCTTTTGACCGCCCTTTGAAGGTTACCGAAATAAAAGAAGGGAGAGTAAGGGCGCTTTATCGTGGAGAATCTAATACAGAGACACAGGGCTTAAGAAATGGCCTTTTTAAACTGGAAGAGTGCAGGCCCATCCGGCTTGATCTTGAGATAATGAAAGCCAGCAGGTTTTACTTTAAAGACAATAGCGACGCTTGGCTTTATTTGAGTTTAGGCCGAATGGATAAGCAATGGTTTATAATGAGGTCTTACGATATTGAAGATACTTACATCGTACAATGGAAGCAAGCCGGAATTATGCCCCCATGTAAATACCTCCACCAGCTTCAAAATTTATATTTCGCTCTGACCGGCGAAGAATTGAATATTACTCTATAGCCTTATCTAAAATGTCCAAAAATACCCAATTCCCCGCCATCCACTGAAACTTTAAGTAAAATACCTTTCCGCCCTGCTCCATATCCTTAAACGGCACCGTACACACCCCTTTTATCTTCCTGCCATATAGCGGGATATACTCCTTAGCCGCATCCCGTAGCTCTTCTTCGTTAAACTCCTGTCCGTAGCGCGTCAGCATTAGCTTATGCTCTGTATTAGACTGTCTACTGAAGCCCAAATTTTTATGTTAATCTTACTGATCAACAGAGCTGCTTGCCTAAGCTCTTTGATTGAATACAGGTGATTTTCGGCCAGAATTGTCTTTTCCATTTCTCGCCACCTTTCTATATGTTCTTGGATATTATTATCCGTTACCTGGTCGCTCTCGATTATGGAAAGCAGCAATTCAATATCAGTTATACTATAAGTTGGCGTATTCATGCCTACAAATATACCTATTTATACAAGATTAATTTTTCTTGACATTAAGGATTTTATTGCTGCGTTCAGCCAAATTAGTTTTGGTTGAAAGTTCTTATTACACATGCATAAAGACAAGATTCTTGCGCAACTGAAGGTTAAATACCCAGGGGCGTCAATCAAGTTTCTGGGACTTACCGCCGACAAGCTGGCTGCCAAAGTAACAGAAGAATCCGCAATAGAGGGGGCAATCGCCGAACTCGAAAATCAGACAATACCATTTTCAGAATTAGTACAGGAGTACCAAAGGGAAGGCGACCGCAGGGCCACCGAAGCGCTGAAGACTAAGACGAAAGAAAAGTCAGCAAGCGACGGCGGAAATGAAAGCCAACAAGCAGATACTACCAACACTACTTCAAGCGATCCGAACGCAGCACTTTTAGCAGCCATCAACGGCTTAAAAGAAGAAATGGCAAGCATCAAAAAAGGCCAGGTTCAAAACTCACTAAAGGAAAAGCTAATTGTAAAGCTGAAGGATGAAAAGAAAATCCCGGAAGCAATCGCAAAAAAGATCGTAGCGAAGATGGAAGTTGAAAGCGAAGAAGGTCTGGAAACCGCTGTTGAAACCGCTAACACCGACTATCTGGAATGGAAGCAGGAAATGGTTAACAGCGGCATTGTGAGTGCAGCGCCGGCAAACGGTTCAGCCAATACAAGCACAACCACAGTCAAGGCGGGTATTGAAGCATGGGGTAAAGAGAACGAAGTCAAAACACCTCTTATTAACAAGTAAAATTCATTAAATGAGTTTACAAGGCACACGCACGATAGTTAGTACCGGCGTACCCATCTGGCAAGACATTTACGGAGAGAACGCACAAGGCGGCTTTACTCTCGACATGACCGGCCTCACCTCCGGCACAATACTACCTGCAGGCACCCCCATCACATTTGATGAAAGTACAAGGCTGGCAAAGCCATTGGTTCAGGCAACGGTTTACGCCGACGCCGGCGGATCGGCTACAGCTTATCAGGTAAAGAAAGGCAGTAATGCAGCTGTTGGTAACTATCTGGCATCCGCAGTAGGTGGAAAGGCTTATGCTATCACGGCTATTGACACCACAAATGCGCTTTACGATACTCTAACTGTGGGTACTTCAATTGGAGCTGCTACAGCCGGAACGGGCTTGTTTATCTCGTCCGCTACGGGTGCAACATCTGCAGCTTTAGGGGTAACGCCTAAAGGCCTGTTGTATGAAGATGTGACAGCAGTTGCCGGGGCTTCGCTTTCCGTAAGGATTAAAGGCACCGTTTATGCCCGGCGCATCCCGGCTTATCCTGCCGCCTTGCCCGCTGCCCTTCCGTTAATCACATTCTCCCAATCTTATTAATAACACCGCTTACCCATAGCGCAATAAATAAACAAAATGAGTACAGCAGTTAAATCGATATTCGGCCCCTATGCGGAAGGCGGAAACCTGCAATTAGTTGTTAACAACTCTGCAAGCCGCTTTACTATCGGCTGGTTTCAAAAATATTTTACCTGGGCCGCGCCTCAGGTAGGCCTTACCTATGTTTCAGCCATTGGCAGGAGCAGGGTAGAGGCAGCCGCCACCATCATCGACCGCGATTCATTAGCGCCTTTACGTTCCAGGCCACCGCTCGAAAAGCTGAACGGTGAAATACCGGCAATGGCTGAGAAATTCAGGATGAGCCAGTCCGATGTTCGGGATTTTCTTACCCTTCAAAACATGACCGGCGTTGATGAAGCGACTAAGCGAAATCAAATACTGGAATTTATGTTTAACGACATAAAGAAGGTAGCCGATGCCCCTATTAGCAGGCTGGATATTATGTGTCTGCAGGCGATCTCAGAAGGTAAGATCAGTGTCAATATTACCAACAACCCCGACGGCCTGGTGATGAGTGACATTGATCTGCTGATGTCATCTGACAACAAGATCAACGGTGCTGTAACATGGGCCACGGCTGCCACAGCAACGCCAATCACAGATATTCAAACCGTTATCAATGCGGCCCAGGCGAAGGGTGTTTCTTTTGATAAAATCCTGATGTCCCGCTCTTTGTGGTTTAAGATGATTAAGACCAAAGAGGTTACAGACACCATGACCGCCTATTTCTACGGCCCTAAGCCCGGAACAGGCTTTAATCCTACAGGTGTCACCACGTTGAACAGTATCAATCAATACATGTCTGATAATCAGTTTCCGATGATTGAACTGATAGATGAGGCCCGCTCTATTGAAAAGGATGGTGTGCTGCAAACAATTAACCCGTTCAATCAAAACAACGTTTCATTCATTCCAAACGGCACACTTGGTACTATAAAGAACGCAATAGCTATTGAGCAGTTAAAGCCGGTTGAGCAGGTTTCTTATGCCGTTCAAAACCATGTGCTGATTTCAAAATGGGGGCAGAACG
>Ga0070690_100001117_pt1 | contig 13796 bp, 15 predicted proteins | sample KBSS33HmetaG_FD_64671 | JGI IMG/M metagenome (GOLD analysis project Ga0070690, IMG submission 64671) | Switchgrass rhizosphere microbial communities from Kellogg Biological Station, Michigan, USA - KBS S3-3H metaG | ecosystem: Host-associated > Plants > Roots > Rhizosphere ... | reverse complement strand
CTCGCGCTGCCAGGCGACCCAGCCCATACTGGATGGCTCGACGATCAAGGCGATGACCAGCGATCCCACCGGCGGCGTGGTGGTCGGCCTCGCCACGCTGGTCAACCGGGAGGTGACCGTGGCGCACTTCACGGCAGCTTGCGCATTCACGTCGCAGCAGGTGGTCGGCGGCGAGGCCGTCGCGATCGACGGCGATCAACCGATCGTCACGTGGAATGACAGCGGCACGCTCCGCATCACCCGGTTCGACGCCACCGGCGCGATCGTGTGGGCGCGGGCGTTTGCGGGGAGCGCCGCGATCACCGCGATGGCGGTCGATCCGAGCCACCAGGTCCTGTTCGGCGGCGAGCTCTTTACCGCGATGGACTTCGGCGGCGGAACGCTACCGCTGCGGTCGAGTGAGAACGGCCCATATAACGGTTTTGTCGTGAAGTTGTCGGCGACCGGCGCCCATGTGTTCTCGCGACGGACCGAGTACTCGCTGGTCGGCGGCATCGCCTCGAACGGCCCGCGCATCATCGTCTCGAGCACCGAGCGCACCCAGTTCACCTACCTCCGCTTCCAGGCGTTCGATGCGGCTGGAGCGCCGGTCGCGACCCGCTTCGACACCGGCTTCGGCGAGAACGGCGTCAGCGGCCGCGTGGCGATCGGCGCGTCCGGTCGGGTGTGGTGGAACCTCCAGACCCAATGGCCGCTGTTCCCGAAGTGGCCGTACCTCGTCTCCCTGACCCCGTGATTCACGGTAGCGGTCGCCCCAAACGACGCTCCCCGAGCACAACGAATCACGAGCATCAGCGCTGCGATCACCACGATGCTCTCGAACAAGCCTCATGGCATGGATATTGACCAGGTGCCGCGCGAGCAACAGCGCTGCGATCACGACGACGCTGCGAACGAGTGTTCGACGGAATCTTCTTCTTGCGACGAAGGCTGCCGACCGCGTAACCTGCGTCCATCGTGTCCAACGAGAACGAGCCAGTCACCAAGAAGGATCTCGCGGAGCTCTCCGCGAACCTCTCCGCGGAGCTCTCTGCGAACCTCTCCGCGAACCTCTCCGCGGACTTCACGGCGAAGTTCACCTCGATGGAGAAACGACTTCTGCTCGAGATGGGGCACGTCGTGAACGTCGTGATCGAGCAAATCGGCTCGAAGGTCGCCGTGATCGATGACAAATACGAGGGCCCGATGCGCGAAATACGGGCCGATCTCGATGCGCATTGCGCAAACTCCGCATTGCACACGCGGCCAGCTCCATTGGCACCGAGACGGGCCAGCAGACGCAAGCCGCCACGTACCCGCTAGCGCCAATCACCATGTCGCACAGGCCCCAAGATCTGTTCGCAGGCAATCGTCATGGCGCTGAGCGCCTTCAGCGCAACCTGCGTCCCATCGTTCTCAACGAGAACGAACCAGTCACCAAGAAGGATCTCGCGGAGTTCGCCGCGGACCTGACGATAAAGCTGGCCGCGATGGAGGAACGGCTTGTGCGCGAGATGTGGCACGCTGTGGACGTCGTGATCGAGCAAATCGGCGCGAAGGTCGCCGCGATCGCCGCGAACCCAGCTGGCCATCGTAGAAGTCATCGCGTACACGAAACAGCGCTGGGGCAAAGCGCAAGCGCGCGCGTACGGCCAGCCGGCGCGGGTGCTCGACGAGCTTGAGCGCTACATGAGCTTGCTCGACCCGAGAGGCAGCGCCCCTTCTCGCTGCGCTGCAAGGACTTCCGGCGTTCTGGTATCGTGGTGGCGATGGCGAATGGGACGCCGAACCGGCGGGTGCTCGACCTCGGACAGGTATCAGCGGATCTCGTCATCCTCACGGTCCTCCCCGAGGAATACGCGGCGGCCTTGTCGTGCCTGAGCGAGGTCGCCGCGCTCCGAGGTACCCGTGAAAATCCCAACACCTATGCCTGGCGTTTGGGCAGCATCTGGTCGAGCCTGCACCGCGCAGCGTTTACGGTGGCCGTTGGCAAGAGCACGCAGACCACGAGTTACGGTGCGCTGGTCGCGAAGCAAGCGATCCAGCTGTTCGCACCGAGCTACGTCGTGTTTGTCGGCATCGGCGGTGGGTTCGACCGAGACGGTCAACGTCACGGTGACGTCGCGGTATCGTCGGTCGTCCATGGCTACGAGTACGGCAAGGTCGACACCGGCGGGTTCTCGCCACGAGGCGATTTCACCTATCGCTGCGACGAAGGGCTGGTCCGGGCCGCCGATGCCGTGATCGCGCTCGATGCGACGTGGTGGCGCGAAGCGGATAATCCTGATCGGAAGCCCCGCGCGCGGACCGGCCTGATCGCGTCGGGCGACAAGGTGATCGACGATCCCGACGACGCGTTCTTTGCGGCCGTGCGGAAGCAGTGGCCGAAGATCCTGGCGGTCGAAATGGAAGGCGCCGGAGTCGCAGCGGCTGTTCAGGACGCGCAGGCCGAGCGCAAAGCCGTTGGCTTCCTCCTGCTGCGCGGGGTCTCGGACATGCCGCATGCGAAGACAGCCGGAGCGACGGCGAGCACGACGGAGCGCGATCGGTGGAAGGCGATGGCAGCCCACAATGCGGCACGCTTCCTCGCACACCTCGTCGACGAATCGTGGCCTATTCCGCCCCGTGAAGGCTCCAAGGTCACCACCGAATCAGGGAGCCGCGTCGAGGCTCCGCCGATCGCACCTGCACCCGCGGGTGCCGCGACCGCGCGTTACGACCTGTTCCTCGCACACCCATCGGCGAACAAGCCCAGCGCCCGAGCGCTGTACGACTTGCTCCAGCCCGACGTCCGCGTGTTTCTCGACGAGCGATCGCTCCAGCCGGGCGATCGCTGGGACGAGCAAATCCCGGCCGCTCAGCGGGCGTCGCGAGCGACCGTCATCCTGATCTCGTCGCACCGACCAGGCATGGTACCTCGGCGACGAGATCGTGACCGCGATCGCGCTGCACCGGGCTGCCCCCGCCGCGCACCTGCTCGTGCCCGTACTGCTCGAACCGGGCGCATCCGTGCCGTACGGCCTGGGCCACGTCCAGGCCATCGACGCGGTCGCCGAGGGCAGTCTCGCGGGCGTGGCCGCACGGCTGCGCGAGGTCGTGGCGAACGTGCGGGGGCAGGCCACGCCACTGCCGATCGTGCCGGTGGCCCACGGCGCCAGCGGCTGCGATCACGTCCGCCTGCACGAGCGCCTGACCAAGCTCACCGACACGATCTTCGAGCAGATCCTGTTCCACGCGCGGGTCGATCGCAGCCTGATCGCGCCCGCCACGGCGCGCCTCGCCGATCGCATCCTCGACGTCGCGCAGTTCGCCGCCGTCGATCCCGATCTGTGCCGGCGCGTTGCCGCCCAACTAGACCAGCGAGCGCCATGGACTCGGTAGCCCCGCCCGACGATCCGGTCGCCGCGTGGCTGCGGTTCGGGCAGCAGCAGCATGGGCGCGTGATGGTTGTGGGCTTTCGCGACGCGTCGATCCCGATCGAGCTCGATCGCGTCTTCGTGCCACTGTACGTCTACGTGAACCGGGCGCGCACGGGCGGCGGGCCCGATTCGCGCGCTGAAAAGGACGGGCTCGATCACGGCGGTGCCGAGATCTCGTTCGACGACGCGCTCGCGCGCGCGAGCGATGGCCGCACGTGCCTGGCGCTCATCGGTGATCCGAGCGCGGGCAAGACCACGTTGCTTCGCCACCTGTTTCGTCGCGTCGCCGAGGGCCAGGTGATGGGCCAGGTCGCGCACCTGCACGGCCTGCACCCGGTGCTGGTGCGCCTGGCAACGGTCACCGACGATGAGATGGTCTCGCGCGGGCTTGCGCGGATCGTTGCGCGGGCCGCCGCCGAGGACGGGTATCCCCAGGCCGGACCCGCGATCCTCGCGCGTCCGGACAAGGGTTTTCTCTTCCTGCTCGACGGCCTCGACGAGGTTCGCGACGAACCGACGAGGGAGCGCGTCTGCGCGTGGCTGAACCGCGAGATCAATCACTGGCCTGCGTGTGCCTTCGTCGTCACCAGCCGTCGCGCGGCGTGGGCCCGCACACCCGCGCTGGGAACGCGCTTCCTCCCAGTGTCGGTCCAGGGCCTGCGTGGCGATGCGATCGCCGAGTACGTGCGGCGCTGGTTCCACGCGGTGGTGCGTCACTTCTTCGGAGCGGTTGACCCACGCGAGGTCATCGAGGCCCGCGCGAGAGAAAGAGCAGACGCGCTGCTCGCAGTGCTCGCGACTCCGACGTGGCGCAGCAGTACGCGTCTCCTCGAGATGACGGCCAACCCGCTCATGTTATCGACGTTATGCCTCGCGCACTATAGCGATACCCGGTTGCCCGATCAGCGCGGCGAGCTCTACGAGCGCACGCTGGGGCTCTTGATCGAGGTATGGACCCGCGAGCGCGCCAGCGGTCCCACGCTGCGCCTCGAGACCGCGCGCCTGGTCTTGCAACCACTCGCGTTCGCCATGCACGAGCAAGATCGGCGCGAGCTCACGGTCGCCGAGGCGGCTGCGCTGGTGAAGACACCGCTCGGCCAGGTGCCTGCGGTGCACTCCGTCGCGCCGACGCCCGAGCGGTTCCTTGACCTGGTGCGCGACGAGTGTGGCGTGCTCATGAGCCGTGACCTCGGCCGGATCGAGTTCGTCCACCTGTCGTTCCAGGAGTATCTGGCTGCCTGCCACGTCTCGGTCTGCGGCCTCGGGGGCGACCTCGCCGACCGGGCCAGCGATCCGCGCTGGGAGGAGGTGATCCTTCTGGCGATGTCGCGTCCTGGGGTGTTCGCGCCGTTCATGACCCGGGCGCTCGAGCGCGGCAATGTCGACGCGGCGCTACTGCGGCAGTGCCTGCGCGAGACGCTACAGATCCTGCCAGCGCCGTTCGAGGCTGCGGCCGATCGCGCGCTAGCGCGGCTGCGTACGCCGGCCGGCCCGCTGGCGCGGTTCGGACGGTGGCTGGCTCGACGCCCGGCGCCGTCGCCGGCGGACGGTGAGCTGCGGCGGTTGTTCGAACTCGTGCAGGGCTACGAGCTGCCCGGCCTGGTCGAGCGGGCGCGGTCGGTGCTGGACAGCGACGATCGCGCGCTGCGGGCCGCCGCGCGCAAGCTGGTTGGGTTGGAGGACACAAGCGACACGGCACCGCGCGAAGGCCACCCGTTCGTGGAACCCGCGAGCGGCATGGCGTTCGTGTGGATCCCTGGTGGCAGCTTCGTGATGGGATCGTCGAAGGAGCCGGGCCAGCCCAACTACGATCCCGACGCCGCCAACGACGAGGTCCCGGCGCACCGGGTGCAGCTCACGGGCTTCTGGATGAGCGTGTACCCGGTCACGAACGATCAATATACGCGGTTTGTCAGCGAAACCTCGCGTGCGGCTCCGGAGTCGTTCACCGATCGCCGGTTCAACGATGCGGCGCAGCCGGTGGTGACGGTGAGCTGGGAGGACGCGCAGGCGTTCACGGGCTGGCTTACCGACAAGCTCGCCGGCATGGAGGCGCGGTTGCCGACCGAGGCGGAGTGGGAGTACGCCACGCGTGGGACGGACGGACGGCGCTATCCCTGGGGCAACGAGCCACCGAACGCATCGCGCGCGACCTTTGGCCAGCCGTTCGATACAGGACGGCCCGCGGTGGTCGGGCACACGCCCGGCGGCAAGAGCCCGTTCGACGTGCACGACCTGGCTGGAAACGTGTGGGAGTGGTGCCTGGATGCGTGGGCCGCTAGCTACGTCGACATCCAGGCAGGCCCACTTGACCCTTGTCATCGTGATGACACTCACGGTGGGTCGCGGGTCGTCCGCGGTGGCTCCTGGAACTACGAACCCTGGTCCCTGCGCTCCGCTTCCCGCAACGGGCACCGTCCCCAGTCCCGGAACCAGCGCGTCGGCTTTCGGGTGGTGTGTGGGGGGGCCCGCCAGCCGGATGCCCATTGATTCCTATCTCAAAGCTGGCGCTACGATTGACCGAGTTCCTGGAACCATATGATGCAGCTCTCCCACCGGAGGACATGCGGCGTCATTGCGAGTGGTAGGAAGCGCAGTAGGATAGCTGGTATGCCCCAGCGCAAGCACAAGGTGAGCCTGTCCTTATCGGCCGACCTGGTCGACTGGATCGATCGCCAAGCCGCTCGCAAGCGGGGCGAGACATGCAGCGGCGTGGTCGAGCAGGCGGTACGCAGCTGGGCGAAGCGATCGGCCGCCAAGGACATCGAGGATGCGACCGTCGCCTGCTATCAGGCCATGACTCCCTCCGAACAGAAGGAGGACGAAGCATGGTCGCGCCTCGGAGAGAACACCTTCCGATCAGAACAGTGTTGAACCCGTGTTTCATCGAGGAACTTGGTAACCGGCCTGTTCTTGCGCCACGTGTCAGCGTCCATAGACGACGTGACCTTCGCGTGCAACAGCCTCCGCGAGCTCACCTAACGTGTGCCGCTCCTCCTCGAAGTCGCGACGGCGGATCGGGATCACTTCAACGCGCATACGGCGCAGCTCGCGGAGGTCGCTCCACACCGCCGCGAGATCGAGATGGCGGTCGGGCGCAGTATCGGGGAGGACAGCCAGGAGGTCCCAGTCGCTGTCCGGGCCATGCGTCTGTCGAGCGCGGCTCCCGAACAGCCAGACTTCTTCGGGGGCGAGCACCTCGACGATCCGCTCGATGCCCCCCGGGGGGACCGCTACCGCGACCATGCCAGGAGGGTAGCCAGATCTGCCCCGCGACACAACCACAGCGTGCCCGTGGCGGCTCCGGGCTCAGCTCCCGGGGTACGTGCTCTCAACTGGCCGCGGTGGTTTCCTCGGTTCCGAATCGATCACCGCGCATCATCACGAGGCGAGATCCCGCCCGGCAGGCATCACGCACGCTCGTTCCGACGATCTGGAGCACAGCTTCGCGAGGCGATAACGTCACGAGGCTGGTCGTACGATGCATCGATGCCGTAGCGTCTACGACGCTCGGCGAAGTGCGTGCAAGTCCGCCGCATCCAGCGTGCTCCGTGATGCTTCTATGCACGTTCACCTGCGCCGAGACGAAGCTGGGATCGATGAGCCTGGGCCGTCAGCAGCGCAAAGTCGCGCCGGACGTGCCACGCGGTGGCGAACGAGCCGTGGGTAGCGCGGGCGAGAGCGGCAGCGGTGAGCGAAGGGTCGGCATCGAGAGCGGCCCACATGTCCGCCCGGTAGCTCGGCCCCATCATGACTCGGTAACGGTACGCGCGATGGTGACGAGCGAGCGCAGTTGGATCCGAGACGTCGGCGGCGCGATCGCGGAGGAGGTTGGCGGGAACACGCAGCGCGCTGTCGGCGAAGCGCGCGTCCTCGCCGTGGCGCTTGACCTGGAAGTCGGTACCTGTCGCGAGCAGGTCGAGGCGCGGGCCGCGGTAGAGTCGAGCCATACGAGCGAAGCGACGATCGCGGAGTTGCCACTGCGCAAGCGCGGCCCACAGGGCTCGCACGCGGGGCGACGGCTGGTCGCCGACGAGGGCGGTCAGGCGATCGGCGTTGACCCACGGTGCGTGGATGCCGAACCATGTCGTGAGCACAGCCAGGACGCGGTGATCGTCGCGACTCATCGCCTCGGTGGAGGCGAACAGCAACGTGTCCTCGATGTTGGGATCGCGTAGCGCAGGAGCGGCGAAGCCCATGCCGATGCCGACCATGGCACCCGTGAGCGCATCGGGATCCGTGAGCGCGACGGGTGCGAAGGCCCGCTTAAACGGCATGACCGAGCCGCCTCCACAGATCGGCGAACGTCGCGCGCACATGGGCCGGCCAGTCGGGGTTGAGATCTTGGCTCTCGACCCAGGACCTCAATGCTTCGAGTTCGCCGGCGGCCGGCGCGAGCGCGATGCAGTCAGCAAGATCGAGGCCGCGATCGCAGAGCGCGAACAGCTTCGACAGCAAGAGGTCGTCGCGACCGAGGCACCTCAACACGATGGCGGTGCCAGTGAAGACGACGCGGAGCCGGAGTTCCCATCCGTGCGGCAGTTGCCGCGCGAGCGCGGCGGGGCCGTTGTTGAGCCAGTCGTCGTCGAGGAGCTCACCGCGATGGCACATGGCTGCGGCGAATTCGCGCGCGGCGTGGATGATCTCCGGCGGCAACGCGGGATGGAGGATGTCGCAATCCTTGGTCGGCCGGGACACGACCCCGAGCAAGTTGAGTGCTGCGCCGCCGATGACGACCGCCTCGAGCCGGAGGGCGCGCGATGCCAGGTGGGCATCGAATCGAGCGAGGAGCTCGCGCGGGATCACTGGTATCAGTGTAACTGATACCGGCGGAATGGCAACGGTACAATTGCCCGAGGCTGGGAGGTCGGCGCCGGCGGCACTGGCGCCGGTAAGGTCTACTTGAGCAACACCTCGCAGTGCCATCGATCAAAGTAGTCGATTCAGGCGAACTCGACCTGCAGGCCGACCGCTCTATTTCCTCGCCGCCGAAGACGCCGTCGCGCGGCTATTGCGGGGGCGAGCGTCACAGCTCGAGGAACACGGTCTCGCCATCGCCCTGCAGCCGGACGTCCCAGCGCCAGCCGGCGGGTTCGGCACGCGCGAGCAACGTCTGGCGCCGCGCCGCGGGCAAGGCTGCGAGGAGTGAATCGCCGGTATCGGCGAAGTAGACGCGCGTCCACAGCGGCTTGACCAGCCCGCGCGCGAAGATCGCGACGGCGAGGTAGGGCGCGCCGGCATCGGGGGCGAGCGTGACGAAGCGGAAGCCGCCGCCGGCACCGGTTGCGCATCGTCCCCAGCCGGGAAACACCGGCGATGCGAGCGGCGTGGCCTGCCAGATCTCGATGCAGGCATCGTCGACCGGCGCGCCGCCGCCGTCGAGTACACAGCCGGCCAGCTCGAGCCGCGAGCCGGTGGCACCGAAGCGCGTCAGATCGGCGAGCGCGGGGTCGCCGAGGGGGTGCCAGAACGGACCGATGGTCTGGCTGGCCGTGACCGGCCGCATCGCTGGCCGCATCACTGGACTCCTTCCATCGGCGTGGCGTGGAGGCCGCGCAGCACGATGTCGAACCGGTAGCCAAGCGCATCGTTGCCTTGCGTGAGCGTGAGGTCGAACCCGGCGACGAGCCGCGCCCGCGCGTCCGGATCGGGAGTCGCCTGGAAGATCGGATCGAACGCGAGGAGCGGATCGCCGGGGAAGTACATCTGGGTGACCAGCCGGGCGCCCCACGACGCGCCGAACAGCGAGAAGTGGATATGGGCCGGGCGCCACGCGTTGGCGTGGTTGCCCCAGGGATAGGCGCCGGGCTTGATCGACAGGAACTGGTAGCGGCCGTCCTGGTCGGTGAACACCCGGCCGGTGCCGCGGAAGTTGGGATCGAGCGGGACGTCGCGCGTGTCGGCGACGTGGTGATAGCGGCCCGCGGCGTTGGCCTGCCACAGCTCGATCATCGTGTTCGGGACCGGGCGATCGGCCTCGTCGGTGACGCGCCCGGTGACGAGGATCCGCTCGCCGAGCGCCATGCGGCCGGCCTCGCGCGATAGATCGGCCGCGGCCAGGAACTGGCTGGGCGAGAACACCGGGCCCGAGCGCTCGATCGTGGGAACGGCTGCGACGAGCGGCTCGTGCGGCGCGCGCAGGGTGCTGCTGCGGTAGCTCGGGACGGCATACGGCGGCTGGCTGCCGGGCGGGTAGGGCAGGTAGGTGGGCTCGGTCATGGCGACTCCTCGAGGACTTGTTTGGCGATGCGCATCGCGGTGTTTGCGGCCGGAACCCCGGCATACACCGTAACGTGGAGCAAGAGCTCGGTGAGATCGGCGTGCGTGGCGCCGGTGTGCTTCATCGCGCGGACGTGCAGCGCGAACTCGTGCGGCTGGCGGAGCGCGGCGAGCAGCGCGAGCGTGACGATGCTGCGCGTGCGGCGATCGAAGTGCGGGCGCGTCCACAGTCCGCCCCACGCGGCTTGGGTGATGTAGGCCTGGAAGTCGCGATCGAGCGCGGTGGTCGCGTCGGCCGCGCGCGCGACGTGGTCGGCTCCGAACACCTCGGCGCGGACCCGCGCCCCGGCGGCGGCAAGATCGGCGTCGGCCGGCGTCAGGAACGCGTGGATCGCGGTCGTGACGGCCTCGGGATGCTCGACGAGCGGAATGTGCGCGGCGCGTGGAATCACGGCGAGCTGGGCCTTGGGGAGCGCCTTCTGCAGCGCCTCGGCGGCCGCGATCGGCGTCGACGGATCGAGCTCACCGACGATCACGAGCGCGGGGGCGCCGATCTTCGGGCTCGTCTGGGACAGATCGGCGGTGGCGAGCGCCTCGGCCGCGGCCGCATAGGCGGAAGGATGGGTTCGGAGCAGCATCGCGCGCAGGCCCCGGCCACCGGGTGTGGCCAGGTACGCCGGTGTGACCCAGCGCGCGAGGGTGGAGTCGGCAATCGCGGCCACGCCCTCCGCGCGCACCGTCGCGGCACGGGTTCGCCACATGTCGGGCGGCGGGAGCGCGAGCGCGGTGTCGCACAGGATCAGCGATGCCACACGCTCCGGCGCACGGGCCGCGACGGCCTGCGCGATCATGCCGCCGATCGAGATGCCGCCGACGTGCGCGACCGTGATGCCGCAGGCATCCAGCACCGCGAGCGCATCGGCGGCGAGGTCATCGAGGGTGCACGGCCCGGCGCCGACCTCGGTCAGGCCGTGGCCGCGCATGTCGAAGCGCACGACGCGGAACCCGCGCGCCAGGCTGTCGACCTGCGCATCCCACAGGTGCAGGTTGGTGCCGAGCGAGTGCATCAGTAGGAGCGCCGGCGCGCCGGGTGGCCCATCGACGGCGATGTGGGTGGCGAGGCCACAGATCTCGACAAACGATGTCATGGCACCAGCCTAGCCGAAGCCCGACATCGTTTTCAGCTCCGATGGCCGCGATGGCCGTGACGGTCGCGCTGCACGGGACCGGCGCTCCTCCGGCTGGGTTGCGTGTCACACCCGGCCCGACTCGCACGATCAAATCCAAACGTCGCCAAACGTAGCCAAACATCGTGTGATCAGCAGTCCCGTGGACGGCCACGGCTACGGTGTACTCGAGACTAGGCGCCCGGGTGGTGCTGTGCAAGCTCGGCATTCTCCTGGAGCATCGTCGAGACCAGGTCGCGCAGCTCGTCGCCCTTGAATGGCTTGATCAGCACCGCGCGCCCGGTCGCGTACAGCGACGCGACGTTCTCGCTACCCGACATGATCAAGACGATCGGCGGCTGCGCGAGGTGCGCGGCGGCGAGCGCGTCGGAGACGGCGCGACCGGACATGTACGGCATATCGTAATCGATCAGCACCATGTCGAACCGATCCCCGAGCACCCGCGCGAGCGCCCGCCGGGAATCGGTCTCGATCACGGTCTCGTGGTTGCTCAGCATGCGGGCAATCACTCGCGCAACGTCTGGCAGATCATCGACTACTAGAATCCTCGCCATCGCAACCTCCTTCGGCTAGATCGAGTCGCTCTCTACAGTCAAAGCCTAGCGCCGCGGCCGAACGCGGCTGCAAAAAACCACGCAGGAGAGACAAGTGGCCAGATTTTCTTGGATTCAGCTGGGTACGATCGGGCTCACTGCGGTCGGGAGAACTTGTACGACGTCGTGTGTTCAGGTCGGCGGGAGCGGCGGGAAGACGTAGCGGCCATCAACAAACGCGCGATCTACCTCGGGGAGGATCTCGGCGCGCGCGAGGATGATGCAGCGATCGACCTCGGCTTTGTAGAAATACAGCCACAAGAAGCCGATGCCGACGCCCACGGCGAGGACGAGCACCAAGATCGGCGGGAAGCCCTTGGACATGCCGACCACGACCGCACCGCCGGCTGCCATCGCCGCGAGCTTGACCCGGCCGAGGAGCTGCTTCCAGCCCATCGACACGGCCATGCCGGCGGCGTCGTAGGCCGGGACGGTCGCGGTGACGATGACCTTCGGATCTCGCGAGCGAACCATCCCGCCGGTCTTGAGCGCCGCACCGATCGCGCCGAAGTACGACTCCGGCGCGGTCTTGCACAGATTCTCGGCGTGGTTCGCATTGGTGCGCAGCGCGTTGATGATCAGCGGGCGCGTGTAGATGTACTTCAGGTTGGACGCCAGCGTGCGAAGCACCGCCGACGCCATCATGACAAACCCGAGAATGGCGAGCCCGTAACTCGCAACCGTGGTCACGGCAGTGAGTGTAACTCGCTGTACCGAGCGAGCGCCAGTCATGATTGCTGGCCGCGCGGGAGCGATTGCGGGACGTGGCGGTTGGCGCGCCGGCGCTTCTATGGAACGGTGCGCCGCATCGAAGGAGAGCTCCATGGTTCGCACGTTCCCGCTCCTGCTGTGCACGGTCGCGATGATCGTCACGGCCTGCAAGAAAGCCGACCGCCCTGCGGGGATCACGCCGGACCAGGTCGCAAAGACCAGCGATCCGGGCACGCCCGCCGGGGGCAAGCCGGCCGATCCTGCGGCGACGCCCACCAACCCTGCCAAGTCCGCCGACCCGGCGGCCAGCTCGGCGACCGGCAACAGCGAGCTCGAGGCCAAGGGCATCGCGATGACGGAGAAGATGGCCGATCTGTTCGTCGCCGATGCCAAGGACTGCGAGAAGATGGCGACCGACATCAGGAAGTTCACCGCCGAGAACAAGGCGCTCCTGGATCAGCTGGCCGAGATGGAGAAGCACCAGACCGCGCAGGAGCGGGAGGCGTTCGCCAAGCGCAACCAGTCCGTGCTGGATGCCCTGCTGACCAAGGCGACGCCTGCGATGACCGCGTGCCGGGATAACAAGAACGTCGAGGCCGCGATGACGGCGCTCGGCCCCCCGGAGCGCTGAGGCCCTCGCAGCGCGGAGCCCCGGAGGCCCGGTGCCCCGAGGCCGCATCCCGGGCCGCTACAACGCGCCGCGCGCGATCGTGACCTTGGCGATCGTCACCGGACTGTCTGGCTTGTCGTTGGGCCCTCGCGGGACACCCGCGATCTTGGTGACGACGTCGATCTCCTTGCACTGGCCGAAGATCGTGTAGTGGTTGTTCAGCCAGCTGGCACCGACCTCCTCGATGAAGAACTGGCTGCCGTTGGTGCTCGGCCCGGCATTCGCCATCGCGAGCGTGCCGGCCTTGTGGGCCATGTCCGGCGGGAGCTCGTCATCGAACGTGTAGCCCGGGCCGCCGGTGCCGACCCCGAGCGGATCGCCGCCCTGGATCATGAAGTGCGGGATCACGCGGTGGAACACCAGGCCGTCGTAGAACGGCTTACCCCGGATCGTCTTGCCGCTCTGCGGCTCGGTCCACGGCTTCTGTCCGGTCGCCAGGCCGATGAAGTTGGCGACGGTGTTCGGCGCCTTGTCGTCGAACAGCTGGCAATGGATCGTGCCCTGGTTGGTGGCGATCGTCGCGATCAGCGCGCCCTTGCCCTTGATCGACTTCGTGTAGACCGCGAGATCCGCGGCGTCCGGGGGGCGAACCTCGGCGACCAGCGCGATCTCGAGCCGCCGGTTCTGGCGCTTGCCGTCGTCGCTGGCGTTGTCGCCGACCGGCTTGTCACGGCCGTAGCCCCTGGCGATCATGCGCTTGGCGGCGATGCCGTGCTTGGCGAGATAGGCAACCACCGCGTCGGCGCGCTCCTGGCTGAGCTTCTGGTTGTAGGCGCCGGTGCGATCGTTGTCGGGCGCCGTATCGTCGGTGTGGCAGCCGATCGAGAGCGTCGATGACGCGTTCTTGGCCAGCGCCCTGGCGATCGCATCGAGCAAGGGCCGCGCGGCCGGCTTGATCGCGGTGTCACCGACCTCGAACAAGCTGTCGGTCGGGATCGCCGGCGCATGATCGACCTCGACGCGGTTCCCGGTGATCTCGATCGCGGGGGCCGGTGGTGGGGCCGGTGATGAGGAGGTC
>Ga0070690_100001114_pt1 | contig 13813 bp, 6 predicted proteins | sample KBSS33HmetaG_FD_64671 | JGI IMG/M metagenome (GOLD analysis project Ga0070690, IMG submission 64671) | Switchgrass rhizosphere microbial communities from Kellogg Biological Station, Michigan, USA - KBS S3-3H metaG | ecosystem: Host-associated > Plants > Roots > Rhizosphere ... | reverse complement strand
CTGCTTGGTCTGCCTGGGAGTGAAGAAAGATTTACTCCTGAAGAGATCCTGGCTGCTTTAAAAACTTACGAGCATATTGACGCAAAGAAATTGAAGCAGCATTTGTTTTATTTCTTACAACAAATAGTACCGGTTGCAGAAGGAGTTGGTTTAAAAATGGCCATTCATCCTGATGACCCTCCCTATCCATTGCTAGGTCTACCAAGGATTGTCAGTACAGAGAATGACGCAAAAGAATTGCTGGCTGCGGCAGCTTCACCGGCAAATGGTCTTTGTTATTGTACGGGTTCTTATGGGGTGCGGCCAGATAATGATCTGCCGGGAATGGTTAAAAGATTAGGTGATCACATTCACTTTATTCATTTACGAAGCACGAAAAGAGATGATGAAGGGAATTTTTTTGAGGCTGATCATCTAAATGGAGACGTAGATATGTACAGTGTAATTAAAGAGATCGTTTTATTGCAACAGAAAAAAAACATTTCAATCCCTATGAGACCCGATCATGGACATCAAATGCTGGACGATTTGAAGAAGGCTACTTACCCGGGATATAGCGCCATTGGCCGTTTGCGTGGATTGGCTGAGCTGCGTGGGTTGGAGATGGGAGTATATAAAAGTTTGACGAGGTTTTAAGTTCTGAGTGTGATTTGAATTTTTTAAGTAGATAAAAATTTTAATTTGTAAAAAATCACATCAAAAATTAAAAAAACATACTTAATTGATAAAAAAGTATCATTTTGTTTATACAAAGAAAATAAATTTTGTCAATCGATTGTTAAATTTTAAATTCGGGTAACGATTTGCACTAATACTATTGAATGACTGCCGTATGAGATTCTTCTTTGATGAACAATTGAGTATTCCTTTTGGCTGGATGAGATCAGCAAATCATTTCATTATTCCCTTATTTTTAGTTTCAATTTTAATTTTTCCGGTAAATCACTGCAAAAAGTAGTTTGCATGGTGAAATTTTCCGGGAATTGTTTTTTATACGCACCTTGAACAACAAAATATCTCTAGCTGCTATGCACAAAAAAGAAAAACTTTCTGAAAAGGTTGTTTTAGCTGAACAATCTTATAATGGTGGAGTAGTTAACGTTTTAGAGCAGTTATCTCATATAGCAATCGTTAGTTTTTACAAGGGCACTACTATCTAGTTTAGTGCCCTTTCTTATGAGCATAGAGAGCCAAATGATCGTGGACAATAGAAATAAAAAATAAATAGCAAACCAAACCTGACCAGGAAAATTCAATTTAGAACCTAAAGACCTTAACTGAACCTTTTTTATTAACAAAAATTCGGAGTAAAATTTTCACACCTAAAACACTTTGCTTTATGAGAAATCATGTTGATTACTTATTGAAGAGCAAAAAGCACTTATGCTTTTTAGCTCTTTTCACTCTCGTTTTCTCATCCCTGGTAATTGCTCAGACCAGGGTGACAGGAAAGGTAACAGGGCCTGATGGAAAACCTGTTTTCGGAGCAACGATTGGGGTAAAAGGTACCAACGTAGCTACTACATCCACAACGGATGGAAGCTATGCTGTTACGTTGCCTCATAATTCTACCGTTCTGGTCTTTTCTTACATTGGGTTTGAAGTTTCGGAAGTAAACGTCAGAGGCAATAATGTCATTGACGTAGCAATGAAACTGCAAACCACAAGTTTGAATGAGGTCGTAGTAACCGGGTATACCGCCCAGCGCAAGAAAGACATTACAGGTTCAGTATCTGTAGTGAATGTGGCTCAAATGAAACAGTCACCTGTTGGAACAGGTGAGGAAGCTTTACAGGGCCGCGCTTCGGGGGTTACTATCATCACGTCCGGACAGCCTGGTGCAGCCAGCGATATCCGTATCAGGGGTATCACGGCATTTGGCAATAACTCTCCACTCATTATTGTTGATGGGGTAAGAAGCAGTCTCCATGATATTAATACAAGTGACATTGAATCCATGCAGGTGTTGAAGGATGCATCAGCTGCTATATATGGTGTGGCTGGTTCAAATGGTGTTATCATTATTACAACGAAAAAAGGTAGAACAGGAAGGGCCAGGGTTACTTATGATGGTTATTATGGTGTCACAACTCACGGGAATGGATATGAGATGGCAAACACGCAGGAAGAAGCGAACGCAATTTGGCTTCAACAAATGAATTCCAACCCCAACCTTGTACCAACACATCCACAGTTTGGAAAAGGTGCTACTCCTGTGATCCCTGACTATATTCAAACATATCCCTATGTCGATCCAAATAGTACGGCTACTCCGCCGGCAAAAATAAACTCGGGCTATACATTGTGTAATTGTCCTGCGGACCAGGCAATTGTTGATCCGAGCTTATATGATATCAATAGCGCACAAATCACAAAGGCTAATAAAGCTGGCACCAACTGGTACAATGAAATTACCAGGGATGCCCCGACGCAAAGCCATAATTTATCAGTGAGTGCGGGATCGGATAAAAGCTCATATTATTTCTCCATGGGCTATTTGAATCAACAGGGTATTGCCAGATTCCAGTACTTAAAGAGATATTCGGTAAGGGCCAACACACAATTTTCGATAAAGGATCACATACGGGTTGGCGAAAATTTCTATGCTTTTTATAGAGAAAACCCAATCTTCGGCCAGCAAAGTGAAGGAAGCCCTTTTACTACAGCTGTCAGAGAATCCGCAATAATACCTGTATTTGATATTATGGGTAATTATGCAGGTACCAAATCCCAGGGGTTAGGTAACTCCGGAAATCCTGTTGCACAAGTTGAGCGTACATCAAATAACCGCTCCAGGGCATGGGACATCACCGGAAGCGTGTTTGCAGAAGTTGATTTCCTTAGACATCTGAACTTCCGCACTACGTTTGGAGGACTGATGGATAATAACTACGGCTACAACTTTAACTTTGTAGCATACGAAAATGCAGAAGGAAATACAGGGTCAAATTCATTTTCTGAAAATTCAGGTTATAATACAAACTGGACATGGAATAACCTCCTGACCTATTCAAATGCGTGGAAGGAGCACAATGTAAGAGTCCTGGTAGGTACTGAAGCCGTTAACAACTACGGACGGTATATGAGTGCGAACAGAGCCGGTTATTTTTCGGAAAACCCGGATTATTGGGTATTGGGTGCAGGAACCAGTACGCAGGCGAATGATGGAGGAGCTTATCAAAGTTCTCTTTGGTCGCAGTTTGGTAAAGTGGAATACAGCTATGCAGGAAAATACCTTTTAAATGCCAGCTTGCGGAGAGACGGTGCTTCAGTATTTGCTGAGGATGTAAGGTGGGGCACTTTCCCGGGCGTTTCAGCGGCCTGGGTCATTTCGCAGGAAAATTTCTTCAAAAATATTTCGTTTGTTAATAACCTGAAATTGCGGTATAGCTGGGCCAAACTTGGTTCTACCAGTAACGTACAATCTACCAACCCCTTCGATCTTTATGCTACAAGGTTAGGCCGTTCGGCTTATGACATCGCCGGTAACAATACCAACCCTGTTGCGGGATTTTTCAGAAGCAATATTGGTAACCCCGAAACAACCTGGGAAGAAGATATTATTACCAATGCGGGTTTCGATGCTACTATTCTCAATAATAAACTTGATCTTAGCTTCGATTGGTATAAGAAAAAAGTGAGTGGATTGTTATTCACTGCCCAGGGACCTCAATATGACATTCTTTACGGTGGTGGTGACGCACAACTTCCAAAGGTTAACATTGGGGATATGCAAAATACAGGTATCGATTTAAGTGCAACCTATCATGGTTCCATTGCTAAGGATTTCAAATTTGATGTAGGATTAACCTTTACATCTTACAAGAATAAGATCGTTGATATACCTGGATTAAATTATTATGATGAGCCGCAGGTCAGGAATAATATTTTACAGCGTGAGCAGGAAGGACAGCCTTTTGGATCTTTCTTTGGCTATGAGGTGATAGGACTTTTCCAAAGTGCTGATGACATTGCCAAATCCCCACATCAGACAGATGCTAAACCTGGATTGTTTAAATATAGGGATGTTAATGGTGATGGTACAATAGATCAAGATGACAGGACATTTATCGGCAATCCAAATCCTGATTTCGAATATGGCCTGAACATTTCATTCAGCTATAAGAATTTCGACTTCTCCAGCTTCTTCTTTGGTTCGCACGGGAATGATATTTTCAATAACCTTTTGTACTTTACCGATTTCCCGGACTTTTTCAAAGGAGGTATGAGGAAGGAAGTAGCGGTTAATTCATGGACACCTAGTAATACCAATACAAAAATACCGAGCTTGCAAACAACCGGTGGATTTAGCAGTGACCAAAGTACATATGCCAATAGTTATTTTATCAGCAAAGGTTCTTATTTCCGCGCCAAGCAAATGCAGATCGGGTATACCTTACCAGGAAGTTTGCTGTCAAAATATGGAATTGAACGTTTGAGGATCTATGTCCAGGGTGCTAACCTGTTTACCATAACCAACTATAACGGTCTTGATCCTGAATTGCAAAGTCAACCGAATTCAAGCGGACAGATCATTAACACGTTTGAGTTTGGTATTGACCAGGGCAGCTATCCTCACACTCCTTCATTCTTGTTTGGAATTAACCTCAGTTTCTAAAACACTATATTTTAAATTATATGAAAAAGATAAAACGTAAATTCTTAATTCTTTCTTCTCTTGCCACCATTGTGGTGATTGCTGCTTGCAGCAAGAAATTCCTTGAGAAGCCACCATTGGGAACCCTGAGCCCGGAAATTATGGCTACAGAGAAAGGTGTGCAGGGTTTGTTAATTGGTGCTTACTCCCTTGTTGACGGGGAAGGAACGCCAGGCGATGGCTTTGCATCCGGCGCATCAAACTGGATACTTGGTGGTGTTACAAGCGACGATGCCTATAAAGGATCCGATCCAACCGATGTAGGCGAAGCTGCTCCAATGGAAAAATGGACCTCTTTAACTGCAACTAATACAGCCATACCCCAAAAATGGAAAGTGTGTTACGCCGGCGCACAACGCTGCAATGGCGTATTGCAAACAATGGCTATTGCGCCAGATGTTACGCCTGATAAAGCGACGCTGATCGAAGCGCAGGTTCGTTTCCTCAGGGGTTTCTACCATTTTGAATTAAAAAAGGTATTCAACAATATTGCTTATGCAGATGAAACGCTGACATTGGACAATACTGATAACACAGTAGACGCATGGCCGAAGATCGAGGCAGATCTGCAGTTTGCTGTGGCTAATTTGCCCGATGCATGGCCTGGTGAACCCGGAAGAGCCAATGTGTGGGCAGCCAAGGCAATGCTCGCGAAGGTTTATATGTTTGAGAAGAAATTCACTGACGCTTATACCCTACTCACTGATGTAATTGCAAATGGAAAAACGGCTGGTGGCACGCCTTACGCTTTGAACAATAACTTTTATTCCAACTTTAACCCGGCACAAAAAAATAGCGCAGAATCAGTTTTTGCAGCACAGACCTCTGTACAAGATAATTCTTCAGTCGACTGGGGTGGAGATCCAAACGGTAACTATGGCGACATCCTGAACTTCCCTTATACGGGAGGCCCGGGTGCGTGCTGTGGTTTCTATAACCCTTCACAGGATCTTGCCAACGCATTCAAGACTGATGCAACAACCGGGTTGCCTTTAATTTTCCCCGCCGAAACTTACCAGAATGCTCCAAACGTTAGCGCCGAGTCTGGAACTGCTTATTCGGGAACATTAGATCCAAGAATTGACTGGACAATGGGCAGGCCTGGCATTCCTTATTTGGATTGGGGTATACATCCTGGCCTCAACTGGATCAGAAATCCGCAAAATGATGGAAATAAAAGCCCGATCAAGAATGTGTATGCTGCCTCACAAAAAGATGCATATACAGATGTAGGAAGCGCCTACTGGGGACCAACTGAGTTAGTGGCAAATAATGTGAATATCATTCGCTTTGCTGATGTGATCTTGTGGGCTGCAGAATGTGAAATTGAAGCTAACCAATTACCGCAAGCGATGGCTCACGTTAACCAGATTCGTAGCAGGATGATGGACCATCCCGAAGCCTGGGTAAAAACGGGGGCATATGATGCTGCGAAAGCTCAGTTTGCGGGTACCGATGCTGCTACTTATAAGATCGGTCTTTATACTTCTTTCCCTTCCCAGGATTATGCAAGAACGGCAGTTCGTTTTGAAAGGAGATTGGAACTTGCGATGGAAGGACAGCGTTTCTTTGACCTGGTAAGATGGGGAATAGCTGAGCCGACGATCAATACGTTTATCGCAAGGGAAAAGGCAGCAAGACCGTTAAAAGCGGATGCACACTTTACTGCCAACAAAAATGAATACATGCCAATTCCTCAGTCGGAAATTGATAACCTCAATGCTGATGGAGTGGTTCGTCTGCACCAAAACCAGGGTTATTAATATTTTGTAGAGTTTTAGAAGTTTTTTTATAAAGAGGTGAAGTACATTTACTTCGCCTCTTTTATTATTGAATGAATTGGTACCACATACAGTTTTTATGAAGATCAGCAATACCCTATCCCTTGTTTTTATCGTTGTTTGTTTTGCTTCGTGTCATAATAGGCAAACCTTGTTTCAGGTAATTTCTTCAAAACATTCTGGAATTCATTTTGCAAATACTATCGTGGAAAATGATTCTGTTAACCCGATAGATCTCACAAATATTTATAACGGCGGGGGAGTAGGAGTTGGAGATTTTAATAATGATGGCCTGGAAGATCTTTATTTTACAGGTAACCAGGTGTCCAACCGTTTGTACATTAATAAAGGCAACTTTAAATTCGAAGATGTCACTGATACTGCGAATGTAAATGGAGAAGGGAAATGGTGCAGGGGTGCATCAGTGGTGGACATTAATAACGATGGCTTGCCCGATATCTATGTTTGCGCGTCTATATTGCCCGACCCAAAGAAAAGGGAAAATATTTTATACATAAACCAGGGACCAGATAAGAATGGCGTTCCTCATTTTAAGGACATGGCGGCGGAATATGGCTTGAATGACACCACTCATACAACCATGGCTGCTTTTTTTGACTATGACAATGACGGAGACCTGGATGTTTACCTTGTCGTAAACCAGATCATAAAAGGGCATAACCCCTCCGTATTTCGCCCGATAATCAAAGATGGGTCTTTTCCAAGTACGGGAAGATTATACCGTAATGACTGGGACAGCACCTTGCATCATCCCGTATTCACCAATGTCACTAAACAAGCCGGGGTCACTATAGAAGGCTATGGACATGGTGTAAATATTTCCGATTTTAACCGTGATGGATGGAAAGATATTTTTGTTACGAACGATTTTAACTCCTGTGATCTGCTTTATATAAATAATCATGACGGTACATTCACTAACAAGGCCGGTTCTTATTTCAAACACACATCAGCCAATGGAATGGGCCAGGATGTAATTGATATGAACAATGATGGCTTGTCCGACGTGGTGGAATTGGACATGAACCCGGAAGACAACTACAGAAAGAAAACCATGCTTGGTGTTGCAAATTATCACACCTATCAAAACAGTGATTACTTCGGTTATCAGTATCAGTATGTTCGCAATTCGTTACAGTTAAACCAGGGACCGGGATTAAAACAAAATGATTCGATCGGGGATCCTGTCTTTAGCGATGTAAGTTTTTTTGCCTGTATGGCTGAGACAGACTGGAGCTGGACGCCTCTCGTAACAGATTTCGATAATGATGGTTACCGGGATATTGTTGTCACCAATGGATTTCCAAGAGATGTAACGGATCATGATTTTATCGCCTTTCGCAGGGAGTCTTCCACCATTGCAAGTGAAGATTATGTATTAAGCCAGATACCGCAGGTTAAAATTCATAATTATGCCTTTCACAATAAAGGCAACCTACCTACCGGACAGGCAGGTATCACGTTTGATGATGTTACCGATAAATGGGGATTGACCACTCCTTCGTTTTCCAACGGTTCTGTCTATGCCGATCTGGATAATGATGGCGACATGGATATGATCGTAAACAATATAAACGATGAGGCATTTGTTTACGAAAACACCACAAATACAAAAGATAAGATCAACGCAAACTACCTGAAGGTAAAATTTAAAGGAGACAAGAATAACCTAAATGGATTAGGTGCCTGGGCCGAGATTTATTACAGTCAGGGTCAAAAACAGTTTTATGAAAACACGCCCTACCGTGGATACCTTTCAAGCATTGAGGCCGGTGCATTTTTTGGGTTAGGAAAAGTGGCTTCCGTCGACTCAGTAATAATAAGATGGCCAGGAAATAAAAAGCAGGTTGTAAAGAATGTCAAAGCCAATCAAACACTGACCGCTGAGCTAAAAAATGCAGATCTTCCTGATTCATGGAACACGGACGCTTTTGCTAGCAATGCATTATTTGCCGACGTAACAATTCCATCAGGTGTAAATTATGTACACAGAGAAAAAGATTTTATTGATTTTGACAGGGAAAGATTGATACCACATAAGCTATCGCAATACGGTCCCGGCCTGGCTGCCGCAGATATTGATGGAAATGGACTTGATGATATTTGTATTGGCGGGTCGGCAGATTCTTCCGGCAAATTTCTGCTGCAACAAAAAGACGGAAAATTTATAATAAAAAATTTTCCCGTGCTTAATAGCAAGGACCCAAAAACACCGGAAGACATGGGATTATTATTGTTTGATGCAGATAATGATGGCGACGTTGATCTTTATTGTGCAAGTGGCAGCGATGAATTTCCTGCTAATACAAGTAAATACCAGGATCGTTTTTTTGTGAATGATGGAAAGGGGAATTTTTCGCTTGACTCGTTAGCCCTGCCGGTTAATTTTACAAGCAAGAGTTGCGTAAAAGCCGTTGACTATGACAATGACGGCGATCTCGATCTTTTTATCGGTGGAAGATGCCTGCCAGGCAAGTATCCAATGCCGGTTAGCTCTTTCATTTATCGAAATGATTCAAAAGATGGAAAAATAAAATTTACGGATGTTACTGCGGAAGTAGCAAAAGACCTGCAAAATATCGGAATGATTTGCGATGCAATATGGACAGATTTTGATAACGATGGATGGACAGACCTGGTAGTTGTGGGTGAATGGATGCCTGTTACATTTTTCAGGAATGATCATGGAAAATTTCAAAATATAACTGCACAATCTGGTATCAGTAATCAAATAGGATGGTGGAATAGTATCGCAGGCGGGGACTTTGATAACGATGGCGACATCGATTACATAGTTGGAAACCTTGGGACGAATTCTTTTTTCCGCGCAAGTGATGAATATCCGGTAAGCGTATATGCAAAGGATTTCGATAACAATGGCAGTGTCGACGCAATACTGACTGTTTTTTTAAAAGATAGGAATAAAGATGCTGTCAGGAAGGAATATACCGCTATGAACAGAGACGATATTGTCAGCCAGCTGCCTGGAGTAAGAAAAAATTTTTTAACGTATAAAGAATTTGCAAGCGCAGATATTCACCAGGTCTTTCCTGACGATCAAATGAAAGGTGCGTTGGTAGTACATGCGAATAATTTTAAAAGTTGCTATTTGAAAAATAATGGCAGCGGCAAATTTGAATTGATCCCGCTTCCTGACCAGGCACAAATGGCTCCATTGAATGGAATGGTTGTCGATGATTTTAATGGAGATGGAAATCTCGATGTTGCCTTAAACGGAAATGATTTTGGCAACGAAGTTTTCGATGGAAGATACGATGCCATGAATGGGCTGCTATTACTGGGTGATGGCAAAGGCGGCTTTACATCTCAAACTATATTGCAAAGCGGGATATTTATTCCCGGTGACGGCAAAGCCCTGGTAGAACTAAGAGGACCGGGCCAGGCCTATTTGTTAGCGGCCTCACAAAACAAGGGTCCCTTGAAATTATTCAAACGCAACAATACAACTCTGAAAGTACTTCCACTTCAGCAAACTGATCGAACAGTTTTTATTACGCTTACCAACGGAAAGAAAAGGAGAGAAGAACTGTATTTCGGTAGCTCTTTTTTATCTCAGTCCAGTCGGTTCTTAAGCGTAGATAAAAACGCTATATCAGTAGAAGTGCAGGATTCAAAAGGAAAAAACCGTCTCATCAATTTGCAGTAAATCGCCTGGCTATCTCTAAAACCATAACCATAAAATTCATTCTGTTTTTTTTCTTAATAGTCATTTTTTCTATTGGATTTTTATCTTCCTGCAAGAACTATCATAGGAACAGCACTCATAAAACAATTTCGCTGTCAAGTATCGGAAAGGGTGAAAAATTCGCCACGCAATATTGCCAGTCATGCCATATGCTTCCTGATCCATCGCTACTTGATGCTAAAACCTGGGAGGAAGGAGTACTTCCAAACATGGGACCAAGACTTGGCATTTTTCAATACGGCAGTCAAATTTATCCGGCAAACAGGCACGATTTTGACCTGGATCCGAATTTTTACCCAAAGCAACCGCTGCTCAATTTGGAACAGTGGCAGAATATCATTGATTATTATACGGCCACTTCACCCGATAGTCTTCCTAAACAGGATCGAAAACAAACCATTCAAACAACTCTTCCTTTGTTCTCTGTCGAGACGCCTCGATTCAGGTACCCGAATCCGACGACGTCTTTTGTAAAAATAAATGGGGACTCTTTACACCCTTTGATCATAAGCGACGCAATAAAACACAGCGCATATTTCCTAAATAGACAATTAGAAATTAGAGATTCTGTTCATTATGGATCAATCGTGGATATCGATTTTATGCAGGACAAAATGCTGGTTTGTGACATTGGTGTTTTACATCCAAACAACGGAAAATTTGGAAAAACGCAATTCATCAGGAATGAACATGGAAAAATGACTGTGGACACTACTCCATTATTCGAGGGTCTGAGAAGACCAGTTCAAATTAGTTCTGCTGATCTGAACAACGACGGCAAACAAGATTACGTGGTATGTGAATTCGGCAATTTAACCGGGGCATTGTCATGGATGGAGAACCTGGGAAATAACAGATTTACAAGACATGTGTTGAGAGCATTACCCGGAGCCATCAAGGCATATATCAACGACTATAATCATGATGGCGCGCCGGATATCTGGGTTTTATTTGCCCAGGGTGAAGAAGGAATTTTTCTTTTTACCAATAGAGGAAATGGCAATTTTGAAACAAAGGAGATCCTGAGATTTCCCCCTTCTTATGGATCTTCTTATTTTGAATTTGCTGATTTCAATAAAGACAGTTATCCGGATATTATTTATACGTGTGGGGACAACGCTGATTTTTCGCCGATCCTGAAACCTTACCACGGAGTATATATTTTTTTAAATGATGGGACGAATCGGTTTCAGCAAAAATATTTTTTCCCGATCAACGGTTGTTATAAAGCCATGGCAAGGGATTTTGATGGAGACGGGGACCTGGATATTGCAACAATTTCTTTTTTTGCTGACTATGACCACCAGCCCGAAGAAAGTTTTGTTTATTTGGAAAACAAAGGCAATCCCGCGAATGGCGGGACAGATTTTAATTTTCAACCTTACAGTTTTCCCGGGGCAGGATCCGGGAGATGGTTGACAATGGATGCGGGCGATATTGATGGAGATGGCCGGTCAGATATTGTCCTGGGAAATTTTTCACTCGGCGCCCCCGGGATGAGATCAGTTAATACCTGGAAAAACTTTGCGCCATTTATTTTATTAAAAAATACCGGTAAAAAATAAGCCGGTAGCTTAATAGTTGGTTCATGAAAACGATGACATTTTTCACACGTGGTCTGATTTGTCTTTCGACCATGGCATTCTTTTCCCTGGCAGCATTTTCACAAAGCTTGCCACCTTTCAAAATGTACCGTTCTGATAAAACAATTTTTAATGCGGCTGAATTGCCAAAAACAAAGCCTGTAGTTCTTATTTATTTTGATCCTGATTGCGACCATTGTCAAAAACTAATGAAAGAACTTTTCCTGAAGATAGATGCCTTTAAGAAAGCGGAAATTATAATGGTAACCTTTAAACCGGTTGAAGAAGTGGCTGCATTTGAAAAGCAGCATAACACTCAAAAATATCCCAATATAATTGTGGGAACAGAGGGGATCGGGTTTTATTTGAGAAATTATTATGGGCTCATGACCATGCCCTTTACCGCCCTCTATGATAAAAAAGGCAATTTGAATTATTCATACAGGAAGGAAACATTTGTAGACGATCTAATAAACCGCTTAAAAAATCTTTAGATCTTGCAAGCCCTTTTCAGAGAGACAGGAATTGAAAAAATTAACGTCAAATTTTAGGACAGGAAAAAGGAATTATTTCGTTAAATTTAAATTTTTCTTACCTGTTTGAAGATCTAAGCCACTGTAACGTACGATGCCAAAACGATTCTTTTATATTCTGCTTATTTGCGGTCTATCACAACATCTAGCGGCTCAGAACGCCGATGATACGACACTTCATGAAAATGCGTTAAATGCGATTGGCGTCTACTACCAAAACCTCGGGGAAGAATCTCCTCTTTACAACGGCAGCGAATATATAGAGTATGCTTATACCCTGCAGGAGGGACACCCTTTTTTCCAGGTAGTCAATTTCATCAATGGCAATGTTAACGTCGACGGGATGATCTTCCACGATGTACCGATGCTTTACGATATCGTTAAAGACCAGCTCATCATCCAGGATTTTCAGAAAGTTTACAAAATAAATCTGCCTGCTGACAGGGTACGACAGTTTTTCCTGCTGGGCCATCTTTTCGTACACCTCAATGCTACTGACCAGGTTAAGACAGGATTTTACGATCAGCTATACAAGGGAAAAATATCGTTGTTTGCTAAAAGGGAAAAAAAGATTTTGGAAAAGTACTCAAATATCCAGATCAGCAAGGTGGTGATCAGCCAAAATGTTTACTATATAAAGAAGGATGGAGTTTATTATACTATCAAAAATAAATCTTCACTGTTTTCAGCCTTGAAAAGCAAAAAGAAGGAAGTACAACAATATTTAAAAGCGAACGATATAAAATTTAAAAGAGAACCTGAAAGAGCGATGATAATGGCTGTCAAATACTATGACCAGTTAACAAATTAACATGCGGTACTTCTATTTTTTATTGGCTGTTTTATTTTCTCTTTTTTATACGGGACTGTCTGCGCAGGAAAAAACTGACACATTGGTAACCGGGGATTTCAAGGAGATGAAAATTGAACAATTTGCCAGGGAACTGGAAGCTCAAACGGGATTTCATTTTTACTATATCACTAGTCAGTTTGACAGCTTGCAAATAACCGTTTCCGCTAAGGAACTGCCACTAAAGAAGGTTCTTGAACTTGCTTTTGCCAATACCAGTTTTCATTTTAGCATAGACCAGCGTAAGAACGTATTCCTGATAAAAGATAAAACAATAACGCCGGACCTGCCTGTTGGGTTTTTTGAAAAAACAAAAAACAAAAACGATGCTGCTGCCAATAACATAGCGGATATCGATTTGACAAATGATACCAAAGCGGTGTCAGCCTCGATGGAGAATAAATTATATGAGATAGGTATCAAAGGAAGCGAAACCAAAACCTCCAATGCCACAATAGCGGGGTATGTTCGTGATGATAAAACCCACGAACCATTGCCCGGAGTTTCGATCTTTCTTGAAGAAAATACAGGGATTGGCATTGTCACGGATCAGTTTGGGTATTTCTCTCTGACTTTGCCAAAGGGCAAACACATTTTAAATATACAGAGCAGGGGTAAAAAGGATGCTGTGCGGCACATTGTTTTGTATTCCGACGGCAAGATGGATATTTATCTTCACGAC
>Ga0070690_100001108_pt1 | contig 13865 bp, 13 predicted proteins | sample KBSS33HmetaG_FD_64671 | JGI IMG/M metagenome (GOLD analysis project Ga0070690, IMG submission 64671) | Switchgrass rhizosphere microbial communities from Kellogg Biological Station, Michigan, USA - KBS S3-3H metaG | ecosystem: Host-associated > Plants > Roots > Rhizosphere ... | reverse complement strand
CCCGCCAATAGCGTCGCGCCCAACAAGCCAATGCCGAACAGCACACGCGCGGCGCTTCCGACAACCGGCTCGAGAGCACGCGCTGCGTCCGCGGCCGATCCGATTTCATGTTGTCCGACAACGTACAGCGTTGCAGCCGTAGCAACGATCATCGAGATCGACATCAGGTTCGAGAAGATCGCGCCGACGTAAGCATCGATGCGCTCCGGGCCGTAGTGCCGTCGGGCCACTCCCTTCTCAACCAGCGAACTCTGTTGAAATATCTGGATGTAAGGAGTCACAGTTGTGCCAAGCAGGCCAACGACAAGGAAAATGTAAGCCGGGTCTGCCTTAAACGTCGGAACGAATGCTCCATGCGCCACTTCGCTCCAATTCGGTTTGGCCATGAACGCTGCGACCGGATACGCAAAGAACACGAGCGTCATCAGTAGCAATATCTTTTCGACCTTCCTGTATGAACCGAAGATCACCAGGTACCAAATCAAAAGCGCCCCGAGGGGCACCGCAATGTATTTACTGACTCCCAGCAATTCCATCGCAGCACCGATGCCCACAAACTCACTGACGGTCACCCCGCCATTCGCTACGAGGATAATGACAACAGCAAACAGCGCCCACGCGATTCCGAATCGCTCGCGAATCAGATCGAGTAGTCCGCGCCCGGTCGCTGCACCCAGCCGTGCGCACATCTCCTGCACGACGCCGAACGAGACCGTCAGAATCAACATCACCCAAATCAGCTCATAGCCAAATTTCGCTCCTGCCTGACTGTAGGTCGCTATTCCACCTGCGTCGTTTCCCGCCGAAGTCGCAATCAGTCCAGGTCCCAGTATCGCCAGCCAGCGCAGCAATCCTGTCGGGCTCCTGCGCATGCCGCGCAAGTTGACGCTGCGCCCCCGAACGTTAACGCGCAGCCCCCTGCTGACAGGGCGCGGATTGAGAGGTAACGCCTTCGCATCAAGGGCATCGATAGGCTCAAGGCCTTGCGGCTCGGTGGCTTTGCTCATGAAAAAATCCTGGGCGCCTGTTCGCTCCAACTGCGTGGCGCAACCTCAGCCACGGCCGCATCGACGGTAACCACACCTAGTAATCGTTTGTCTTTATTCACCACCGGCAGCGCCGCCATGTGACTGTCGAGCACACGACGCGCGCTCGCCGCCGCCGAGTCCAACGGTTGTAGGGTAATCACGTACCGATCCATGATCTCCTCCAACTTCGTTTCATCTGGCGCCGTGAGCAAGTCGCGCATTGAAATCACGCCGCGCAGGATGCGTTCCTTTTCGTTGTCAACGACATAGACCAGGTAAATGAAGTCCGGGTTTTTCAGTGGTTCGCGGAGGGTCTCGCGAGCTTCAATCACAGTCAGCTCCCCGCGCACGTAAACCACCTCGTTAGTCATAATCCCGCCAACTGTGTACTCCGGATAACGCAGGAGCTCGATGATCCTCTCCGCTTGTTTTGGCGGTAGACGTTCGAGATAGGAACGCATCGTCGCCGGCTGCAAGCGGGCCAAAAGATCGGTGGCAATGTCAGGCGCAATTAGTGCAAGAAGACGCAGCGCCTGCTCCTCATCGAGCTCTTCAAAAACCTGAAGCTGACGCTCAGGCGACATCATTTCCAAAGTGTCGGCAGCTTTTGGATCGGCAAGGAGGGTGATCAGTTCCGCGGCATGCAGGTAAGGGAGAAAGTCCGCCAGGCGCGCAACTTCTCCCGGAGGCAGGCGACTGATGCGCAGATGCTTGCCCGCCTCGCTTTTCACCGCGCCGGGATCACCTCGCAAATACTCGATGTATTTCCAGTCGTACAGTGTGCTTTTTGTAACTCGCCGGTAAAGACCTGCAGTAATACGGCGCAGGATCGCATTCGAGCCAATGTCGGCAGCGCTCAGCACAAGCTTATCGTCTTCCTCTTCCAACTGAAGATCGTTTGCGCGAGTGGCGCGTCGGTTTTGTAAATCCAGAACGAGTGCATCCATGACGCCGTCGGCAAGAAGCACCACTTTGCACATCGAGTCGGTCGTTTCTTGCTGAGCTGCCTTCAGATCAGCAACCCTTATCGTTCGAGTTGACCAGTCGATAGATTTCACTTCCGACCACGGCAGTGAGCGTTTTTGTTTTGTCGAGTGATTGAGATAGAGACCGGTGACTGGAGGATGTTCACCTTCGAACAAGTCTACGCTCAAGTCGCTGAGTGGCGCCTGCTCGTCATTCTCGTCCTTTAGTTTGAAGCGCAGCAACTGCGAAAGCATCACCATAGGATTGGTAACTCAGAGACTAAGGCGGAAGCGCCGACGAAAAGCTGTCGAAGGCGAACCTGTATCGATCTATCTCGTAACATACCAACCTCGGGTCGGATTGATCATACTGTCTCATGGAATCATTGCGAAAGTTTGCCGCGCCCAACCCACTGGCTTATCATCCAAACGGCTGACCGCCTTTACTACGATGTTGGACCAAACTCAGTTCTCGCTAAGGAGCCAGTGACGATGCCTTGCAATCCTCAATTTTTATCTAACATCAGAATGTTTGGACTGCTCAACGAGGATGACCGGCAGGCGCTTGCCGCAGTGGTCGATGAGTTGACGGTGCCGGCCGGGCACACGCTTTTTCAGGCAGGCGATCCCGGCGATTCTCTCTTCATCGTGCGCGAAGGAGCCATCGAGCTTTTTATTAAGGACACGGTAGGACAAAAGATTGTTCTGACTACGGCCGAGCCTGGCGACATGTTTGGCGAACTGGCAATGCTCGATGCGGGCGCGCGCACGGCGACTGCCCTGGCGCTTACCGAATGTGAAGTCTTGGTGCTCGACCGAGACGACCTGGTGCTGCTTTTCCAACGAAAGCCCGAAGCCGCCCTGCACATGCTCGCTGCCATGAGCGGCATGACGCGCAAGGCTGATGAGTTGTTGCGGACGCGTGTCTCTCGCAATGCCAACGAAGAGATGGAAGTTCATTCGACTCCGCTACAGAAGGTCGCCGATTGGATTGCGTGGTTCAGTGGCAGCATGCCGTTTCTGATGATCAATGGCGGCTGGTTCATCATTTGGATCCTGTTGAATACCTTGATCCTGGGTGGTGCCGCGGCGTTCGACCCGTATCCTTTCGGACTGCTAACGATGATTGTTTCCCTGGAGGCGATCTTCCTGTCTTGCTTCGTGCTTGTCAGTCAGAATCGACAGGCTGAGAAGGATCGACTTAGATCAGATATTGAGTATGAGGTAAACATCAAGGCTGAACTCGAAATCGCCCACCTGCATGAGAAGACGGATCGCATGTATGAGAACATGATGGCCCGCTTTCAGAGACTGGAGAAAGGCATTACTTCGTGAATCGTGAATCGTGACAGGTCGAGGGCCGATGAAACCGCCAAGGCGCAGAGTCGCCAAGACGCAAAGCAAAACGGATTCAAGAATAATTAGCCACAGATCAGAACAGATAACACTGATCAGATATTTCGTTCTGATCTGTTTAATCTGTGGAAATCTGTGGCCGATTTTCCTGGATAGTCCTGGCGCCTTGGCGGTTCATCGAATCCAGAATCACGCCTCCCGATGCCGATGCTTGCTGTGCTTGATATTGTGTCGAGCTTCGGCTTCTTCGATCGAATGACTCTGCGTGAGTTTCAAGTCCTTTTTCGCCATCGCCACGAGTCTCTGATAGTGAGTATGTAGGATCTCGATCTCGCCTTCCGTTAAATCTTCCACGTCTATGAGCCGGTTGCTTGCCCCTTCGAGCGCGGCCACGATTTCGTTCAACTTCAAATGAATCGCGAGCGCGTCCTTGTTCTGGGTCCGTTGAATCAGAAAGACCATCAGGAATGTAATTATTGTTGTGCTGGTATTGATCACTAATTGCCAGGTATCTGAAAAATGAAAGAGAGGTCCGGTGAATCCCCACACTACGATGGCCGTCAACGCCAGAATGAAAGCTTTAGAGGTACCGGTCGCTTTTGTTGCTTTGAGCGAGAGCCGCTCGAGTAGTTCGCCGAGAGCGCTTCGTTTCTTATGTTTCATGATTTCTCCTGGAGCCTTCTGCTCGAAAACGTTGCGTACGTCCTGCTTAGAAATCGACTGAAATTCCGAGTTGAACGCCCGCGCGTGGACTGGCTACGTGCTTACCGCTGAGGAATGCAAAGTCAAAAGAGACTTTCTGACTGACCTGGTAATTTCCGCCAACCAAGACCTGTAACTGCGATTTACCCAAGTCAAAATTCTTTGACACAGCGCCGGTTAACTCAGCACCCAACTGAAGCTTCTTAGTAAACTGTCTTACAAGCGATCCGCCGCTCGTGAAAACGGTGCCTCTACTCTTGAGCCCAATGACGCCCGTAGTCTCATTCCCGGAGAAAAGTATTCCTCCATTTAGTCGAACCTTGGTCTTCTGACTCAGCGATTTCTGCAGAATGCCATTGATGTAGAAGTCCTCAAGGCCCGATCCCAGTTGCCGCCCAACATCACCTGTCGGCAGTTCCAGATTAAGCGCAATCGCCAGAGCCGGCCGTCGTGAATTCTCTCGCTCCTTTAGAAAGTTGTATTTCACTGAAACGTTGACATCGCCTATTCCGCTCACACTTCGCGTGTCCCGTCCTACGTCGCTAAAAATGGTGAGCACGGGAACTTCGAAGCCGAGTTCCAGGCGCTCAAACAAACCATAGTCCAATTCAAAATCGGCTGTGTTCTGTCGGAGGCTGGGAAAGGAATCGCGTTGCAGTAGATCAAATTCGTTGCTGAACTCAAAGTGAAAATGACCCTTAGGAGTTACATCGGCATCGTCAGTAACGAATGGCTGCTGAGAAAAGCCTGAAGCTGGGATAAGGAATAAGATGACCGGCAGCGCGAGAGCTCGCAGCAACTGACTGAAGATCATTGATGGCGAAAACGAGTGACTCAAGTGGGAGTGCCCTGAACGCGTTAGTCCAAACTCGCGATCATTATACCGCCCTGGCTCTACGTCCCCGGCAAAGATCTTAACTCTTCGCTCAGATGAGAACGATCGGCGAGGGCAGTGAGTAAGGGCCCCTGCGGGGTGAACTCAACGACGCTCACGGAGCCCACAGGACAGACCAGGCGATAACGAAATCGGCCAACATCGATTCCCAGCAAGCTACAAAGAATGATTCTGATAGTGGCTTTATGAGAAACGATCAGAATATTGCCATCCGCGAACCTGCTCTTTATTTCTTCAACGACATTCAAACCACGACGCGCGATCACGACCGCACGCTCTCCTTCAGTAGGTGAGTGCCAGGCAGGGTCAGCAAGCCAGCTGATGTAGTCGTCGTGATATTCGCGCTCGACCTTCTCCTTAGTTAGTCCTTCCCATTTCCCGTAAGCGATCTCATTCAACTCTTCGCGAATCTGCATTTCATAACCGAGCGCTTCGCAGAGTGGCTGGGCGGTCGTGATAGCGCGTCGCAAACCACTTGAGTAGATCGCCGTCCATGGTTTCGCGCGCGATGCCGCTGCAAAGGCCCGGGCCATCTCGAAACCTTCAGCGGTGAGCTCAGGATCAAGTCCGGATCCGCAGAAAACATCTTCGCGACTTCTCGCGGTCTGCCCGTGACGAAGAAAATGTAGAGTCAGAGTCATTTAGTTATCTACGTCGCATTGTAGAAGGCGGCAAGCGTTTATCCTAGAAACAAGAATGGCACGCCGAAGCGTGCCATCAGAAATGAACAAGGGAGATGTCTGATCTAAGCGCTCATGGCCACACTCTCGTTTTCAGTTACCAATGCCGGTGTGGCGTCAAGATCCAGCGCCTCGAGCAGAATCGCTTCATTTCGAAAAACAAACGCATCACGCTTTGCGCGCAACTCTTTAAGAACCCGTTTCCTCAATCTCTCCACTTCCTTCGGATTCCAGGTGTTCTCCCTGCCGTCCGAGAAGACGTAGGAAAGATCCTCAACGATTTGCAGCAGTAGGTCGTTACTCTTTTTGGTAAGTTTCCTTAGCGACTTGTTGTAGCGTTCCATGCCCGGCAATGCTGGAAACAATCGTTCCATCACAGCAACCTCATGCCAGGCTGTCGCCAGTTGCAATGTCACTGCCTCCAAGCCATGAATCCAACCGCGAACGTTCACTACGCTCGTAAGACCTTCGTAGAAAGCCTCGAGCCGGGGATCGAGAAAGTCGTAGTCTGGATTGCAAACATCGCCGCGCAGGCGGCCGGTCCTCACCAGTTCATCTTTTATTGGCGTGCCGTCGTACGGCAACATGCGGCAGAAGGTCACGGGCAAACATCCGTCGTCGAGGATCGTGCGTAGGAAATTCAGGTTCTCTCGAACTGACTCAAACGAACTCGACGGATCGAGCAGCATGAATCCGTACTCCCACATCAGGCCGATGCTTTTGAGGATATTGACTGCGCGGATGTTCTGCTCGACGTTGATCTGTTTGTGAAGAGTCTCCAATCCTTGTTCGCTGCCGGATTCGAGCCCCATGTAGACGAGATACAAACCTGCATCTCGCATCCTGATGAAGAGATCGCGATCCACCGCGTCAGCGCGGCAGTTCATTTTCCAAATCACTTTCTTCGGTAAGCCGCTGCGATGCAGTTCATCAACAAACTCGTTGGCCCAGCGTCGCCACACAGTGCCGAATAACGGAAAGTCGTCGTCCTGGAAAAGAAAGATCGTGACCCCTTTCTCTTCATGCAGCATCCGCATCTCGCGCACTACCTCAGCAGGCTTGCGCGTTCGGACTACTCGACCCGGAGCGGCACGATAGAAAGTATGAATTGAACAGAAGGAACAGGTGCGAGCGCAACCGCGGCTGGCAATGACCGGGATGATGTTGCGACCGAGCACAGTCTCCGGTTGATAGTTGCGCTCGGGATAAGGTAACTGGTCAAGATCTTCGACAAGTGCGCGCGGCGTTGTGGCCACAACCTCGCCGTCGCGCAGATAACACAAGCCGGGAATGTTTCTCCAATCTTGATCGCTGCTCAGTGCATCAGCGAGTTCCAGCAACGTAAACTCGCCCTCGAACCTGACAATGCTATCCAATTCAGGCACAAGTTCCAGAGCTTGCTGATAGCTAAGACTGGGAAAATGACCGCCCATAGTGAAATGGCAGTCAACTCCCAAGGAACGCATTGCCCGGATAAGCGCGCCGTAGTGATTGATATAAAACTGAAAAATCAGAGAAAACCCGATAAGCAACGGGTTGATAGTCAGGGCAGTCTTGAGGATCTCTTCGGGGTCCTGCTCAATGTCAACAATGTGCACTGAGTAACCATACTGACGCAGCACTGACGTGAGATAACCCAGACCAAGGTTTCCCTGATGCTGGAAACCAATCAACATGATCGGACGCGACGTGTCGCGCGGACGATCTTCCAAACTGCCACCAGAGAGGATGCGTAGAGGAATTGGTTGGCGCATAGAACCTCCAAACCCGAACCTCCTTAGCACCGATTCCGTCGAGTGAAGTCGGTGACTAAGGGGCCGGTTGTTGAGAAGCTTGTCTTGCTGAAGTTGCTAACCTCGCTTGATGATCTCGTTAGCTTTTCTGGTGAACTCGTCACGAAGTCGGTTCAGCCTCTCGAGAACCGCCCGGTTGTAGAAGTCCGGACCCGGATCGAAAATCCAGCGGACCTTGTATAGAAGTGGTGAAACGCTAGCTGATTTTTTTGCGGCACTTTTCTTTGCAGCTTTCTTGGTCGCCATTTGGCCTCCTTGAGGGAAGGGCTTACGGTTTGCGAAAACCAACAAGCGTTGAGCCGCTTGGTAGCTTCGCGTGAGAATGCTCGAATACTTGCAATATACACTGCACGGTAACTGTCAACAAGAGTTTTTGTAAGCGACTCAACAGTTCGCGATCGTGATTGAAAGCAACCGGCAATGATCCGATCAGCGTATGCCGATTGTTTGGATCAGCATCATCCAAAAAACATTTGCAGCAGGAAGTGTGATGGCAGGTAGACGAGGAGCGGAAATAGGATCATGAGCAACAACAGGTAGAGCGGGGCCGGCAGCCATTGTTGTGGTTTGCCTCCGAAACCATAAACCCAGTTGATATTTTCCGAGCGGGGAGCAAGAAAATACGATGCTGGCAGAACGATCCAGGAAAGTAGTGTTTGCGCCACGAATGCGCGACGGTCATAGCCGAGGCGGGAAAGCATCCAGAGCAACAATACCGGAAAGACGATATGGAACAGCGAAATAGCACGAATTGTCCGAGAGATTTTTGGATTGAACATGTAGTTGCTCAAGCCTGTGATTGATTTGCCGGAGATCACCCCCACGAAGAAATCCAGGTTCCATGCCACGTCGAGCAGCACCACTGCGAGCGCCATCATGCTGGTTATTAGTGGACTCTCCAGCCAGAGCGCCGCCACGATAGACATCAAGGCAATGTCTGAGAACCAAAGAAAATTACTCGGCCCGTATTGTCTCCAATAGATTGGAATCAGGAAGCAAACAAAGAGTGAATGGGCTAGCTTGAGCCAGAGCGGAATCTGGTTGAGGTTAAGGATTTCCACGTCGGGTTAAGTTCTACCGAGACCAGCATGTAGCGCAAACTGTTAGTTTGCGTCCGAGATTTCCAGTTCGCGTCTGAGCCAAACAGGACAATGTTCTTAACGCCAAGGCGCAGAGTCGCCAAGACGCGAAGTCAAAAAGAAAAGAAGTGCTCGAGGGTAGTTAAGGTGTGGGCCAACTGGCTAATTCTTATTTTTCTTGGCGTCTCTACGCCTTGGCGTTAAGAACATTGTCGGGGGTCAGGGACGGCGTCGCACGGAGCCGCTGATTTTCTTTCGGGTTGTTTCCCCAGTCTTCAGAACCGGTAATCCAATATCAACGTCTTCGTGAGGTTGGGGGATTACATGAGTGGCTACGACCTTTCCGACCTTGTTCCCCGCAGCAGCTCCAGCATCCACGGCGCTACGCACGGCCGCAACATCGCCCCGCACAATAGCGGTAACCAAGCCGGCGTCGATCTTTTCCCACCCGACAAGTTTCACGTTCGCCGCTTTAACCATAGCGTCGGCTGCTTCGATCATCGCGACGAGGCCCATGCATTCAACCATGCCGAGTGCTTCTGGCATATCGTTATCTCCAAGTCAGGTTTGGTAATTCCCGGGATAGTCTACCAAGAGTCGGTGAGAGCTAACTAGCTAATTTCTCAGCGAATGGATTGGCGCGGGGATGCGTCCACCGCGCCGGATAAAACCTGCCGATGAAAATGCGTTAACTGCCATGATCGGTGCGCTCCCGAGCAATCCGCCAAACTCAACCATTTCACCGACATCTCGGCCAGGAACCGGAATGATTCGCACTGCCGTCGTCTTGTTGTTCATCACTCCAATCGCCATCTCATCGGCGATAATCGCTGCGATAGTTTCCGCCGATGTCGAACCGGGCACTGCAACCATATCAATCCCAACTGAGCAGACACTGGTCCAGGCTTCGAGTTTATCCAGCGTCAGCGCACCAAGCTGCGCGGCTTCAATCATGCCGGCGTCTTCGGAGACAGGAATGAAAGCGCCACTCATCCCTCCCACAGACCCACTCGCCATCGCGCCGCCCTTCTTCACTGCATCAGTCAGGAGTGCAAGCGCGGCTGTTGTTCCGTGTGTTCCGGCACGTTCAAACCCCATCGCCTCGATAATGTTAGCCACTGAATCTCCTGGGACAGGAGTCGGCGCGAGCGAAAGATCGATAATACCGAACGGCAGGCCGAGTCGACGTGCAGCCTCTCGCCCTACGAGTTCTCCGGCGCGCGAAAGTTTGAATGAAAGCTTCTTGATGATCTCGGCCAACTGTTCCAGAGGTAAATCAGCTGCCGCGTGTCTTAGCGCGTAGTGAACCACACCGGGCCCGGACACACCCACATTGATTGTTGCTTCGGGTTCACCAACTCCGTGGAAGGCGCCGGCCATGAACGGATTGTCTTCAACCGCATTTGCAAAGCAGACAAACTTCGCGCAGGCGAGTCCACCCTCAGCGCGCGTACGTTCGGCGGCGTCCTTTATCAGTTCCCCAACCTGACGCACTGCGTTCATGTTGATCCCGGCCCGAGTGGTCGCAACGTTCACGGAAGAACAGAGCCGCTCGGTGGAGGCAAGGGCTTCGGGAATCGAGTTGAGAAACCTGTTTTCGGAATCAGTCGCGCCCTTGTGTACAAGCGCCGAATAGCCGCCGATGAAATCTACGCCAACGTCGCTCGCTGCACGGTCGATGGCTTGCGCCAACTCAACCGGGTCGCCACTCGCTCCTTCGGTAATCATTGAGACGGGGGTAACGGCGATTCGCTTGTTGGCGACGCGAATGCCAATCTCGTCGCCTATCTGATCAACTGTGGCTACAAGCCTGTCGCCCACGCGTTTTATTTTTTCACTCGCCCGTTCTGCCGTTCGCGCCATCGATTCTCCGGTGCAGTCGCGCAAACTAAGACTGAGCGTGACGGTGCGCACGTCGAGATGTTCCATCTCGGTCATCGCCACAGTCTGCAGAATTTCGGCTTGTGAATATTCCATATATCCGGTTTTGGTTTCGGGTTTCGAGTTCCGAGTTTCGGTTTTCGGGTTTTCGTGTTGACGCTAGGGTTTCTAAGCAAGGCTCGAAACTCGAAACTCGAAACGCTAAGTGATCACTTCACTAATGATCAGGATTACCAGGAACAGGATAAAAAGCACAGCAGCCACGATGAGGAACCGGAAGCTCGGATCGTAGGAAGCCTCTTCCGCTACTACGCTTGATATGTCGCGCAGCTTGCCGACGCTTTGCTTCACGTTGTCGCCAAGCGTTTCCCCGGCAGCCCGAGCGCGTCCCATGGCGTTGCGCGGAGCCGCCAGTGTTCTGGGTAGCATTTCAGTCTTTGCCGCAGCCAATGAAGCCGTAGAGGCGGCAACGTGCGGAGGCTCATCGTGCATCCGTGGCTCAAGCGGCAGGGTTTTTCCGATATCCGGCAAGTCGTAATTGTCAGTAAGATCGGCCGTCGGCGCTGCAGCCAGATTTATAGTCGCTGTTTCGCTCGAAGGTATTTCTGACGTTTCGTCCGAGATCGCTGCCGGTTGTGAAACGCCTTTGCTTTGCGGGACTGGCTTGCCACATTGCGGGCAAAACGCTCCCACCACACGAATCGAAACCCCACACGACGGACAACGACGAGAAATTTCCGGATTTGCCTTCATACTAAATAGCTTGTACTTGGTCTTGGGTCTTTGGCCTTTGGTTTTTGGCCTTTGATCTTTGACTAGCAGCTTCCATCTTCAAAGGAACGGGCTCGTTGAACAAGTCCCAAACCAAAGTCCTAAGACCAAAGACCACTTTAGACGCGATGCATCGCATTGAAGAGATCTTCCCGCTGCGCGTAGATGCGGACTCCGAGTTTCTCGCCGGCCTTGCGTAGGCGTTCTTTCAGTTCTGTAGTGTTCTCGCGGGCGCGCGACGCATCGCCGATAATCACCATTGCAAACTTGCCCTGCACCACAGTCTGATTGATATCGACGATACTACACTCAGCTTCCGCAAGTATCTGAGCAACGCCGGCTACGATTCCGGGATGATCTACACCAAAGACGGAGATGATCAAGCGATCGCTGGAGCCCTCACGAGGCGTAGACGAAACACTGCTCGAATTTGGCAGACTCGGGATTGTGGAGTAGGGGGTGCCGTTGGTCTGAATGAAGGGTTCGACCTGACGGTAGATGTCCGTTACGAGCTGTTCGACTGTTTGCTCTTCTGCGGTAGTTCCCAGGCGATCGTACACCGCGCGGGTGATGCGATAAATCAAATCCTCGTGGGCCATGGTCACATTGCCGATTTCCGATTTCCAATTGCCGATTTGCAATCAGCAATTTTCGATTTACACTCCCGCTACTGATAGATCGCTACAATTTCTCGCTAGCCCTTTAAATTTTCTCGTGGCCAGCAATACCAATTGGCAGTCGGCAAATCGCCAATTGGCAATCCCTCACGGTCTTCCGTTATCGCGGCTCAGTTCAAGAGCGGCTTCTCTCATCTCGTCCGACGCTACATCGTGGATATCAACGCGATCGACAATGCCTACAACCGCAGCTTCGATGGACATGTCCTGATTACCAATTGCTGACCGAGCGGCTTTACCAAAAGCGCACATCACCATCTCGCCGGTTCCGGCGCCCAACCGATCCGCAACCACGACGATGTTGCGGGTCGGCTCCTTATCCAGATCATAAGGATGAACGACCAGAAACCGCACACCTTCAAGATCTGGTGTTTTCTTTGTTGACCAAACTGTACCGACTACTTTGGCAAGAAACATGGCTTCGCAGTTTCGCGTTCCGAAATCGTAAATCGTGAATCGTGAATGGTGAATGTTTAAATCGTTAGGTCGTTCGACGGTCGCTGGAGAGTCAGTGAAGTTCTCCTGTTAACGATTTGCGATTCACGATTTACGACTTCGCGAACACTTCACCAGGCTCGCCAATATCGCGGGCCGCGGGTGTGATGATGGTTTTTGCGTTGATGTAAATCTTCTCGCCCTTTTGAATCGCGCGACGGACGTCGTCCTCGCTTACAAAATCCACTGCCTGCCTGCCGTTCGCTGATGCTTTGCCACTTGCTGCGGAGGGCGTTGGTGCATTTACACTTTCGCGCGATGGAGTTGTCCTTGAACTGGCTGACGGACCGGAATACATGCTTCCGGCCTCAACCTCAACCGATCGCTGACTCTGACCTCGATTAGACATCGGCGTTTCTTCAGGCGTTCGACCCGCCAGGAACTTATCGACGATCGCAGCGATCTCTTCGCGTTTGATCTTGCCGCCCGCGACTGCCTGAGCCGGTTGGGGTCTCGAGGCGGCAGGAGCTGCCACAGGCTGCGCCGTTTCCGATGCGCGGCTTGCAAGCGCCGGTCGAGTACTCTTGACGGGTCTCGTTTCAAACGCAATCCGTTTGATGTCCATCAAGTGTAGTGGCGAGACGTTGTCCGAAGTCACATTTCCACCCCATGAACCGCATCCGAGCGTCATCGATGGTGGTAATGCTGTCGAGAACCCAATCGCGCCATGAGTCGTCGGCGTATTGATCGTGATGCGCGACGCCGGGAGTTCCGCGCCAACGCGAACTGCAGCCTCCCGTGAGCGCGTGTGCATGCCTGCTGTGTGGCCCATCCCGCCATAACTCAAAACTTCACGACTCCGAGCGGCCCCTTGTTCGACGCCATCGACGACATAAAACGCCAGAATCGGGGAAAGCTTTTCCATCGAGAGAGGAAAATCGCGACCGATACCGCCCACGTTCGCCAACAGGCAGCGTGTACCTGCAGGGACGCTGAGCCCCGCCATTTTCGCTATCACTTCAACTGATCTGCCCACAATTGCGGGGTTGAGCGAACGCTGTGGTGTCGATACTATCTTTCCCAGCTGATCTGCTTCAGAGTCTGACAGGAAATGCCCGCCCTGGGCCTTGAACTGTTCTCGAACTGCCATCTCGATCGGAGCGTCACAGATCACTGCCTGCTCCGAAGCGCAAATCGTTCCGTTGTCGAAACATTTTCCAGTCAGGATGTCCTGCACCGCCTTGGGGACGTCAGCGGTTCGTTCAATGAACGAAGGAACATTACCCGGACCGACACCGAACGCTGGTTTGCCAGATGAATAGGCGGCGCGCACCAAACCGATGCCTCCAGTCGCGAGGATCACGGCGGTCTGTTTATGTTTCATGAGGGTTTCAGTTCCCTCAATCGTCGCGGTGGTCATGCAGCCAATCGCATCACCAGGCAAGCCTTCCTTGATCCCGACTTCGCGCATCACTCGCACCGTCTCATTGATACAACGAGCGGCAGAGGGGTGCGGCGAAAGTACGATTGCATTTCGAGACTTGATGGCAATCAGAATCTTGAAAATTGCCGTGGAGGTGGGGTTTGTTGAAGGAATGATGCC
>Ga0070690_100001107_pt1 | contig 13865 bp, 7 predicted proteins | sample KBSS33HmetaG_FD_64671 | JGI IMG/M metagenome (GOLD analysis project Ga0070690, IMG submission 64671) | Switchgrass rhizosphere microbial communities from Kellogg Biological Station, Michigan, USA - KBS S3-3H metaG | ecosystem: Host-associated > Plants > Roots > Rhizosphere ... | reverse complement strand
ACCAGCTCGGGCAGCGCGTTCGACAGGCCGCCCGCGCCGACGTCGTGGATCGAAAGGATCGGGTTGCCCGCGCCCAGCGCCACGCAGCGATCGATCACCTCCTGGCAGCGGCGCTGCATCTCGGCGTTGTCGCGTTGCACGGACGCGAAATCCAGATCCTCCTGGGACGATCCGGAGGCCAGCGATGACGCCGCCCCGCCGCCGAGCCCGATCAGCATCGCGGGCCCGCCCAGCACGACGATCGCCGCGCCCGCCGGAATGTCCACCTTCTGAACGTCATCGGGGCGGATGTTGCCGAGACCACCCGCCACCATGATCGGCTTGTGGTATCCGAACACCTGGCGCCCCTGGCCGCTGAGCTCGGCTTCCATCTCGAACGTCCGGAAGTACCCGGCCAGGTTCGGCCGCCCGAACTCGTTGTTGAACGCGGCGCCGCCCAGCGGCGCCTCGATCATGATGTCCAGCGCGCTCGCGATCCGGTCTGGCTTGCCGTGGTCCTTCTCCCAGGGCCGGTGCGCCCCCGGCAGCCGCAGGTTCGACACGGAGAAGCCGGTCAGCCCCGCCTTCGGCCGCGCGCCCCGCCCGGTCGCGCCCTCGTCGCGGATCTCGCCGCCCGAACCGGTGGCCGCGCCCGGAAACGGCGAGATGGCCGTCGGGTGGTTGTGCGTCTCGACCTTCAGCACGATCGGCATCGGCTCGGCGTGGGCCGCGTAGACGCCGGTCGACGGATCGGGAAAGAAGCGCCCGGCGTCGTGGCCGTCGATGACGGCGGCGTTGTCCTTGTAAGCGGACAGCACGCCGCCCGGGCTGGCCTCGGTGCTGCGCTGGATCATCTGGAACAGCGACTGCGGCTGGGGCTGGCCGTCGACGATCACCTGGGCGTTGAAGATCTTGTGCCGGCAGTGCTCGCTGTTCGCCTGCGCGAACATCATCAGCTCGACGTCGGTCGGATCGCGCCCGAGCCCGCGGTACGCGTCGCAGAGGTAGCTGATCTCGTCGGGCGACAGCGCCAGGCCCAGCGTCTCGTTCGCGCGCTCGAGGATCGCCCGACCGCCCGATCCCAGCGCGACCCGCGCCAGCGGCCGCGGCGCCGCGTGCTCGAACAGTTTCGAAGCATCGTTGGTGTGCGTCAGCACCGATTCGGTCATCCGATCGTGAATCATCCGCAGAAACGCCGCCTCGTCGACGATCTCGCCGACGACGACGTACAGGATGCCGCGCTCGATGCGCTTGACCTTGGAGAGACCGCAGCTGTGCGCGATGTCCGTCGCCTTCGACGACCACGGCGACACGGTGCCGAGCCGCGGAACCACGAGCAGCCGACGACCGAACGCGACCGTGGCGCGTCCCGCGCTGTCCGACTCCGGGCGCGGTCCGTACTTCAGCAGGCGTTCGAGAACCGCCGTCTCTGGGCCGCTGAGCTTGCCGTCGACGTCGACGAAGTGATCGAACGAGGCGTTCAGCCCGCGAATGCCGGGATTCGCCCGCCGGACCAGGGTCAGCTTCTTTTGCTGACGGGCCAGTGTGAAGGCTGAGCCACCCGGAACTTCGATCATTTGACGCCGCAGCAGCGTATCACTTACCGCGACCTCCTGCCGACGGAGTTGGAGCGAGAGACAGACGGGACTCGGCCGGCGCCGCAACATGCGGCGGCGCCGACCGGAGGACCCTTACAACGTTTCGAAGGAGGGTACGCGAGCTACGGGCAGTTCCGCCCCTGGGCGAACAGGAGCTGCATGTTCTTCCCGCTCACGGCGTGGTCCCAGAACCGCACCTCGTCGATGACGCCCTCGTAGCGCGACCCGCCGCCCTGGTCAGCGCCGAAGATGACCGGATGGACGTTGATCGGGACGGACGTCTGGCTGACCGGCATCGCACCCGCGACCTTGCCGTTGATGTACAGGGTCATCGCCGGCGCGAGCGTGCCCCCGGCGGGCGTGAAGGTGACCGCGACGTGGGTGAAGGTGTTCGGAAGCACCACGCCGGCAGACTGGATTCCCTCGCCGCCGATGATGGCGCGAAGGTGGAAATTGGCCAGATCCAGAATGTACCCGTCGTTGCCGAAGGGCTGGATCTTGTCGACGATGCGCCCGAAGCCCCCGTTGTCGGTGGGATTGATCCAGGCGTCGATCGTGAGCCCGTTGGCCAGATCGAGGTTGGGAGCGGTGGGAACGCCGACGGCCGAGCCCGTGCCGTCGATGAAAAACCCGTCATTGCGGATGCCGGGAGCGAACGTCGGGTTGCCGATGGGGAACCCCTGGAGACCCGTGATCGCGTCGGCGAAGTCGTCGTCGCCATGGAACAGGGCCGTCACGCCGTTGTCGATGGGGACGCACAGCTTGGACGCGCAGATCCCTGAGACGCAGACGATCGAGCAGTCGGTGTCCACACTGCAGTGCTGGCCATCGGCGCACGCGTTGCAGTTGCCGCCGCAATCCACGTCCGTCTCGGTCCCGTTGCGGACGCCGTCGATGCAGCTCGCCTTGCATCGGCCGAGCTCGCACGCGTTGCTGGCGCAGTCGCTGTTGTCGTGGCACTTGCCGTCCGCGCAGGGCGTGCAGGGACCGCCGCAATCGATGTCGCTCTCGTTGCCGTTCTGGATGCCGTCCATGCAAGTCGGGGCGGCGGGCTGGCACAGGCCGCCCGAGCAGTTGGCGGAGACGCAGTCGTTGTTCGTCCCGCAACCCTGGCCGTTGATGCACTGGGGACAGCTGCCGCCGCCACAGTCGATGTCGGTCTCGGTGCCGTTCCGCGTGAAGTCCACGCAGGTCGGCGGGGCGACGACGCAGATCCCGCCGGTGCAGGTCTGCGAGGAGCACTCGGCCGAGGTCGTGCAGACCTGGCCGTTGCAGAGGCCACATTCGCCCCCGCAGTCGACGGCCGTCTCGGTGCCGTTCTGGACGCCGTCCCGGCAAGTGGGCACGCAGCGGCCCCGATCGCAAAGGAGGCTCCCGCAGTCGGTGTTGGCGTTGCAGCGCTCGCCGTGCGGGCACCCTTTGCACCCCCCGCCGCAGTCGAGGCCGGTCTCCGCCCCGTCCTTCATGCCGTCGGTGCAGGTCGAAGTCGGGTCGTCTGTGAACGTGATGCCCACCCGGATCTGTCCGTTGCGGTGCAAGTTCGCCGAGACATCGGTGACGCCGGAGGTGCCAACCTGCGCCGGAATCGGATCGCTGATCCAGATGGGGACCGACGCGGCTTGAACCAACGCGCAGGCGACGGTGAAGCCTTTCACCGTGACCACCACGGAGCCCGTCGATACGCCGGTCAGGAGCACCGTCGTGTCCACCCCGGGCGTGACGTCGAAGTCCTGGGTCGTGAGGCGCGACCCCTGGACCTCGATGCGAATGCAGGACACGTCGGACGGCACGCCAACGAGCGCGGCGCGCACGACGCCGGTCTGGGCGTTGTCCTGGGTCGAGTTGTCGACGTTACAGCTCGTGTTGAACGCAGCCAGCGACAACAGGGCCGCCAGCCCGATCCACTGAATCGAAGATTTGAATTTCATAGACCCTCCTTCGCCGCAGAATGCGACGCGCCCTTCGTAACACTCAGCCGGGCCGTCGTCATTCGATCCCGGCGACAATTTTTTGCCGGGACCGGGAGGGTTGCAGGCGCGATGCAATGCGCCGACACCGCAACCGCGATGCCGGCGCACTTCGGGTCAGCCTACGTGCAACGGTTGCCGTTGCAGACGTGCGAGCGGCAGTCGCCGTTGTTGTTGCACAGCGCACCCGTCCCGCAAGCGGGAGAGCACGTCGGCGGCGCGCACTGCCCGTTCAGACACCGGCGCGCCAGACAATCGCCGTTGACGGCGCATGGCGCGCCCTGATTGCAGTTGGGCGAGCAGCTCGGCGGCGCGCAGCGGTTGTTGGTGCAGATGAACGACAAGCAGTCGCCGTTGTCGCCGCAGATGGCGGCCTGCCCGCAGCGAGGCGAGCAAGCGGGCGCGCGACAGGTGTTGGCGGTGCAGACCTGCGACCCGCAGTCAGCGTTGGCGCCGCAGAGAGCACCGCGGTTGCACCGTGGCGCGCAGGCGGGAGGTGCGCAGACGAGGTTCGTGCATACCCTCGAGCCGCAATCGTCGTTCGTCTGGCATCCATGGCCGTCCGGGCACGAACTGGGTCCGCCCGCGCAGGTGATCCTCACTGTCTGTTGCGCCGTGGCCGTGTTGCCCGCGGCGTCCCTCGCCGTCCAGGTCACGGTGGTGACGCCGATCGGGAACGTGGCCGGTGCATTGTTGGTCACCGTCACAGCGCCGGGGCAGAAGTCCGTCGCGGTCGCCGTGCCGATGTTGGGCGTCGTGCCCTCCGGCACGGTGATCGGTCCCGGTACGAACGTGAACGTCGGAGGCGTGTGGTCCTCGACGGTGACCTTCCCCGTGCACGTGGCCGAGTCGCTCGTCGCAGAGGTCGCGGTGAGCGTGACCGTGGTGGTGCCGAGGCCGTAGGGCGAGGGAGGGCTCTGGGTGATCGTGAGCGCGCCGCCCGACGGCTCGGAGGACCCGTTGTCCACCGACGCCGGGGCCGAACAGGTGCCCGCGGCCGTCGACACCGTCACGTCCTTGCACTTCGCGTTCACGAGCGGCCTCGGGACACACGCGCCGGCCGAGGTCGACCAGTAGGTGCTCACGGAAGTGCCATCCGCGAGCGCGACTGTGGGGTTAGTTGCGCTCGCGCAGATGTCGGAGATTTCCCCTTCCCTGAGAACAGTAAACGGGTTGAAGAGCGGAAAGAATTCTTGCTTCCCCCGGTCGAACCAGCCGGTCGGGACGATCGGATCCACCGCCGCCTCGATGATCTCGTGCGTCGCGTGCTGCGTCAGAAGGTTGAACTGCTGCTGCGCCGTGAGAGACGGATCGTTTGACGCGCACTCGACCGGAACGACCGCGTAGGCGTAGCTCTGGGGGACGGTGAAGGGGGTGCCCAGCGTGCAGCCGCCGAGACAGCAGAATGGCTTGCATGAGTCGTCGACGCACAAGTGGCAATCCAAGAACTCGAACTCCCACTTCGCGTTTTCTTGCCAGAAGTGGTAGGCGTCGAAATTCCCGATCGCGCCCGGCCCGGACGCACAGCTGCGAAAGCCGGCGGGCTTCTCTTGCCCGGCTATGGGTACCGCGTCGATGACGTTCGTGTCATCGGGAACGTAGATGACGTAAAGGGTGGAGTCGTCGGGCGGGGGAATGTTGCCGATCGTGGAGCGGATGCCGAGATCGTCGATGCTGACCGGGATGGGGCCGGGAGCCGTCAGGCAGTTGATCCAGAAATGGATCGCAGCCGCCTCGGAGAAGTGGTCGAAAGAAGGCGTGGGGCACAAGCCCCGCTCCAGGCCCGTCGCTTCGAAAGAACCTCCGAAGGAAACCGAGCCACCTGCGTTTTCGTAGTCCGTCCGCGCCGACGCAAAGTAACGGTTGGCGTTCGCGGCGGTGACAAACCTCTGGGTGAAGTCGTTGATGGCCTGCTTGCTGAAGGCGGGGGGGTTCTCGTCGTCCCAGTGGGCCGACATGAACATGTTGACGATCTTCAGGTTATGGAGAACCCGGCCGTTGTTGGTCGTGATGCACGGCACCATTGGATTGGGGTCACAGATCACGCCGGTGGCGGCACGCCTCACGGTCGTGACGTCCTCTGCCCCCGCCGCCGGCGCTCCCGTCCCCTGCGGCGACGCGCCCATATTGCAGGCCTGAACCGCGCAGGCGAATAACCCAGAGACCAGGATGGCGCGCAAACCCGACGCGCGCCTGCTACCGATGATTCGCGACATGGAACGACCTCCTTCTCGACTTCACTGATTCCGCGCTCGATGCGTGTTGCATCGCCGCGCATGGTGCACGAGCGATCATGCGCTCGATGCGTGTTGCATCGCCGCGCATGGTGCACGAGCGATCATGAGGTCGCAATGAATTTTATTGCGCGGTCGTTACAAACGACGCGCAAACAAATGTCGGAGTCCGACAATCATCGTTTATGGACGATTGACAACTAACGGCTCACGAATTTCCCGACCAGAGTTGCCCGGCCGGCGCGGCGCATCGTGGTTGCAACCGCCGTCAGAACCAGTACGCGAGCCAGAGCCGATACTGCACCGTCCACTTGCCCGCGACGTCGTAGAGCTCCGACTCCGAACATCCGTCGATGTAGTCGCAGACACGGCCGCCGCCGCGGCCCGCGCCGAGAACCAGCTTCGGCATCAACGCCAGCTGGGTCCCCGAGAACGCGACCCCAGCAGCGCCAGCAGCGCGCCAGATCTCGCCATGCGGACCGGGTTAGCAACAGCCGTTCCACCCGGAACGCGCCGGAATCAAAGGGGCCGGTACGCGGGCCCGCGCGGACCTGACACGCGGACTGTCGAGAACCCGACAGGATCCCGACGCGAGCCCGGCGTCAGGGGCGGTGGATGACCGTCGTGTCGAACTCGTGGCCGGTCCCGTCGATGGCGTGCGTGGTCAACGTGTCGCCGTCGACGGTCACCACCAGGAAATGGATGACCGAATCGGAATACGCCGAGCCCGGCTGCGGCGCGCCCAGCTCGCGCACGCCCTTCCCGCCTCCGCCGGTGACCATGTACGTGACGCCGTCGATGGGCTGGAACCGTTCGTAGTCGTGATCGTGGCCGGACAGCACGAGCGGCACATGGTGCGCCTGCAGGATCGGCACGAACCACTCGTTGAAGCCGGGATCGTTGCCGTGCTCGCCCGATGAATGCGGCGGCTTGTGCCCGTAGACGATGGTCCAGGGCAGCTGGTTGGCGGTGAGATCGGCCTCCAGCCACGCCGCCTGGGCCGCGCCGCTGCGTTCGGTGTCCAGCGCGACGAAGTGCACGTTCCCCCAGTCGAACGAATACCAGCGCTCGACGCCGTCGGCGCCGCCGTTCTCGGGCAGCACGAACACCTCGCGGTAGGGCGCAGCGTCCTCCGTGTCGTATTCGTGGTTGCCGCTGGTCGGAAACATCGGCCGCGACGCCAGCAGCGGCGCGTAGACGCCGAAGAACCGGCTCTCGAACTCGGCCAGCGTGCCGTGGTCGTAGGCGATGTCCCCCACGTGGATCATCAAGTCGAAAGGCACGGTGTTGATCTGTTTCAGCAGCGCCTGCTGGTCGTCGCCGCCGCCGCCCGAATCGCCCAGCGCCAGGAACTGCACCCGCCCCACCGAGCCCGTCACCGGCGCGGTCGTCAGCGGCGCGGCCGCGGTGACCGGCTGGCCGTCCCGGAGCACGGTGTAACAGTAGGTCGTGCCGGGCTCGAGACCGCTCACCGCCGCCGTCCACTGGCGCAATCCGTTGATGGGCACCCCGCCCCACCCCGGGATCAGTTCGTTCGGCGGAACCGAGGTGTCGATGGCCGCCGGGAAGGTCGTCTGCTTCGTGCCGTCCGGTGCCTCGACGACCACGGATGCGGGCGCGTTCGCGTCCGAGGTCCAGACGACGACCGCGTCGTTCGCCGTCACCCGCTGGAGGTACGGTGCCCGGGACAGCGCCGTCGACCCGGCGCCCGCGCGGGGCAGGTTCGCGCACGCGCTGGCGCCGCCACCGGGCACGATGCGCGCGATGGGAGCGGCGCTGACATCGCCCTCGTGATCCGCGGACAGCCGGCCCGCCTCGTTTCTCGAACAACTCGCCAGGGTCACGACGACGACAATCGCGGCGACGCGCGCCGCGCGGGCCGCGATGCGCGCCGCGGCCCCCGGAGGAAACTTCATGGGCTTCCGGATTAGCAGAATCGATCGTGCGCGCCACGATCATCGCGCTCGAGGTCAGAACAGCGCGGCCGTCAGCAGCAGGCGAACCCGTCCCGGAGACCAGGCGACCTGGAGGCCCTGCATCGCCACGTCCTCCCAGTAGCGCGCGCGGTTTTGCCGGTAGAAGCGCAGGCCGCCGCCCACGGTGGTGTGAAAGTCCCCGAAGTCGAGCCCCGCGAACCAGGGACCCGCGACCGCACCCTCGTCGACGAACAGCGACGCGTCGATTCCGGATGAGATCAACCAGCGGTACTCGGCCGTGCCGACCATGCCGCTCCGATCGCGCAGCAATCCATCGGGCATTCCGCGCATCCCGAGGGCGCCGCAGGGCGAGATCAGCTCATCGAACGGTATCGGCGCGTTGCCGAGCGGCTCGACCACCGCTGCCACGTAGCGCAGCAGCAGCACGCGGTCCGTCCCGCCGATCGCGCCGACGCCGTCGAAGCCCAGGCGTGCATGCTGGCTGGGATCGTCGCCCAGGCCGTGCAGCGCGCTGCCCTCCAGTCCGAGCTCGACGCCGCCCCGGTCGCGGCCGGTGGGTCGCAGGTCCAGCGCCAGGCGCGCGCGCTGATACAAGAGGCGGCGATCGATGTTGAACTCCGGCACCAGCGCTGGGTCGGTGCAGGGAGACGCCAGGCCGCGCGCCGCGCACGACGCCGGCGAAGCGCCGTAGGCGTCCGCGATCGAGGGGCCGCCGCGCACCTCGTCCGTGGCGTATCGTCGGGCTTCGAAGCCGGCGCGCAGGATCAGCGTGAGCGGACCGCCGCCCGGCGTGTACCACAGCGCCTCGCCACGATAGATGTCGCCCCGGTAGCGCGACTCGACGGGCGCCGGTTCCCCGGGCGCTGGGTTGCCGATGCCGGCGAACAGGCGATCGTCGCGCCGATCGAACAGCCCGCCGATGATCAGCCCCAGCCAGTGGGGTCCGCGCAGCGCGAGCTCGCCGTGCATGACGTGGGCGTTGCCGGCCCGGAAACGGGCGGTCAGCTCGCTGGTCGGGTCGGGCAGCCGTCGATAGAACACCTGCGCGCCGATCGCGGGCGTGAAGCCCGTGGCGTACTGGATCTCCGGCCGGATGCCGACCTTGCCGTCGTCGCTGGTGGTGATTGCGCGCATCCAGGGCATGACGTGGTGACGCTCAGCCGCCTCCGTCGCCTCCACCACCGGCAGCAGCACCAAGCGGGCCGCGGCGCGCGGCGGCGCCAGCGCCGCGCGGGCTGCCTGGCGGGACGCGGAGCTCTCCGGCGCCTCGCGCCCGTCGAGGTTCTCGTTGCAGCGCGGGTCGGGCGCCTGTCCCGGCACATCGCACGCCGGCGGCTCGGCGGCCTCCAGCGGGGTCACCCCCTGGGACGCCTCCGCGATCAGCGCGAGCGCGAGAATGCTTCCGGCGGCGACCACCGCTTCCTCCTGCTCACTCGTCGCGCTCCAGACCGACGATCCGGCCGCCGCTGACGTGAACCCGGCTGGTCTTGGCCTGACGCCAGCCTCCGCCCGCGGCGATCTCTGCGTTGATCGCGACCACCCGGTAGCCGCGGACGACCGCCGCCGCGGCCACGCAACTTCGCGCCCCCTGCGCCGCGGCCATCGCATCGGCGATCAGTCGGCCGCGCTCGTCGCTGATGCGGACGCGGTAGCGCACCTTTCCCGCGTCGAGGTAGCCGCGCGCGACGGCGAGGTCGTCGAAGCACACCCGGACGTCGCCGCCGTCGGCCACGACGGCGGGTTGCTCGACGGCCGTCACCGCGGTCAGGTAACGCCGGCCGATGATGTCGCGGCGCACGCCCAGCGCCCGCGCGAGGTACGCGGCCTCGCCCGGCTCGAGGCGCGCCGCCTCGGCCACGGCGGCGAGCTGCGCGTCGGTGAACGACGTCACCAGCTTGGCGCCCCAGTACGCGTCCCGGTCGGTCATCCGCCGATACGCCGGCACCTTGCGGCCGGTGCGGAACGCCTCGACGTCGAAGTCCTCCGCCGGGAACCACCCGACGGAAGGATGATCGGCCACCGCGCGGTTCCACGCGGCCCGCTGGGCCTGGTAAGGCCGCCGGTAGAGTCCCAGCGAAAACATCGAGGCCAGCGTGCGGCCGAACTCGACCAGATATTGCCCGCCGTCCTGCGGACCCTTGACGTCCGTCGTTCCCGATCCCAGCCCGGCGCCGAAGTCGATCAGGTAGTGACGCACGAAGTGACGGCCGTCCTCCTCGACGTAGCTGTCCAGCGTGTTGATGGCGCTCGCGTCGTAGATCGCCAGCCACGCGGCGAGCAGCCAACTGGCGCGCAGCGACCGTCGATCCTCGTGCGGGATCCGGTCGTTCGGATCGTCGGGCCGCCGTCCCTGCATGTCGAACGCGCCCAGCACCTTGCCGGACACCCACGTCACCGCGACCCCGCGCAGCCGCCCGTCAGGCGTCCGGGCCGCGCGCGCGAGGCGTTGCTGCACGATCTCCCGTGTCAGTTGCCGCTTTTGAACCTTGAAGAGCTTGAAGGTCGCGCCGGGATCCACCACAAGATCGTCCGGACCGACGTCGAGCACGAAAGCCGAGGGGACGTTGTAGCCGGCCGCGTGAAACAGCCGCCCGCCGAAGATCTCGGCGGCGGTGCTCATACCCAGGTGCCCGACGGGATCTAGCTTCAGCAGGAACTTGCGGCCGTCGGCGTCGACCACCTGGAAGCCGAGCGCGTCGCCCTGGTCCTTGCCCTTGACGATGCGCAACGGGAGTCGCGGCGGTGCTCCCGGCGCGCCCGCGGCGACCGCGTCGGGCGGCATCGCCTGCAGGTGGTTGCGCGGGCAGAACCACGTCGAACACGGCACCTCGTCGGCGGCGTTCACGTCGCGCGCCGGGCGGGAACCCTCCAGCGCGAACGCGCGATCGACCTCGCCCGCGACATCGTCGCGCAGGATCAACGTCGCCTTGAGGTCGCCCAGATCGGTCGGGCGCGGCGCCCTCGCCAGATCCTCGCGGTCGTGCTCCTGCCAGGCAATCGATCGCTCCGAGAACGCCCGCACCGCCGGATCCGCGCTGCAACCGATCCAGGCCACCGCCACGAGCGCGGCTGCCAGTAGGCGGATCTGCGCGCGGACGTCGGCCACTCTCCCCAAGGTGGGGACAGGCCTCGACCTGACAACAGGAGTGAGCCACCGACTTACAAACGAAGCGCGGTGGCCCCGGCCGTTCAGGGCATGCTGTCGGGATCGATCGGGGGCGGTGGCGGCGGGGGCGGCGGCGGCGCCGGGGGCGCCGGCGTCGAGACCGGTGGCGGCGTCGGGGCTGTCCCCGGCACCGGGATCGGCGGAATCGTCGGCGTCCCGGTCTCGAGCTGCACGCACGAGGACAGGTCGAAGAACATGAACTCGAGCGTCTTTTCCTGCGCGGTCAGCGCGGGAATTGGCGACACGCAACCATTCGGGAACGGCGTCTCCGGATGCGAGCTGTCACCGCCGCCGAGCGAGACGTGCACGTCCGTGAAGACGACGCGCCCGCACTGGTTGTCGGCCTTGGCCTCGACCGGTGTGTTGAAGGTCAGGTACTGCGTCGACGGGCGCATCTGGCTGTCGTTGGTGTTCTGCGGGACCCAGACCCAGCGCCGGGCGGCCGGCATGGTGACGTCCGCGACCGAGTGCTGTCCCATGATCAGCGAGATCTGCCCGCGCGTCGTCGACGCGCCCGTGTTCACCAGCCAGTCGGCCATCGATCCGCCCTTCGGGAACGAGGTGTCGATGTTGGCGGTCACCGGGCTCGGCAGGTCGCTGCCGACGCCGATCCAGTTCGCGGTGGCCGGCCAGGGCGGCAACCCCGTCCGGATCCACGCCGAGTGCAGGTGGCCGGCGAAGATGCGCCCGCCGTTGTCCGCGTAGCGCTTCATGTTGCCGAGGAACGGCATCTTCTCGTTGGCCAGCTGCTCGCCCTCGCACTGGAGGATGAGCATGTCGTAGCCGGCCATCTTCCCGTAGTTCGGGAACAGCGTTCCGTACGAATCCGCGAACGTCCCGCCCGACACCAGCGTCTTCGCGCCCTGGTCGCCCGATTTGCCCGCGCCGCCGACGTACATGTGCACGCGGCCGCTGCCGCTGTCCGGCGTGAACTCGGAATCGGAGACGCCGATCTTGCGCAGCAGGCAGTCGAGCGCATCCGAGTGCCCGGTCGACAGCGCGATGAGCGGCATATGGACGTCGCCCGCCATGTCGCCCGTGGCGCGGTCGTTCATGTTGCGCGGCAGGCGCACCGTGTTCGGGTCGTTGAAGACGTTGTCCTGACACTTCGTGACGGTGGGCAGGATGATCTTGCGCCGCCACTTGCCGATCTGGATGACGAGCGGGATGTTCGTCCCCGAGGGCGCATTCATGATCTTGAACTTGCCGTCCGCGCCGGAGAGCGCGGCCGCGACCGGCGTCCCGGAGATCGGCGAATCGCAGCGATCGCACGACGCACCCGTCGGAATCGGGCCGAGCGCCGTGTTGTTCACGTAGAGCAGCACGTTGTACAGCGGCACCTTGCCGGCGGGGTCGAACACCTGCCCGCTGATCGTCGTTCCGGTGCCGGCGGCGCACTCGCCCGGCTTGTCCAGCTGGCACTGGAGGCCCGAGCACGGACCCGGACCGGTCGACGGACAGACGTGGTCGGACCGGCAGGCCATGCCGTTGTCGCAGGTGCCGCAGTCGATGCTGCCGCCGCAGTTGTCCCCGACGACGCCGCAGTACTGCCCGCCCATCGGCTTGCAGTTGAGGCGATTCGTGCAGGCCGACGCGGGGATGCCGCAAACGCCCGTGATGCCGGCGCCCCCGCAGGTCTGGGGCGCGGTGCAGGTCTGGCAGTCGAGCGATCCGCCGCAGCCGTCGCCGATCTTGCCGCAGTACTGACCGCCGGCCGGAATGGCGCACTTCAGCGGGTTGCAGCCCGCCGGCACGCACAGGCCGCCGCTGCAGACGTTGCTGCCGGAGCAGTTTCCGCAGTCGAGCTCGCGCCCGCAGCCGTCGCCGACCTTGCCGCAGTACTGGGCGCTGCCGCCCGAGGAGCAGGTGATCGGTGTGCAGCTCGGTCCACCGATGCAAATGCCGGGCGCCGTCGCGCCGCCGCTGCAGGTCGCGTCGCCCGCGCAGGCTCCGCAGTCCAGCTTCTGTCCCTTGCAGCCGTTGCCGATCGTGTTGCAGTACGTGCCGCCCGCGGGCGTGCAGGTGTAGCTGGGCACGCAGGCGCCGCCCGCGCCGGTCGTTCCCGCCGTTCCGCTGCCGATGACGCCAGCGGCCCCCGTCGTGCCGCCGCTGCCGGTGCCGGCCGTCCCGCTGACCGGATGGTCGGCGCCCGCGTCGGTGCCCGACGTGCCGGCCGAACCGGACGTCGCCTTGACGCCCGCCGAGCAGCCCATCGCCAGCGCGAGGCCGGCGATCATCAGGGCTGAAACTTTTCTTTCGGACATGGAGGTTCTCCTTTTGCGGATGCGCGACGAAAGCTAGGGGCCGCCGGCCCACTCCACGGCGGCCATGAGGAGCTTGAAACCATCGATGGTCAGGTCCTGGATGGAGTCGACCTTCACGCCGAAGCCGACCCGGCGCGCCGCCGCGGTCCCGGTCATCAGCGCCGCGTTCTTCTCGTAGGCGAACTCCACCAGCTGGGTCGCCTGACCCATGATCGAGGTGACCTTCACCGCCGACGCGGTGGGCGTGCCCCAGTAGAGCGAGGTGCTGCGGCTGTCCAGGATCATCTTGAAGCCGACGCCGCGCATGACGTCGGAGTCGAGCGCCGCGTTGGTGTCCACCAGCGTGACCATCGTCGTGCTGGAGACCGATCCCTTCCCCGACGAGCCGGTGATCCAGCCGAGGTTGCTGTACGCGGAGTTGCCGAACACGATCATCGGCACCGCGACGTCCTTGAAGATCGGGACGAAGTCGCCGGAGCCGGCGCTCGACGAGACGAGCACCAGGTTCTGGCCGTTCGCGATCGTGGCGGGGCCGGTGCTCGGCCCGACGGTCACGATCATGCCGCGGTTCTCCAGCGTCAGCTTGAGGATGACCTCGCCGTCGTCGAGGCTGCTCGGGTTGTCGACGACCAGCAGCGCCTTCCGGCCGTTCAGGTTGACGGGGTCGCCGCCGGAGCCGCCGCTGCCGGTCGTGCCCGCGGTGCCGGTGGTGCCGGCCGT
>Ga0070690_100001104_pt1 | contig 13877 bp, 19 predicted proteins | sample KBSS33HmetaG_FD_64671 | JGI IMG/M metagenome (GOLD analysis project Ga0070690, IMG submission 64671) | Switchgrass rhizosphere microbial communities from Kellogg Biological Station, Michigan, USA - KBS S3-3H metaG | ecosystem: Host-associated > Plants > Roots > Rhizosphere ... | reverse complement strand
AATTTCACCGACAATCGGTTCCACAACCTCGGCGTGCCCCAGGTCGGACCGCTGAAGGAGGATCTGGGCCGCTACCTGGTGACGAGGGCCCAGAAAGACAAGGGCGCCTTCAAAACGCCGACGTTGCGGAGCGTGGTGGAGACAGCTCCCTACATGCACGACGGAGTGTTCAAGACGCTCGAGGAAGTCATCGACTTTTTCGACGCAGGCGGTGGGAACAATCCCAACTCGAGTCCCTTGATGAAGCCATTAGGCCTCTCGTCGGAGGAAAAAGCCGACCTGGTCGAATTTTTGAAGGCCCTGACGGGAGCGCCGATCAAAGTGAACGTGCCGAAATTACCCAAATGACGAGAGAAGAGGACTCAGCGCAGAGTCTGCATGAGTGGAAGGTTCATGATTGAGTCGTCTTTCTGTTTTTTGCCTGGCGTTGGTCGGACGATTGAACGGCGGCTCTGGCGCCAGGGGCTCGTCACGTGGACCGATTTTCTTGCAAGACCTTCGGTTGAGCGCATCAGTTCCGCCCGAAAGGCGCTCTATAATGAACACGTGGCGAAGGCCATGGCAGAATATGCGGAACACAACTCCCGGTACTTCGGCGTCATCTTGCCTCCGAGCGAACACTGGCGCCTGTATGATTGGCTGCGTTCGCGGGCCGTCTATCTCGACATCGAGACTGACTCGTTCGGTCACATTACGGTGGTGGGACTTTATGGTCAAGGACGGATGACATCGTTCGTCCGGGGGGAATCCCTATCCGCCGGTCGGCTTGCCGAAGCGCTCCGTCAATATGATTTGCTCGTGACGTTTTGTGGAACGACGTTCGATCTCCCGATGTTGTTGAGTCAGTATCCGGATCTCCCGCTCGACCAACCACACCTGGACGTCGGTCTTCTTGGTCGCCGGCTGGGGTACCACGGCGGGCTGAAAGCCATCGAGAGGCAGCTCGGCATCCATCGGGGGATGACACTAAAGGGGATGTGTGGCGAGGATGCCGTCCGTTGCTGGAACCGGTGGCGGCACTCGCGCAATGAAGCGGCCAGAGCGCTCCTGCTCCGGTACAACGAAGCGGACTGTGTGAATCTTGAGCCGTTGGCCGGCGCGTTTTACCGGCTGATGGTTCAGTCAACCAGGCCTTCTTCGACGGCGTAACGGATCAGTTCGACCAGATTCCGCACGCCCAGCTTGTGCAGCAGTCTTGCCCGGTACGTGCTGACCGTTTTTTCGTTGATGTTCAGTTCCTGTGAAATCTCTTTCCGACTCATACCTCTGACGAAGAGGGCCAGCACCTGGACTTCCCGGTCCGAGAGCACCGGTTGGGAGACCATAAGCTCCCTGGGCTTTTTGACCGCGCCGCCTTCGAGCGTGGTCTTTACCATATCGATCAAGTCGCGCGGCGGGCGTTCCTTCGAGAGGTAGGCCACGGCTCCGGCACGCAGTGCCCGCGCCGCATACTGTCGTTCGGAGTAGAGGCTGAAGACGATGATGGGGATTTCGGGCCGTCGAACCTTGGTCTTCTTGATGATATCAAGGCCGTTCTGGCCCGGCAGATTGATGTCGAGCACGACGAACGCCCACGGGTATCCGCAGACTTCTTCGAGCACGCCATCATCGCCGGAAGAATCCTTGACGGTCACCGCGGGAAAAGCTCTCTGAAGCAATTCCCTGATGCTGTCGCGCACAATGGGGTGGTCGTCCACCACGAGCGCTTGCTTCATCACTCTCCACGTACTGGCACCGGCCTCTTCGGATGAACATGTTTCGACATGGCCAAAGCCAGTTGCACGATTAAGAGGTGATTCTCGACGAACATTTGCTCGTCCGTATTCAGCGGTGCCCCCTCTTTCAAACGCTGCGCCAGCGCGACGCTGGACTGCCCATATTGCTTCAGAATGTTGCTCTTGTTGGACACTGACCACCTAGGCTCTGAATTTCCCAGGCGAATATAGATTAAACGCTTCGTTTGTCTATCAGCAAGTGCTTACGGTAGTGTACGATTATAGGGCGGCCAGCCTCGAGTGATCCTGTCTGATCGGTGCAGGAATGCAACACTATGTAATCTTGTGGAAATTCTGGATTTGCCTGGCTCCTGTCCGACTGTGTGTCTGTGTCGCCATTGCCGGGTGAACCAAGCCTAGTTCATCACCCTGCCGCCCCATCTTGACCTCGAGATCGTCACCGGAACACTCCAGCGTTCCGTGCTTACGCCAAATCTTCCCGGCTAGGCAGGCCATCCGGCGATAAGGCTTGTGTGATAGAGGAACCCCTCGGTTCCGAACTTAGCTAGCAAGATCAATGTCTTCGAGCTGCGGCTCACGAATTTGGGTTGAACCGGCCTCAGTCAGGGTTCTGCAGATTACGAATTAGATTGCGTACGACAGCCTCCCATGACACACCTGTAAGCAGGGAGCAACCATGTATAGGTCGTTCAAGGCGAGTCACGGTTTTACATTGATTGAGCTAATGATCGTCGTCGCGATCATTGGAATCTTGGCGGCCATTGCAATTCCGAACTTCCTCGCCTATCAGGCCAAGTCGAAGCAGACGGAAGCGAAGGTGAATCTGGGGGCGATTTTCACGTCCGCGGTCGCATACCAAGGGGAGTCAAATAATCCTCAGACGTATGCTCCGAGCGCGCTCAGCCAGCTGGTTGGTTGGGTACCGGCAGGAGCCGCCCGATATTCCTTTTGGTATCAGGATGGGGTAAACGCACTTGGGGGCGGCACCACTGTGACCCGGTTTGACGGCAGCTCTCTGGCTACGACCCCTTGCGATGTGACATTGCCACCCGCAAGCGGAGGGTTTCAAGTGCTGTCCACGCCAGCTGGATTCACTGCTGGAGCCAACGGCAATCTCGATGGAGATGCCACGTGTGATCACTGGTTCATCAACGACCAACGAAGTATTCGGAATCCCATCAACGACGTGGATTCGTAACGCATCAGTCAGCTGAGCGTGTGCTCTCTCAAAGCAATCCTCAGAGATTCCTTTCGCCCTTCCTCCTGATCTTCGCGCAGGATAGGGCCCTGCCTTCTCCGTCATGAATTCTTCGAAAGTGAGCAATTTTGACCAGACTGCCATTGGTCCAATTGGCTATTCAAGATGAGGTTCAACACGGCGTCTTCACTCGACAGGGCAATCATCCTGTTTGTGCCGTCTGACCTGAGGACCTCATCTGATCGTTCATACCTCCATATTAGGGGTACTGCTTCTCTCAGTCTTTGGCATGCAAGGCTGCTTGGCCGCTGTGTGGCTGGGCGCGGTCGGCGTGGATACGTTCCGGATCAGCGACATTGAGTTTCACCCATTTGAAAACTCGTCGGTGCTCGTACTGCAAGAGCGGCAGCACTTGGCAAGGGTGAAGAGCATCGCGGTAATACCTTTCGTCGGAGATCCGATGATGGCTGAACGGTGGACTGCTGTTCTCCAACAATTGACTGAGCTTCGTGTGGTGAGTCCCTCCGACGTGACTCGGCAGGGACACCCGAATACCCCTCCTGAGTTTCCAAACAGGCTGACTAACCAGCAGATTAGGCTGGCGCAGGAGACGAGCGCAGAGCATCAGGTGGATTGTGTTCTGATCGGGAGTGTGGCTGCTCGAGAGCCGCAGAATAGTTTTGCCGGATTAAAGACGAGTTCTTCGCGGAGGCTGTACCTCTATCTGGTGAGTGCAGAAGGGAGTCTCATGTGGAGGACTGAACTGCCCTTCACGCTTGCGCAGGGGGCCAAGGACTTGAATGAGGAAATGATGACACGCGCTCTCCTGGCTCATGTGCGGGCCCACGCAAGCGAGCTTGGGTTGGCGGACCTACAAGCGAGAAACCAGCGGACGGCGTCCCGCTCCTCCTCATGGGAGGCCACTCCGCCGGCAGTATGAGAAAAACGGGAGCCAAAGGAGAGTCGCTTTGCCGCGACATTACCGCTTGATACGTTTGGATTTAATCGGCTGTGTGTCTATCGCGGGACGCCATTATGGCAAGAGTATTTAAAGCGGGGGTTGGTCAATGAGGCGACTGATTGGTACAAGTATTTCAAATGCTCTGAGATTGATCCGACGTGCCTCTCCGGGGAAACGATTCATCGCGTGAGGCAAGAAGGTCTGCGGCGGCTCTTCCTTTACAAACTGACCCGCTATCCGGTGCAGACGTACAGGTTATTGCGCCGGTTTCTGAGATACATGCCGGCCCGCGACGTGATCTACCTTATCATCAAGCCGTTCCTGGGACAAAAGAAGGGCGCGACGAAAGCGGAGGTTCTCTCGCGGGCGGTTGAACATGCAGATATGAAAGACGCAGCAGCCCAGCTCACTCAGTTGAATGACGACATCCTTCAACAGGTTCTTTCCACGTCACGGAAGGAGCGCGCTCGTATCCAGCATGAGGCTGAACGGCCAGGCGAGCTTCCGATGCTTCCAGTCAAATGACCCGCGTTTAGTAGTATGCTGCTCCTGCCTAATCCGTTTGCTGCCAACAGGACGAACCTTTCAGCTGATATTCATGGGGCGTGTCTCGCGGCAGTCGGGCCGTCCTCACATCCCTAAGTGCTTCTTGAGGATCGTTGAATCCTTGATGGCGGGATTCGCAGGGGCGAGTTCTGCTGCTTTTTTGAAGGCTGCGGTGGCATCCTCATGCTTCCCCATCTTATCGAGTGAGAGGGCCAGGTTATAGTGGGCCTCGGCAAGGTTCGCATCGGCCTTGACGGCTTTTTTGAACCAATCGGTTGCCACATCCCAGTGACCTTGCTTGTAGTGGCCTACACCCTCGTCGTTGTCCGCCCGACCAGCTGAACTGGCGGGAGACATGAGGGCAGTGTCAGCACCTGCTGAGGTCGTCGCCGTTCCCGCAGGTTTACCAGAATCACAAGCCACGGCGATGAGGCACGCAAGAATCACACTTACGACAAGAGAGATCTGTTTCACAATGAACCTCCTAGGTAACGTGGATGATAGAGTCATGAGGTCTCAATCGAAGCCGGTCCGATCAATAGTGGCGGGCCCGGACTTTCCAGGAGAAATAGCGACGACCCGCGATTTGCTTTATTTGCGAGTCATCGGGACAATCCTGGCAAGCGTCTGTTTACTGAATCTCTCCCTGTTGCTGGAATCTCGATTTGATCTAAATCGCAATGTCTTTGGTAGGTCTGCTTGGCCCGGCCTTCAATCGTTGAGCTGCCGCTATCGATACTGCGCAACAGATTTGTCGTAGAACATGTACGTTCGATCTCGAAAATGCAAACGTGTTTTCCAGGCTGACTTTGTTTGTCCAATTTACGTCGGCCGCCGGTCCCGTTCACAATCGCTGGCGGTCGGGCCTTCCAGGAGGCCGTCGGCAGTTGTGTGTAGAGTGGGAGACGCATACTAGACGAGTGGACCAGTGGCGGTCTGGTCAAAATTGCTCACCCGGAGAAAAATGCCGGTGGGGGAGTCATCTTTCTCTCTGTCGAACTTTCCTAGTGGTCAGACTTTCGGTTTGTGCCCGATTTGCCCCGATGAGAGGGGGGAGGGTGCCTGCCTCTCTTGTTCGCAACAGGAAGCGTGCGGATTGTCTATCAGCTACAGCCGTATAGAGAGGAGGCCAAAACGGCCCCGCCACACAGTTCCCAGACGGTTCCCGTGATGGCGAGCGATGTGAGGGTGGTTTCTAAGTCCGCGGAAAGTGGTGGGCCGTGTAGGGGTCGAACCTACGGCCCGCTGATTAAGAGTCAGCTGCTCTACCAACTGAGCTAACGGCCCACCGGGGGAATCAATTTTTCAACTTCTGTGCTGGCTGGATGATCCGCAGGTACCAAACTCGAAAACAATCACGAAGCCCGCGGCACGAGCACACTCGGTTTGGTGCGCCTGACAGGATTTGAACCTGTGGCCCTCAGCTCCGGAGGCTGATGCTCTATCCAGCTGAGCTACAGGCGCTCCTGGTACCAAGGAGCGTCACATTAGCACAGCGTTTTACACTCTGTCCACCGCGTGAAACGGACTTAGGTGGTTGGGCGGTCCTTGGTCCCGCAGCCGGCTTTCCGCAATTCGTACAGATGCACCGCACCGCGCACTTTCTCCAACACCGCCTCATTCGTGGCGGGTTTGCGGAGCCAGTCTCCGACGCTCACCTGTCCCACGGCGTCCAGAAACTTTGCAGGAGTGGCCCCGCTCAGGACGATGATTGGAATCGTCGGATGGTGGGTGTGGAAATGCGCGATTACGGTCGCCCCATTCATCTCCGGCATCTCCAAGTCGCAGAGGATGGCGGCGACGCCGGCAGCTTGGTCGCGCTGGCTCATCAGCGCGATCGCTGCCTGTCCCCCCGCCGCCAGGAGTGGATGGTACCCGGCCCGTTTGAGCACAAGCTGTAACGCGCTTCGGATGTCTGGATCGTCATCGATGATCAGAATCGAATGCTGCGTCATGGTGTCCTTTAGGGCGCGTAGCCCCTACGTGCTGGTCCTTCCGGTTGACGCCGGCCCGTTGTTATCGCGACCGTCCGAAGGCACGAACGCGAAGGGGAGTAGGAGCTCTTCGCCGTCCGTAGCCACTTCCGGCAGCATGGCCAATTCGGCCGACTCACGGTCGGCTAACGCGTGTTCTTCCTCTGCGAACGACGCCGGGAGTCGCACGATCGGCACGAATGTTTGAACTGTGCATGCGCCGTTCACCGTGGGGCCCTCCCGCATCGGGATCCCCATGGATCGACAGGTGAGGGGACGGTAGGCATAGAGCGAGCACAGACCATTGTCGTCCAGTGCGGGGCAGGGAACGTCATGAAAGGCATTGACCACCCCGTCGATTTCCCCATCAGACCAGCCGTCGAGTGAAGATGAGGCGGTCAGTCGAGGATCGGCGGCTTCCAGGCAGGCGACCTGCTGAGCCGCGCGTGCTGCAATGCGCTCCTGTTGCTCCTTGGGCAGATGGGCGAGCCCTTCTTGCAAGCGGCGCACGTCCAGACGAGTGATCGGAAACACTCCGATGCAGCAATGGGCACAGCCTGCGTGACAGGGGATCTGGCTCAAGAGGGCAGCAGTGGCCCGTCGGAACCAGTCGTCGGTTTTCCCGGCAAGTGTCGTGAGGTGCGAAGGTGTTGGGGGCCGCATGCCCCTTATTCCTCCGGAGGGGTGGCGGACATGTCGACGATCAGGGTGCCTTTGGGAGAATAAAAGCCCTGACCGTCGACGTGCACGATGCCGTCGCAATTCTCCTGATAAAACTCCAGGATCCATCCGTTGAAATCGTAGCCTTCGTCCGTGATGTCGCTCGGATCGAGCCTGGTCAACAGAATGAATCGTGCCTTTCTCAGTTGATCGGCCACGAGCGAGGCTTCCACGTCGTCGTAAGAGGTCAACGCTTCCAGGAACTGGCCTTTCTCCTGTTCATAGGCATCTTGATATGTTCCCCGATCGCGGAAGCAGAAAACCTGTACAGGTTTTCTGGCGCGGTCGTATTGCAGGGTCACATGGACCCAGGCCCAGTCGTCCAAGCCCTCCTCCTTCATGTCGGACGGCAGGATCGGCAGCTGGCCGCGGGACTTCAAAAAGTCAATCATCAGGCGCAGTGGAGACGGATTCTCCTTCTGGCAGAACACCCGAGAGTAGATAAATGTTTCTGCAGGAGTTCCGGTAGGTTGCGCGGTCGCCGGAAGAATCGGAAGCTGCTTACCCATAAACATCCTCAATCCATGGAGCCGCGGGTCGATAATTCGGCTGCAAGTTTCTAATACTGTACGACGCTTGGTCTCGAAACTGCAAGGCCTCGCTGAAGGCGAATCCCTACGCCTGGAGCGTGTTTTTCGGTTGACAGGCCGGAAGCGCTTGGATAGACTCCCGCAGGTTTTTGGCTGGGCAATCATTCATCACGGTCTCTTTGACGAGTCACTTCATCTCACGAAGTCTCCACTGAGAGGCAGCAGTTAGCAATTCACCTATTGTGTTTCAAGGGAGGGTTTTTCGTATGGCTAAATCAATGACGAAGTCGCAGATCGCCGATCACGTGGCTCAAAAGGCAGGGCTGACGAAGAAAGCCGCCGTCCAACTGCTGGACGACTTTGCTGCCTTGGCCTATCGGGAGGCGAAGAATGTGTTCGTGGTCCCCGGAATCGGGAAGCTCGTGTTGGCCAACCGGAAAGCACGCATGGGGCGTAACCCGCAAACCGGTGAAGCGATCAAGATCCCGGCCAAGCGCGTGGTTAAGTTCCGCGTGTCCAAGGCCGCCAAAGACGCCATCCTCGGCAACAAGAAGTAATCCAGACCAATCGGGCCGTCGCGCGAAGCTCTCAGAGCTTTCCGCCTCGCGCTCTTAGCGACAGGGCCGACTCCCCCCGAGGGGCGTCGGCCCTTCTCATTATCAGGGCGCTGGAAAAAACCGCTCTTCACACGGCGGCTTTTTTGAGCGCCCTGTCGGACGTCCTTTTCCGCCTACGAGTGAGTCGGTCCGAGGCCGCTGCCACCGAAACCGTCGTGTCCGACGAGACGAATGGCGTCGCCGTCATGGACCAGTGAATCATCGCTGGCGATTTTTTTGTTGATGGTGACTAGCACCTTTTTCTCGCGGATCAGTTGCAGCAAGTGGCGCAACTGCACACCCTGACGCTGGATGACCTGCCGCACCGTCATCGGTGCAGGCATTTCACAGGCGAGGTCGCGCTCTCCGTCGACCGTTTGAAGTTGCCCCATCAGGGAAATCGTCACCATGCGCTCACGTGCTCCCTTCCAATGCCGTTGACTCCGTCCGGCGGGGCCAAGGATAATGCGGCGCCATGCCGCAATTGGATATCCAGAATCCCGGGATGCCGGATTTGCAGTTCGTGCTTTTCGTGTCGGCCCTGTGCACCTCGAACATCGAGCACATCAATGTGCCCCCGGCGCTTCGGACGAGCATCTTCGACCGCTGCTGGTCTTTGGTCAATACGGATCCGCCGCCCGCCGATCCCAAGGAGCGTGTGCTCGACCTGCGGCGCGGCACCGATTTGACGCTCGAAGCCTGTCTGTCCACCATTCGATCGCTTCTGGGAGAGGCCGGCATCACGCACCTGATCTGGGACCATCCCGTGAGCGATTCCACTCGCGAAAGTACCCCTGCCGCCAAACCCTTGATCGATCGTCTTGGCCAATTGTACCCCGAGCGTCCGGAGATCGTCGATCCTCCGTCACCGCCTCAGGACGGTCGTTCGAGCGGGTGACTTGCCGAGAGGATCTGACGGACGTGAAGGCCACTGCGCTCGACATTCCCGGCGTGCTCCTGATTGAACCTGGACTTTTCCACGATACACGGGGGCTGTTTTGCGAAATCTACCATGCACAGCGATATGCCGACGCAGGGATTTCGGAGCGGTTCGTGCAGGACAACTTTTCGCGATCCGTTCGCGGGACGCTTCGCGGCCTCCATTACCAGGAGCCCCATGGCCAGGGCAAACTGGTCATGGTGGTCGAAGGCGCCGTGTATGACGTGGTGGTGGATATTCGAACAGGATCGCCGACGTTTGGCACCTGGCAGGGAGTCGACCTTTCCTCGGACAATTGTCGACAGCTCTATATTCCTCCCGGCTGTGCGCATGGCTTCTGTGTGACGAGCGAACAGGCGTCGTTCTTATATAAATGCACCGAGTTCTATTCGCCGAGGGATGAACGGGGCATCATTTGGAACGACCCGGCGCTGGCCATCTCGTGGCCGGTAACGACTCCGCTCCTCTCGCCGAAGGATCGAGCGTACGGCACCCTGGCCGCGATGAAGGATCAGTTGCCCCGCTATCGACCATCGACCGGTTGATCCTATACGGAACACTGGGCTATCTTATAACCCTCAAAAATTGTGATTCCGCATCTTATCCAGAGCCGAACAGGAGGTTTCGATGAGCAAGAGTCTGAAGGGCACCAAAAGCCATGAAAATTTGAAGGGGGCCTTTGCCGGAGAGTCGCAGGCGAACCGGCGGTATCTGTATTTCGCCAGGCGGGCCGATATCGAAGGCTACCCCGACGTCGGCGGCCTGTTCCGGGATACCTCTGAAGCCGAAACCGGCCATGCCTTCGGGCACCTGGATTTTCTCAAAGAGGTCGGAGACCCCGCGACCGGTGTGCCGATTGGCAACACGGAGGCCAATCTGAAGTCCGCCATCGAAGGTGAAACGTACGAATATACTCAGATGTACCCCGGGATGGCCAAGACGGCGCGCGATGAGGGCTTCGCCGAACTGGCGGAATGGTTCGAGACGTTGGCCAAGGCGGAACGGTCGCATGCGAACCGCTTTCAAAAAGGACTGGACACTCTGAAGAGCTGATCGTCGAGTCGACACGTAGGCGGAGGGTGGACTGGATCGGATATTCAGCCCACCCTTCGTGTTTCATGGCAGGAGACGTGATGAAAGGGCTCTCCCTTATCCACCCGGTCGATCCCGCGCAGCTGGAGAAAGAAACTCTGCGCATCTATGAGATCTGCGACGGGTGCCGCCGCTGCTTCAATTTATGCCCCTCGTTCACCACGATGCTCAACGGCATCGACAAGAACGAGGGGGACGTGGCGAAGCTGACTTCGGAGGATCATCGCCGGATCGTCGACGAATGCTACTACTGCAAGCTTTGCTTCAATCATTGTCCCTACACGCCGCCCCACCAGTTCGAGATCGATTTTCCCCATTTGATGATCCTGAAGAAACGGCAACTGGCCGCCGAACGAGGTGTGTGCTGGCGCGACCGCTGGCTCATTGCCACCGACGTGCTCGGCAGGATGGGCAGCCTGACCGCCCGGCCTTTCAATTGGCTGATGAAACGTCCGGTCGTACGGTGGGTAGGCGAGGTGGTCGCTGGGGTCCATCGCGACCGGCACATCCTGCCTTTTTCCGGCGAGACGTTCCCGCGTTGGTTTTCCAGGCGTGGAAGGCTGGCACGCACGGCGGCTCCGCTAAAGAAAGTCGCCTTGTTTTCGAGTTGTCTCGTGAATTACCAGGCCACCGACATCGGCAAGGCCGCGGTACAGGTGTTGGAAAAAAACGGCGTAGAGGTCGTGGTTCCGGAGCAGCGCTGCTGCGGCATGCCTTCGTTCGATGTCGGCGACCTCCAGGCGATTCGGCAGGCGATCGATGCCAACGTCGCCTCGCTTCATTCGTGGGTCGTCCGGGGGTATGATGTGGTGGTTCCCACCGCCAGCTGCAGCTTAATGTTGAAGCGCGAATATCCGGATTTGCGTCCGGACGAGCCGACGAAAGAGGTGGCGCGCAGAACGTACGACATCTGTGAGTATCTCATGAAAATGAAGAAGGAAGGTCACCTGGCCATGGATTTTGTCAATCGCCCTGGGCGGGTCGCCTACCAGATTCCGTGTCATCTGCGCGACCAGAACATCGGATTTAAATCCAAGGAACTGATGGAGTGTGCCGGGGCCCAGGTCGAGGTGATTGAAAAATGCTCGGGACACGACGGGGCTTGGTCGGCGAAAGCGGAATTTTTTAGCCTGTCCATGCTGATCGCCGAGAAAGCCGTGCGCGCCATTCGCCAGCAGCCGGCCGATCTGATCGCGACGGATTGCCCCCTGGCTGGGGTGCAGCTCGATCAAGCCGGTGCCTCGGCGCATGCGGGTGGAAAGGCCGCGCTTCATCCGATCCAGGTCGTCCGCGATGCCTACGGACTGCCGAAATGAATCTCCTGAGGCAAGAGGATCTCGTGCCGCTGGACTTGTATGAGCGGCAGCGGGACGTCTACCGGTCCCGCATTATCGCGCTCAAGCAGCGACGACGGATTTCGCTCGGCCCCCTCGTCACGCTGGTCTTCGAAAACCGAGAGACCCTCCGGTTCCAAATTCAGGAAATGATCCGAGCCGAGCGGATTCTGGAGCCGGCGAAGGTGCAGGACGAACTCGACGTGTACAATGAGCTGCTGCCGTCCGAGCACGAGTTGAGCGCCACCTTGCTCATCGAGATCACCGAGGAGGCTGCGATGAAGGAGTGGCTGGACCGGTTCATGGGCTTGGATCGCGGCCATACCGTGGCGATCATCGCGGGGGGGGAGTCGGTCTTCGGAGCATTTGAAGGCGGTCACAGCCATGAGACAAAAATCAGCGCCGTTCATTTCGTGAGGTTCCGGCCGAGTCATGCGATGAAACAGGCGTTTGCGGATCTCCGTCAGCCGGTGGCGTTAACGGTCAACCACAATGGCTACCACGAGACGGTGCCTGTGTCCGGCAGCCTTCGTGAGGAATGGCTTTCGGATCTGAGCACGTAAGTGTGGAATGATGGCTCCTGTCCTGCTCACCAAACGCATCGAATTTGCGGCAGCCCACCGGTATCACAAGGCCGAGTGGGACGAGACAAAAAACCGCGCGGTCTTCGGGCGGTGCTTCAACCCGCCGGCCCACGGCCATAACTATTTGCTCGAAGTGACGGTGTCCGGCGACGTCGATCCGAAGACCGGCATGGTCATCAACCTCTTTGATTTGAAGCGCGTCTTGCTCGGCGTCTTGGAAGAATTCGATCACAAAAACCTGAATCTCGACATGCCGTACTTTGCCGACCGGATTCCGACCTCGGAAAATCTGGCTCGCGTACTCTGGGTGAAACTCGTTGAGCAAAAAGATATCGGCGAGCTTCATGCGATCCGGCTGTACGAAGACGAGGACCTGTACGCCGATGTCACCAAGGCCGGCGGCCTCGACCGTGCGAGCGTGACCAAACGGTATTCGTTTTCCACGGTCCAAGAAGGCAACCAGGGCCGGGAATGGGATTGTTTCGTGACCGTGCAAGGGCTTATTGATCCGGTGACCGGCATGGTCACCGATCTCGCCGCGCTCGACCGTTGTGTCCAAGAGACGGTGCTGTCCCGTTTCCACTGCCAGGATTTGCGGCAGGCCGTGGGCGGCGATGCCGTCACCGGCGAGGACCTCGTGCAACGGATCTGGCACGCGCTGGTCTCCCGAATCACGACCGGCCGCCTCTCTCGCATCCACTTGGTCCAGTCCCGCGATCTCTCATTCGAATATTGCGGATAAGCCGCTTGCTTCCGTGGAGGCTCCCATGACACGCCTGTGCTGCAGCCTTATGATGGGCATTCTGCTTTGGACGTCGGCCCCCCGTGCCGGCGGCGAAGAGGAGGCGGTCGAGCGCGTAGTGGCGGCGGAGGCCAAGGCTTCAGCGACGTTTGTCGAAACCAGAGACAAGCAGGCCGTGCTCAAGCTCTACACGGCCGATTACAGCGGCGTGCAGGATGGGGAGGCGGAAACACGTGACAGCATCGAGCAATGGCTCACGGAATATGGATCCGCACTCGACCAGGGTAGCCGCGTGCACTTTCTCGGTGCCATCTCGAATTTCGACACGCACATCTCCGGCTCAACGGCATGGGCCACCTTCGATTACGTGTTCCAGGCGATCAAAAACGGGGAACTTGAAGCACAGGAACACGGCAAGTGCACGAGCGTCCTGCGCAAGGAAACTTCGGGCTGGCTCATTCGCCACGAACACTGTTCGAAGACAAAACCGCAGGGGATGGAGCGCTAGCGCCGGTCAGGAGCGTGCTGTAGGTCACATCCAGGTCACATCGTGCTTCGGCATCCTGACCGAAATCGACAGACAACAGGTGCTCAATTTCCTGAGGGGCGTTCTAGCCCCGGGGGCGCCGCGATACCGGGGAGCTGGACCGGCGCTATTTAAGAAGGTAATCCGAAATGAGGGCTGCGAGTTCCGCCTGGTCGACGACCCCTTCGCGCGAGAGCAGCAGTTTCCCATTCGCGAACAAATGCGTGGTGGGGTAGGTCTCGAATGAGTGGGTCTTCTTGATCTCGCGGCATCGGCCGGGGACGTGCATCTTGGCCTTGCCGACCTTGATGGTCGGAAACTTGGCCGCGGTTTCCTCGAGGATAGGGTCGTAGGTCTTGCAGGGCTCACAGGTCGCAAGTCCGTAGGCCACGACGGCAC
>Ga0070690_100001099_pt1 | contig 13911 bp, 8 predicted proteins | sample KBSS33HmetaG_FD_64671 | JGI IMG/M metagenome (GOLD analysis project Ga0070690, IMG submission 64671) | Switchgrass rhizosphere microbial communities from Kellogg Biological Station, Michigan, USA - KBS S3-3H metaG | ecosystem: Host-associated > Plants > Roots > Rhizosphere ... | reverse complement strand
GGCCTGACGCCACTGTGAAGCGTAAGCCGAAACTACCTCGCGGGCCGTCCCATCCAACTGGAGACGGCCATCGTTCAACCAAAGCACCCGCGGGCATAGTTGTGTTACTGCACCAAGATTGTGACTCACGAAGATAACTGTGCGCCCCTCTTTCGCCACGCCTTCGACCTTGCCCAGGCACTTTCGTTGAAACTCCGTATCGCCGACCGCAAGCACTTCATCCAAAAACAAAATCTCTGTTCGGAGATGCGCGGCAACCGCGAAAGCCAGCCTTAAATACATTCCTGATGAGTAGCGCTTGACCGGTGTCTCGATGAAATCTTCGATCTCGGCGAACGCCACGATTTCATCGAACCTGTCTTTGATCTCTGAGCGCGACATGCCAAGTATCGCGCCGTTCAGATAAGTATTCTCGCGACCTGTCAGTTCTGGATGAAAGCCGGTCCCAATCTCCAGGAGACTTGCGGAACGGCCATGGATTTGAGCGGTGCCCAGGGTAGGTTCAGTGATTCGCGAGAGTATGCGCAGCAAAGTTGACTTGCCCGAACCGTTGCGTCCGACAACACCCACCACTTCACCCGGTTGAACTTCGAAGCTAACGTCTTTCAAAGCCCAAATGGTTGGCGGAGTGCTGCCATTGTTTCCGTTGCGCCGGCGAGTCAACGGTATCTGAACGACGTTAGCGATCTGATCACGGAGAGTCGAGTAGTTAAAAGGCGTGCTCCCGATCTGATATTGCTTGCTCAGGTTTGCGACTTCGATAACGTGACGCATTGTCAGTAGTAATGGATGCGACCTAAAGAGTGATTGAGTGGTATTAAGTTTATGGTGAACAAACGAATATAGCAGGGTTTTCGGCGAAGACACGATCTCTGTGCATCCTTCGTGTTCTCTGTGTCTCGGTGGTGGATTCGTTTAGTGAGGACACAACCACCACAGAGACACAGAGAACACGAAGGATGCACAGAGATCAAAACTTCAGAATGGTGAATACGTGATGACTAGCGCTTAGGAAGCCGATCTAATCACAAGCTGCCCCCGGAAATGGTAAGTCGTCTCAGGCACCCCCAAAATGGTCGCTTCCTCAGACCTTCGGGATAAACCGCCAATGCTTTAGCTAACCAGCGGGCGCCCTCACCACGTCGCCCTGCTTCACTTGCAGCATACGACAGACGAAGATATCTCGTTGAACGACACCAGCGTTTATCAGCGCCGTGAAGTTGCGGTTCGTAATGTTCAGCGAGATGGTCAAACTCCTCGATCTGCCTGTGACCTTCAGCGACAGTCTTGCTTACCTCATGCAAACGATAAGCAGCGATCGGTACGGGTATGTAGTCGCAGGTGTGGCCTTCGAGCAGCAGCCGTACGTAAAGATCGTGATCAAAGTCGTAATTCCAACGCTCCTCGAAACCCGATCTCACGATTTCGGTTTTCCAAAAATGGCCCGGCTGGGGGGCTTTGTAAGACCAACACAAACAGTGTGCGGCCGACTGCGGCACGACGGAATGAATCACGCGCGTCTCGTGGCCCGTACCAAACATCACTGTATCGCCGCAAACCCATTCCGACTGTGGATGGCGCGCGAAATGATCGATCGCGGCATTGAAGGAACCGGGGAGATATACGTCGTCGCTGTTGATGAAAGCAAAAATGTCGCCTGTCGCACGCTCAAGTCCTTTGTTGATTGCGTGCACCTGGCCTCGATCCTTTTCGCTGACCCAGTAAGTGAGGTGCTTTTCGTAGCGCTTGATTATGTCGACAGTTTCATCCGTGCTGCCGCCATCGATGATGATGTACTCCAGCGGTTCGTATCCCTGGTTGAGTACAGACAGAATCGTCTCTTCAAGAAATCGTCCTTGATTGAACGATGGAGTAACGATGGTGAGCTTTGGCGGCATGATGAGGCTACGGTTTAAAGTCCTGAATTGTCTTCACCACATATTCCTGCTGCGCGTCGGTGATCTCCGGAAACATGGGCAACGCCATCGTCTCGAGAGCAGCCCGCTCAGCCTCCGGGTATTCTCCCTGCTTGTAACCGAGGAACTTGAAACACTTCTGAAGATGAAGGGGAATCGGATAATAAACCTTTGTTCCGATTTCGTGACTCCTCAGGTGCTCAGAAAGCGCATCGCGATGTTGCGGCACACGCACTACATACTGGTGGAAGATGTGGCGCTTGTTTGGTCGCACTACCGGTGTTTGCAAAGAGAAACTTAGATCCGCCTGCTCCAGTAGTTCAGAATAGATCGCGGCTCTCTGCGCACGCGCGTTGGACCATTCATCGAGATGCGGCAACTTAACGCGCAACACCGCTGCCTGCAACGCGTCGAGCCGGCTGTTTACGCCAACTTCTTCATGCTCGTATTCGTTGAAGCCGCCGTGCGTACGCAATCTCTTTAACCGCGCCGCAAAATTGGCATTATTCGTAGTTACTAATCCGCCATCGCCTGCGCCCCCAAGATTCTTCGTCGGATAAAAACTGAAACATCCCCCGAGCCCCATCGATCCGGCACGACGCCCCCGATCTTCCGCACCGATAGCCTGTGCCGCGTCTTCAATCACGGGCACGTTCTTCTCTTGTGCGATTGAAAGCACAGCATCCATGTCAGCACACTGGCCATAGATGTGGACCGGGATGATCGCTTGTGTCTGTGAAGTGATCGCTCCCGATATTTTGGCAGCGTCGATGTTGTAGGTAACCGGATCGATATCGACAAAGACAGGGCGAGCACCGAGTCGCGTGATTGCGCTTCCGGTCGCAAAGAAAGAGAACGGGGTTGTTATTACCTCGTCGCCCGGTCCAACATCCAGGGCCATCAATGCCAACAACAAAGCGTCTGAGCCACTGGCACAACCAATTGCTTCTGTTGTTCTGCAGTAAGCAGCGATCTCTTTTTCCAACGCCGATACTTCAGGACCGAGTACGAAGAGCTGCGTTTCGAAGACACGGGCAATTGCTGCGCGCACATTTGCCTGCAGCGAGACATACTGCGCCTGTAAATCCAATAGCGGAACTTTCATCGTTTTGCTGGATTGATCTCTCGCCTGAGTGATCGAGGCGGTGAGTGGCCGCCCCGTCACTTATGCGGTTTCTCCCGCGGATGCGCCCGGTGCTTGCTCGCTATCCGAATAATAGTGGGAGTAGTAGCCGGAGTAATAGTAGTCTTGCGATTCAACCCGCACGTTGTTCAGGACAACGCCGAAGATGTGAGCACCCACATCAAGCAGCTGCTGTTTCGCTCTCTTCACCACTGCGCGTGAGCTTCTGCCGCCGTGGACCACAAGCATCACACCGTCGACCATCGTCGACAGGATCGAAGCATCGGTGAATGAAATTGCCGGAGGAGAGTCGATAATGATGTGAGCGAATCGTTCGCTCAAAAGACCGAGAAGTTTTCGCATCTCTTCCGAGCCCAACAATTCGGCCGGATTCGGCGGCACTGGACCAGAAGTCAAAATCTTCAAGTGCGGGGTCTTCGGATGCGATTGAAGCAAAGTGTCGAGGTCTTTTTCGCCAGACAACCAGGTGGTTAGGCCTTTAACGTTTGGCAATTCAAACTGCGCGTGCAGTCGCGGGCGACGCAGGTCGCAATCGATAATTAACACCTCAGCACCAGTCTGGGCCAACATGAATGCGGTGTTGATGGCCGTCGTGGTTTTACCCTCCGAAGGCTGACTTGATGTCACGAGTATCGTTCTTGGTGGCTGACCGGCAGACGACAAGAGCAGTGATGTACGCAAGTGTCTGTACGACTCGGCGATCGGCGATCGAACATCGTCAATCATTGCCAATGCAGTTGACTCTGATGGCGGCGCGTTTGACGCGATACTTTTGAGTCGACCAACGTTTCGACCGGCTGGAATCATCGCGAGCGCGGGCAGATGGATGTAACGATCAATGTCGTCGATTGACTTAACCGTGTCGTCAAGGAAATCGAGCAGGAAGGCCAGGCCGATACCCGCCACCAGCGACAACACCAAAGCGATCATTACGTTTCTGAGACGGGCTGGCCCAACTACTTTGCCAAGCCGGCTGTAGTTTTCTACGGAAACTTCGTTGCCTCGATCGCCAGACGACACTTGGAGCTCTTTCTGTCGTTGGGTCAGCGTGTTGAGATACTGTCGGTTTGTCTCCAACTCCTGTGTCATTTGCGCCATTTCAATTGAAGCGCGTGTTTGTTGAGTTGTGACGCCTTTCTGCTGGCCATACATTGATTCAACACTCTGCTCGTGAGCCAATGCAGCTTCGTAGGCTGACTTCAGCGCCCCGATTGTCTCCTGCGCAGCCCTGTTCAATTCTTCTTGCAACGGCTTGATCGCTGCGTCGAGTTTCTTCACCTCGGGCCATTCAGGCGTGTAGATCACCAGCAGCGTGTCGCGCCGTTCCTTCAACTGAGACAGGCGCTCGCGCAAGTTCCTAACACGATCTGATTTTTGAACTTCCGGAACTGAAAAAGGATCCTCGGCCGTCTTTGCACTTTGATAGATCGCCTGTGCCGCTTTGCGACTATTCTGCGCCTCGAGCAGTTGCGTGCTCAGCTGTCCGAGCCGCTGGTCATCTACATTCTGACCGCTAGTCGTCAACGGCACGTTGTGCTCACGAGCGTAATTGAATAGTCGTTCCTGATCGTAGCGAATCTTCGTTTGCAACGAGGCGATTTGACGCGACAGCAAGTCCTGCGCGGTGTTTGAACCGTACGTGGATCGCTCGAGGTTATTGAACGCGAAAACTTCGGCAAGAGTGTTTGCGACTTTCTGCGCCATCTCCGGATTCGTGTGGCGATATTTAATCGTGAACAGATTTGTGCCAATGATTCCGTTAACATCCTCATTGCCGATGATCGCGTCTTCATACGGCTCCAACGCGGCCAATTCCTGAGGCGATAACGGCTGTTCCTTCAGTTTGTTTTCGCTCACCAACTCGAGACCGCTCGCTGTCGCGGGTGAGACAATTGGTTTTGGTTTTTCCCGCGAGAAAAGTGACTTGAGTTTCGAAAAGAAACCACCCTGCGACGCGCCACTACCCGCGAAGTCTGGATTGTGCTGTAGGTCCAGGGTCAGAACGACTTGACGTGCAAGGGCGGGGCTTTCAAGTAGCTTTAGTTGTGTACCCCAAAAATTGGGATCGGGTTGTCCGCCGATTATGAACTTGTCCGTCTGCAGAACGTTGTTCTTGCGCTGCTCGATGCGAATCGTCGCCTCAGCTTCGTAGATGGATGGTTGACGGAACATCTGCACGGCAACGAGCGAAGTCACCACCAAACATAGACTGAGAATTAGCCACTTCCGTTTGAGGATTATGAATAGGTAGTCGCGGAGCTGAGTCGGTTCGTTGGCAGCGGGCCCGTAAGATTTGACCTGCGTCAAATCGGTCAGCGGTCGATCCATGGCGCGATCTACAGCGGGCACAGGCATCAGGCGGTTATCTTGCATATCGTTCGAAATCTCTCAACCTACTAAGTTTTGGGGGATAGCATAATAACAGAGACTCGGCCCGAGGCAAGTTATGTTCGATCGTTTTCCTGAGGTTTTTGTGGGCGATTTGTGGGGATTTCGCACGACACTGTCAATTTGTGACGCGCGCCAGGGACCCGGTGTGTTCGGTTGTTCCCAACTCTTCGATGAAGCGACGAAGACCGTCTTCCCACCTTGGTAACTCCGCGAGGCCAAGCTCTGCCGATGAAAGACACTTGAGCCGGGAATCCGCCGGCCGAGGTGCAGGACGTTTCAGAGATGCAGTGGACACCACTTTGAGGATGGCGTCATCGAGACCAGCGAGTTCCAAAGCGACGCGGGAGAATTGTTCATAAGTCGCACCATCGCCTGCATTCACCACGTGGAAGATCCCGGCGGCGTTCAGCACAGCCAATTCACGTAAACGTGAGGCGAGATCTCGCGCATATGTCGGAGTTCCAGTCGCATCTGAGATTGCGAATACCGATTGGCCGCCACGTGCGAGATCCACGACTCGACTCAAGAAGTTTCTTCCACCCATTCCGAAGATAAAACCAGTGCGAACGATCACGGTGCGGGGATACTCGGCCTGAGCCCGTCGTTCTCCGTCTAACTTGGATTCGCCATAAACGCTGATCGGCCGCGGCGTGTCTTCTTGTGTATACGGCGCGCCTTTTGTGCCATCGAAAACGTAGTCAGTTGAAATAGTTATAAACGCAGATTCAATGGCGCGACTCGCACGCGCCAAGTTCTTAGGACCGAACGCATTCGCGGCATACGCCTTCTCGGGATTTGTTTCGCATCCGTCGACGTCGGTCCATGCTGCGCAATTAATCACCGCGTCAGGTCGTTGGTCACGAATGCACCGCTCGACAGCATCTGCTGAGGCGATATCGAGCGCCCCGTGGTCATAAGCCAACACTTCGTCACCGGCGGCTGCGCAGTGTTCATTCAGTGCGTTGCCGACGAGTCCTTTCGCGCCTGTGATGAGAACTTTCAATTACGATTTAATCTCCGCGCCGTATTGACGCTTGTAGTAATCGCGGTACGCGCCGCTTCGAGCCCGCTCGATCCAAGTCGAATTATCTCCATACCAGCGAATTGTTTTCTCAAGGCCTGATTTCCACGTTTCGATCGGACGCCATCCCAACTCAGTTTCAGCTACCGTCGGATCGATCGCGTACCGCCGGTCATGCCCGGGGCGATCCTTCACAAACTTAATTAGCGAGTGCGGCTTTCCGAGCGCATCGAGTATCGACTCTGCAACTTCGAGGTTTCGCCGTTCGTTGCGCGCACCAATGTTGTAAACGCCACCCGCCTTTCCTTTTTCTAGAGTTAGTTGAATCGCTCGACAGTGGTCTTCGACGAAGATCCAGTCGCGTACGTTTTGACCGTCACCGTATACGGGAATCGGCTCATTGTTCATCGCATTGATCAAAGCGAGCGGCATGAACTTTTCGGGAAACTGAAAAGGTCCGTAGTTATTACCGCAACGGGTGATGATGGTGTCGAGCCCGAATGTGTGATGAGCGGCACGCACAAGATGTTCTGCAGCTGCTTTTGAAGCCGCGTACGGACTATTCGGCGCAAAGGGAGAAGCTTCGGTGAAGTAAGTCTCATCGTTCTCGACCAAACTTCCCATCACTTCGTCTGTCGATACTTGAACGAAGCGTTTGACGGCACGTTCACGTGCAGCATCCAACAACACCTGGGTGCCGATGATGTTTGTCTGCAGAAACTCTCCGGCGGAATTGATGCTCCGGTCGACGTGACTTTCCGCTGCGAAGTTGATGATGGCGTCGCAATCTTCCGGAAGTGCTTCCAATACTGCGCGAGTATCCGTGATGTCGCCGTGCACAAACCGATATCTCGCGGTATCAACGCTTGACAGGTTGTCGAGGTTTCCTGCGTAGGTCAAAGCATCGTAGTTTACGATCTCACACGACGGTTTTTGTTCGAGAAGAAGTTTTATGAAGGCAGAACCGATAAATCCGGCGCCGCCAGTTATGAAGAAGGTAGACATTCGTGCGGATCGTTTCTCCTTAGACTCCGGAGATGTTACCGCAAGGTGTAGTCAGGAAGGAGCAAAAACTACTTCTTTCGATCGGAACTAATTCTGTGGAACCACAACGCTGCGCACATGAATCTCGCCTTTTCCCTGGTTCGCACTGATGAAGGTAAACGAGGAAATCGGGTACGTACGGCACCCTATTTCTTGACGAGTGTTGGATAAGATTCCCGGATCATCATCTCGATCCGCGTCTCTAGCTATCCAGGACATTGGACCTGCGGGTTCGTCCGGACGATCGATATCTACGGTCGGTTGCGCAGCCGGAATGGTCCTGTAAATGCCCCATGTAATTCGGTCGCGCTTACCGGGTACGTCACCATTTCCGTTGTCCTCAACTGCAAGGACGATGCGACGTCCAACATATCGATCCGCACTAGCTTCCGTTACACCGCCACTCATCACTGCTTTGTTTCCATCGACAAGAAGACAATCGAACTGGGCCCGAATGAAAAATGGCTTATCGGGTTCAGCGTTAACCGCCTCTTCCGCGGCACCCCGCGCTCGTGTCTCAACCTCGCGAAAAATCATCTCGCCGCTCGTCGAGTCATCCATTCCCAGCTGAGCATTGAAGTCGATGGTTTTTGCAGGTTCGCCAGGGATCGATATTCGGAAGTGACCGTTTGCAGTCGCCTTCTCATTCGTGGCGCCGGAAGGTTGTAGAAAACAACTAAGAAGGACCGCGCACATTAGCACGCCACAAACAGACCAGTTCGTAAGCAGTTGGTGATTCATATCGTAGAACTTTCCGAAGCCAAAAAGTGAAGACGGGCTTATAAAGGTTTTCGCCGGTGAGATCAACTACAGCAGTTGGTCCAGTGGCGCCACCTGACAATTCATTTCAATTCCTTCATAAAAAATCTCTAATGGCTGTCACATTCCGATGTCCGCGGTGGCTATTCCAACGTCGTATTGCGCTAGTTTTTGGTTGACAGTTCTACGAGACGTGCTTATAGTACGCCGCACCTCGTGCGGGAGTAGACATTATTCTTACCATGAAACTTCCGATTTTGAAGCCAATGCCGGTTTTGTTCAACCAAATACGCTAGATTCATCTGCAGCCTCCAGCGCAACCACCCATGATTTTTGACCCGGCAAAATCATGTACCCTGGAAGCAGATTAGCCCGACAAATTTGATTCCCTGAGGATCAGCCTTCAGAAAGCGTTTCCAAACGACTCTAGGAAAGTTGCTCCGTCTCACATAACTCACCGAAGGAGATAAACATGAGTAGATTTTGTATTACGGCCAGGCTCATCCTAATGGCTGTGGTCACTATGGCCTTTGTTAATGTCGCCCAAGCTCAAGCCATAAGAACCTGGGTGTCGGGCGTCGGCGATGACGTGAATCCTTGTAGCCGAACCGCGCCATGTAAAACCTGGGCCGGCGCAATTTCAAAGACGGCTATCAATGGGGAGATAGACGCACTCGATCCAGGGTCATACGGAACCGTTACGATCACGAAGTCAATCACCTTAGAGGGTGGTGAAGGTGCAGGTTTTGGAGCGACGACATCCAGTGGCGTTAACGGCATGACAATTAATATCGCCGTGAGCGCAAATGATCCTACACGAACGGTACGATTGCGAAACCTGAGCATAACCGGTATGGGTTTGAGCGGCAGTGTCGGCACGCGGACCGGCCTGAACGGCATCAACTTAACTGTTAATGGTGCAGCAAACCTGTATCTCGAGCGGGTGGTGATCAGCGACTTCACACAAAACGGCATTAACATCAACGCAACATCGACCACGAACGTCATGCTTAATGAGGTAACGGTTAGACGTTGTCCGACTGGCTTAAAGACGACTACCACTTCCGGTCAAGTGGTTGTGATGGTCAACAATAGTAATTTCGGTAACAATGAAACGATTGGGATCGATGCCGTCGCAAATACGCGTATGGGGATCAAAAACTCCGTCGTCTCCCACAGCGGTACCGGTATTCGAACGAGCGGAAGCAACTCCATCATTAATATACAGGATGCGTTTGTTACTTTTTGCTCTACAGCGCTGACAGGCAGCGCCGGTTCAACGATCAACGTTTCCGATTCAATCATCGCCCAAAACTCAACCGGATTGAACTTGAATGGAGGCACAATAAACTCGTTTCAAGGCAACTCACTAGTCAACAATACAACGCCAGGATCTTTCAGCAACATTACACTCAAGACCTAATCACGAGTTGACCAAGCTCCTCGTCTTCAGCCTCGAAAGCGAGGAGCTACTTTTTTCCGTTCACTACGAACCACAATTCCAATGTTTGACGCACGCGACAAAAAGCTGCGCACACACAAGAAAGACGTCCAGATCACTTGAATCAGTCGCGCTTTCCGAACTGCCCATTATGTGCACGCAGGCCGGCCATGTGATCGGTGACGTCTGCAAACGTCCTAGTGTGAACGCTCCTAGCGGACGCTAGAGCCGAGGAGAACCCCATGATTACCAGAGACAGATCCCGTTACTTTGTACTTCGCGCCTGTCTACTACTCGCAGTGGCAGCGCTAATGTTCGTTCCTGTGCTGATAAATTCTTCTGCATCGAACGAAAACTTGCCTTCAGCCGTTGGTGCAGCAGGCAAGTCGGCGGTTTCGATCCGAAAAAGCGCCGTTATAAGTTCACCCTCCATCAAACCCGAACGCATCTTTCATAACATCGCCCCAATGTTGATGCCACAGAGTTCGGGGCCCGAAGATGTTACCGTCTATCAATCCGACTGCATGACGCCATCAAGTTCGTTCGAGCTCGGCGACACCGTTTGCATCAAGATTACCGGACTGCCGGGTGCTGGAATCCGCCGGTTGTCAATCGTCAACGGCGCTAATTATGTTGTCGCGAACGCGACGGCAAATTCTGACGGCCAAACGCTCACGTTTACTTTACCAGCGACGGCAGTATCGGATGTCAGTACCGACGCAAATGTCCAAAATCTTGTCGATAACCGTGGGCGCTGGTTCGGTATGTCCATCGGCTTGGGCGATGGCTTCACCCGTGTTGCAGCGCCATTCATAGTCACAGATCCTGCAGGGGCCGTCGCGGATGTTGGTGTTTCGGATGCATCCCAGTTTCAAGTAGGCGCCGACACGGTCGTCTTCACCGTATTCATATCCAATAATGGACCGCAGGCTGCCGACGATGTCTCACTTAGCGAAGCAATTCCGGCTAACACCACCTTTGATTCAGTAACACAAGGTAGTGGCCCAGCATTCAACTGTGTGACGCCTAACCAGGGGGATAGCTCAGGCGCGAGCACGTGTACCATCGCCAGCTTAGCGAGCGGTGCAACCAAGGAAATTACCTTCGTCTACAAGACCACGGCCGCCGCGGGCACAGAGATCAACAATGAGACCGGCGTTACAAGTACTACGAGTGACAATTACCCGGCGAATAACTCGTCGCAGGCCTCCATTCTCCTGGAAGCGGCTGGCGGTGGCGGAACGACCTGTGTGCTTACTTGCCCAGGCGACATTACCGTCGAGAGCAATGCACCGGGCGGCGCAAATGTAAATGTGCTCCCCTCAGCTGACGGAATTGGCGAGTGCGGTGAGATCTCAAACAGTATCAGTGCACCGCATTTCTTCCCAATGGGTACAACAACTGTTGATTCTTCCTCTTCGCTCGGCGGAGGCAGCTGCAGCTTTACAGTCACTGTAGTGCCCGCGGGAAGTGCTCCGACGATTTCCTGTCCGGCGAACAAAACAGTAACGGCGGCATCGGGAGCGACAGACGCTACCGTCGATCCTGGAACACCAACGACCTCGCCGAACACGGGCGTCTCCGTATCGGGCGTTCGAAGTGATAATGAAGAGCTGACGTCTCCTTATCCAATCGGAACGACTCAAATCACATGGACCGTAACCAGCTCATCGGGCTTAACCTCGAGTTGCACACAACTGATTATTGTCAACTCAAGTACGTGCGACTCGAATTCGGCCGCACCAACAGTCACTGCTCCGCCACACGTTAGTGTCGATACTCCGGCCGGCGTTGTGGGATCGTGCGGATTGGTAGTAGGCGAATCTGAGATGGGTACACCGACGACGACCGGCGACTGTACTGTCAACGTAGTTCGTACGGGTGTTCCGGCCGGGAACTTCTTCCCAGTCGGCACGACAACGATCACGTATACGGCAACTGACACACTCGGTCGTACTGCGACTGCGACGCAAACGGTAACGGTCTTAGACAAGACCGACCCGATCATCGCAGCTCCTGCAGATGCAACCTACGTTTGTCCGAGTGAAGTGCCCGCCGCAAATCCAAACCAGGCAACGCGCGGTGTGGTACTCGATGAAAATGGCAATCCGCTGCCACCTGGACCACCAGTAGATAATTGCGGTGTTCCAGTTGTCACGGTCACTGAAACTTCCAGCGGTGCGGGGTCGGCGGCAAGTCCTAAGATCATTACCCGCACGTTCACTGCAACCGATGGCGCCGGCAACTCGGCTAGCGCAGTCCAGACCATCACGGTCATTGATGGAGTAAGTCCAACGATTACGGCGCCAGCGGATGTCACTGCATATACCGGACCGGGTGCGACGTCATGCGACACAGTCGTAAGTGAGGCGACGCTGGGAACGGCATCGGCTAGTGACAATTGCTCAGTTACGGTTAGCAGAAGTCCGTCAGGCAACACCTTCCCAGTCGGAGTGACTACAGTTGTATGGACCGCTACGGACAGTGGTGGCAACACATCGACGGCCACGCAAACTGTTACCGTGATTGACAACACCATACCAGTTGTCACGGCCCCGGCCGCGGTTACGCTCTTCACTGGACCAGGGGCAACTTCCTGCGGTGTGACTGTAGCCAATCTGAACGCCACGTTGGGAACAGGCTCCGCGACTGACAACTGTCCGGGTGTTGGAGCCGTATCGCGAAGCGGAGTGCCCACGGGTAATGTATTCCCGGTCGGAACCACAACGCTCACGTATTCGGCAACCGATGCGCATGGTAATTCGGCATCAGCCACACAGGTTGTAACGGTCATTGACAACACGAAGCCGGTGTTTACTCAACCGACCCAACCTGACATCGTGCTTGAGCCCACGTGCCCATCTGGCGCGGTCGCAACATTCCCGACACCAGCCGCGACCGACAACTGTGGCGTTCAATCGGTTGTTCGAACAGCCGGTCCTGCCAGCGGATCTACCTTCCCGATTGGCACGACCACGGTGACCTTTACGGCGACCGACATTTACGGGAACACGGAGACTGACAGCTTCACGGTAACTGTGAAGACAGTTATTCAGACCCTTGATGACTTGAAGGCGGCAGTCGCTGCGAATGGACAGCTCAACCCGCCACAGAGAAACGGATTGATCTCGAAATTAGATGCCGCCAGACAGCATATCCTCAGTGGGAATCAAAATGGTGCCTGTTCGAAGCTGGCCGATTTCGTTAACTCGACCCAGAACTTCATCAGTAACGGAACGCTCTCAGCGGCAACCGGCAATGCTTGGATCAGTACGGCCAATCACATACGCAACACAATTGGCTGTACCAGCTTGCCTTGTAGTTGAACATAGAGTGTTGTCGCGAGGCCGACCCGACCTCGCGGCAACACTCTCGCGATCATTTTTAGAGGAATGTCCCAAGCTTTAACCCGAGTGAGGCTTAATCATCAACCTTGGGTGCGGGACTTAACCAGAAGCTATGGCTTCATTTTTGAATTCGAGAAACTTGCTAGTCAATCAGCTATTAGGCTCAACCCCAAAAGGAGAATGCATTATGAGTAAGGTTCGGTTCATTTTGAATACTCTGGCTGCCGTTTCACTCACACTAACGATAGCCTCTTTGACCCAGGCCCAAGCAACGCGCACCTGGGTATCCGGCGTTGGCGACGACGCAAACCCCTGCAGCCGCACCGCTCCCTGCAAGACGTATGCGGGCGCCATTTCTAAAACTGCTAAGGATGGTGAAATCAGCACGCTCGATCCCGGCGGCTTCGGTGCCGTAACGATCACCAAGTCGATCACGATCAACGGCGGCGGCGGCGGTCAAGGATATGGCTCCATTCTCGCTTCTGGCACGAATGGAATCATCGTCAACATTACTGACGTTAACGATATACAGAAGACAGTCCGTTTGAACCATCTTGACATCAACGGCGCACCTTCAGCTACACCCGGGCTCAACGGTATCCGCATCCTGGCGGCAAACGTAGTTCACGTTGAAAACACCTTCATCGACGCGTTTCGTAACGCGACCGCAGGAAACGGTCATGGCATTGTCGTAGCCGCAGGGGCTACAACACAACTGCACGTGCGAAACGTCGTGATCCGCGATTGCTTGAACTCGGGGATTGACGCTAACACAACATCCGGCCAGGTGATTCTGTCTGTAACCGGTTCGAAATTCGTGAAGAATGGTGTCGGGATCATGGCGCGAT
>Ga0070690_100001098_pt1 | contig 13923 bp, 2 predicted proteins | sample KBSS33HmetaG_FD_64671 | JGI IMG/M metagenome (GOLD analysis project Ga0070690, IMG submission 64671) | Switchgrass rhizosphere microbial communities from Kellogg Biological Station, Michigan, USA - KBS S3-3H metaG | ecosystem: Host-associated > Plants > Roots > Rhizosphere ... | reverse complement strand
GCCGGTGCCTTGCGCCATCGCGAGCACACGCGCTCGCGCCTCGGCGTCGAGCACAGGGAGCGCCGAGACCACCGTGTCCGGCGCCTTGGTGGCGGCGGCGATCAGCGTCACGACCTCCGACGCGAGCCGCTCGATCGTCGATTGATCGAACAGATCCGTTGCGTATTCCACCCCGCCGGAGATGCTGCCGTCGCCGCGATCGACGAGATCGAAGTAGAGATCGAATCGCGAGGTGCCGTCCTCGAGGATCTCCGGGATGTGCCCGATCGTTCCGCTGAGCGCGAGCGGCGGCATGGGCGGCTGCAGCGCGAGCTCCACCTGGAACAGCGGCGCGAACGCAGGCTCTCGGGCGACCTGCAGCGCATGGACGATCTCGGCGAGCGGGAGCGACGGGTGCTCGTACGCACCGTGCGCGTGATCGCGCGTCCTGCCGAGCAATTCGCGGAACGTCGGGTCGCCGCGCAGATCGGCGCGCAGCGGCAGCATGTTGTTGAAGAACCCGACCGAGCGCTCCAGCTCGCGCGCGCCGCGGTTCGCCACCGGGGTTCCGATCACGAAATCGTCCTGCGACGCGTGGCGGCCGAGGACGGCCGCGACCGCGGCGAACAGCGCCATGAACGTCGTCGCGCCCTCCGCGCGCGCGAGCTCGGTGAGCTGCCGGCCCAGATCCGGGCCGATCGTCATCGGGACCGTGGCGCCCGCGTACGTCGGTACGGCCGGCCGCGTCCGATCCGTGGGGAGCGCGAGCACGTGAGGGACCCCGGCAAGGCTGTTCTGCCAGAACGCGATCATCGTCGCTCGATCGCCGTCGTCGAGCTTGCGTCCCTGCCAGCCCACCCAGTCGGCGAGCTGCGCTTCCAGCGCCGGAAGCCGCGCGGGGGCTCCCGTTCTCGCGGCGTCGTAGAGCGCGGCGAGGTCCTCCCCCATCACCCGCATCGACCAGCCGTCGCCGCAGATGTGGTGCAGGCCGAAAGTGACCATGTGCTCGTGTTCGGAGATCCGGATCACGCCCACGCGGAACAGCGGCCCGCGCGCGAGATCGGCGGGCGTGCGCGCCTCCTGCGCCGACCACGCCCGGAGCGCCTCCGCGCGTTCGGCCACCGGTAGTCCGGTCAGGTCCACGTGGGTCACCGCGGGGGCCGAGGGCGCCGCTACCCGCTGCACGCGCGCGCCGTCGACGATCGGGAACGTCGTGCGCAAGGCCTCGTGTCTCGCGGCGAGCGCGGTGAGCGCCGCGTCGAGCGCGCGGAGATCGAGCGCGCCGTCGATGCGGTACGCGAAGGTCATGAAATAGACGGTGCGGGCCGGGGTGAGCTCGTCCAGATAGGCCAGCCCCGCCTGCGCGGGAGACAGCGGCAGATCGCGATCGCGCGGCACGACGGCGAGCGGCGAGCCCTGGGCGCGGGCCCCGGCCCTGGCCGCTCGCGCCGCGAGGATCTTCGCGACCAGCTCGCGCAGCGTGGGCCGCCGGAGGAAGGCGACCATCGGGAGCGTCACCCCCAGCCGCGACGTCACGGCGTTGCGGAGCTCGGCGGCCATCAGCGAATCGAGGCCGAGCGAGTCCAGCTTCGTTGCCTCATCGATCCGCGCGTCGCCGATGCGAAGCACCTTCGCGGAGAGCGAGGACAGGATCTCGCCCACGCGCGGAGCCAGCGCCTCCGGTGGCAGCGAGTCGAGATCCTCGGGATCGCCCGGAGTCGGCAGCGCCTCGCGGGTCGACCGTTCGGTGACGAGCTCGGCCAGCATCGGTCGCGCCGCCACCGACGGATAGGACGCGGCGTACTCGCGCCAGTCCATCCTCGCGATGATCGCGTGCGCATCGCCTGCGGCGAGCACGTCGGCGAACGCTTCCAGGCCCTGCCGCGGTGACAGGCTGCCCGATGACCATCCCCGGTCGCGCGCCTCCGCCGCCTCGTAACGAGCGGACAGCCCGACGTCCGACCACATGCCCCAGTCGATCGTCGTCGCGGGCAGACCGCGCGCGCGCCGATCTCGCATCACCGCGTCGAGGAAGGCGTTCGCCGCAGCGTAGCTCGAGAGCAGCGGCGACGGGAGCACGGTGGAGAGCGAGGAGAACGCGACGAAGAAATCGAGTGGACGATCCCGAAACCAGCGGTCGAGCGCTCGCGCCGCGGCGACCTTCGGGCGGAGATCCGCGTCGAGCGCCGCCACGTCGATCGAGGTGGCGGCGCGGACGCTGGAGATCGCGGCGGCGTGGATCACTCCGCGGATCTCCGGCCAGCCTTCTTGCTCGTGGAGCGCCAGCGCCCGCGTGAGCGCAGCTTCGTCGCCCACGTCGACGGCCATGACGTGCACGCTGGCGCCGAGTGCTTCGATCGCGCGTACCTTGGCGATCCGGTCCGCGTCGCGACTCTGCGCGGGCACGTCCCGCCACGTGGAGCGCGGCGGCAGCGGCGAACGTCCCAGCAGGAGGAGCCGCCGGGCGCCGAGCTCTGCGAGGAAGCGCGCCACCTCGAGCCCGATCCCTCCGAGGCCGCCGGTCACGAGGTACGTCGCGTCCTTCCGCCAGACGAGAGGGCGGCGCGGTCCAGCGATCGCCGGGCGCACGAGCCGAGGGACGAGCCGATCGCCCCCGCGCAGCGCGATCTGATCCTCGTCGCCGTCGGATTGGATCTCCTCCGCGAGGCGCTTGTTCTCGTCCTCGCAGAGGTCGGCTGAAGGATCGAGATCGATCAGCTTGCCCCAGGCCTCGGCGTGCTCGACGGCCAGCGTCCGGCCAGCACCCCACAACGCCGCGGACGCGCCGTTCGCGGGCGGATCCGAGGGGTGGGCGCAGGCGGCGCCGCGGGTGACCACGAACAGCTTCGGCGACCGATCCTGGGATGCGATCGCGCAAAGCGCGGCGAACATCGAACCGAGCCCGAGATCGCGCGCGGCCGGGTCGGTCGCACGGTCGTTATCTGGCGCGTCGAGCGACCACAGGTGGATCACTCCGCGCCATCGACCCTCGTCGAGGAAGTGCGCGAGCGCCGCGGGAACGTCGCCGGGAGACGCGCTCCACCTGTCGGTGTCCAGCTGTGCGAACGCCGGGCCGGGCTCGATCACCACGCATCGCTCGGCCGTCTGTCGCAGCACCTCGGCGAGGCGCGCGCCTGTGCCGCCGCGATCGGCGAGGATCAGCCATGCGCCGCCTCGCCGGTCGGCGCCGGCCGGCGCCGGCGCCGACCGCCACGCGAGTTCGTAGCGCCATCGCTCGATCGTGTCGCCGGCGCCCGACGCATCGATCTCGTCGAGGTAGCGCAAGCGCGCGCCGAGGATCTCGGCGACGAGCTGCCCGGCCTCGGAGAACACGCGAACGTCGCCGCGAAGCCCGCCGCGATCCTCCGCGACCCGGATCGCGTGGCTCCACAGCCGGCCTTCCGCAGGCTCGTGGACGTGCACGCGCTCGATCGAGATCGGCATGAAGGCGCGGACCACGGGCGTCGTTCCGATGAGCGCACGGGCGCAGGCGTCGAGGAGCGCCGGGTGGAACCGGTATCCTTCGAGGTCTGGCACCAGCGTGCGCGGAACGACGACCTCGCCGAGCGCCTCTCCGTCGCGCCGCCACAGCCGCAGAAGACCGCGGAAGTGCGGGCCGAAGTTCATCCCCTGAGCGTCGAGCGCGCGATGGAACTCGTCGTCGGTGACGAGCTCCGAGCAGCGCGCGAGGATCTCCTGCACGTGATCGGGATCGGAGGCCGGGCGCAGGTCGTCGGCACGTTCGACACGCCCGGCGACGTGGACGGTCCAGGCTTCGTGGGGATCGTCGCCGGCGCGGCTCGCGATCTCGAACACGCCTCCGCCCGCCGTCTCCGGCGTGATGACGAGCTGCACGACGCGCGTCTCGTCGGACAGGACCAGCGCGCGACGGAGCTCGACGCCAGTGACGGCGTAGTCGCCCGCCCCGAGCGCGGCGCTGGCGCCGGCGCGCGCCATCTCGGTGAACGCGAGGCTGCACCAGACCGGCGCCTCGGCGATCGCGTGATCCTCGGCGAACCGCGGTGACCTCCGCGACACGTCGAGCTCCGCCCGCCACGTTCTCCCCCCCGCGTCCCAGAGCGAACGGGGGAGGAGCGGATGGCTCCCCGGCGAAATGGGTCCGGCGACGTCGGCGTCGGCCAGCCAGTAGCGCGCGCGCTGCCACGGATACAGCGGTAGCGAGACGACGCGCCCTCCGTGGCGAGGCAAACGAGCGAAGTCGATCGTGCGACCGGCGGCGTAGAGCGCACCCGTCGCCGACAGGATCGCAGTCCCCTCCGGCTCATCGCGCCGCAACGAAGCGATCGTGACGCCCTTCTGTCCGGCGTGCTCGAGCACCTGCGCGATCGCCGTCGTCAGGAGCGGGTGCGGCGAGATCTCGAGATACGTCGCGTCCAGCTCGGCGACGGACTCGATCGCCGCGGCGAACCGCACCGGCTCGCGCAGATGACGGCCCCAGAAGGCCGCGTTCATCGAGGCGGTGTCGAGCTCGCCGCCGACCACGCTCGAGACGTAACGGATGGACCCAGATCGAGGAGCGACGCGGGCGAGGCCGGCTTCGAGCTCGTCGCGGAACGGATCGACGAGGTGACAATGCCCCGCCCCGTTGGCCTGGACGGCGCGGCAATACACGTCCCGCGCGCGCAGCTCCGCGAGGACGCGCGCGAGGGCCTCGGGTTCGCCCGCGATCACCGTCGACGCCGGGCTGTTGCTCACGGCGACGCTGACCCGGTCGGCTTCGCGTGCGATCGCCGCCTGCGCCTCGTGGAGCGAGAGCCCGATCACCGCCATCTCGCCGCGGCCGCTCGCTCGCGACAGGAGCTTGCATCGCAGGGCGACGACCGCGGCGGCGTCCTCGAGCGAGAGCGCGCCGGTGACGAAGGACGCGGCGACTTCGCCCACGCTGTGCCCGACGACGACGTCCGGCACCACGCCGCGCGCTTCCCAGAGCGCCGCGAGGGCGACCTGCATCGCGAAGATCATCGGCTGCGCGCGATCGACGCGCTCGACCTCCGCGTCGTTCGCGACGGCGTCGGCGATCGACCACCCCAGGTGCGGCGCCAGCGCCTCGTCGCATCGCCGGATGGCCCGCGCGAAGGCCGGCTCGTCGGCGAACAGCTCGCGCCCCATCCCGGCGCGCTGCGAGCCGTGACCGGAGAACACGAAGCACAGCGGCGGCGCTCCGCTCGCAGGCTTGGTCCCGGTTACCGACCGCCGCGTCGCCTCGCCGCGCTCGACCGCACGCAGCGCCTCGGCAAGCTCTTCGGACGTCGACCCGACGACGGCGGCGCGGTGCTCGTGATGCTCGCTCCGCTGCCCGGCGGTGTGTACGACGTCGGCGGCTGGCAGCGTCGCGAGCGCCTCTCGCAGCTGTCCGGCGCGCGCCCGGAGCGCCTCCGCCGAGCGCGCCGACAGCGGCAGGAGCATCGGACCCGCCTCGACGCCCGACGCGCCCGGGCCGACCGACGGCGCGCTGGACAGCACGATATGAGCGTTCGTCCCGCCCATCCCGAACGAGCTCACCCCTGCCAGGCGCTCGCGCGTGCGCGCCGGCCACGGCTCGTGCTCGGTCGCCACGCGGAGCGGGAGCGCTTCGAACGGGATCTCCGGGTTCGGCGCCGTGTAGTGGAGGCTCCGCGGGATCTCTCCGCGCGCGAGCGCGAGCGTCATCTTGATGAGCCCAGCGACGCCGGCGGCGCTTTCGAGGTGACCGATATTCGTCTTCACCGATCCGATCACGCAACGATCGCCCGGCGCACGGCCCTCCGCGAGCACTTCGCCCAGCGCGCGCGCCTCGATGGGATCACCGAGCGGCGTCCCGGTGCCGTGGGCCTCCACGGCTTGCACGTCTCCGGGCGAGATTCCGGCGTGGCGGTAGGCCTCGCGGAGCACTGCCCGCTGCGCCTCCGGGTTGGGCGCCGTCAGGCCGTTAGACCGCCCGTCCTGCGTCACCGCCGTCCCGCGGACGAGGGCGTGGATGCGATCTCCATCGGCGAGGGCCTGGGAGAGCCGTTTGAGTACGACGATCCCCGCCCCCTCGCTGCGCCCGGCCCCGTTGGCGCGTGCGTCGAAGGCTTTGCAGCGCCCGTCGGCGGCGAGCGCCCCGAGCCTGGTCAGCGAGATCGTGTTCTCCGGGCTCAGGATCAGATTCACGCCGCCGGCGATCGCGAGGGTCGTCTCGCCCGACCACAGGCTCTGGCAAGCCTCGTGGATTGCGACGAGCGACGAGGAACACGCGGTATCGATCGACATGCTCGGGCCGCGGAGGTCGAGCACGTAGGAGATGCGGTTCGCGGCGATGCAGTTCAGCGTGCCGGTAGCCGAGAAGGCGTCGATGTCGCGAGGGCGCGCCCACGCCAGCTTTCCGTAGTCGTCCGTCGTGATCCCGACGAACACCCCGGCGTTCGAGCCGGCGAGGGTGGAGGGCGGGATGCCGGCGTCCTCCAGGGCCTCCCACGAGACCTCGAGGAGGAGCCGTTGCTGCGGATCAACGTGCGCCGCCTCCCGGGGAGAGATGCCGAAGAACAGAGGGTCGAACTCGTCGATGCGATCGAGGAAGCCCCCCCACTTGCTGTGGGTCTTGCCGGGGACGCTCGGGTCCGCGTGATAGACGGCGCGGGAGTCCCACCGCGAGGCGGGGACCTCGATGATGGCGTCGATGCCATCGCGCAGCAGCGCCCAGTATTCCGCTGGGCCGGGCGCTCCTGGGAACCGGCAACCGATCCCCACGATCGCGATTGGCTCCTCGGGCCGAGCCCGTCCGCCGGAAGCGTCGCGCACGGGCTCGCTCGCCGTGAGGTACTCCGCCAGCGCCGACACCGAAGGGTGAGCGTACGCGATGGTCGCTGGAACGCGGCGTCCGATCCAGCTCTCGAGCTCACCGGCGAGATCTACCGCGGCCCGCGAGTCGAGCCCGTACCGCGCGAGCGGCTCGGTGGTCGCGAGCTTCGCGGGGTCCACGCCGAGGCGAGCGGCGAGCCAAGCGACGAGCCGGCGTTCGAGCTCGCGGCGATCGATCCCACGGGGGAGGCCCCCCGCCCCGCCGGCACAGCCGTCGGGGGCCCCACCCCGATCGAGCGGAGCGCCCGAATCGTCCGCCGCGCCCTCCCGAACGTCCACGAGACGCGCGCGGAAACCGGCGACGACGTCGAGCGTATTGTCGAGGAACGCTTGCCTGCACGCGCGGCGTTGCAGTTTTCCGCTTGTGGTCTTCGACATCGTCCCCGGCCGTACGAGCGCCGCCGCGTATAGCGAGAGATCGTGCTGCTCCGCGATGGCTTGGCGGAGATCGGCGAACAGCCGGTCCGCGTCGAGCTCACCGCCGACCTCCTGCACGATCACGAGCCGCTCCTCGCCGTTTTCGTCGATCGAGAACGCGACCCCACAGCCCGGCCTCAGCGCAGGATGCACCGCCTGCACAGTCCGCTCGATGTCCTGCGGGTGATGGTTGCGACCGCGGACGATGATGAGGTCCTTGACCCGCCCGGCGATGTGGAGCTCGCCGTCCAGCACGAACGCCAGATCTCCGGTGCGGAAGTATTTCCCCTCCGTCCCGTTCGCGAGCCGCGCGCCGAAGATGGCCGCCGACTCCTCCGCGCGGCCCCAGTAGCCTTCGGTCACGCTGGGCCCGCTGAGCCAGATCTCTCCCACGACCCCGTCCTCACAGGGCGCTCGCGTCTCCGGATCGACGATGCGGACGTCCTGCTCGTCCAACCACCTGCCGCAGCCGACGATGAGGCGCACGCGCTCGGCGGGGCTGTCCGGGGCCGCGCGCACGGCGCGGCCCAGCGCCAGCTGTTCGCGATCGATCCGCGTGACGATCGGCGCCGCGGCTCCGACCCCTCCGGAGACGAGGTTCGTCTCCGCGAGCCCGTAGCAGGGATATAGCGCCTCGGCGCGGAAGCCGGACGGGGCGAACGCTGCGGTGAACGCTCGGAGCGTCTCCGGGCGAACCGGCTCGGCGACGTTGAACGCCATGTCCCACGTCGACAGATCGAGCGCCGCGCGCTCCGCCGCCGTCGTCTTGCGGACACACAGGTCAAAGGCGAAGTTCGGCCCCCCGGCGAACGTCCCGCGCTCCTCCGAGATGGCCTGGAGCCAGGACAGCGGTCTTTGCACGAACGCCGCTGGCGACATCATTGTTGTGGCGAACCCGGAGAAGACCGGCTGGAGGAGACAGGTGAGGACGCCGAGGTCGTGATAGAGCGGGAGCCAGGACACACCGACCGAGGCGCTGGACAGCCGCCAGGCGCGGCGCTGGATCTCGGCGTTGTGAAGCATGTTGTGGTGGGTGAGCATCACGCCGCGAGGAGCGCTCGTGGACCCGGACGTGTACTGCAGCAGCGCGAGGTCGGCGGATCCGGTCGGCGGCGCCTGCCACGCCGTCGCGTCCGCGCCTGCCAGCTCGTCGCTCGGCAGCACCGGCAACCGCGGGAGAGTGCGCGCGAGGCTGCCTGCATCGAGGACCAAGCGCGTCGACAGCGCCAGCCGCGCGCCAGCGTCGGCGACGATCACCGATAACCGTTCTCCCCCACGCCGCATTCGCCAGCCGTCCGGCGAGAACGCCGGCACCGCCACGCACCCGGCGTACAGACATCCGTAGAAGGCGATCGCGTAGTCAAGCCCGGGCGGATGAAGCAAGAGGACCCGATCGCCCGGACCGACGTGCGCGCGGAGGCCCTGCGCAATGGCACGCGCGCGCCGATCGAGCTCCCCGAACGTCAGCGATTCCCGACGCCCGTCGTCGTGGAGGAAGCTGAAGACACGAGCGCCTTCACACCGCTTCGCGCGGAGGCGCAGCATGTCCACGAGGGTCGCCGGGTGGCCCTCCGATGATCCGGCATGAGCTTCCATGAGGGAGCTGCCCCCGGTGCCTGGCGCGCGGCGACTCCCCGGCACCCCAGCCGCGACCACCTCGCGCCCTCTGTCAAGCGAACGGTCGTTCGTTCGTACAAACAGCCCAGTGACCCCCCTTTTTGAAAGAGATTTCCTGAGCGATTTCATTCGATTATAGAGCATCGCTCCAGCATTCTCAAATCGATATCTCATGGGAATCTCCTGGTTTCGAATTACAAAACTACACTAATAACGGATTTTAGATGCTCTAAAAGGGTATGTATACCCACATACACCCATAAGTATGAGTATGAACGATGCGTACCATACCATGAATCAAATGTGTAAGATTGCTCACATATCCATCACGACATCTCATGAATTTTTATGTATTTTCAACTACTTGGCATAACAGGGGCTTGACCGATCCGTCCATTGCCTGAAGATATACCAGTAGGGCTCGATACGTGTAAATCGAGAACAGTGAAGATCGCTCGATCATTACGATGTATGGTTGCTTTCTCTTTTTTTTCTTATGACAGACCGGATGTACGCGATGACCTACATGGCAAATGTTGCGGAGGAACGCTCCGGACGCCCATCTCATGCGCTCGATGATGCGGTCAGTTCCTTCTGAAGGCGGGGAACGAAGGGTCTCGAAGCTTCCAAGTCGAGTGGTAACCCTTGGCGCCACGACGATCAGGGGACGCCGATCGCCCGCAAGACCGCCCGCTCACCTTCTCGGGCACGTGCATCCGGAGCCCACTGCGGTCTATCTCATGATCACCAGCGACCTGCTCGCCGAGGCGGGCCTGCGTGTCGAAGCCTTCGCGTGCCCGCTCGTCGGGGCGGTACGCCGATGAGCGAGCTCACAATCGGGCAGATGGTCTATGCGTTTATCGAGCGTGTGATGAACGATCCGTGAACAGCGACTGATAAACTCTTCACATGGGGCGAACGGGAGTTCGACGCCGGCGGTGTGAAACCGGCCATCCTCCATCAAGCTGCATGCTCGCTAACACCTCTCTCGCAGCGTAGAATGCATCCCCAAGGAACACGAGAGGCAACGATGCATGACAGAAAAAGGCGACACGCACATGCGTAATATCACGACCGAGGCATGGGTCCTTTACGCCGGGGGCCCGAACACGGGACCCGGCAAGCTGGTGAAGGAGCCGTTCTCCTTCGACGAGATCACCGAACAGGAAGCGCTGGTGGAGCCAATCTATGGGTCGTGGGAGGGGAACATGGCCCACGCGATCGAGCGCGATCCAGTGGACATCTGCCGCCTCCGCAAGGAAGCCAAGGTCGTGATCGGCAACTCGGGCGTGGTCCGGATCCTGCGGGTCGGCTCGGCGGTCACCTCGGTGAAGGCGGGGGATCTTGGCATCGTGTTTGCGGGCCTATGGGACAAACACGGGTTCCTGACGCTCGGGAACACCTACGCCTACGATGCTGCCGGCACCATCGGCATGCTCACCAAGCGGAGCAAGCTCCGGGAGAGCCAGATCCTTCCGCTACCGAAGAACACCCGCCACTCGCTCCAGACGTGGGCGGTATTTTCCCTTCGTTACCTCACCGCCTATAACAACTGGAACCTTGCTTATCAGTGCTTCCGCTTGCAGATGCCCGAGCGGGACTGTCCCGTGCCCTGGGTCTGGGGCTGGGGTGGCGGGTCCACCCTGGCGGAGCTGGAGTTGGCCAGGATCGCAGGTTGCAAGACCGCCATGATGTCCTCGATTCCAGAGCGGCTCCGCTACATCGAGGACCGAGGAATCCTTGCCATCGACCGGAGGCAGTTCCCGAACCTGAACTATAACGAGGAGCAGTATCGGAGCGATCCGGCTTTCAAGAAGGCATATGATGAGTCCGAAAGGATCTTCCTGAAGATCGTCGAGGAGCACACCGAGGGCCAGGGAGTATCCATCTTTGTAGACTACATTGGGGCCCCGGTCAGCGTCGCGACCCAGCGCGCACTGAGTCGTCAGGGGGTCCTGACTACCGCGGGGTGGAAGAGTGGCATGAAGATCACGAGCATCCGCGCGCTCGAGTGCATCAACCGGCACATCCACGTCCACACCCACTACGCTCGCTACTCCGACGGACTCCCGGCGATCGCGTTGGCGGAGAGCACCGATTGGCTGCCCAAGATTGGTGACAAGGTCTGGTCCTGGGACGAGATCCCGGCGCTGGCGGAGGACTACGCAGCCGAGAGGATCACCGATTATTTTCCCGTCTACCAGGTGAACTCATAGCAGGTGGCAGGGGTTGACCCTACCCGCGTTGGGATGAAACGTTCCGCAGGCTTCTGCATTGTTTCGTCCTGGAATCGCCAGACCACGTTCGATGAAGCGGGCGCTGCTCGTCGATCCCTCTGGACTTGAATATATCTGTGCATTTGTTTTGGGCCGACCACCGGCGCCCGGAGCGATGCCCGTCCGCTGGTGGCATTGAGCACAGCAAGAATTCGGGCACGCCACCAGGTTTCAGGCTCTCCTCGAACGTCAGCGATTCCCGGCGCCCGTCGTCGTGGAGGAAGCGGTAGACACGAGCGCCTCCACACAGCTTCGCGCTGAGGCGCAGCAGTCCACGAGGGTCGCCGGGGGAGGGGCCTGGCGAAGATCCGCCATGAGCTTCCCTGAGGGATCGATCGCCGGTGCCCGGGGTAGAGATGCCGACGTCTTCCAGCTTACCTACATAAACCTACAAGTGCGGTGTTGGTTATGTCGTCCCCAAAGTGGGAGCGCAGCGCAGCCTCTCAAGCGATCTAATTAATTTTATTCGCTTTTGTATATTCGGCATCGCAGTCCTTGACCGCGCCGGGCCATTGCACGAAGATATACTAGTGGGGCCCGATACGTATAAATAGAGAATAGTGAGGATCGCTCGATCACCACGACGTATGGCTGCTTCCGCTTTTTCCCCCTTCTGACGGACCTGGATGTACCCGATGACCAACGTGCCAAACTCTTGCGGAGCGTATCTGGCAGGCCCGTGCGCGCCCGCGACCTGGACAGCTCGCTTCTCTTGCAACGCCGTCGCGCTCGCGTTCCTCGTTGTGTTGAGCGCTCCGGCCACCGCGTTCGCGCGTGTGGCCACCGGGGCCTGCGCCGCGGTGCTGGATTCCAACAACGCGCCGAGCACTGACCCCCGGATCGAGCACATCTCCGTGGCCGGGACGAACGTCAACGTGCTGCTCCCCCCGCGCTATCGCCAGGATCAAGGCAGGCGTTACCCCGTGCTCTACCTCTTCCACGGCGGGTTCGGCGATGAGGACTCGTTCTCCACCCAGACGGACTTGCTCTCCTTCACCGCATCCCAGCCCGAGCATCTGCAGGCCATCGTCGTGATGCCCGATGGCAGTCATCTACCCGCTGGACGCGACTGGGTCGACGGGGCGCACCCGCAAGAGACCTACGTCATCAAGATCCTGTTGCCGTTCATCGACGCTCATTATCGAACGCTGGGCGATGGAGGCCACCGCGCGGGCGCCGGCTTCTCCGCGGGCGGAATGAACGCCGCGGTCTACGCCGCGCGGCACCCCGAGCTGTTCGCCGCGGTGGGCTCGTTTTCCGGATTCGTCGACCCCTTCGATCCCGCCGGGATCGACGTCGTGCAGGAGTTCGTCGGCTTCGAGGACGATCTCTGCGGTGGCACGGTCGGTCTCAACGACCTCTGGGGCGACCCCGTCGCGCATCCCATGGGCTGGACCGGCCACGACCCGGTCAATCTCGCTCGCGGTCTCCACGACGTCTCCGTGTACATCAGCAGCGCGAACGGCACCCCTTGCGACGACCAGGTCGATCCGGATCCGTTCCTCGTCTTCGCCGAGAGCGTGGTGTTTGCGATGAGCCAGTCGTTCGACCGGGCGCTGACCGGCGCCGGCGTCGCTCACACCACGAAGTTCAGGAGCTGTGGCATCCACGAGTTCTCCAACAGCAACCCGGATCTCGTGGAATTCTGGCCGCTGATGTTCAAGGCCTTCGGCAGGACGCCGCCCCGTCAGTTCGACTACCGAACGGGCGATGTCAGCGCGTCGGCGTGGGACTGGTCGTTCGACGTTCTCGGCGGGCGCGCTCCCGAGTTCCTCGACATCACCGGGGCGTCGGATCTCGGCCTGTCGCTCACCGGCTCCGGCACGGTGCACGTCACGACGGCCCCGCTGTTCGGCAAGTACGAGAGCGTGGCCGTGAGCGGCCTCGGCGGCCAGCCGATGACGCTCCACGCCGACGGCGCGGGCCGGATCTCCTTCGATGTGACGCTCGAGGCCGCGCACCCGCTCGAGCAGTTCACCGCCGCCGAGCTGGCGGTCCAGTCGGCCGACCCCCACTACTTCGCGACCAAGCAGGTCGGCTTCGCGCGAGCGTTTGGATGCGACGCCGACTCCGATTGCGAACACGAAGGCGAGCCCTGATCGCAATCCGCGGTTCGATGCCCATCATTCGACCCGACCCGCTTCGGATCCCCTGACGGGAAGTCCATCGACGTAACTGGCCGGTGGCTGGGGCAGCGGGATGGATCGCTCATGGTGACGAGCGGGTGGGGCGAAGGTCGCGCAGGCGCGCGGCGAGCTCGGCGGCGCTGGCGATCCGGCCGGCCGGATCCTTGGCGAGCGCGGCCTGGGCGATCGCATCGAGGATGGGATCGCCGAGCGGGGGCACCGGCGCCTCGATGACCGCGGCCATCGAGAGCCAGGGCGGCCCGCGATAAAACAGCCGCGCGCCGGAGGCCAGCTCCCACAGCACGACGCCGAGCGCGAACACGTCGGTCGCCGAGCTCCACGGTTCGCCGCGCACCTGCTCGGGGGCCATGTACGCGTGCGTGCCGCGCACCACGCCGGCGGTGCCGATCTCGCGGGCGATGCCGAGATCGATCAGCGTGACGTGGTCGCTCGCCGCGACGACCAGGTTGCCGGGGTTGATGTCGCCATGGACGAAGCCATGGTCATGGAGGTGCGCGGCGGCGTCGCACGCCGCGATCGCGATCGCCAGGACGCGGGCGCGGGGCAGCACGACGCTGGCCGGGGGATCGTAGCTCGGGAACTCTCGCATCACGCTCGGGGTGGGCGGGTCGAGCAACCTGCGGAGATCTTCGCCCGGCGCGAGCGCG
>Ga0070690_100001096_pt1 | contig 13932 bp, 12 predicted proteins | sample KBSS33HmetaG_FD_64671 | JGI IMG/M metagenome (GOLD analysis project Ga0070690, IMG submission 64671) | Switchgrass rhizosphere microbial communities from Kellogg Biological Station, Michigan, USA - KBS S3-3H metaG | ecosystem: Host-associated > Plants > Roots > Rhizosphere ... | reverse complement strand
AACACTTTCTCAATCTGCTACCAGGATCACTTGATCACTGCTGCAGTCGGCAGATCCAAAAACAGCCGGCAAGAGGAATCCCTCTCAACCGGCTGCCTTTGGTATGTCAACAATTAACGTTTACGGAAGTGCTTCGATATTAACGAAGAACCGGAAAGTTCCGCCGAGTTGAACCCCGAGTCTGAATTCCACATTGACGTTTGCACCCGGGGCGAGAGGTTGAGCTACCGATACTGCTCCGGTGGCCAGAGAAGTATTCATTCCGCCTCCGTTTGGCTGGGCGATCGTGATCGTAGGAGTGCCTTGTTCGACGATCACACCCTTGACCACTACGGTTCCACCCCCAGTTATCGTCACTACTCCATCAGCAGAATCGAGCGCTCGCAGATCTGCCTGCCCAGCCACAATATTTCCGAGGGTTGTGACATCTACTATGCGGAAACGAAGGCGTGTAAGCCGTTGTCCCGTGTTGTTGGTGAATTTGCGCCGTATCACTAGCGTTCCCAGTGCGCAGTTAGGTCCACCGCACGAGTTCGGAGTGCTGTTTCGGACGCGATTTGGAGCGCCTGCCACTCCCGCAACCGGATCAATAAGCGCTGTCTTGACTTGCGCATTCCGCTGAATCGGACTCGCTGTGTTCTCCGGACCGGGAGCGCCGAGGCTGGATTGCACCCCACCATAGTTGCCGCCGTCGGTTGAAACGAATATGAAATCGGCCGCGTTATTGTTTGTGTCTTGCGCAAGCCCGCTGGTCAACTTTCGCACAAAACTATAGTTGCCATTGTTGGCTCCGGGAGAGATGAGTCCAGCGCCTTCCCTATAGAGCGTATCCGGTTCGCCGGTGAAGCCAGCAGCGTCCAGACGATGAGCCAAATCGAGAGATGGGGTAGCTGCGGTTGAGAAGATCGCGATGCCGCCACTGTCAGGAATATCTCCACTGTAGAACTGATCGGCTGCTCCATAAGAGAAGAGGTTGTAACCGCTCGCATTGCCTCCAAGGAAATGGCCGCGCGCCGGAATGGTGATTCCGTTCGGAATGATGAAATTAATTGCCGGATCCGAAGCCCTTACCAACCAACCAGACGAACCATCCGTAACGTTTACTGTAATTCCCTGATTGGTATTGTTTACTATTTCAATGAACTCATCGTTCGCCGTGAACATCTGCCCGCGGAAGCGAAACTCGCTGATCAGGATGTCCCCAGGATTCGGCGGTGTGGTCCGAATGAAGTTGACGATGAAATTTCCTGTGAAAGGCCTGGCACCTGAACCAAAATTCCTCACTGCCGGGAAGAAACTGAACCCAGACTGCGAGGCGGCGACAGAGTAGGTTCCACCCGAGGCGAGACCTCCAAAAATGTATTCGCCCGTACCATCAGTCACGACAGAACCTGTGGCATTGCCTGTTAGACTAACTGTCGCGCCTGCGATTGGGTTGCCATCAGAGTCTATAACTTTGCCCGCGATAAACAACGCTGCATCTCCAGGTCCAGTGAAGATGAGTGCCAGACCGTTGCGAAGTGAATCCTGGTGACATGAAAACTCTGTGTACGACGCACCGGTACCTCGTTGGACACCGACCGTTACCTCCCTACCACCGCCTGGCGCCGTACCATAGATCACGTCAAAGCGCGCCTGATCCTCATAAAGCCGTACTTCAAAGTTGAGGCTGCCCTCGGCATTTCCAATAACCGAGCCTCGCCACTCAATATTGAATATCCGACTGCCAACACTCCCAGTCACGGAAGTAAATATTCCTTCATTGGCGCCGCCGACTCTCAAATCTCCCCAGTGCGCGAGAATCGTGTAGTTAAACTGCGAGAGTGGAAGACATACTTCAGCTTGGCCATAGTCGGCGTTGTTACTCACGAATTGGAGGTTGCCGTTTGTGCTGACATTCACCGAATTGAAATTCTGATCGTAGAGGGCGAAGGGAAAAGGCAACGCCACGGTCGCCATGCAATCGTCCCCGGGAAGAGATTGGCCGCACGCGAAACCGGTAACCTGAGTTGAGCCGGGCGTGATCACTCCAGTCGTCTGTGTTACCTGATAGTTCGAAGCAGTGATTCCACCATCGATTTGAATCGGCTTCGGTTGACGCGCCACGCGTTTGAGGCCGGATTCGCTTCGCGCTTGCCCCCTGACCTGAGCCTGTTGCGGTGCGGCAGAAAGTAGACAACACACAAGCGCCGTAAGCAGCGCTGAGGAAATTCGCATGAAATCGCGCATTCGGGTCTCCCTGAAAGTCCTTTTCGTTAATGTCGCTGGAAACTGTCGAACAGTGTCGGTACTGTTGACTAAAAATGAAGGCGCAAGCGCCGGGGTGGGCAAAAGATAGCAGAGGCACGACGAGAGTTAAAGCATAAAAGATGACGATTCACAAAACAGTTAAAGCGTTGCGGGTCGCGATACACCGCATCCGGACATCCGCGCCAGCTGGTGGTGAACCAAACAAGCCTAAGTTTGGGCTGCTCGTGGAGAAGCTAATCGCCGCTGTCCAAGATCAACGACTACTGATTGGTCGCCGGCGGAGGCATAAGACTCTTCAGAATTCGTTGACGAAAAACTCTCGCGCTTGCTTTTATAGCCGCCTCATCAAGTGTTAACAAACGCCGGTCGCGCATCACGACTCGCCCGTTGATGACGACTGTTTCCACGTCAGAGGCTTTGGTGGCGTAAACAAGGTCGGAGTAAAGATTGTAAGAAGGGATCTGATTGAGCGCGTCGCTTTCGACAATCACAATATCGCCACGCTTGCCTACTTCCAGCGAACCGATCTCCTTGTCCAGGTGCAAAGCTTCGGCGCCACGGATTGTGGCCAGCTCAAACGCTTCCTGAGCGGACATCACCTTGGGATCTCCACTAAAAACCTTGTGGAGTTTGGCGGCTGAATCCATTTCTTCCCACATGCTTAGGTCGTTATTCGAAGCCGCCCCATCCGTTCCCAGCCCAATGCGCAAACCTTCCTTCATCATCTGTGGGACCGGTGACACACCGGCAGCCAGTTTCATGTTCGATTGCGGATTATGAACAATGCCTACGCCGCGCTGTTTCAGGATGCTGGAATCGGTTCCCTGGGGCCAGACCACGTGCGCCGCTATCACTCGTTCACCAAGAAAACCGATGCGATCAAGGTAGGCAACGGGACTCGCTCCATGGGCCTTCACACTATCCTCGACTTCGCGTTTCGTTTCGGAGATGTGCGTAACGATTGGCGCGCCCGTGCGATCGGAGAATGCACGCGCCGCCTTCAGGTGTTCTTCCGAAACTGTGTAGGGGGCATGTGGAGCAATCGCCGCGACTATCAGCTCGTGTCCCTGCCATCGCTTAACAAACTTCTCGACGTAAGCCATGGCCTCGGCATTCGTCTTGTTATCGGCAACTGGAAAGTCGATGACAGTTTCGCCTAATACTCCACGCACACCAGCCTTTGCCGTTTCTTCTGCGATCGCGTCTTCGAAGTAGTACATGTCGCAGTAGGTCGTGGTGCCCCCGCGAATCATTTCCGCCAGGCCCAACCTCGTTCCGGCGCGTACAAACTCCTCGGTTACGTTCTTCGCTTCGGCAGGAAAAATGTATTTCGTCAGCCACTCCTGCAGATCCAGGTCGTCAGCTAGGCCGCGGAACAAAACCATGGGGACATGTGTGTGGCCATTGATTAGTCCTGGAACAACCATACGGCCTGCAGCGTTGATGGTCTGCCGGGCTGCATACTTCTTTCGCAAATCCCCCGCAGTTCCTACCGCAACGATCCGCCCGCCTTTCACCGCGACACCACCATTCTCAATCACGTCGCGGCTCTTGTTCATTGTCACTATCGTGCCGCCGAGAACGAGCAGATCAACCTGCGCAGCGCGGCGTTGCACGTTCTGCGCTGCGGCATCCGGCATTGAGCAGTTCAGGATCATTGCGCAAAGAGTGACGAAGGTGAGCAGGTGTTTTGACATGGGCCTCTTAACATTTAAACCAAGGGCTCTAATCGTGAGCTTTGCCTTCGCTCAGGAACCTCGCGTCAAAAGCGCGCGGAAGGAGTTCTTTGATTGAGACCACTTCCTGCTCACCGCTCAGGTTTGAGAGGACGATCGTGGCGTGTTTGCAAAACTCCCAGATGATTTGACGACAAGTACCACAAGGCGGCGTCAACGTCTCGGTGTCTGCAACGACCGCGAGCTCTGTAAAATCACGTTCGCCTTCAGACAAAGCTTTCCAGATTGCCACGCGTTCGGCGCACACGGTCAATCCATAGCTCGCGCTTTCCACGTTACAACCGATGTAGACCTTGCCGCCTTTTGTTCTTACTGCCGCGCCGACAAGGAAATTTGAAAATGGCGCGACTGACCGCAGACGCGCCGCCGTGGCCGCTTCGATAAGCGGTGCAAAATCGTGTTCGTTCAATGCTGACCTCCGACTGAGGCCAGAGTTGAAGCTAACCTCTCTCTTATTTTTCCACTAAGCAAATCAATGCTCACTAAGTTGTGTCCACCTTCCGGGATTATCACATCTGCCTGGCGCTTGGATGGTTCGACAAACTGCATGTGCATCGGTCGAACAGTCACCAGATACTGCTCAATGACTGACTCAACCGTGCGTCCTCGCTCTGCAACGTCGCGTCTTAACCGGCGAATGAAGCGAATGTCGTCGGGCGTATCCACAAACACCTTGATGTCCATTTGTTCGAGCAACCGCGCGTCCGCGAATATCAAGATTCCTTCAACGATCACGATCGGCTTTGGCTCTACACGCCTCGTTTCATTCAACCGCGAATTCGTTCGAAAGTCGTAAAGAGGCAAATCGATCGCCTCGCCGGCTCTCAGTTTGCGAATATGGTCAATAAGGAGATCGTTGTCGAGCGCGTCAGGATGATCAAAGTTCGCGATCTGGCGATAGTCGAGCGGCAGGTCTTCAAGATTGCGGTAATAGGAGTCCTGTTGAATGAAAACAACTTCGCTGGCACTGACTGATTCGAGGATCCGGTTGGCTACTGTTGTTTTTCCGGAGCCAGTTCCTCCCGAGATACCAATTATCATGCTCACTAGCTCGTCGTCCTTAAAGAGAGTCGCGGAGATTACTATCGCACAAACTGAGTGGTTGGATAAGCGCGGAGGGTCAAGTTGTCATGTTGGAAATAATGCCGCGAAGTAGTTTTGTGAATATTAGGCGCACACGCTGCCCGGTCTCCATCACTTCCGCATGGTTAATTGGTTCGTCGCTGATTCCCGCAGCCATATTAGTAATGCAGGAGATTCCCAGCACTTCAATTCCCATCTGCCGCGCAACAATCGTCTCAGGGACCGTACTCATTCCGACGGCGTCCGCGCCAAGCCCGCGCAGCATATGAATCTCGGCGGGAGTTTCGTAGCTTGGGCCAGCGAGGGCGGCATACACGCCACGCCGAATGTCGACACCAATGTTCCGCGCTTCGGCGACCGCTTGTTCCTGCAGTTCGCGAGAGTAGGCATCAGACATATCAGGGAAGCGTGGACCAAAGCGCTCATCGTTAGGGCCGCGTAGAGGGTTCACACCCATCAGGTTCAGATGATCGCTGATCACCATTAAGGATCCCTGATTCAACTCAATATCAATGCCGCCGGCAGCGTTTGTAAGTATCAGTCGTTTGATTCCAAGCAGTTTGAAAGCTCGGATCGGGAATGTCACCTCTTCCAGCGTATAGCCCTCGTAGAAGTGCACCCGGCCCTGCATCGCCATTACTGGCACGTCGCCAACCTTACCGATCACGAGTTGCCCGGCATGACCCTGGGCGGTGGATGTGGCGAACCCAGGAATCTCAGCGTACGGAATGGCAATAGACTCCTGAAACTCATCTGCAAAACCACCCAACCCGCTACCAAGCACAAGCGCAACCTGCGGCTCGAGACTTGTGCGCGAGCGAATTGTCCGCGCCGCTTGTTCTGCTCGCGCGTAGAGATTTGAGACTGCTGAACCCTTACTCATCATTGTTATCTTACCGCTCAGCGTTCCTTCTCATAAGGCATTCCCAGCGCCTTGGGTGGACGCGACGACCCAATGAAGCCGGCGAGCACGACGATCGTCAGTACGTATGGAACCATTTGAATGAACTGAATCGGAATATCTTCGCCCGATGGCAGCTTTACTACGCCCTGCATCTGGATCGTCACCGCTTCGGTAAAACCAAACAACAAACACGCAAGCATCGTTTGCACTGGCCGCCACTTACCGAAGATTAATGCTGCGAGTGCGATGAATCCGCGACCTGATGTCATGTTTCTGGTGAATAGCGACGACTGACCAATTGATAGATAAGCCCCGCCAATTCCAGCGAGAATCCCCGAGAGCAACACCCCTGCGTATCTCATCTTCGCGACGCGAACGCCTGCGGCGTCGGCGGCTTCGGGATTTTCACCAACGGACCGCAGGCGTAATCCAAAGGGAGTCTTGTAAAGAACGTACCACGTGAGTGGAACCAGGATGAATGCGATAACGATTGGTGTCCAGGGAATCAAATGTTCCCTTGGGATCTGGGGCGTTGAGCCGGACGAAAGAAAAAATGCGCCACTCAAGAAGGGCGGCAAGCCAATCATTAGAATATTGATGGCGGTACCAGTCACAACCTGATCTGCGCGGTAGCGGATACAAGCGACAGCATGTATCGCAGCAATCAATAAACCTGCGCCCATACCTGCCAGCAAGCCCACAAGAGGATTGCCCGCAGCGTGCGTTACCGCGGCTGCAGTAAATGCTCCCGCAAGCATCATCCCTTCGAGCGCGATATTAATGACGCCGGAGCGTTCAGAAAATAATCCGCCAAGCGCGGCCAGGACTAACGGCGTGGATAGCCGTATCGTTGACCAGATAAGTGCGATGGTGAAAATGTCAGCCATACTCAAGCTCCGCCGCTAAACTTTCGAGCGTTTCAATAGGCCCCACCGTGAGAACGGACCGCGGAAAAATGCTTCAGCCGCTACAAACAAAATTATCGTGCCCTGCAGCACCTGCACGATGTCCTTCGTCACGTGTTCAGTGAAAGCATCGACGGGAATGCCGCCGCGTTGGAGTACCGCAAATAGCAGCGCCGCCAGAATCACACCAACCGGATGATTTCGCCCCAGCAGCGCGACAGCAATTCCGGTGAAGCCATAGTTATCTGAGAAGCCGTCGTAATAGCGATGGCGATAGCCAAGCACTTCATTGATGCCCACCATTCCCGCGAGGGCGCCGGAGATCGTCATCGCGATGATGATCTGCTTGCGAACTGAAACACCACCGTATTCGGCTGCACTCGGGTTGGTACCTGTTGCACGCAGTTCGTAGCCCCATTTCGTACGCCATAGAAAAAGGTAAACCAAAAGACAGCAAAGCAGCGCGAGCAGGAACGACGCATTAAGCGGAATGAAGCTGGGCATGCTGGGAATAAACTTCCCGAGACGCATGATGTTGGCGTTCGACCCGATCTCCGCCGTCTGCATGATCGGATCGCCCGGAATCTTGTAATGATACTGGGTGAAGTAGCTACACAGGGCGACCGCAATGAAGTTCAACATGATCGTGTTGATAACTTCATGAGAACCGAACTTGGCTTTCAGCACGCCCGGTATCCCGCCCCAAATTGCGCCGACGCTAATTGCGGCGATGAAGCAGAGTGGCAGCAAGAGCGCTATCGGCAGGTTGGCAATCGGCGAGTTCACAATTTCGCCGGCGCCATTTCTGATGAACACACCACCAAACTCGATTCCCACCCACGCAGCGGCAAACGATCCGACGTACAGTTGACCTTCTGCACCTATGTTCAAGAGGCCGCAACGAAAAGCCAGCGCAACTGCCAGGCCTGTGAAGATTAGGGGCGTTGCATAGAACAGCGTGTAGCCAACACCGACTGGCCAGGAGAAGGCGCTGCCAAAAAGCAGCGCGTAAGCGTGTAGCGGATTATCGCCGACGAGGAGAATCAAAATGCCGCCAACAACAAAAGCCGCCAGCACGGCGATGAGTGGGAAGAGGAGTTCGCGGAAGAGGCTCATTAATCTCAGATCTCAGATTTCAAATTTGACTCATTCGGCTGGCCTTTGGACTTTGGACCTTGGTCCTTGGACTTGTTTAATGTCCACGCGTCATAAGGAGCCCAATTTCTTCGATTGTTGCAATCTTCGGATCCACCTCGCCAACGATCCGTCCCTCGTGAATGATCAGCAACCGATCAGCCAACGAGGTAACTTCTTCTAACTCTGCCGACACTAGCAAAACAGCACAACCTGCGTCGCGAAGGTTAACCAACTTGCGATGGATAAACTCGATGGCGCCGATATCAACTCCCCGAGTGGGTTGTGAAACTAACAGGAGCTTCGGATTCACTTTCACTTCCCTCCCGATGATCAGCTTCTGCTGATTTCCTCCGGAGAGTGCGCGGGCCGGCAGATCCGGATTCGCCGGCCGCACATCAAACCCCTCTATGATTTCATTCGCGCGGCGACGCACCGCATCGCTGTCAAGAAACACACCGGCTACGTTCACAATGGGCTTCCGGTAGTGGACGCCGAGTATCGAATTCTCAGCCAGGTCAAACTCCAAAAGGAGGCCGCGACGGTGTCGATCTTCAGGGATGTGCGCAATTCCCAACTCGCGCCGCAGACGCGCGCCCTCGTGAGCGATGTTTCTGTTCTCAAAAAGGATCTTCCCGGAGATATGATTCGACGCAACTAATCCAGCCAGGGCTTCGATCAGTTCTGTCTGACCATTGCCTTCGACACCGGCAATTCCAAGAATCTCGCCTGCGCGCACGTCAAAAGAAACATTGTCGATGCGCTTGGAACCATCTGCTTTCTTTACGGTCAAGCCCTGAACGCTCAACTCTGGCTGGCCAACCTTTGCTTCCGGTTTCTCAACGCGCAAAAGCACTTCTCGGCCGACCATCAAACGCGCCAACTCCGCAGCGTTAGTCTCTTTTGTTTTCACTCGACCAACGACTTTGCCGTCGCGCATTACCGTGACGTCATCGGAGATTGCCAACACTTCCGAGAGCTTATGTGTGATGATGACAACTGTCTTCCCTTGCTCGCGCATGCGTCGCAGGATCGCGAAAAACTCGTCCACCTCCTGCGGGGTGAGCACCGCGGTTGGTTCATCAAGAATAAGCAAACGCGCATGACGATAAAGCGCTTTCAGAAGCTCGACTCGCTGTTGCTGACCGACTGAAAGGTGTTCGATGACGGCATTTGGATTAACGGCAAGCTTGAATTCTTCAGAGACGCGCCTAATCTCCGCGCGTGCTTGATCGAGATCGAGCGCAACTGCGTTTCCCGGTTCGGCGCCAAGAATAATGTTCTCCGCCACCGTCATCGTGTCGACCAGCATAAAATGCTGGTGCACCATCCCGATTCCAAGAGCGATTGCATCGTGAGGAGAAGCAATCTCATGGACCTTGCCCTCAACCAGGATCTCGCCCGAGTCAGCTTTGTAGAACCCGTAGGCGATGCGCATCGCCGTAGACTTCCCCGCCCCGTTCTCGCCGACAATTGCGTGAATCGTACCCGGCTCAACCTTGATATTGATGTGGTCGTTCGCGAGAACCGCGCCGAAGCGTTTTGTTATATTTCGGAGTTCGATCATTCGTCAGCGTTGTGGTCAGTGTCAGTTGTCAGTTGTCAGCTGTCCGTTGTCCGTTATCTACTATTGAGTTCTTCCTTTGAAGCCTGCGAGACAACGCCCGAATTTTTTGAGCGTGGACCAATCGATCTTAGGTACGCGTTGAGTGTAGGTCCAAGCTCGTCGACCAGTGGTTTCAGTCGGTCGATTTGGCTTGATGTAAGCAAATGACGCTTGAACGCACGCCGCAGCCAAAATTGGGTCTCATGAAAAGATCCCCGACCGATCCTCACAAAACGCTTGTTATCCGAAAAGGTACCGCGCCCACTTCCTTCGGAAATGTTTGCTCCCACGCTGTCGGCCGCTCGAACCAGCTGCTTACCTATTGTTTCTCGAGCAAAATAATCCCACTCGCTCACAATGCTCCAGACTTGGTCCGCTAGCTCTTCGGACAATCGATAGACTCGTAGTCTCTCTACATTTGATCTCGCCATTCGCTCTCCATGGTGAGGTACGGAGATAACTTAAGTGGCCGAAACAGGCCGCATTGGTCACCAACAAATGAACCACTGTCACTAACCACTGACCACTAACCACTGACCACTAACCAGAGTTTATTTATTCATCGCATCAGTAACTTTGATCTCGCCGGAGATGATTCTCTTCTTCGCTTCTTCCGCTACTTGAAGCATCTCGGGGGTTATCAGATCTTTATTGTTCTCGTCCATCGCATAGCCAACGCCGTCTTCGCCAAGTCCGTAAACATGAAAACCGGCTTTGAAGCGACCGTTGACCACGTCGTCGATGATTGAGTAGACCGCGTTGTCAACCCGCTTCACCATGCTGGTCAGAACAAATCCCGGCTTTACCATGTTCTGATTGGCATCCACTCCAATCACGAAATGAGTCGCACGGCCATTCTGCTTGCCGGCCTGTTCGACAGCGTCAAAAGCGCCTAGCCCAGAATTACCTGCGGCGGTAAAGATCACGTCTGCGCCTTTGCTGATTTGTGCGAGAGCGATCTCTTTGCCTTTTCCAGGGTTGTTCCAGGCAGCATCAGTAACGCCGACGTAATTTGGTATGACACGGATATTCGGATTGACGGCTTTCGCGCCTTCTTCGTAGCCTTCCTTAAAACGATGGATCAAGCCGATGTCCATTCCGCCGAGGAAACCAATCGTTCCCGTCTTCGAAGTTTTGGCAGCCATCATGCCGACAAGATATGAGCCCTCGTGTTCCTTAAAGACTAGCGAAGCAACATTCGGAAGATTGCTGACGCCATCGACAATCGCGAATCGAATATTCGGATAGTCCTTCGCGACCGATTCAATGATCGGTGTCTGGGCGAAACCGATACCAATAATGAGATCGTAGTTGCGTTCGGCAAACGCACGCATCGCGGGCTCAATAGAAGTGGGATTGCCCGGTTCAATATCTCGCAGCAGGATGTTCTGAGCCGGTTTGCCGCAAGTCGTTCCATCAGGCCACGTACCGGTGGCCGCGCACTTGGCTCCGGCCCATGCCGCCGCATTAAAAGAACGGTCGTCCTTGCCTCCGATATCGAAAACGATTCCGACCCGAATCTTAGACTTGTCTTCGGAGCCGTAACCCTGACTGCTGCACGCACAGGCGACAACGGCCAGCAGCAGCAAGCTGGCCAGAAAATAAATTCGCCACTTCATTCGTTTATCACTTCCTTAATGAGACTCGGCGGTTCGCCGCGAAACTCTTCTGCTACCAGATAAGATGCCTGGATTCGTCTCACCGCTTCCTGAGCCCTTCCTGCTTCGCTGGACTGCACTACTCCCAGCGTCTCTCCAGCGTTAACTCGGTCACCCAGTTTTTTTTCCGCAAGAAACCCAACGGTCGGATCAATCTTATCTTCGATCCGCACACGACCTCCGCCCAGGGCCGCGATCGCATGACCGATCTCAGTCGTATCAATTGCTGTAATGAAACCGGAGCGCGGGGATTCTACCTTAAACGTTTGACTCACCAAAGGAAGAAACCTGGCGGGATCATCACACACGCGAACGTCGCCACCCTGTGCTTCGACGTTTTGACGGAAACACTCGAGCCCTGCTCCTGAATCAAGTACCTTTCGCAGGCGTGAGTGGGCGGCTTCGAGTGAATTATCAACGTGAGAAAGCAGGAGCATATTCGCCGCCAGCTCGAGGGAAAGATCCAGCACGGGCCTCGCACCACCGTTCGCCCTACCGCTCAGTAGTTCGATGCACTCCATCACCTCAATTGAATTTCCGACTGCTCGTCCCAGCGGCTGGTTCATGTCAGTCAGAAGCGCTCGAGTGCGAATACCACATGAGTTTCCAGTCTTCACAAGTGCTTTCGCGAGCGCTTCAGCCCGCTTGGCATCGCGCATGAAGGCGCCGGACCCGACCTTAACGTCAATCACCATGGCGTCCAGACCGGCAGCACCTTTTTTGGAAATGATTGAGGCCACGATCAGAGGTATCGCTTCGACTGTGGATGTGGCGTCTCGGAGCGCGTACATCTTCTTGTCTGCCGGCGCGAGTTCCGCCGTTTGACCAGCCATTGCGTAGCCAACTCGCTCCAGCACTTGCCGAAACTCCCTGGTTGACAGATCAACCCGGTACCCGGGAATTGACTCGAGCTTGTCGAGAGTTCCACCCGTATGGCCCAGTCCGCGGCCTGAAATCATCGGCACGCACACGCCGCAAGCGGCGACAAGCGGGGCGATGATAAGCGAAGTCTTATCGCCGACGCCGCCGGTCGAGTGTTTGTCAGCTTTGGGTTTTGAAATGCTTGAGAAGTCGAGGGTGATGCCGGAATTCAACATCGCCTCGGTAAGCGCTTGCTGCTCCGCCTCGTTCATCCCGTTGAGATAGATTGCCATGAGGAGCGCGCTGACCTGGTAGTCAGCAACGTCGTTGTGAGTCACGCCGGAGATGAAGAAATCGATCTCTTCGCGCGAGAGCGCCTCACCATCTCGTTTCTTGCGAATGACGTCCTGAGGTCTCAAGAGGTTCCTCTCACCGTTATGACCGCTGACTTACTCGTTTGTCAGGCTGGTCATCAGCACCGCCGCCTGAGTTGTTACTGCCAGACCCTGGCCCACTGCGTCCAGGCCTTCTCCGGTTTTTGCCTTCACACTGACGCAACTCAACTCGACTCCCAGTGTAGCGGCAACGTTCTCGCGAATTGAGAGTATGTACGGCCTAAGCTTCGGCTCCTCGAGCATGATCGTCGCATCAAGGTTCACGATGCGCAGGCCACGTTCATTTGCCAGCCACATCACACGCGATAGCAACTGTAGGCTGTCGGCATCTTTCCATTGCTCGTCACGGTCAGGAAAGTGAACGCCGAGATCACCTTCACAAATCGCTCCGAGGATGGCATCGGCGATCGCGTGTGCGAGAGCATCGGCATCTGAGTGGCCTTCGGCGCCACGCGCGGCGGCAACATGTACGCCACCGAGAATCAGCGGCCGCCCTTCAGCCAGCCGGTGTGTGTCGTTGCCAATGCCGATCCTAAACATTATTCGATGGTCTTTGGTCTTGGCTTCCTACTCGATATCACTTAACTTCGGGTCGCTCTATTGATCCTTCAGGCGGCCATCAACTCAACATCAAAGACCTAGGTCCAAAGACCCAAGACCTAACTCCTTCAGTATCGCCTCAGCGATGATCAGATCTTCCGGCCGCGTGATCTTGATATTCCTCGAGCTGCCTTCAACGATTGTTACTCTCGCGCCGAGTCGCTCCACGAGGGAACTTTCATCAGTCAGTTCGGGATCCAATTCATCGACACCTTCGTAAGCCTGGCGCAGAAGTTTGTAGCTAAAGCATTGAGGAGTGAGTGCGCGACGCAGATCATCACGCCTCACTGTCTTCACAACTGCTCCGTCTCTAACTTCCTTAACTGTATCTACCTCCGGCGCCACCAGAATGGCAGCCCCATCTTGCTCGGCAGCGGCGACTGTTCGCGCGATCTCTTCTGCGGTCACAAACGGACGGCTGCCATCGTGTACTGCCACAATTCCAACGCCCTCTTGATTCACTTCACGCAGCCCGCACAACACAGAGGCAGCGCGCGTTGCGCCTCCGGGCACAACTGCCCGCAGCTTCTGCAAGTCGTATTTGTGGGCCAGAGTAGCGAAGCCCGTTACATCCGGCTCAGGTAACACTGCAATGATTTCTTGAATTACGTCACACCTCTCGAAGACTGTGAGTGTGTGAATAATGATGGGGCTCCCTGCGAGTTCCAGGAATTGCTTCGCTCGCCTGCTGCCCATCCGAGTTCCCTGCCCGGCGGCAGCAATGATTGCGACATTCATGGGGAGTGACGAGCGACTAGTGACAGGGGCGTAAGGGGCTTGAACATTTGTTTCAGAGTTCT
>Ga0070690_100001094_pt1 | contig 13933 bp, 10 predicted proteins | sample KBSS33HmetaG_FD_64671 | JGI IMG/M metagenome (GOLD analysis project Ga0070690, IMG submission 64671) | Switchgrass rhizosphere microbial communities from Kellogg Biological Station, Michigan, USA - KBS S3-3H metaG | ecosystem: Host-associated > Plants > Roots > Rhizosphere ... | reverse complement strand
GTTTCGGAGGCGGTGTAATAGACCCAGCCGCTGGTCCGGGTGCTGTGTTTCAGCAGCGGGAACAGGAAGGGGTGCGGGAGGGGGAAGTCGACTTGTACGGTCACGCGCCAGGTCGGATTGACGGGCGCGGCCGGTACCGTGGCGGGGGTCAGGCAGTCCGCGGTGACGGTGATGTTGGCGGCGCCCCCGAGCATGAGCGGAGGCTGGTGCAGGTAGCAGGCGGCGTCACCGCCCGTCGCGTTGCACAGCTGACCGCTGACCGTAGCCGGCAACTCAATGGCGGCCGCCCGCGGATCGGGCATGGGAAAACCGGCGCCGGCGCAATTTCCGGCGGGCGACAGCGCGGCCTCGCGGGCGCCGGCGCGCGCCGCCTCTTCCACGTTGCTGGCGACGTAAAAGTAGTAACCGAAGTCGAGCATCCCCAGCATCAGGGGGACGAGGAAGATCAACGACAGGGCGAGCTCGACGAGCGCCACGCCGCGCGATTTCGCGCGACGTGGAAGCGGCGCTCGCCCTGCCGATTTCATGAAGCCGTCGTTACTTGAAGAGGTGCCAGCCGCTGCCGCTCGGGCCGCCGCCGCCGATGAAGTTCCAGGTCGAGCCCGGGTTCATCGCGAGATTGATCCGGTTCGCGACGAGCTGACCGGTGAAGGTGTTGACCGCGGTGCCGCCGCCGCCGCCGTTGAGGCACCCGTTGGGGGCATACATGATCCCGGTTACCGAGAACTGGTTCGCGAAGCCGATGTTCATTGCCGGCATGCCGCACCCGGCGCCCGGGCCGGTGGCGATGGCGACAATCTGGTTCGCGGCCATCGCCGGGTGGAACCCGAGCGTCATTCCGTTGTTGGCACCGAACATGATCGTTCCGCCGTTGGAAATGAACGTCGAATTGGGAGCAAAGATTCTCGCGCCGATGCACGGGTCGGCGACGTTGATGTTGCCCTGCGAGCAGTAGACGTTTGAGGTGAGGACGTCGGAGCCGCCCGGGCCCGTGCCGCAACTCCACAACGCCATCCCGCCGGCAGTCACCGGATCCGCCGGGTTGGTGATGAGACCAGACGTGCAGTTGGCGGCCAGGGTGGCGGGCGTGATGCCGGCCAGCGGATCCGGGAACGGCCCGCCGACCGACGCGCCGCCAGAGATAGTGTAAAGGCTCGGGTTCTGCGGATTGCCCGCGCAGCCCGCCTTGGCCGTGCCGGTAATCTTACAGATCGCCGACGGTGCCGGGTAGCACGCCCCGGCGAGCCAGCCGATGCTCAGGATGCCGTTGCTCTCGACGTTACCCGAGACGTTGAAGATACCGCCACCCTGCATGGTGAAGCCTTCGCCGGCGCACGCCGCATCGTTCGCGTGAATGGTCGCGCCGCCGCCGCTCGAGACCAGCTCGCCGGTGGCCTGGGCGCTCAGATCCTTCCCGCGGATTCCGAACAGGCCGCCGAAGAAGGTCGGATGCGTGCGCTGGATCTTCACGGCGAACTGGGTGGCCGGGAGGGCGGGGGTGGGGAAGCTGACTTCCGAGTTCTGAAAGCCGCTCAGCAACGCCACGGCCCGCGCGCGGTTTTGCGCGGCGGTGGCGCCTGAGCTCCCGCCGCCGGCCGCCTGGAACGCCGGCATCGCTGCCTTCAGCGCGCCGTCGACGGCGCCCTGCATGCCGCGCTTCTTCGTATAGAGGTAGCCGAAGTCGACGGCCACGACCGCCATGCCGAACAGCGCAGTCCACATGACTGCGACCAACAGTGCGACGGCGCCGCGCTCGCGATCACGGGGAGTGTGGGTCATTCGCAGGTTTTTCATTCGCATACCATCCGGCTTTTTTGAGTCAGGTTTTTCGAGAACCAGGATTTGAAGAAGGCTGCTTGAAAGTTGTACTGGGCGTTCAGAAAGACGACGTCGTTCGCCGCTCTCGGGAAGGTGCAGCCGACGGCGCCGTTGCAGAACGTGGTCGCCCAGTCGACGTTCGCACCCGGCAACAGCGCGGCCGCGTTGGTGAACGCGGTGTCGACCATGGCCTGGCTCGTCGTCGACGACAGACAGGCCGCGCGCGCCGCCTCGGCCGTCGCCTGCGACAGCGCGACGCGCGCGCTGACGAAGCGGCCGCCGTCGATCATTCCGAAAAGCACGCCGCACAGGACGGGGAACGCGAATGCGAACTCGACCAGAGTCGAGCCACGGTCGTCACGCCCGCCGAGCAGACGCCTGGCGAAACCTTTCCGCACGCCCGCAGTATATCCCTGGTGCTTGAGCTTTGTGTTTAGAAAGTGTCATCCAGTTTACTGGCTCTAATGTGATCAATAGTAGGAGCCCCGCGCACGCCGGCCCCCCGGGGCGTCCCTGAGGGCGCAAGGGCGCCGGACGCGGCCCGATATAATGACGCGGCGAACGGAATGAACGTCAGCGATCTTCGGCGTGGCGTCAACTTCGGCACCCTGGCCGTGGGCCTGCTGTTCGTGGCCTTCGCCGTCGCGGCGATGATGATGCCCGCCCAGAACGACACGTTCTGGCATCTGCGCGCCGGGGCGGACATCTGGGCGACGGGGAAGGTGCCGCGCGTCGATCATTATTCGCACACGTTCGCGGGCGCGCCCTGGCCGGATCACGAGTGGCTCGCGCAGGCGATGATGTTCGCCGTCTACCGCGTCGGCGGGATGCCGGGCCTGGAGCTCGGCGCGGCGGCGCTGGTGCTGGGCGCGGCGGCGCTGACGTGGCGGTTGATGGTCGGTCCGCTCGCGACGCGCGCGCTCTTGATGACGACCGGCCTCTTGCTGGCGCAGGCGGCGTGGGTGCTGCGTCCGCTGGTGTTGTCCGAATTCCTGCTGGCGCTGCTGCTGGTGCTGCTGGCGCGCGAGCGCTACCGGATCATTCCGCTGCTGTTCGTCTTGTGGGCGAACGCGCACGGCGGCGTCGTGCTGGGCGGGCTGGTGCTGGCCGCCGCCTGGGCGGCCGCGGTGCTGCGCTGGCGGCGCGTGCGCGGCGACGACGACGGCCGGCGCGTGAAGATCCTGACGCCCGTCGTGCTGCTGTCGGCCCTCGCGTGCGCGGCGGCGCCGCTCGGCTTCGGCATCTACCGCTTCGTCATCGAATCGACGGCGCGCTCGATGGCGGTGCGGATCGACGAGTGGTTCCCGGTGCTGCCGACCAGCTTCTTCGGCGTGCTGTTCTGGGTGGCGACGCTCGCGTTCGTGGTGCTGATCTTCTTCCGGGGCCGAAGGCTGGTCGTCGGCGAGGAGCCCGTTCGATCGGATTGGAGCGACTGGGTGATCGTCGCGGCGGCGCTCGCGCTGCTGCCGCTCGCGGTGCGTTCGTTCCGCAACACCGCCCCCTTCATCTTGTTCGCGGTGCCGGCGGCGAGCCGCCTGCTCGGCCCCGACGCGGACGTGGGCGCGCTGCTCGCGCGCGTTTTTCGGCGGCGCCCGCGTCCGGCCAGCGCCGACCACCCGCGCCTCAACCTGGCGCTGCTGGGCATGACCGCGGCGGCGGCGATCGCGATCGTCGTCGCGGCGTTCCGCGCCAACGACGCGCGCCTCAACTGGCGCCCGATCGGCGACGACGCGCTGGCGGCGGCGCGCGCCTGCGAGGGGCCGCTCTACAACCACTACGACGACGGCGGCATGTTGATCTGGTTCCTGCCCGACAAGCCGGTGTTCGTCGACGGGCGCCAGGATCCCTACCCGCTGCCGTTCCTGCTCGAGTTCGCGGCGGTCGAGGCCGGGCAGGCGCCGTACCGCCCGCTGTTCGATCGCTTCCACGTCCGCTGCGCCTTCCTTTCACCCAGGTCCGTCACCGTGAAGGGGCTGGAACGCGACGGGTGGACGACGCGCTTCCGCGACGACAAATGGGCGGTGCTCGAGGCGCCGCGGACGGCGGCGGCCGCGACCCCAGGTGTACGATAGCCGGATGAACCTGCGCGGCTTCACGAGCCGGCTCGGTACCGCGCAGCTCGTCGTCGGGATGTTGTTCATCATGATCGCGCTGCGCGCGGCGCTGGTGCCGTCGCAGAACGACACGTTCTGGCACCTGCGCGCGGGCGAGGAGATCTGGCGGACGCACCGGGTGCCGCACGTCGACACCTACTCGTTCACGTCGGGCGGGTGGCCGTGGCGCGACCACGAGTGGCTGTGGCAGCCGGTCTCGTACGCGTTCTACAAGCTGGGCGGGATGCCGGGGATGACGCTGTTCGGTGGCGCGATCGTCGTCGCCGCGGTGGTGGTCGCGTACCGGCTGATGGTCGGCCGGACGTCGGTGAAGGCGCTCCTGATGCTGGTGTGGCTGCCGCTGCTGCCCAGCGCGTGGGCGCTGCGGCCGCAGCTGGTGAGCCTGCTCGCCGTTCCGCTGCTGCTGACGTTCGTGGTGCGCGAACGATTCTGGGCGATCCCGCTGGTGTTCGTCGTGTGGGCCAACTCGCACGGCGCGGTGGCGCTGGGCGGCGTGCTGCTGGGCGTGGCGACCGCGGTCGCGTTCGCGCGCTGGGCGATCCGGCGCGCGCCCGAGGACCGCCGGCGCGCGCTGGCGTTTGCGGTGGTGTTGCCCGTGTCGGGCCTGGCCTGCCTGGTGACGCCGCTCGGTCTCGGCATCTTCGAGTTCCTGACCGATTCCATGCGCCGGATCCGCGCCGTGCACATCGCCGAGTGGACGACGTCGTTCGTCATCAATTTCGTGTCGATCTGCTTCTGGATCGCGGCGGTCGGGTTCGTCGTGCTGGCGATCCGGCGCCGGCGCGCGCTGCGGGACGGGCACGCGTCGTCGTGGGCGGCGTGGGCGCTCACCGGCTGCTCGTTCGCGTTTCTCCCGCTGGCGATCGGCGCCATGCGCAACATCGGGCCGCTCGTGCTCCTTGCCGTCCCCGCGGCCAGCCACCTGCTGGGCGCCGACTTCGCGCTGCGGACGCGCCGGCCGGAAGGACAGCGGCCCCCGCCCGATCCGAACATCGGCGTCATCAACCTCGGCGTCCTGGCGGCGATGGCGATCGCTGCGGCAGTTCTGGTGGCCCGGTCGTACCGCGCCGACCAGCAGGACCTCGGCTGGCGCCCGATCAACGATCAGGCGCTGGCGGCGCTGCACGCCTGCGATGGGCCGATGTACAACCACTACGACCAGGGCGGCTACCTGCTCTGGTTCGTGCCGGAGAAGCCGGTGTTCGTCGACGGGCGCCAGGATCCCTATCCGCTGGAGCACATCCTGGCGGCGCTCGACGTCGAGCGGGAGCGGGCGCCCTACCGGCCGCTGTTCGAACGCTGGGGGATCCGCTGCGTCTTCCTGTCCGTCGAATCGCCCACGGTGGCGAAGCTGGATCGCGACGGCTGGATCACGCGCTATCGCGACGACAAGTGGGCCGTGCTCTCCGGCCCGCCGGGCGCTACTTCCCGCCCTTGAGCGAGGCGATCACGCCGAGCAGGTCCTTGGCGTGGACGCCGGGGTCGACGTCGGGGAAGACGCGCGCGACCTTACCGTCGGGGCCGATCAGGAACGACACGCGCGCCGCGATGCCCTCGCCGAGCGAAGGCACGCGGTACGCCTTCTGCACGGCGCCCGACGGATCGGGCACCAGCGGGAAGGGCAGCGTGTACTTCTTCATGAACGCCAGGTGGCTCGGCGCCGGATCGCGCGAGACACCAAAAATGGTGACGCCCGCCGCGACGAACTTGTCGAACGCGTCGCGGAACGCGCACGCCTCGCGCGTGCAGCCGGCGGAGTCGTCCTTCGGATAGAAGTAGACGATCGCGTAGTGCCCCTTCTGCGCCGACAGCTTGAACGTCGTCCCCTTGGCGTCGGTCCCGACCACCTCGGGCGCGGGGCTGCCGACGGCCAGCATCGCGTCCGCGCCAGGCACGGCGCCGCGAACCGTGCCGGAGAGGCCGGTCAGGAACAGCGAAATCAGCAGGGTTCGGCGTCGCATGCGCGGAAATCTGGGCCGCCGTGACCCGGAGCGCAAGGTCGGGTGGCGGCAGTCGGGCATGATGCCGGTGGTGAGGTCGACGACGGCCAAGCTGATCGCGGTGAGCCTGGCTCTCGAGCTGGTGCTCGCCGCCCAGGCCGCGGCCATTCCTCCGATGATGGGCGAGCCCATCTACTTCCCCAGGCGCATCTCGATGGGTCTGGGCGTCGCCGATCGGATCGTCAGCGGCTCGAGCGGCGTCGCCTTCCCGCTGGAGCTGACGCTGGTCCCCCTGCCGGTGCTGACGACCTCTGGGGGCCTGGTGTTTTCCGGCGCCGGCGTCGACCACGGCTACCTCGAGGCCGGTATCTTCCTCTTCGTGGTGAGCGTCGCCGCCGGGGCGGGGTTCGGCGCCTACGATTCGACCCAGGGCCGCAAGGCAGGAGGAGCGCTCCACCTGTTCGTCGGCGTTCCCGTCCCCCTTCGCGATCCGACCACCGCGGTCGGCCGGCAGAGCGGTGGCACGTGGTTTCCCTACGTCGAGCCCTACTATCGTCCGTCCTGGGGTCCCTGGCCGGGCACCGTCCACGAAGTCGGCCTCATGATGAGGATCAGCTACGCGCTGAAATCTTTGTAGCGCGGATCGCGAACACCGTGGCGACGTAGAACGCCAGCGTCACCAGGACCAGCACCTTGAACCCCAGGACCAGCGACAGGTATTCGCACGCGCCGCCCACCATCGCGCCGAGCACGTTCGACGCGTACGCCTGATAGAAGGATTGCTCGTTCTCGATCAGCGTCGCGAACAGCAAGCCCGCGAAGTAGACCGGCGCGAGAAAGATGATTCCGGCGGCGGCCGCCCGCACCGATCGGGATCCGATCGCCAGCAGCACGTGCGCCGGCACGAAGTAGCCGATGGCGACCGTCGCGAGTAGCAGCAGCGACACCCAGCCAAGGCCGAGCCGGCGGCTCCTGGCGCGCGTCAGGTTCGCGAGCAGCACCAGCACCAGGATGGCGCTGAACACGAGGACGTTTACCAGCCACGTCGATCCGAAGAGGATCGAGAGTCGAACGACGTTGCTGGTCTCGAGCAAGAAAAAGGCGGCGCCCATCAGGAAGAACGGCGCGCGCACGTGGCGCTGGCCGCGCGGCAAAAGTAGGAGCGAAGCGGTGCCCAGGAGGACGATGATCAGCGCGAAGCCTGCGTAGTGGGCCGGGATGGTGCGGGATCGGAGGTAGAGGAAGGGCCAATCGTCTGTGGGGATCTCCACCTGGGCGGCCGGTGTGTCGGAGCGCGCGCCACCGGTCTCGGGGAGGTTGACGTTGTGGTAGACGACGCCCGAGCCGTGCTCGCGGATGTCGACGGTCGCGGGACGACCAAACGCCTCCGTGATCAGGTTGGTGATCCGCTGGTGGATCCAGGGCGTGTTGCTGGAAAACGATAGGTAGAGCTCTCCGCCCGGAACCAGCAACTGCCGGACGCGCGCCAGCGACTCGCGCGTGTAGATGAAGTTGTCCAGGCGGACCGACGTGTACGTCGACAGCAGCGTGTGACTGTCCAGGAAGCCGAACACGACCAGCGCGTACTTCTGCTTCGTGCGCTGAAAGAACGATCGCGCGTCGTCGTTGATGATCGTCACCCGCGGGTTCTGGAACGGTTGCTCGGGGTGCAGCCTCTTGCCCACCTCGATGATCGACGGGTCGATCTCGACCGCGTCGATCGCGCGCGTTGTCGACCGGAGGGCGGCGGCGACGTCGTTGCCGCTGCCCGCGCCGACGACCAGGATGGGACCGGGAGGAAGCTTCGCCTCGTCCCGATACGGAGCGTCGTACGTGTCTCGCACGGACCGCAACACCGGGTTCTGATCGGGCGCGCGCAGATCGAGAATCATCTGAAAGAAGTCATGGTTCACCGTCAGCGCGTAGCCGAACGGCTGGGCGCCCCTGATCGGGTCGCCGGTCTGAAAATCGTGAAGCACCCCGATCGGCTCCACGGCCAGCTTGTAATAGGGCGACCAGGTGAAGCTGCGAGATGCCGGGACCGCTGCCGCGACGACGATCGCCGTACAGACGATCGCGACGGTCCCCTGGCCTCGACTGCGCCCGAGAAAGGGGATCAAGAGGATTGCGCCGACTGAGAACCAGACCGTCGGCGGGACGCGAAACGCCGACATCAAACTGAAGAGAAGGATCCCGGCGAGGCTCCCGAGGATCTCGATGGTGTAGGCGCGAAGCGGCGGAACGGTGCGAAAAAGCCGGCCCAGCACGTAGCCCTGCGGGACGAACGCAGCTGCCGTCACGAGGTAGGCTGACATCAGCACCGCCCAGATCGGGATCACCCGGTCCGGTAATCCCGCACCCACCCCGGCCGGAGCCCCGATCCAGACGTACTCGTCCGCCGAACCCGGGTTGTAGTGGAACTCTCCCGCGAGCACGACCCCCAGCAGGACGGTCGCCGCGACGAGGGGAAACGCGAACCGCTGGAGGCGCCAGTCTTCGCGCTGGCTGGCCAGCGTACCGACGCCCAGCCCGAAAAAGGCCGCGGTCAGGACGAAGTTGGAATAGTAGGCGACCAGGCGCGCGTTCGAGCCCAGCCATCGGATCAGCGCCAGCTCCCAGAACAGGATGCTGGCGCCCGCTGCAAACAGGCGAAGAGTAGGTTTCACAAAAAAAAGAAGAGACGGTTTCAGAACAGGCGAAGAGACGGTTTTACAGAACTTTGCGCAGGAACTGCCCGGTATAGCTGCCGGCGGCGCGCGCGACGTCGTCGGGCGTGCCCTGGGCGACGACCTGGCCGCCGCCGGGCCCGCCCTCCGGGCCGAGATCGATCACCCAGTCGGCGGTCTTGATGACGTCGAGGTTGTGCTCGATGACGATGACCGTGTTGCCTGCCTCGACCAGCCGGTTGAGCACCGACAGCAGCTGAGCGATGTCGGCGAAGTGCAGGCCGGTCGTCGGTTCGTCCAGGATGTACACCGTCCGCCCCGACGCCTTCTTCGCCAGCTCCTTGGACAGCTTGATCCGCTGCGCCTCGCCGCCCGACAGTGTCGTCGCCGACTGCCCCAGCTTGATGTAGCCGAGGCCGACCTCGCGCAGCGTCTCCAGCTTCTGCCGCACCTTCGGGATGTTCTCCAGGAACTCGCACGCCTGCGTGACGGTCATGTCCAGCACGTCCGCGATGCTGGCCTGGCGGTAGCGCACCTCCAGCGTCTCGCGATTGTAGCGGCGGCCGCCGCATGCCTCGCACACGATGTAGACGTCGGGAAGGAAGTGCATCTCGATGCGCAGGATGCCGTCGCCCTGGCACGCCTCGCAGCGCCCACCCTTTACGTTGAAGGAATACCGCCCCGGTTTGTAGCCGCGCGCCTTCGACTCCGGGAGGTTCGCATACAGGTCTCGTATGTGCGTGAACACGCCCGTGTACGTCGAAGGATTCGACCGCGGCGTGCGCCCGATGGGCGCCTGGTCGATGTCGATCACCTTGTCGACGTGTTGCAATCCGTCCAGGCCCTCGTGCGCCTCGGGCTGCGTCTTGGCGTGGTTCAGCTTCTGCGCCAGCGCGCGCAGCAGCGTGTCGATCACCAGCGTCGACTTGCCCGACCCGGACACGCCGGTGACGCAGGTCAGGACGCCGATCGGGAACCCGACCGTCACGTTCTGGAGGTTGTGCCCGCGCGCGTGCTTGACGGTCATGAAGTGGTTGCCCGACTGGCGGCGATGGCGCGGGATCTCGATCTGCTTGCGCCCCGAAAGGTACGCGCCTGTCAGCGAGTGCGAGTTGCCGGCGATGTCGTCGGGCGCGCCCGCCGCGACGATGCGCCCGCCGCCCACGCCCGCGCGCGGCCCCATGTCGATGACGTAGTCGGCCGACCGGATCGTGTCCTCGTCGTGCTCGACGACCAGCACGCTGTTGCCGAGATCGCGCAGCCGCGTCAGCGCCGACAGCAGGCGCGCGTTGTCGCGCTGGTGCAGGCCGATCGACGGCTCGTCCAGGATGTAGAGCACGCCGACCAGCGAGCTGCCGATCTGCGTCGCCAGACGGATGCGCTGCGACTCGCCGCCCGACAGCGTGGCCGCCGTGCGGTCCAAAGACAGGTAGTCGACGCCGACGTTGTTGAGGAACGACAGCCGATCGCCCGATTCGCGCAGGATGCGCCCGGCGATCTCCTTGCCGCGCGGCGACAGCTTCAGGTCGTGCAGAAAAGCGTGGGCCTCGTGGATCGTCAGCGCGGTCATCTCGGTGATGCTCTTGCCGCCCACCTTGATGAAGCGCGCCTCCTTGCGCAGGCGCGTGCCGCCGCAATCCTCGCAGACGGTCTGGGACATGTAGCGGTGGAACTCGTCGTAGATCGCCTCGAAGTCCTCGTCGGTGGTGCGCCCCTGCTCGCGGCGCCGCCGCTCGTACTCCTCGAAGCGCCGGCCCAGGTTCGCGACGACGCCCTCGAACTCTCGGCGGTAGGTGTGCGTCCGTCCGTTCTTCTCGAACGAGAACTCGACCTCATCGCCGTGCGAACCCTCGAGCAGGATCTTCCGCGCCTTGGCGGGAAGCTTGCCCCACGGGACGTACTGGTCGATCTCGAAGCGCGTGCAGACGGCGTCCAGGATCTGGTGGAAGAAGACGTTGTTGCGCCGCTCCCACGGCTCGATCGCGCCTTCCTTGATCGACAGCTCGTCGTCGGGAACGATCAGGTCCGGGTCGAAGAACATCTTGGCGCCGATGCCGTCGCACGCCGGGCAGGCGCCCGCCGGGTTGTTGAACGAGAACAGCTTCGGCGTGATGTCCGGGTAGCTGATGCCGCACGTCGTGCAGGCGAACTTCTCGGAGAACAGCAGGTCGTCGCCTTCCAGCGGCGAGATCTTGACGATGCCCTCGGTCAGCTTCGCGGCCAGCTCGATTGAATCGGTCAGCCGCTGGCGGATGCCGTCCTTTTTCACCAGCCGGTCGACGAACACCTCGATCGTGTGCGGCTTGTCCTCCGCCAGCTTGGGCGGCTCGGCCAGCTCCGCGAGCTCGCCGTCGATGTTGGCGCGCACGAAACCGTCCTGGCGCAGCTTCGCCAGCACCTCCGTGAACGCGCCCTTCTGCTCACGTACGACAGGCGCCAGCACGGAGAAGCGCGCGCCCTCCGGAAGCTCCAGCACCAGATCGACCATCTGCTGGATCGTCTGCGACGCGATCGGCTTGCCGCAGTTGTAGCAGTGCACGACGCCGACGCGCGCCCACAGCAGGCGCAGGTAATCGTAGATCTCGGTCGCCGTCCCGACGGTCGATCGCGGGTTGCGCGAGCCGGTCTTCTGTTCGATCGAGATCGCGGGCGAAAGCCCCTCGATCGAATCGACGTCGGGCTTGTGCATCTGGTCCAGGAACTGGCGCGCGTAGGCCGACAGCGACTCGACGTAGCGGCGCTGCCCTTCGGCGTAGATCGTATCGAACGCGAGTGACGACTTGCCTGATCCCGACAGCCCCGTGATCACGACGAGCTTGTCGCGCGGGATCTCGACGTCGATGTTCTTCAGGTTGTGCTCGCGCGCACCCTTGATGACGATCTTTTTCATTCTCTGGGGGCCGGCGACGAATCCGCTTTCAGCGCGACGGTTGCCATACAGCCGCGATGCGTCGGCAGATCGGATTTCCAGCGCGTTTACCCTAACACCTATCGCGCAACGGTTTCTAGCCGCTAACGCGCGACGGATTCATGGCGGGCGATTCGTGCGGGGCTCAGCAGCCGCCGGCGCCGCAGGGCCCCAGCGTGATCGTCGTGTAAACGCTCTTGTTGACGGCGATCGTGGTCTGCCCATTGCCGCGCGCCACCATGATCTGGTTGGCGTCGAGGCCATAGAGGATGAGGTCCAGCAGGCCCATCCGCGACGACGGGATCAGAATCGCGAGCGTGGAACCGGACTGAATCACGCCGCCGGGCGAGGGTGGATAGTAGAGATCGGCGTCCATCCCGGCGCTGCCGAGGTGCGCGGCGACCCGGATCTGGTGCAGCTCGGGCACGTTCGCGCCGATGTTCACGGTGATGACGACGACCGACTGGACCTCGGGAGGGGGCGGGGCGGCGTCGCCGCCGCACGCGCCGATCGCGAACAGGAGGGGCAGCGCCAGGGCCAGTCGCGCGCGCGCCGTCATTCAGAACGCCCTCTGCGCGCCCAGCGTCGTCTCGGGCACGCCGGTCATCGGACTGCTGTTGCTCTTGGAAGAAGAAAGAAGCACTGCGGCCGCGACGCCCGCGCCGATCACGACGCCCGTCCCCACCCAGAACCAGGGCCGCCTGTAGATCGGTTTGCGATCCGACATTGCCGGTGCCGCGTCGCCGCCCACCAGCGTGCCGCCGGCGCCAGGGTTCGGCGCCTGCAGGTTGATGGGGCGCAGCTGGACGTTCACGGCGGTGGCAGCGCCGGCGGTGACGACGACGTCCTCGATCGCGGGTGAGAAACCGTCGTGCTGGATCGCGACCTGATGGCGGCCCGGCGTCGTCCAGGCCATCTCGCCCAGGGGCGTGCTGCCAATCTGCTTGCCGTCGACGGTGATCTCCGCGCCGTCGGTCGCGCAGTTCACCTCGATGCGGCCCAGCTTCTTCTTCAGCTCGGCGGCCGAACGGCGCGCCTCCGTCACCGTTTCGGCCGGGGCGTCACTCGCGTCGCGCAGGAAGCGATCGAACGCCGCGACGGCCTCGACAGGGCGTCCGAGATCGCGGTTGGCCTGGCCGATGTTGAACCACAGCTTCGGGCTGGGAAAGATCCGGTAGGCGGCGCCGAACTTGTCGAGCGCGGTGGCGTAATCGCCCCGGCCGTAGGCCGCGGTTCCCTCGTCGAGCAGCACCTGCGCCTGGACCTTCGCCTTGGGATCGTCGCCCGCCGCATCGTGCGGACCGGCGCTCGCCACGGCGGGCAGGCAGACCGCCGCGATGACGAACGCCGCCTTCATCAGGGTCGCGGTTCGGACGGTCACAGCTGGTTGATGAGCTTACGCTTGACGGGCGCGGTCTGCGCGGGCGTTTCGGCGGGCGCGGCCGGGCGCTTCGCGCTGACAGTGCGGCGAACGGGACGCCTGCGGGAACCGTCCTTTTTGCTCATGGTCGCCTTGGGTGGCGTGGAGTCGGTGTCGTCTTCCACGGCCACCGGCTCATTTGTTTCGCCCCCGGGGGCAACTTTTTCGGTCCCCGGGGCGGCCCCGGCCGGCTCGGGGGGCAGCGGGTCTATCACAGGTTGGACAGGCTGCCCCGGCTGCGCCGGTTTGTTCGCCGCGGAGGGGTCCGGGCTGACCGCCTGCGCCGGGGTCACGGACGCCGTGCGCGCCGGGCGCCGCAGCGGGCCGCGCACCAGCCAGACGGCCATCGCCGCGATCGCGACGCTGGTCAGGACCACGACCCTGCCGGGGCGCCGCGTCTTCTTGCCGGGCGCCGGCGTGAAGGCGTCCGCGGGGCTCGCCAGCGTCGCCGCCGTCTCGACCGGCCTCAGCGGGGTCGCGGAAGCGCGCGCCGCAACCGGCGCGTTCACCGGTTCCTCGGGCAGCGGCGCGCCCGACGCGGCCGCCTCGAGTGCCCGCGCGAACGCGGTGACGTGCGGGTACCGCGCGTCGGGATCCTTCGTCAGCGCGCGGCGAATCACCTGGTCGACCTCGGCGGGCAGGTTGGCGACGATCTTCGACAGCGGCTGCGGATCCTCGTGGACGACCTGGTACAGCAGCGCCGCCGTGTCGTCGCCGACGAACGGCGGCCGTCCCGCCAGCATCTCGTACGTGATGCAGGCGAGCGCCCACTGATCGGTCCAGTGATCCAGCTCCAGCTCGCCCTTCGCCTGCTCGGGCGCCATGTACATCGGCGTCCCCATCAGCGTCGACGCGTTGGTCAGCGACGTGCTCGCCGCGCGCACCTTGGAGATGCCGAAGTCCAGCACCTTGGCGAAGTCACCGCCCTGGATGCGCGACAGGAAAAGGTTCGCGGGCTTGAGGTCCCGGTGCACGATGCCCTTGGCGTGCGTCTCCGACAGCGCGGACGCGACCTGCTTCGTGATGCGAACGGCGGCCGCCAGCGACAGCGTGTTCACGCGCTGCAG
>Ga0070690_100001087_pt1 | contig 13961 bp, 9 predicted proteins | sample KBSS33HmetaG_FD_64671 | JGI IMG/M metagenome (GOLD analysis project Ga0070690, IMG submission 64671) | Switchgrass rhizosphere microbial communities from Kellogg Biological Station, Michigan, USA - KBS S3-3H metaG | ecosystem: Host-associated > Plants > Roots > Rhizosphere ... | reverse complement strand
CACAGCGCCGCACCGGCGATGTGGAACACTTCGACCTCACGCTCCGCGAGCTTCTCCGCATGCTCGAGGACGGAGCGCTGGTCAGAGCACCGCAGTATCAGCGCAAGTTCCACTGGGACGGCGACAGCCAGTCCCGCTTCATCGAGTCGCTGTTTCTCGGGCTTCCGGTCCCGAGCATCTTCGTGGCCAGGAGCAGCGACGGCACCTGGGAGGTAATCGACGGCGTCCAGCGGCTCTCGACGCTGGCGCACTTCGGGACGACCAGGCCCGGCGTGCTGCGCGAGATCGGCGAGCACGAGCCGCTCACGCTCACCGGCCTCGACAGACTGACCGAGTTCAACGGCCGGAAGCTCGCGGATCTGCCGCCTCCGATCCAGCTCCAGTTCTGGAAGCGCGCGCTGCGACTGACCGCGCTGTCCGACCACGACCATCCCGACGTTCGGTTCGAGACGTTCCGGCGCCTGAACCGCGGCAGCGCCCTGCCGAGCGACCATGAGCTCGGCGCCAGCGTGAGTCGCGGCGCGGGGCCTCCGGATCGCCCGGGCGATCGAACGACGCCCCCGATGAGGAACGCGCGCCTGAGCAGCACGCGGGCGACCATCACCACCTTGCTCGACGTGGCGTCGCGCGAGATCCGCGCGGCCGCTGCGCTCGAGGAATCGACGCAGCCCGATCGACAGGAGCAGGCCGCGATCCGCAAAGCGGGTGTCTACCTGTACGCCGCGGCAGCGCTTGAGCGCGCTTGCCGCGAGGGCCTGCTGGCCGTCATCGCCGAGATCAACGCACACGGCATCGCGCCCGAACGCTTGCGGATCAGCCTGTTCGCGCTCCACTGCGCCGCGGAGCTGGACGCGATCGGCGGCGGTCCCAGATCGCTGGAGCGCGTGGTGCGGGCTGCCGCGATGTTCGAGACGGTGTTCGGTGCCGCGCACGCGCCGTTGGGAACGGTGTTGCCGCTCGACGGCAGGACGCCGCGGGCTGCGCACTTTGCGACGATCTGGCGCGTCCTGGGGTTCCCCGGACCAGCCGTCCCCGATCCCGCCTGCACGCTCGCGCTCGACGACCTGGCCGACGGCCGCAACGACGTCGCCCATGGCGTGCGGGATGCGATCGCGTTCGGACGGTCCAAGGCGGTCGCGGATGTCGCCCGCCTCGTCGGCCGCGTCGAGCAGATGGTCGCACATCTGTTCGAGAGCGCCGACGCATATCTCGACCAGCGCCTGTTCCTCCGGTGACCGCGCTTCACTCGGTGGATTCTCGCGCCGATGCCGTCGCGCGAGACGGGGACGATCGTACGTGCTGCGTGCTAGTGTGCTCACTCCTCTCCCTGGCGCCACGGTTCCCAACGCGATACGCGCATGCTGACCGTCTTCGGCTCCATCAATGTCGATCTGACCTTCGCTTTGCCGCATCTGCCCGCGGCCGGTGAGACGGTGCTGACCTCGACCTACAGCCAGGCGGTCGGCGGCAAGGGCGCGAACCAGGCTGCGGCGGCCGCGCGCGACGGTGCAGCCGTCCGTTTCATCGGCTGCGTCGGGGATGACAGCTTTGGCGCGACGGCGCGCGCGGCGCTGGCAGGTTTCGGCGTTGATGTCGGGGACCTGGAAACCGTACCGGGGCCCACGGGGGTTGCGGCAGTCTGGATCGAGCCCGAAGGGAAGAACCAGATCGCCGTGGCATCTGGTGCCAACGCAGCCGCCACGGCCGCGGCGTTCGCGAAACGCCCGCTTGCTCGCGATTCATTCGTGGTGCTGCAGATGGAGACACCCGCTGTCGAGGTGGCGGCGGCCATCGCGCATGCACGGCGAGCAGGGGCCAAGGTCATTCTCAATCTTGCGCCAGCGCTGCCCCTGCCCGGCCCAGCGCTCGAGCAAGTCGACATTCTGGTCGTCAACGAGCACGAAGCGGCAGTGTTGTGCGAGCACCTGGAGCTGCCACGGCGTGACCCAGCCTCCGGACTGGCGCGCCATCTCGGCAACACCGTCATCGTCACGCTCGGCGCCGCGGGAGCGATCGGGGCGCGTCGAGACGAGGTGCTGCGGGTCGAGGCGCTCGCGGTGAATGCCGTCGATACGACGGGCGCTGGAGATTGCTTCGTAGGGGTGCTGGCGTCCGCGCTGGCGCGGGGCACGAGCCTGCACGCCGCCATGCAACGCGCGGCTGCCGCCGGGAGTCTGGCCTGCACGGTGGTGGGAGCAATGCCGAGCTTCCCCGACCGCGTACAGATCGACGCCGCGCTGCTCGAAACCGGACATGGTCCATGACCAAGACCAAGATCCTCATCGATTGCGATCCGGGTCACGACGACGCGGTGGCCATATTGTTCGCGGCACGGCACCTGGATCTGGTTGGCATCACGACCGTCCACGGCAACAACACGGTGGAGAACACGACGCGCAACGCGCTGGCGATCCTCGAACTCGCCGGCATCGACGTGCCCATGGCGATCGGTTGCGCCGAGCCGCTGGCACAGCGCAGAGCCCCCCGGCCCGGGACCGGGCTCGACGGCGCCACTTTGCCGGAGCCCGAGCGGCGGCCACTCGACATACATGCCATCGAGTTCATGATCGAGACTGCGCATCGCCATCGCGGTGAGCTGGTGCTGGCCGCGATCGGTCCGCAGACCAATGTGGCCCTGGCGCTCAAGCGGGAGCCGCGGCTCAAGGACTGGCTGCGCGAGATCACGATCATGGGCGGCTCGACGGGGATCGGCAACGTGACCCCCACTGCCGAGTTCAACATTCACTGCGATCCCGAGGCCGCATGGGCCGTATTCAACAGCGGCGCCCCCATTCGCATGGTGGGGCTGAACGTGACGCGCAGCACCGGGTTCGACACGGCCGATGTTGCGCACCTGAAGGGCTCGGGCCGCAAGGTCGCAGGCGTGGTGGCAGATCTGATGGCCTCCTATCTCTCGCGCGTGCGCATGTGGCGCGGAGTAGACATCGCACCGATGCACGATGTCTGTGCCATCGTCCCGCACGCCTACGGCGGGTTGATCGATTACATGTTCACCCGAGTGGATATCGAGCTCTCCGGAGCGCATACACGCGGCATGACCGTGTGCGATTTGCGGCAGGGACGCTCAGCCGTGCCCGGAGACGGACGGGCGGCCAACGCCATGGTCGCAGTCGATGCCAAGAGCCGCCCGTTAGTCGAGCACGTCATCGCCACGCTGCTGTCATGGGCGTAGGAGCGCCATGCGCGCGAGGGAATCGACACTTCTTCAGTCAACCGATCCTTGGATCGGCTGATGCTGCGCTGCCTGCCGGGCCTCGAGATCGGCGAACACACGGTCGAGCAGCTCGCGGGATTCGTCCTGTCTCACACAGCCGTAGAGGCGTTGCTTGAACTGCTCGAGCGGTGCGCGTGGCACATCCGCGAAATGACTGAGGATCCAGTACAACAGCCCTGGCCCGATACCCTGGATGTCGCGGTCCCCGTGGCGCTCCAGGTGCTCCATGACGTTCGGGGCCGGTGTGTAGCCGCGGCACAGGAATTGGATGATGCGGAACGTCGTGCTGTAGCTGGTGTCCAGGATCCGCTGGTGTGCGACGAGGCGGAGGATCCGATGCCGTAGATCCGCCAGACCCAGGTCCAAGGGATCGAGCAACTGGCCATGTCCATGACAGGGATAGTAGAACGCGTTGATCGAGAAATCCCTCGTCAGGGCATCCTCGTGGAGATCCTGGCGGGCGACGAACGAGGTGGTCCACATTTCATCATTCTGGATATCGTGACAGCTGCGGAGGATGTTGAGGTCCACACCACCCGAGGCAGCATCTCCCCACCGCAGCATGCCGAAACGCTCGAACCGCCGCAGCACCGGATCGATCTGCGGGAACGTGCGACGCAGGATCTCGTGGGCCTGCTCGACCGGCCGGTCCAGCGCCAGATCGATGTCCTTGGCGCGCGCGCCGACGAGCCAGTCGCGACAGGCGCCGCCGACGACGTAGACCCTGAAGCCCGCGTTCTGGAGTGGCCCGACGACGTCGCGGATCCGGACCGTGTACTGGGCGTCGCGGTAGATGATCTGCGCCAGCGAGGAGTCCACGATGGCCGGATCGATCGGATGGCTTGGGTAGTCTTCCACCGGCATTCGGGCAGGATAGGCGGGTGAGTTGCCACGGACAACGGCGAGCAAGGTCACAGCGCTACCGCAGACCGCCACCGCCGGCGGCCTGCTGTAGCGTTTTGTAGCGTGCCGTCGTGGTATGTAGGCAATGCTCGTGTGACCGAACTCGGCCAGGTGGCCGCGACCCGCAGCGCTGGGCTGAAGGGCTCCGGGGACGAGGAGCGGCGCCGCGCAGATCGCATCAACACGGCGTGGGTGTGCTCCGCGCCGATCGATATCGCGCTGAACGCAGGTTGAGAGGGGTCTACTTCGCGCACACGAGCGGGCGCTTGCCTTCGTAGTCGAGCCGCGGCGCGGCCGCCGAATACAACCGAGCGGGCTCGATCACGGCCCGCGGCGTGCCCCGCCAGCCGCGCAGCACGTCGGCGAGTGCGTCGCGGATGATCGCGCCAGTCAGCCGGATTGCGCTGTCGGGGAGCTTGAGCGGGCCCATCACGCCGGCGCCGCCCGTCGCCAGGTAGTCACTCGTCGCGAGCTGGTACCGGGCACCGTCGTCGAGCGGCTTGCCGGCGACCCGGATCTGGACGTCGAGCGTTCCCGCCTTGCAGCGCGCCTTGGCCGTGAGCCCGCTCCACGACAGGATGCCACCGTCGCGCTGGAGGTTTGTCGTGATGAGCTTCCGCAGATCCGCGCCCGTGATGTCGATGATCGCAAACGCGTTGTCGAACGGACTGGCGTCGAACAGCTGGCCGTAGGTCAGTTCGCCGGCCGGCAGATCGACGCTCAAGAGCCCGACGTTGATCAGCGAGACCTGGGCCTCGGGGTGCGCGACGAGCATCAGATCGGCGAACCAGTCGCCCTCGGGAGACTCGACCGCGAACGCCCTGGTGATCGGATTGATCAAGGTCACGCCGAGCTGCTCCTTGCGGCGCGCGCCGGCGTTCGCCATCGCGGCATCGACGATGTGCTGGACCTCGGGGTCGGGGACCACGGGCTTGCCTTCGTAATCGCCAGGGGCGCAGTCGGCGATGGGGACCAGATGGCCATCCTGGTCGGCCGCACACAGGGGGTGCGGCTTGTCGATGTGGCTCGCGGTCACCTGGCCCTCCGGGCTCACCTGCAGATCGATCCGGCCGAACGCACGGCCCGACGCGAACGACTCGATCACCGGGATGCCGTCGAGCTGGTGCGCGATCCCCGCGTGGCTGTGACCGGCGACGATCGCGTCGACCGTGCCCTTGGGCAACTCGCCGAGCACCTTGAACAGCTCCTCGGTCTTGGCGCACGACGACGCATCTTCGGCATGCGAGAAGTCCTTGCAGCTCGAGCCGATGTGCATCGCGGCGACGATCACCTGCGCGCCCTGCGCGCGCAGCAACCTGGCTTGCTCGGCGATCGCCGGCGCGGGTCGGCTGATCTGGAGGCCGACGAGGTTCGTCACCAAGGTCGTGAACGGCGTCCCCTCGGTGATCGCGCCGATGATCCCGACCTTGATCCCGGCGACCTCGACCATCGCCGACGCCGGCATGTTCGGCCACGCGATCCGCGCGCCGGTCGACGCATCGATGAGGTTCGAGACCACGAGCGGAAACCTGGCCTCGCGGGCGCGCGCCTTGAGCGCACCGCGCGGATCGCCTCCGGTCGTTGCGGTGGTCGGGGCCGGCCCCTCAGGGCCGTAGTCGAACTCGTGGTTGCCGACCGCCGCCGCAGCATAGCCGAGATAGTTGTACACACGCACGACATCCGCGCCCTCGGTGAGGTTCGATGCGAGCGTCCCCGAGAACATATCGCCGGCATCGACGAGCAAGACGCCGCCACCATCCGCCGCCCGGGCCGCGCGGAGGTTCGCCACGAATCCCGCCAGCACCGGCAGGCGATCGAGCGCGCCATGCAGATCATTGGTCCCCATGATCGTGAGCGTCGCGGCCCGGCGGCGGGCCTGCCGCAGCTCGCCGCGCTGGTCGCCGGCAGGTACGGCGGCGTGCGAACAAGCGATCGAAAGCCCTACACAGAGCAAGGCAAGCTTCATGGCTCCGGAATCTAGCCCGGATCACCAATGGTCGTTGCCGACTTCCAATATGTCCTCGCGTCTTGAAACATCGCGCCAAGCCGCGCTGGCCACCACAGCGCATCACCTATCACGCCCTCCCCGCCGGCAACGGAGGCAACTCCCACCCTCCGTCACTGTGCCGGCGAACGCAATGAGAGTCCTTCACACCACGCGCGCAGGCGTTCGACGCCGCGCATGGGCGGCTTGCCGTTCTGCAGCGAGGGCCACGTCGCCCCCGAACGGCCATTGGCAAGGATGTGAGGCGCGCGCCCACCTTCGCGAACACCAAACGCAGCTGAACAGCCCATGAAAAGGAAAGCACGGGGGCGCGTTCCGACCTTGATCTGACCCTCGCCGGGGGTCGACACTCGATCAATGAGCATCGGGAGAGCGCTCCGCCCGGAGCGAAGAGATGCCTTCGCAGGCGTGGCCCTCACGGCGCTTGGCCTGGTGATCACGTTCGCGAACATTCGGCTGCCGATCGTGCGAAACGCGCTGGTCTACGCGAAGATGAGCGTCCGGCTGCTCGACGGAACGCTGCGGCTCTCGGACATCCCGAGCTCCCCGTACGGCAAGGGTCTGGGCTTTCCGCTGCTCGCACTTCCGTTCGTGAGCGCGTTCGGCCCCAACGCGGGGGTGCAGATCGCCTCGGCGATCGGCACCGTGCTCTTCGTCGCGGCGACCGTGATCTTCTTCCGCCGGTTCGGTGAGCGTGCGGGGCTGAACCGAGAAAGCTTAGAACTGGGCGTCGTGCTCGCCTGCTTCAACCCGCTCGTCATGTATCAGTTCTGGTCGGGATACGCCGACTCGCTGTTCGCCGCCGCGTTCCTCGCCGCGCTCGTCGCGCTCGACAAGTTGATCGTAGAACGCACGGTGCGCGCGGCGCTCCTGTATGTCGCTGCAATATACGCGAGCATGGTCGCGAAGAACATCGGCGTCATCCTCCCGTTGACGCACGCGCTCTATGCAGCGTTCTTCCTTCGCGACGTCAAAGAGATCCTGCGAAACCGAAAGCTGCTCGCGGTTCTCAGCTTTCTCGCCGCAGCGCTGGCCGTGGCGGTCCAGCTCGGGCGCATGGGGCTCAACCCAACTCTCCCGCTGAGCGCGCAGACGGACGAGTTCGTGTCCAACGTCGGAGCCATCATCGGGTTCATCGGACCCAACGCAAAGGCGTTCGGTGTCTTTGTGCTCCTGTCGCTGAACGTTTCCGTCAGCCTCTTTTTCACCAGATCTTCGCGCCGTCGCGAAGTGATCCCCTTATACCTTGCATCCGCTGGCTACTGCGCGACGATGTTCGCGTTTTGGGGCTCATGGTTCAACATCCGGTTCTATTTCTGCGTGCTGCCGGTGCTCGTCCTGGGCGTGCTTCCGTCGCTCCTCGCCCTCTCACCGCGCGCGCGTACCGTTGCCCTCGCGCTCACGCTGGGCGTGAACGCCATTCTCGTGGCGAACTACAATCTGCCGACGGTCTATGCCTCAGCGCCGTTTCTTAATAACGCCCTCGAGCAGAATCCCATGTTCTCCAACCTCCGGATGGGAGAGCATCTGAACGCGAAGGCCGACCTCGATCGACTGAATGCGCTCCCGCCGCACGCCGCCGTCGTGCTGGCGGCAGAGTACTACCAGGATGCGGCCTTCGGCATTTACGAACAAGCCGGGCTGCTGCGGCCCGATCTCGACGTACGGTTCGCCCGCCTGAAGGCCGGGCAGGAGCGCATCGAGCCTGGCACCCACATCTGGTTCGTGTCCGCGGGAGGGACGTCCCACGACGCCTTCGTCCGGGCGTTCTGCGAGAACTGGGGCGTCCAGGTCGAGCCGGTCGCCGGCCACGTCTATCTCGTACGCTGAGGCAATGCCGAGCCTCCGCGAGCTGTCCTCGAATCTGTTGACCGGCGCGGTCAAGATCGAGAACGCATCTCCGATGATGAAGCTGGTCGCCGAGCCGATCGCGCCCCGAGCGGGCGCGCGCCGCAGCGGCACAATCGCTCGCGGGCCTCGCGGTCATGGCCGGCGATCACGGCGACGCCGTGCAACGAGGAACCGTCACGATTCTGGAGTTCGACGATGCGCCTGATGTTTCACCTCCTGGGGGAGCCCGGACACCATCTCCCATCGTTTCCGCTTGCCCGCGCGCTCCAGGCCCGAGGGCACGAGGTCGTCTATCTCGCGATTCGCGACATGCAGCAGCAGATCGAGTCGCGAGGGTTTGGCTACGTGCCGGTGTACGAGGATATCTGGCCGCTCGGGACGCTGACCGCGCACGCTCAGCTGTCTCGCGAGGAACTCGAGTACGCGTCCATGGTGCGGCGCAGGCGAATGCAGGACGAGCCGATGCGACAGCTGGCCGAACGGCGGATCCGAGACATCGACCCGGACATCGCGCTCGTCGACAACATCGCGCGTGACATGGTGCTCCTCGTGCACAGCCTGGGCATGCCGTGCCTCCGGATCTCCACGTCGCTCTCCGTGCTGGCCGACGAGCTCCCGCCGATCACCTCCAGCCTGGCCCCGGACGCCGATCATTTTCTGCTCGAGCTCGAGCGCCACCAGCTGCCGACCTGCATGTCCAGCCCCGCGGTGCTGGCCGCGCTCTCCATCCAGGTGGCGCGCTTCGGTTATCCGCCCCACGAGGTCGGCGTCCGGACGTCGCTGGTACCGGAGCTGTCACGCTACCCCATGGTCGTGCTGTGCGAGGAGCCGTTCGATCTTCCACGCCGCGGCGCCCAGCCGCTGTACTGCGCGCACCGTCCCGAGCTGGATCGCGCCGAGTCCGTAGACCCGGCGCTTCGCGACTTCGTCGGCGACCATTCGATCATCCTGGTCTCCCTCGGAACCCACTCCGGGAGGTACCGGCACTCGGAGAGCATGTACCGCGCCCTGGCCGACACGATGCGCGCGCATCCTGAGTGGCGCGCCGTGGTGGCCGCGAGCGAGCGATTCTCGACCCAGGGCTGCCTGGCGGATCCGCCCGGCAACATGCTCGTCCGCCGCCACGTGCCCCAGCTCTGGCTGCTTCGCCGATCTAAGGTGTTCGTGACCCACGCCGGGCTCGGATCGGTGCGCGAGGCGATCGCGCTGCGGGTCCCGATGATCGCGATCCCGCAGGGGTTCGATCAGCCGGGTAACGCCGTGCGCGTCGCGCATCACGGGATCGGTGTCTGGCTGCGGCCGGAGGCGGTCACCCAGCCGCGCCTCGAGGCAGCGCTCGCGGGGATGTTCGACGAGGCGAGCCGCCACCGCGAGCGGATCGCCGAGCTCGATGCGGCCTGCCAGCGAAGCGTGGAGCAGACCGATGCTGTCGCGATGATCGAGGCGGCGGCGCGCCAGGGGCCGCGGAAGCGGACTGCGACGCCCCGGGCGACCGGGCCGACGTCCGAGCTGCCTCGGCTGGGCTGGGCGTTCGTCGACGAGAGCGGGCGGCTCGCCGAGGGCGGGACCATCCGCGTGGGCTCGACGCTCGCGGTCGAGGCGGACCGGCCACCCGGCGTGGGGATCGCCGGCTGGGTCGTCTGCCCTTCGATCGGCGATGCGCTCGCGCGCGCGGTCGGACCGGTGGTAGCGCGGCTGATGGTGGAGGGACCCGCCGCGCTCGAAGGGCCGTACGTCGCGGCGGGAGCGCTCCGCTGCCTGTGGACCGTGAACCTCGCCGGCGAGCTCCTGGCCTACACCGACTGGTGCACCGCGCAGGCCCTCGAGCGTGAGCGCGCCTCGGACGACGACACGTTCGCGGCCTTCGAGGAGGGCGTGGCACGGCTGCGTGCGCTCGTCGCGCGCGGCGCTCTCGAGCCCGAGCTGTCCGCGGCTCGCAAGAGCTTCAACGATCGGTTCTCCCGGCTCTGGTACCGGGGTTACACGACCGCGCATGCCTTGCCGGCGGCGCACGACGCCGCCCGCTTCGCGCGCTGGCACATGGCGAATCAGCACGCGCTGGACGCCGCGAGTCCGCTGGTTCCTGCCGGCGCCGGGACCGGCGCGTTCCTGTCCGCGCACGCGATCGCCACCGCGCGCGCCGATGCCGAGCTGTTGCGGCGCGCGCGGTCGTGCGCCCGCGCGGCCGGGATCGACGTCGACGCATTCGAGCCCTCGCCAGGCGAGCCGGACCGCTCGGCGTCCGGCGACACGTAAGCCGGATCGCGGTACGATAGAGATTCAGGCCGCACCACCAGCGGCCCGCTGTAGCGTATTGTAGCGTGCTGTCGTGGTATGTGGGCAGTGCCTGTGATCGAGGGCGACGAGTGAGCCCGATCGCCGAGCTCGCCGCGACGACGTCCACCGCGCTCGCAGCAGCCGCCCGGGTAACGCAGTGGGGGCGATCGCGCAGACCGCATGCAGGATCCACTATGATGTGTGGAAGCATGGAGAATACTGCAACGCCTCCGCGAGGGTTCCGTCGAGTTTACCAGGCAGGGACGCGAGATGGCGATGGCCGCTTCATGGGCGGTACAGAGATCATGCAACTCGTGGCTCACCTCGGAAAGCTATATGCGGCGACCTCCGTGATGGGCGATCGGCCGGGAGACGATCCCGCGGTCGGGGCACAGATCCTGGTTCTGGACCACCCGGAGCAGGGCTGGCGGGTCGAGCATACGTTCGATGCGAGATCCGCCAGGATGAGCCTTGCATCGGTCACGTTCGCGGTAGATCGGCGAGGCCGTGTACTCGATACCCCCGCCGCCATCTTGCTGGCGGGACCGTCAGACGGACAGGGCTCCATCGCGGTTTACAGCCGCGACGAAGCGTCAGGGACATGGACCGAGCGGATGCTGGCGACGAGCGCGCGCTCGACCAGCATCCGCTCCTTGTGTTCGTACCGAGATACGGTCACCGGCGTCGATCGTGTCTTTGCCGGCACGTCCCCGAGCGGAATCTACAGCGGCGCCTACGACCCCACGGAGCCGGGGAAGGTGGCCTGGGATGATGGGCCGGAATTCTCCGAGTATAAAAACAGACCGATGGCCTTCGCGGTGTGCAATGGCGCGTTGCACGTAACCATCAAGCCCCACATGTACCGGCGCATCGATGGTGCGCAACCACGGTGGGAGTTGGTCTATACGCTACCCGAAGAAGTGAGCCGGAGCCGGCTCAGCTGTGGTCTGCGCGGACTGACCACGATCCCTCACTCCTCCGGCGACGGTGAGTGCATGCTGGCTGCGCTGGAAGGAGAACAAGCGCGCATCCTGCAGATCGATCCGCGCGGAGGCTATCGTGCGACCATCGATCTGGACGTACTCGACTTTCTGGAACGCCAATGGGGCCAGCGCCCGGGGTATGCCATCCTCGCTTACAACGACATGACGACGGTCCCTCTCCCGGGGATCCAGGGATCCCCGCTGCTCCTCGGATTGGAGGCGACCTCTAGCATGCAACATCATACCCACCCCACGGACGGCTGGCGACCGGAGGGTATGTACCTCGTTCGCTACCCGGACCAACGCTATCAGCTCCGCCAGATCTCCGATCCGACGCTGCAACCGATGCCGCGGCTGGTTTCCACGCGTACCATCGCCGTCTCGCCGTTCGATCGCAGGACCTTGTATTTTGGAGGATACGATCCGAACGCGCTACCCGCACACAACACGGCTTGGGTGTACTCCGCGCCGATCGATGTCGCGCTGAGCGCGGGTTGAGCTGGATGCGGATCTTCGCGACCACCGTGGCGACCGCGCCGAGCGAACTCGCTCGCAGCGCGATCTCCCCGACACACGGCGCCAGGGTGATCGGGTGACCCGTACGTTCGTGATGGGAGATCCGCAAGGGCCATTCGACAAGTTGCTCGAGGTCTTGGGTCGGCAGGGGGCGCTCGACGACGGCCGGCTGGCACGCGATGTCGTGCTGGTGTCGATCGGCGACCACTTCGATTACGATATTCACGATTGGCAGACGGCCGGGCAGGAGGGACTGCGGTTCCTGCGCTGGCTGGCGAGCCACGACCCGGCGCAGGCCGTGCTGCTGCTCGGCAACCACGACACCGCGCGGGTCATGGAGCTGGTGGCGATCAGCGACGAGCGGTTCGCCGCGGCGCGGACGTTCGCGTGGACGCTCCACGGCGATCCCGCGCGCGATGCGCGGTTCCTCGCGGAGTTCCCCGAGCTGCAGTGCGCCGACCTGGCCCGCCGCGACTTTGCGTCGTTCACGGTCGAGCAGCGCGCGCTGATGATGGAGCTCTTGCTCGCCGGGCGGTTCAACCTGGCGCTGGTCGGCGAGCTGGCAGACGGCCGCGAGGCGCTGCTCACCCACGCCGGCGTGACCACCCGCGAGCTGGGAATGCTGGGCGCGCCGGCCGAGCCGCGGGCGATCGCGGACGCGCTCCAGGATGCGCTCGCCCGTGCGATCGATCGCGTACGCGACGACTGGACGCGCGGGATCTCGACGCCGCTGTCGCTCGAGCCGCTGCACATCGCGGGGAGCCCGGGCGAGGAGGGCGCCGGGCTGCTGTATCACCGGCCCACCAACCCCGATCGCCGCGACGCCAACCGCGCGTGGCAGTTCGCGCCGGGCCGGCCGCGCCGGTTCGATCCGCGAACCTTGCCGCTCGGCCTCACGCAGGTCGCCGGCCACACCGGCCACACCAAGTGCCTGACCGAGCTCGAAGGCTGGGCGACCGCCGCCGCGTGCGGCCGCAAGCACGGAGGGATCCGGACGCTGCGGTTCGCGGGCCAGACCGTCACCTACGATCTCGGCGTGGCCGATATGGCGCCCGGCGTGGCCGACCTGATCCTGATCGACGGCGAGCTGTGGCGGGTTCCAGCCGCCGAGGTCACGCTGCTTCCGCTCGCCGGGCTGTACCGAGCGCCGAACGCGTCACGGTAGCTGAGCTTGCCGGCATCGGCCGGCCCGCCGCTGTACCGGCGAGCCGCCGCCAGGTAGCGTGACCTCGTCCATGACGAACCTGCGTGTCGTGACCTTGAACCTGTGGGGCATCGAGCCACCGCTCGATGCCCGCCTCGCGCTCGCTGCGCGCCAACTCCGTGCGCTTGCCCCCGATGTCGTGTGCCTGCAGGAGGTCCGTCCGCTCGACGGTCGCTCCGGCCGCACCACCGCCGATGTCCTCGCCGCCGCGCTCGACATGACGGCGCACTACGAGACGGCGGTGGCCTGGGAGGCGATGCACGACCTGCCGAGCGGGCAGGAAGGGCTCGCAGTGATCGCGCGCACCATCCGCGACACCCGGGTGCTCGCGCTGCCCGAGGCGCGGCCCCGCGAGGCGAGGATCCTCCTGTCGGCGGCGATCGACACCGCGGGCGGCCCGATCTGGGTACACACCACCCACCTGCATTACCGGCTCGACGACGGCGTGGCTCGCGAACACCAGGTGCTCGCGATCGACGCCGCGATCCGCCGGTTCGGCCGCGACAACGACAGCCCGCCGCAGATCCTGTGCGGCGACTTCAATGCCCCGGCCGACAGCGATGAGATCCGGTTCCTGCGCGGGCTGACCACCCTGGGCGGCCGCCGCACCCACTTCCAGGACGCCTGGCTACGCCTGCACAGAGAGCCCGTCCCCGGAGACGGCCCGGCCGAGGGCATCACGCGGTCGAGCGAGAACCGCTTTCCCCGGTCGCCGCGCGCGCACATCCTCGCTCGCCGGATCGACTACGTGTTCATCACCACGCGCAAGAAGGACGGCCGCGGCACGGTCCACGATTGTCGCGTTGTGTTGACCGAGCGCGAGGGTACCGGCGAGATCTCGTTCTGTGCCAGCGACCACTACGGCGTGTGCGTCGACGTCCAGATCGTGCCAACGTCGTAGCCCGCGCCTGATCAGCCGGGGTGCCTTATCGTAGATCGGGATGGAACACACATCGTCGGAGAAGCCGCCATAGGTAGCGTGAGCCT
>Ga0070690_100001086_pt1 | contig 13964 bp, 13 predicted proteins | sample KBSS33HmetaG_FD_64671 | JGI IMG/M metagenome (GOLD analysis project Ga0070690, IMG submission 64671) | Switchgrass rhizosphere microbial communities from Kellogg Biological Station, Michigan, USA - KBS S3-3H metaG | ecosystem: Host-associated > Plants > Roots > Rhizosphere ... | reverse complement strand
CACGCCGGCAACTCGATCGTTGAGATTGGCAACATCGCTGTGGCCGACGCCGCGACCGCGCCGCGGCCTTCGGGTCAGCGCTTGCGGCCGATCTCGTCCGCGCCGCTCGCGGTCTCCTCCGAGGCGCTCCAGTCGACGAGCTGCTCGTCCTCGACCGCGAGCGCGTTCTTCCAGTCGTCCTTGCCGCCGACATGGGTCTCGAGATCGAAGTCGGCCTCGGACTGGCCGCGCCTGGCGCGTGGCAGCCCACCGCCGCGGTCGCGCTCGGGTGGCGGTTCGACGGCCGGTGCGGGTTGGGTGGACGGCGGGGTCGCCTGCGCCTGCGGCCGGCGCGAGCTGGGGGTCGGGGTGAGCCGCCCCATCCCGGTATTGCTCTGGCGGAACCGCTGGCCCGGCACCGCGCGCGCGCGCGCCGCGGCCTCGAGCTCGGGTTCGGCGACCGGGGCCCCCGGCGTGGGAATACTCGGCCCGACCGCGACCGGTGCGGGCGCGGCGACTTTCGGCTCGGCGGCCGGCGGCGGTGGCGGGGGCGCGAGCGGGATCGGCCGTGCCGCCGGCGTCGCGGGCGCGGCCTGCGGCCGGGAGCTCGCCGCCGGTGCAGGGATCGCGATCGGCGTCCCACCGAGCGCGCGCTGCGCGACCTCCTCGATACAGCCCCAGATGATCTGCGCCGGCACGTGCTCGCACAGGTTCGGCACGCCGATCGTCTCGACGACGAGCTGCGCATCGACCCGCGGCGCACCGAGGCACGCCGTCAGGAGCCGCGCCCACAGCGGCCTCGGCAGGTGGGTCGCCAGCACGTCGGGGGTGACATGCCGGATCACGTCGTCGGGGGTCGCGATCCCGAGGTCGAGCGCCGATTGCAGCGTCGCGACGAAGAACGCCTTCAGGTTCACGAGCCCACCGTCTTGCTAACGCCGGCGCGCGCCGCCGCGGCGGCGATGCACTGCCAGAGCACCTCGTGCGGGAGGTGCTTGGCCAGGAGCTCCGGCGTCACGGTCTCGAGGACACGCTCGGGCGTCATCGATCCCGCCGCGAGCGAGGTCGACAGGACCTTGGAGAGTAGCTCCGGCGGCAGGTGGCTCGCGAGGACATCGGGCGTGGCATGCGCGAGCACGTCGCTCGGCGCAAAGATGTCGTTCTCGAGGCCCGATTCCATCACCCGCGCGAACCACGCCTGGCGCTGATCGTTGCTCATTTTACGTCGCTCCTTATGATTCGACGCTACACCGTTTGCCCGGAGAGGTCAGCAATCTAGCGAGATCGTTGGAATGGACTACGTATAGACTTGCAATGGTGCCTTGCGTCTTGCACGGTCTGTGAGGATGCCGGAGCCTCGAGCAAAGCTGTCCTCAGGCACCCTGCTCTACCGGAATATCGCAGGGACGCTCGAGGTGTTGCTGGTGCATCCCGCCGGCAACTACAACCGGCGCTCACCTTGGGGCATCCCGAAAGGTGCGCCGGATCCCGACGAGTTGCTGGAGGCGACCGCGCGGCGCGAGACCCTCGAGGAGACCGGGATCCGCGTCGACGGGCCCCTCGTGGATCTCGGCCACATTGACTACACGCGCTCGAAGAAGCGCGTACACGCCTTCGCCGGCCCCGCCCCTGACGGCGCATCCCCACACTGCGCCTCGTGGGAGGTCGACAAAGCCGAGTTCATCGAGATCACCCGGGCCCGTCGCATCATTCATCCGGATCAAGCGACCTTGCTCGATCGCCTCCAGCGCCACCTGTCACCCGATCTCAGTCACCTGGAACCCGAAAAAACCACGGCGTGACGCGGGGTCACGCTCGATCCGTCGGTATCTCGACACCCCCGGAGAACCTCCGGTTGTCACAAAATCTGACATGCGGCCATGTGCACTGGACAAAGTTTGCGGCCATGGCACACTGCGACCCCCTTCGTGTCCCACCTGAGGTGGGTACATGAATGCTCCAAGCACCTGATTCTGCATGGTGCGGCCTACCTGGCTGGATGGGTCGTTGCCCCGACGAGGTTCGGTGCGCAACGTGCAGAGGGAACCTTAGGCATCCTCGCTCGTACTCCCTGAGCCGTAGCAGGGAATCACAGCTTCGGATGCAACGGTTGCAATCCGAACGTCGTCTTACCTCGAGGATCAGGAGATACGCACCATGGCCACCACTCACTCCCCAAGTCGCCGGCAGCGCACCACGCGCCGTACGACCACGAGCACGGCACATGCGCGCCACCGGCCCGCTGGACTGCGACAAAATCGCACGGCGGCGGTGTCCAGCGTGGCTGAGGCGCCCGTGTCGGGTGCGAAAATCCTCGAAACCAACGATCCGAAGCTGGAGGAGATCCTCCCGGCGAAGGCGGTGCGTCCAATGCGTACCCCGGATTCGGATGATCACCTTGCCGCATACTTCCGCCAGCTGGCGGAGCACGAGCTGCTCACGCCCGAAGATGAGCGTGAGCTCTCCCAGGGCATCGAGGATACGGAAATCCTCACCTGGGAGCGCATGCTGTCGCGTCCCGACGTCGTGGGGCCGCTCCTGGCGATGATCGAGCCCAACCTCGAGCAACCGGTCAAGTTCCCGAAGTTGCAGAAGATCATCGATGACATGCAGAAGACCAAGCGCGCCCGCAAGGACGACAAGCTGGTCAAGAAGCTCCACGCGGCCGCCAAGGAAGCGGCCGTGCAGCTGCGTGCGCTCGATCTGGATCGTGTCCACATCGACGCGGTCGTCCGCGAGCTGTATCGCGCGCGCGAAGCCGCGATCGCCACGGTCGAGACCTGGTGGGCCGAGGGCGCGACCAAGGAGGCCGGGGCGTACGTCGACAGCGTCCGGCAGGCGCACCGCGATGCGATGAACCTGCGCGACGAATTCGTCCGGGCGAACCTCCGCCTCGTCGTCACGATGGCGCGGCGCTACGACCGCGGCGGCATGCCGCTCGCCGATCTGATCCAGGAGGGCAACCTCGGCCTCATGCACGCGGTATCGCGGTTCGACTATCGCCGCGGCCTGCGGTTCTCGACCTATGCGTGCTGGTGGATCCGCCACGCGATCGGGCGTGCGCTCGCCGACAAGGCGCGCGCCGTACGCATCCCGGTGCACATGCTCGAGGCCCAGCAGCAGCTCGAGAAGGTGCGCCAGGCGCTGGTCGGAGAGCTCGGCCGCCCGCCCACGCCGCAGGAGCTCGCCAAGGCGGCGCGCGTGCCGCTCGCGAAGCTGAACCAGATGCATCGCTACATCATGGGCCAGCCGATGTCGCTCGATCGGCCGGTGCATGACGACGACGATCGCAGCTTCGGCGACACGATGGCCGATCCGGACAGCGAGGAGCACTCGCCGGCGGATAACCTCACGACCCAGACGCTGACCTCGCAGATCAAGCGGCTCCTGCACTACCTCTCCCCGATCGAGGCCGACGTCCTGACCAAGCGGTTCGGGCTCGGCGACGACGAGGAGCGCACGTTCCGCGAGATCGGCGACCAGTATCATCTGTCGCGCGAGCGCATCCGCCAGATCCAGAACTCGGCGCTCGACAAGCTGAAGCGCGCGCTCGAGCGCGAGCATCGCGGCCACGTCGAGATGTAGCGCCCGCTGCGATGTAGCGCCCACCTGCCAGGTGCTTTTGATGTCGAGACCTCCACGTCGCGCGATCCGTCGGGTCCGTGCTGTGGCAGGCTCGTGCCATGGCATCTACCCAGAAGGTCACCTACACGTCGGCCAACGTCGATCTGGACGAGTTTCACCGGACCTTCGATGACGCGCTGAACCAGCTGCGGGCGAGCCTCGGCAAGACCCATCCGCTCTATATCGGCGGCAAGGCGGTAGCCGGCGCCGGTGGGGGGCCACCGATCGTGGATACCTCGCCGATCGATACGTCCGTGGTGCTCGGCACCTTCGCGGCGGCAGGTCCGGAGCAGATCGACCAGGCCGTAGCGTCGGCGCGCACTGCGCAGCGGGAGTGGGCTCGTAAGCCCTGGCGTGACCGGCTGGCGACCCTGCGCAAGGCCGCAGCCATCATCCGGGAGCGCAAGTTCGACCTCGCCGCCACGATGAGCCTGGAGGTCGGCAAGAGCCGCCTCGAAGCGATGGGAGATGCCGAGGAGTCGGCCGATCTCATCGACTACTACGCCCAGCAGGTGGAGGACGCCGGCGGGTTCGTGCGGCCGATGGCCCAGATGACGCCGATCGAGCGCAATACAGATGTCATGCGCCCCTACGGCGTGTTTGCCTGCGTCGCGCCGTTCAACTTCCCGCTCGCCTTGAGCACCGGGATGTCCTCCGCGGCGCTCATGGTCGGCAACGCGGTGGTGTACAAGCCGGCCGAAGATACCCCCCTCACCGGCCTCAAGCTCTACGAGGTGTATCGCGACGCCGGCGTCCCCGCCGGGGTCTTCCACTTCCTCTCCGGGCGCGGCTCTCAGATGGGGGATGCGCTGTGGAAGCACCCCGGGGTCGACGGGATCGTCTTCACCGGATCCAAGGCGGTCGGGCTCCGGATCTACCAGGGGATCAGCTCTACGTACGTCAAGCCCTGCCTCCTCGAGCTGGGCGGCAAGAACGCGACGATCGTGATGGACTCGGCGGACCTCGACGCGGCGGCCGAGGGCGTCATGCGCTCGGCGTTCAGCCTGCAAAACCAGAAGTGCAGCGCCACCTCGCGGGTCTACGTCCACGAGGCCGTGGCCCAGCCGTTCCTCGCCGCCTTGCAGGCCAAGCTCGCGACCATCAAGATGGGCGATCCGACCGAGCGGGACGTCTACTTCGGGCCCGTGATCAACGCCAAGGCCGTGGCGCGCTGGGAAGCGGCGGTGGCCCAGGCCCGCAAGGAGGGCACGATCCTGACCGGCGGCGAGCGGCTACGGGGAGGCGTGTTCGACAAGGGCCACTTCGTGGCGCCGACCATCGCGGCGCTCCCGCTCGCAAGCTCGCTGTTCTTCGACGAGCTGTTCGTCCCGTTCCTCGCCGTCGGCCAAGTCGACGGCCTGGACCAGGCCCTCGCGGAGAGCAACAAGGCGGAGTACGGCCTCACCGCCGGCTTCTTCTCGCGCAAGCAGGCCGAGATCGACCGGTTCTTCGACGAGATCGAGGCCGGCGTCTGCTACGTGAACAAGCGGACCGGCGCCACGACCGGGGCCTGGCCGGGCGCCCAGCCGTTCACCGGCTGGAAGGGCTCGGGCTCGACGGGAAAAGGCGGCTGCGGGCCGTACTACGTGCAGCAGTTCGTGCGGGAGCAGTCGAGGACGGTGATCGAGGGATAGCCCTCGCCCCCCTATTGGGCTTCCTCTTTCAGGCACTCGTCGAAGATCGCCAGCCCGGTGTCCACGTCGTACTCGTTCAGGATGAGCGGCGGCGCCAGGCGGATCGTGCTCTTTCCGCAGTCCAGGAGGAGCAACCCCTTGCCGAGCGCGCGGTCGATCACCCGATCGATGAGCTCCGGGTATGGCTCGCGGGTCTTGCGGTTCTTCACGCACTCCACGCCGAACATGAGGCCGCGCCCCCGGATGTCGCCGATCACGGCGTGCCGGGCGGCCATCTCCTGGAGCGTCTTGTGCACACGTTCCCCCATGGCGCGAACATGGGGCAGCAAGTCCTGCACGATATCGAGGGTCGCCAGCGCCGCGGCGATGCAGACCGGGTTACCGCCGAACGTCGAGCCGTGCGAGCCTGACTCCCAGGTCATCACCGATTCCTTGGCGATGATGGCGCCGATCGGCATGCCGGAGCCGAGGCCCTTGGCCGCGCAGATGACGTCGGGCTCGATCCCCTCCCACTCGCTGGCCCACATCTTCCCGGTGCGGCCGACGCCGCTCTGAATCTCGTCGGCCACCATCAGGATGCCGTGCTGATCGCAGAGCTCGCGCAGCGCGCGCAGGAACCCGATCGGCGGGAAGACGTAGCCACCCTCGCCCTGGATCGGCTCGACGAAGATGCCCGCCACGTCGTCGGGCGAGAGCTGGCGATCGAACAGCTCCTTGAGCGCGTTCAGCGAATGCGCGAGCGCCGCCTGATCGCCGCCGTCGTGATACGGGTTGGCGAACGGCACGTGAAACACCTCGGGGAGGAACGGCCCGAAGTGCTTGCGCTGCTTGGCCTTGCTCGAGGTCAGGCTCATCCCGCCGTAGCTCCGGCCATGGAAGGAGCCGTGAAACGCGATCAGCGCGGAGCGCCGCGTGTGATTGCGCACCAGCTTGATCGCGCCGTCCACCGCCTCGGTGCCGGAGTTGGTGAGGAACACCCGCTTCTTGCTCGGGCCCGGCGCCGACCTGGCAAGCCGCTCGGCCAGAGTCGCGAAGCCGTCGAAGTAGAAGTCGGTGCCGCAGACATGGAGAAACTTGCCGGCCTGCTCCTGGATGGCCGCCACCACCCTGGGGTGGTTGTAACCGGTCGCCGAGACGGCGATGCCGGCCATGAAGTCGATGTAGCGGTTGCCATCGACGTCCTCGACCATGGCGCCCTTGCCGCCGGCGATCGCGAGCGGAGAGACCTTGATATACGAAGGCGACGTCCATTCGCGGTCCCGGTCGACGATGGCCTTGGCCTTGGGACCGGGGGGAGGAGTCAGGATCCGGGGGTAGTCGGGCGTAGTTACCATGGGCGTTTTCCGGGCGAACTGTACTGTAGCGTGTCGTGCGTCGAGCTCCGAACAGTACCGCGGACGGCCCGCGATGCGTAAGTGGCCGTCACCCGTGCGCGGCGCGGCGCCCCCACAGGAACCGCACCAGCGCCTCTGCCTTGGGCACGAACGTGGCGAGCTCGACATACTCGCTCGTCGTGTGGAAGCCGGCTCCCCGCGGCCCCAGGCCGTCGATCGCCGGAACGCCGAGCGGGGCGATCGTGTTGGCGTCCGAGCCGCCGCCGAGCAGCGCCGCCTCGCCGTCGCCGAGCCCGGAGGCGCGGGCGCACGCGGCGTACTCGTCGCGCAAGGCCGCCGAGGCCGCCGTACGCTCGAGCGGCAGCCGGTTCACGCCGCCCGACACCTCGATCCGGACGCCGGACACCGCGGCCGCCGCGGCCTCGCCCGCCGAGCGCAGCGCGGCCACCAGCGCCTCCGCGTCCGCCACCGTCTCGTAGCGCAGATCGAGCTTGCACTCGGCGCGCTCGGGCACCGTGTTCTTCGACGTGCCGCCGGTCACCTGACCGACGTTCACGGTCACGCCGCGCGCGTAGTCGGTCAGCCGCTGGGCCGCGTCGACGAACCTGGCGATCGCCCAGATCGCGTTCGCGCCGTCCTTGTGGTTGTTGCCCGCGTGCGCCGCCTTGCCGTGCGCGACCACGGTCATCGCGCCGACCCCCTTGCGGCGCGTGATGATCACGTCGCCGGCGCGCCCCGACTCGAACACCAGCGCGCACGCCGCGCCGCGCGCGAGTTCCTGCAGGTGCGGCGCCGAGCTGGGCGACCCGACCTCCTCGTCGGACACGCACACCACGACGAGCGGAAGCGCCGCCAGCGCCCCGACCTCGTCGAGCGCCGCCAGGGCCCCGCGGATCACCGACAGCCCGCCCTTCATGTCCAGCGCCCCCGGCGCCGTCGCGCGGCCGCCCTCCTCGCGCCAACCCTCGAAGTGACCCGGCGGAAACACCGTGTCGTGGTGGCCGACCAGCACGATCGGCGCGCCGTGTGCGGCGGCCGGCGTTCGCCACACCAGGTGGTCGCCATAGCCCTCACCACCGGGGATCGTCGTGCAGGTCAGGCTGGGCAGCGCGTACGCCTCGCGCAGCATCGCGCCCACCGTGTTCACCCCGGCGATGTTCGCGGTGTAGCTGTTCACCAGGGCCCATGTCCGGGTCAGCGCCAGCATCTCGTCGCCGCGCCGGCGAACTGCCGCGAGCGCAGCGCTCAGCAGGTCCGAGCTCGTGTCATTTCCCATCGGCTCTACGCATGGCATACCCTGTGCCGCCATGGCAAAGCGATTCAAGGCAGCAGTTGATCCATAGGGGGTCTTGCCCATAACCCCCTCTGGGGGCTCGCCCGGCAAAGCCGGGAGATCGATTCACGACTGGCGACCGCGCGTCGCGTCACGCGGCATTTTCTATCGCCAAGAGCCATGGCATAAGCTGCCATGGCCAAGCGATTCAAGGCAGCAATCATCGGTGGCAGCGGCTACGGCGGCGCGGAGATGGCCCGCCGCCTCCTCATGCATCCCGACGTCGAGCTCGTGCGCGTCGCGTCGATCGATCATGTCGGCGAGCCCCTCGGCGCGGTGCACCCCAACCTCGACGGAGCCACCGATCTGCTGTTCGAGGATCTCCCCCCCACCGCGGCGGCCAAGGGCTGCGACGTCGCGCTCCTCGCGCTGCCCCACAAGATCACCGCCGCCAAGGTCCCCGAGCTGATCGCCGCCGGCGTCAAGATCGTCGACATGTCGGGCGACTTCCGGCTGCGCGACGCCGCCACCTACGAGAAGTTCTACGGCGCCAAGCACCCCCACCCCGAGCTGCTCGGCACGTTCGTTTACGGCCTGCCCGAGCTCAACCGCGCCGAGATCAAGCGCGCCAGGTACGTCGCGTCGCCCGGCTGCTTCGCCACCGCGATGGAGCTGGCCCTGCTCCCCCTCGCACGCGCGGGCCTGCTCGACCACGCGACCGTCCACGTCACTGGCATCACCGGCTCGTCGGGCTCGGGCATCACCCCGGGCGCCGGCACCCACCACCCGAGCCGTGCCGGCAACCTCAAGACCTACAAGCCGCTCGAGCATCAACACGTCCCCGAGGTCATCCAGACCCTCGGCGATGCCGGCGCCAAGCACGTCGAGCTGCGCTTCGTCCCGGTGTCCGCCCCGCTCACCCGCGGCATCTTCGCCACCTGCTTCGTCGAGCTCTCCCCTGACGTCGACGCCGCCCGGCTCGCCACGCTGTTCGACGAGTCCTACGCGCGCGAGCCGTTCACCCGGCGCCCCAGGAAGCGCCTCCCCGAGGTCGTCGCGGTCGCCGGTTCCAACTTCATCGAGGTCGGCTTCGCGGTCGGCCCCGTCTCCGGCGGCAAGCGCACCGTCACCTGCTTCTCCGCGATCGACAACCTCATCAAGGGCGGCGCCGGCCAGGCCATCCAGAACATGAACCTCCTGCTCGGCTGCGACGAGCGCGCGAGCCTCGAAGACCTCGGGAACTGGCCGTGACCCGCCCGCCCACACGCGGCGACGCCGCGAACCTCCCGGATGACCGAGATGGCCGGGATGGCCGGGATGGCAAGCCGAGCGCGCGACCGATCGTCGTCAAGATCGGCGGCGAAGTCGTCGGCTCCGGCGAAGCCGCGGTCCTCGCCGGCGACCTCCGCATCCTCGTCGATGGCGGCGCGCGCATCGCGATCGTCCACGGCGGCGGCCCGCAGGCCACCGAGCTCCAGAAGCGCCTTGGCCTGCCCACCACCCAGATCGCCGGCCGCCGCGTCACCGACGCCGCGACCCTCGACGTCATGAAGATGGTCCTCGCCGGCAAGCTCAACGTCGACCTGTGCGCGACCCTCCTCGCCGCCGGCCTGTCGCCGGTCGGCCTCCACGGCGCCTCCGGCCACGTCATCCGCGCCACCCGCCGCCCACCCAAGGTCTACCCGAGCGCCGGCCCCGACCCGGTCGACCTCGGCCTCGTCGGCGACGTCACCGGCTACAACCTCGCCCTCCTCGACACCCTCTGGTCCGCCGGCCACCTCCCCGTCATCGCCTGCCTCGGCGCCGACGCCACCGGCGACATCTACAACATCAACGCCGACCTCGTCGGCAACCAGCTCGCCGCCGCCCTCCGCGCCGAGCGCCTCTTCCTCGTCACCTCCACCCCCGGCGTCCTGCGCGACGTGAACGACCCCGCCTCGCGCCTCACCCGCCTCACCTGTACCGAGGCCCGCCAGGCCATCGCCGACGGCGTCGTCACCGGCGGCATGATCGCCAAGCTCGAAGAAGCCATGGCCATCGTCGATCAAGGCGTCGGCGCCATCCACATCCTCGGCAAGCTCGCCGCCGGCGACCTCGTCCGCGCCGTCCGCGAGCCCGGCTCGGTCGGCACCACGCTGATCGGGGACGCTTCCAACTAATGAAACTAGAGGCGCGCAACATCTTGATTCGCCGTCCCACCAGCCTCGCCTCGGCCGCGCCCCCTCAGCTCCTCCCTTCTTCGGCTCGCCCCCAGCCCCCGTCAGCTCCGACCACTACCCCTTGGCACCACATCACCCGTGAGATCGGCTCGACACAGCGCCGACATCTCCGCCTGCATCCGAGCAAGCACCGTCTCGACGATCCCGGCCGACGGCTCGGCGAGTGTGCGGCGCGCCATGCGCTCGATACCCTGCGGCGTGACGCCCATCGCTGCCGCCATATCACTGGCCGATAGCCCCATCCGCCGCCCGGCGCGCACCGCGATCTGGCGCCCGGTGATCAGCAGCGGGACCCGCAGTCGAGAGCACAACCTGGGCTCCGAAACGCCCATGATGTCGGCCACGACTTGCATCAGTCGCGCCGGGTCTGGACGCACGTGTGCAAACGATCGCGCCACGATGGGCACGCTCGGCAGCGCGCCGCCCGTCGGCGTCGCCAGCACGAGCGCACCGCGCGGCTTGATCGCGCGCTGAAACGCACCGACGCTGGTCTCGCCCGATTCGCCTGGTGTTCCACTCACCCACTGATCGAACTGCGCGCCATCGCCGAACCCGCAGCGCTCAAGCGCACCGTCCACGTCGAGCCATGGCGGGCGGCTATCCAGCCGAAGGTATGCCCGATGAGAGGTCCACCGGCTGTCGCGCGCCGCCTGCACTAGCCCCGCTTCCACGGGATTGTTGTGGATGTACGCGATCACCCTGCCCTCGTTCTCCGGCCGCACCGCGAAGTCCTTCGGCCTGTGCGCAAACACGGGTCCGACTCGATCGAACCTGGCGTTGATCCATTCTGCGAACGGGCAGTGGACGCGCTTCGCCCAGTTCGCCAATGGTTCACCGCCTGCAACCATTGCGAGGTGAATGTGGGTGGTCATCAAGGCATATGCGAAACAGCGCCAGTCCGACTGGTCGAGCGAATACGCGAGGAGGCGGAGATAGGTGTCGCGTTCCTCGTCACCGCGCATGAAGGGAGCACGGCCGATGAAGCGGCAAATGATGTGGTACAGGACACCGGGTGCGTTGAGGCGGGCAAGACGCATAAGGCTATCGTTATCGGCCGCCACGTAAAAAGGTTGCGGCCGAGCGAGCCGTGTCATTATGGTGAGTTAGCCGAGCGTAGTTTCATTAGTTGGAAGCGTCCCCTCAGGTCAGCGGCGCGCCGGTGCGAGCCTGGGCGTAGTCGCGGGTGACGCCGGGCGCCAGCTCGACGACGCGGAAGCCGTCGCCGGTGGGCTCGAACACGCCGAGGTCGGTGACGACGAGCGAGACGACGCGGGCAGCCGTGAGCGGGTAGTCGCAGCTGCGGACGAGCTTGTGCTCCTGCTTCTTGGTCACGTGCTGCATCATGGCGATGACGTGGCGGCAGCCAGTGGCGAGGTCCATGGCGCCGCCGATGCCCATGACCTTGCCGCCGGGGACGGCCCAGTTGGCGAGGTCGCCGGTGGCCGAGACCTGCATCGCGCCGAGGATGGCGAGGTCGACGTGACCGCCGCGGATCATGGCGAACGAGCCGGCGGAGTCGAAGGTCGAGCCGCCGGGGAGGATGGTGACGGTTTGCTTGCCGGCGTTGATGAGGTTCGGGTCCTCGTCGCCTTCGTAGGGGAAGGGGCCCATGCCGAGGAGGCCGTTCTCGGAGTGCAGCCAGGCGTGGCCTTCGGGGAGGTAGTCGGCGACCTGGGTGGGCAGGCCGATGCCGAGGTTGACGATCGAGCCGGCGGGGATCTCGCACGCGGCGCGGCGAGCCATGTCTTCGGTCGACCAGAGCGCAGGGGATGTCATGGGCGCTTCCTCACGGTCCGGTACTCGAACGCGTTCTCGTGCTCGGGGACGTGGACGATGCGGTGGATGTGGATGCCGGGGAGATGGACGTCGTCGGGATCGATCGCGCCGTTGTCGACCAGGCGGTCGCACTCGACGATGGTGAGCCTGGCGGCGCTGGCCATCACCGGGTTGAAGTTGCGCGCGGTGCGCCAGAACCGGAGGTTGCCGAACCGGTCGGAGGTGTGGGCGCGGACGAGCGCGACGTCGCCGCGCAGCGCGCGCTCGAGGATGTAGCGCCGGCCGTCGATGTCCTTGGTCTCCTTGCCGTGCTCGACGACGGTGCCGACGCCGGTCGGGGTGTAGAACGCCGGGATCCCGGCGCCGGCCGCGCGCATGCGCTCGGCGAGCGTGCCCTGCGGGGTGATCTCGACGGTGATCTCGCCCGTCGCCATCCGGGTGTGGAGCTCCTCGTTGTTACCGATGTAGCTGCAGATGACCTTGCGGACGATGCCGGCGCGCAGCCACTGCGCGAGGCCCTTGCCCAGGTTGCCGGCGTTGTTGGAGACCAGGGTGAGCTCGCGCACGCCGCGCTCGATGACGCCGCGGATCAGCGCCTCCGGGTTGCCCGACAGGCCGAAGCCGCCGCACAGGATGGTCATGCCGTCGGTGAGCGGCGCGAGCGCCTCGGCGACCGAGGCGACGACCTTGTGGTCATGCCGGCCGCTCACGAGACACCTCCGAACGCGGCGACCGCGGCGTCGCCGAAGCTGCGCAGGCCGCGCACCAGCTCGTCCTCGGTGATGCACAGGGGGGGCGCGAAGATGGCTGTCCCGCGCTTGCCATCGTTGTGGAGCGACAGCTTGCGGGCGGCGAGCTCGGTGGCGAGCCTGGCCCACGCGCCGGCGGGTGCCTCGAGCTCGAGCGCGCCGAGCAGGCCCAGCGAGCGCACGAACGGCTTGCCGCCCAGCCGCGCGGCAACCGCCGCGAGCTCGCGGTGCAGCACCGGGCCCAGGCGCGCGGAGTTGGCGAACAGCTGCTCGTCGTCGTACAGCTTCAGGGTCTCGACCGCGGCGGCGCACGCCGTCGGGTGGGCATAATAGGTGAGCCCGCACGGCAACAGAGTCTCATCGAAGTGGCGCGCGACGCGGTCGTGGACGATCACCGCGCCGAGCGGCTGGTACCCCGAGGTCAGGCCCTTCGCGCACGTGATGATGTCGGGGGTAGCGTCCCAGTGCTGGAACCCGAACGGCTTGCCCGTGCGCCCGAACCCGGTGAGGACCTCATCGGCGATCAAGAGGGCGCCTTCGGCATCGCAGGCGGCGCGGACGATCGGCCAGTACTCGGGCGGCGGGACCAGCACGCCGTTGGCGCCCGGCACCGGCTCGAGGATGACCGCGGCGACCGAGCGCGGGCCTTCGAGCGCCATGGTCGCCCCGATGTTGGTCGCGCACTCGCGCTTGCAGGTCTCGACCCGCTGGCCGAACGGGCAGCGATCGCAGTAGCAGTCCTGCACGTGGACGACGCCCGGGATCCCGGGCTCCGCCGCTGGCCTGCGCCAGTCACCGGTCAACGACAGCGCGCCCATCGAGGCGCCGTGGTAGCTGCGGTACCGGCTCACCAGCTTGAGGCGGCCGGTGACCAGCCGCGCGATCTTGAGGGCGTTCTCGTTGGCTTCCGCGCCCCCGAGCGTGAAGAACACCTTGGAGAACCCCGGCCCGGCCATCTTGAGGAGCCGCTCGGCGAGCTCGACCTTGGCGGGGAACACCGCATTCGGGGTCGACAGGCACAGCTGATCGGCCTGGCGCTTGATCGCCTCGACGATCCGCTTGCGGCCGTGGCCGGCGTTGACCTGATAGGCTAGGGCGCCCAGATCGAGCCAGCGCGAGCCATCCGCGGTCGTGAACCACGCCCCGTCGCCGCCGGTCAGCTCGACCGGCTTGACGGTGTTCTGGACGGTCCAGGTGAAGAAGAAGGGGTACTCCATGGGGGGCCTCGGGGGGCGGCTCGAACCTCTATCATACAAACAGGGAGGTACCAGCACCGCCCCGAAGCTCGGCCGCGACGCGCCGCGCGATAGATCGAACCGGACGCTGCCCGTCGAGGTAGTGGCCAGGCGCTTGCAACCCTTGGACACCACTTGGGA
>Ga0070690_100001083_pt1 | contig 13974 bp, 13 predicted proteins | sample KBSS33HmetaG_FD_64671 | JGI IMG/M metagenome (GOLD analysis project Ga0070690, IMG submission 64671) | Switchgrass rhizosphere microbial communities from Kellogg Biological Station, Michigan, USA - KBS S3-3H metaG | ecosystem: Host-associated > Plants > Roots > Rhizosphere ... | reverse complement strand
TTTTGATCACCAGCCATCCGATATGGCCCCAGAGAAAGCTCGCCAGCGGGCTGTGAGGATCCGGTTCCTGGTCGGCGACATGATGGTGCCGACGATGCCACGCGGCCCAAACGACCGGTGACTCTTCCGCGCAGCAGGCACCCAGAACTGCGAGCGTGTGCTCGAACCACCGAGGGCAGGAAAACCCGCGATGCGTAAGCAGTCGATGATAACCAAGATTGATGCCGAGCGTCCCAAAGACGTAGATGCCCACCACCAAAAGAATGACCCCGGTCCAGCTGAAGAACCAGGGTATGAATGCTAAACACGCGACGAGATGGACGAAAATGATTGGAGTTGCGTATCGCGATTTGATCCGCCAAGAGCGGCGCTCTGCCACATCAGGCGCGGAGTTGGGGTCGACTACAAGCTTATCGTGCACGTCCGTCTCCAGTCTCTGGACGAAGCATCGTATCGGCACAAACGAATGCTTTGAAAGGGGCTGAAATCGGGTTCGCTGCTGCAAACCTGAGATGCTGGATCGGCGATCGAGCTTGGCTCGGTCGACACACGACCTATAATCGGGCTGAAAACCAAGCCAACGTTGGACCGGAACAATAGACAGGCGTGCAGTGGCCGGAGAAGCCGGAGACTTGACGAATTTCCTGGTTCAATCGATCGAGCGGGCGCGGGACCGCGCCGCGCCATTCTATCATCTTGAGTTCGATCGGGTCTTTCCCGACGACATCTATGCTGCGATGTTGCGCGAAATGCCTGACGACGATGACTATCGTACGCTGCGCGGCCGCCATGGCGAGAATCTTCTGGATGACGGCTCCTCGACGCGCGTAAAGATCGACCTTTTTCCAGAGTACATTCACAAACTGCCGCTGCAGAAACGCGAACTGTGGGGTGAAGTTGGCCGCGCGCTGTGTTCCCAGGGCGTAAAGGCAGCTTTCATGCGCCGGCTTGGTCCGGGCCTCGAGCGCCGGTTCGGCGCCAACTATTACGCTGTGAGGATGTTTCCAATTCCGGTGCTGACGCGCGACTTTCCGAAGTACAGGATTACGCCGCATACTGACACGCATTGGAAGGGGATAACTGTCCAGTTCTATCTGCCGCCCGACGATGCAATGAAACACATCGGAACGGTCTTCAATGAACGATTGCCGGACGGTAGCATGCCGAACGCGATCAAGATGCCGTTCTCGCCCAACAGCGGCTACGCCTTCGCGGTCGGCGACAACACTTGGCATTCGGCCGACGCGGTGGGGCCGGAAGTGAAGACCCGCGACAGCATCCTGCTCACTTATTTCGTCGACTCCGGCCTGGTCCGCATCTTGCGTAATCGCGGCAAACGGATCGGCAACTTCGTTCGCAACGAAATAAAAAGCCTGGTTCGGCGTGGGTAGTCAAACGCCGCACCCAAACGGTTACAGAGCGGATTGTTGAGCACGATGCCATGGCGACAATGGCTGTCCACTGATGGCGGAATCTTTGCGAGAGTTGCGGCGCGCCGCGACGCAACTAGCCATTCGGCAGGCGATCACAGCGACCGAAGGACTTCCGATCGGCCTTCAGCGCTCGGTTATAAGCTCATTGATTACGCTGACCGGCAGCATTCCAATGCTTCGCTGGAAGGTTCGAGAGAACATGCGTCTGGCGTTGGGTCGCGACGCGCCTGCCCAAGCTGAGAGCCTGTATTTTCGCCACGTCGGTTGGGTTTTGTCCAGAACGCTGCCAATCTTTCATCGTGGGATCGAGGCAACGTCTGTTCCGCAAGAGGTCAAATTCGATGACACGGTGAGTGTCCTCGACGATGCCGTTGCCGAAGGACGCGGTATTGTCTTCACGTCACCTCACTGGTCGGGCCAGGAAGCCGTGGCTGCAATCATCAGCCGTAGACATCCGATGGTCATGCTGGTGCGGCAGGCTTCGACACCGGAAGGGACAACTCGAAAACTGAAATGGTATACCGCGCTGGGCGTTGAAACCGTGCTGCGGCCGAGCCGAGCCTCGACGATCAAAGATGCGGTCGCTTACTTGAAGGTCCTTAAGAGCGGCAAACTGCTCGCCATCACGCCGGACCTTTTGGCCGATCCTGGACAGGGCGTCGAGACGTCCATCTTCGGCCGCCCAGCGCGGCTTCACGGGGGTGCCTTTGCCCTCGCAATGTCGGCAAGGGCGCCGATGATACGCGTCTCAGCCCAATGGCGCCCGGATTCGAGTGTGATCGTCAGGTTTGACCGTGCCTCCCTCGCTGTCGACACCAGCGATCGCAATGCAGCCATTCGCGCCGGTGTCCAAGAATGGTGCCGCTGGTTTGAGCAGAAGCTGCAAGAGAATCCGGAGAATTGGCTGTTCTGGCTCGACAAGCGCTGGTCGAGGTTTTTGCATGCCACCCCACGAACGCCTGGTGTCGAATGAACATCCTGGCCGTTTTGGCGATCGCTACATCTGCCTTCTGTTTACTTTGGGTGGTGCAGAGCGTGGCGCTCAAGTTTGTCGGTGAGCCCTTGGCTTGGCCAATGCGGTTTACTACGCGAAACCCATTGGTGCGATGGACGAGCCGGGTGATGATCCATATTTCATGGCTCATCATACTGGTCGCCACTCCGCTTGCTCTTGGTATTCGTCCGCTTGACGCGCTGCATCAAGCATTTCCAACGCCGGTTCCCTGGAGCAGCATCGCGGTCGCATTTTCCGTTATGTTTTTTGCGTCCTCGGCTGTGTACGCGCTGTGGATCAAGGTGGGATGGGTGCGCATCGAGCCGCAGCACCTTCAAAAGACCCGCCGCAACAAGCTCATCCGACGCTTTCTGGGGCCCCTGCCGGTGGCAACGCTGGAGGAGGCTGTATTTCGGGGCGTTTTGCTTGAACAGCTTCTTCGATCGTCTCCGCAGGCGCACACCTCCACGGCGCTCGCGATCATCCTGAGTTCCGTAGTGTTCTCTTCAGCGCATTTCGTGAAGCGGGCCTACCCAGGCAAGCCAGTTTGGCAGCCAGCTTACGGCCTTTTCATCGTGAGTTGCCTATTCGGGCTTGCTTACGTCCTTGGCGGGCGCAGCCTCTGGTTACCCATCGCGTTGCACGCTGCGGCGGTATTCGTTGTAGAGGTGGCGAAGCTTTACGTTGTTTTCCAGGCGCCTGCTTGGCTGGTGGGCTACGCCGAATTTCCCCAGAGCGGTCTCATCGGCAGCATGTTGGTGCTGTGTGTTGGAATAGCGCTGGTGGTGCTGATCTAATGCGAGATGCGGGTATTCAGGCGCCCGAGCGCATGCTGTGGATGGCGCCAACGGCACCTTCGAGGACGTCCCTGACCGTGCGCGCGGTGTCCTCCCAGCGCGTCGGCCGATAGCGCATCCGAATGAGCTTCTCTCGGGCCGCTAACAAATCTGGATCAGCAAGATATTCGACGATCCGTTTGACAAGCTCATCCGGATCGTCAGGGTCGATTGCGTCGACAAGATCCGGCGCCACTTCCTCAAGCCCACCGCAGCGAGTGGCTATGCATATCTTGCCACGTGCCAGCGCCTCAGCCACAGGCAGACCGTAGCCTTCGCCCAGGCTTGGATAGAGGGTGATCCACGCGTTGGCATAGAGCGCTTCCAGAGTAGCATCGTCGACACCGGTCAGCCGGATCACGCGGTCACCGAATGAGGCGGGTTGAGCCAACATTTCCGCGACGGTGGGATCCGGCGCGCCGCCGCCGACCAAAACGAGCCAAGGCGTTGCCTCGCCGAGCATGCTCCAGAGCGTCCGCCATGCCGCGATGGCCAGGCGGTGATTCTTTCGTGGGATCATGGTCGAAACAAACATGACATAGCGTTGACCGAGGAGCTTCTCGATGGTCGCCGGCACCTGCGCACCGGGCAGCACCTGCGCACTGTCGGCGAGGCGGCACACCGCGATCGGCATCTTCTGCGCCAGACTGAAATGCTTTCGAAGCTCCTCGCGCGTGTAAACGGAATTGCAGGCGACCGCCGTGCAATACGGCAGGAAATCTTCCACGCCGCGCCGAAATTGCCGACTGTGATGAGGCGCCATCCATTCGGCATGCGAAACCAGCAGCACATCATGGACGAAGCCAACGACGGCTGCGCCGTTTTCTCGTGCAATCTCGCAGAGGCGCGGCGCGTAACCATCCAACCAGAACGAGCCTGGTACGAACAGACAATCGCAGGGCGCCAGCTCAATCGGGCTCACGCGGATTCCTTCCTTTGGCGCCCAGCGGAGGAAATGCGTGATGCCATTGAGAGAAGGAAACCAGCGAAACCGCAGCGGTTTTGGGATCGCCGTTATGAGCCCTTTCTTGATCCCCGAGCGCAGCAACGGGGGCGTCCACTCGCCGCTTGCATATTTTTCCTTAAGTGCGGGGAAGAACGTCGCCAGCGCCCCGAGGTCCGGTCCGTCCACCGCAAGCGGACGCCGCCACACCGGATGCCAAAAGATCGGTATTACGTCCCCAAACAACGCGCCGCGATCGGCGGCCAGCGCGTCACAGAGATTGATCATGACGCGGCTGATGCCGGTCGGATAATGGGCCAAAGCGAATTGGCCGAACAACTCGGTGATATCGATCCAGAGCGTCGGAGCCCTCTTTTGTCGCATGGATCAACCGCACCTCATGGATGCGCGCGCACCTGGGGATCGAGGTCGGACATTACGGCAGCTTCAAAGCGCGCGGCGTGCTCGTCCCAGGACATTCCTTGCTGCAACTTCAAAGCCGATTCGTGCTGGCGGCGCCACAGCGCATCGTCGCTGAGCAGCGCCAGCGCCGCATCGGCAAAATCCTGTGGATCGGCCCGCACATAGCCGGTTACCCCGTCGATCACTCGCTCCGGCAGCACCGCCACTGGAGCGACAACACACGGCACGCCCATGGCCTGCGCCTCGGCAAGCGAAAAGCAAAAGGCTTCTACTTTGTGGCCGAGGTAGAGCATCATCCTGGAGCGGCGCACGGCCGCCATCAGTTCGGCGCGCGAGGCCGTCGGATGGATACGGATTGCAGCGCGAGTCGTCTCCGACAACCCAGCCGGCAGAAACGTGCCGCTCCACACCTGCCATGGATCATCGTCGGGCTTGAGGTCGTGAATGCCGTAGATGTGGAACAGCGCATCGGGGCGACGCGGTAGGATGCGGTCTGCGAAAATCTGAACCAGCGGTTTCAGGTTGCGCGTCGGATTGGAGGCGAAAATGACCTCCGGCGGCGGTGGGTTTGCCAGCGGCGGCAGGCCACGGATGTCGTCAGCCAAGCCGTGAGGTAGGACGATGTGAGGATTACGGGGCGGCAGAAATGGGGAATAGATGCCGACCTGATAGCGGCTGATCAGAACCGGAATCGGCCGATGCCACCATACCTTCAGGATATTCTTGTAGTGTTTGAGGTGATTGGGCTGCCAGACCACCCACACCACGAGACGCCTTGGTTTCGGAACAAAGCCGAACAATCGTGGATGTTGACAGGCGATATAGAGATCGCATGTCTGCGGCGGAGAGTCGCGCAGTGGCACCCAGCGCACGCCCTCGTGCTCAATGTCGCGTTGGCAGTTGGTGTACGCAGTGACTTGATGGCCACGGCGCGCCATGGCGCGCGCAAAATTGATCACGGCATTCTCGGTTCCGCCAATGGGGCGAGTTTCCAGAAACGTCCCGTCATAAGCCAGGGTGTCGTCGGCGATGATGATGGTTGCCATTGCGGATCAGACCGTCCCCGAGGAGGGGGCCTTCAATCTCTACACACTTGGGGTCGCGACCGGACGGTGCTTGGTGCGCCGTTTAGGATCGATTATGATAATCAACGACACGCGTTGCGGCGGACCCCGCCCAAGCGAGCATCATGCCTAACCGCCCGGCCAGTAGACAACCGATCACCGTGGCGTCCGGTCCGGCGCAGCGTCGATTTGAACTGATCCTCGTCAAGCCGTCACATTATGACGACGACGGGTATGTCATTCAATGGTTCATGTCAGCGATGCCGTCGAACTCGCTTGCTGCGCTTTACGGACTCGCGGCCGACGCCGAACGGCGGCGCGTGCTCGGTAGCGACGCGATCAACGTCACCGTTATTGACGAGACGAACACCCGGGTCAAACCACAAAGGCTCATTCGACAGATTGTGCGAAACGGTGGTTTCGGAATGGTCGGCCTCGTGGGCGTTCAGTCCAACCAATATCCAAGAGCACTCGATATCGCGCGTCCGCTACGCGCGGCGGGCATTCAGGTGGTCATTGGCGGGTTTCATGTTTCGGGAACAATCGCCATGTTGCCGGCGCTCACGCCGGAACTGCAGGAGGCCCTTGCTCTTGGCGTCACCCTGTTTGCCGGAGAAGCTGAGGGGCGGTTTGACGAGCTCTTGCGAGACGCCGCGGGCAACACCTTGAAGCCGATCTACAACTACATGCGCGACCTGCCGAACATAGAGGCGGTCCCGCTGCCATTCATGCCAAGAGCAAAGGTCGACCGCACGATCGGTCACTGGACGACCTTCGATGCCGGGCGCGGTTGCCCGTTCCAATGCTCGTTCTGCACCATCATCAACGTACAAGGTCGCAAATCGCGCCGCCGTTCTCCGGATGACGTTGAGAAGATTATCCTGATTAATCATAGAGACGGGATCACACGGTTCTTTATCACCGATGACAATTTTGCTCGCAACAAGGATTGGGAGGCGATCTTCGACCGCATCATCGAGGTGCGGGAAAGGACCGGCATCGATGTGAAATTGATGATCCAGGTCGACACCCTATGTCACAAGATTCCAAATTTCGTGGAGAAGGCGGCGCGAGCGGGCGTCAAGCGTGTCTTCATTGGGTTGGAGAGCATCAATCTGGATGCCCTCATCGCTGCGAAAAAGCGGCAGAACAAAATCACCGAATACCGCAAGATGCTGCTCGCCTGGAAGTCCGCGGGCGTCATTACTTACGCCGGCTACATTCTTGGTTTCCCCACCGATACGCCGTCGTCGATCAGGAGCGACATTGAGATCATTAAACGCGAGTTGCCGATCGACATTCTCGAATTTTACTGCCTTACACCGTTGCCCGGCTCGGAAGATCACAAGATCCTCTGGAACAAGAAAATCTGGATGGACTCCGACCTCAACAAATATGACACCGAACATGCGGTGACCGCGCATCCGCATATGAGCCGTGAAGTTTGGGAAACGGTTTATGCCGCCGCTTGGAAAAGCTACTACACGCCTCAACACATGGAAACGATCCTGCGGCGTGCAGGCGCGACGGGGATTGGCTTTGGGCGTCTAACAGGACTGCTGCTTCTCTGCGCCCGATGCGAGCAGCTTGAACGCGTTCATCCCATGCAAGGCGGCATTTTGCGCCGTAAGGTTCGTACCGATCGCCGTCCGGGGTTTGGCCTTGAACCGCGCTGGTCGTTTTACCCGAAGTACGTAATTGGGTTGCTTCACAAGATGGTGGTGTTGGGACAGCAGGCGTATTTTCTCCACACGGTCCGCAAACGAATCCAGAGCGACCCTCTGGCAAAGCATTACAACGATGTCGCGTTGACGCCGGTCCAGGATGATGAATTCGATGAACTCGAACTCTTTACACACACTGCTGATGCAAAAGCGGCCGTATACCAGACGCGCAGAATTGAATCGCGGCGTGCTGCGGTGAACTGATCAGCGCGGGCCAGCTATTATGAAGGGCGGGCGCGTCACCGTATGCCGAGCTAGGGAGGGGCCGGCGATGAAGGGAATCTTCAAGTTACTCGTAACTATCGGCGTACCTGGCGAAGTCAACGAAATCCGCCAAACAGACGCCATCGAGTACGTAAGCGATGTTTGGCTCGTCCCAGAATGGATCAAGCAATCGTCGACAGGATTGCAAAAACCAGCGCGCATAATTCGCGTGGGGCATATTCTTGATCCGGGGCGATCGGCGGATGGCACGCCTCTGGCTTTAACGTCGCCAGTGCCTAAAGCCTTGTTCGATTGCCAAATTATGCCGTCCCCCACTAGCGGGTTTCTAGTTCACGATTTACCTCCGATACTCCTGAACCCAGACGGAACCCCCGGCGCACAAGCTTGAAACCCCGCCGGTGCCATAGCGCGACCGAATGCGGTCTTTATGATGCTACGCCGCTTCCGCTGCGCTTTTGCTCTATGATGTGGGGGCTTTCTCGCAGCTGGTTTGCGCGAAGGCGCGTTGCAGTCAGCGTTCCACTTATCAAGGATGAGATGAATTGAAACAGCAGATCGTTATATTCGGCACCGGTGATGTCGCAGAGCTCGCCGACTTTTATTTCACCCATGATTCCGAATTCGATGTTGCGGGCTTTACCGTCGACGAGGCCTACCTCAAGCAGACGGAATTGCATGGCCGCCCTGTCGTTTCCTTCGATCGGGTCACCGAGGCGTTCTCCCCCGCACGCTTCGGTTTCTTCGTCGCGGTCAGTTACGCCAAGCTCAACGCCGTCCGGAGCGAAAAAGTCGCTGCCGCCAGAGCGAAAGGCTATCGCCTCGTGTCGTATCTGAGTAGTCGAGCCACCGTATTTCCCGGCTTCGAATTGAAGGAGAACTGCTTCATCCTCGAAGACAATACGATCCAGCCATTTGCCCGCGTCGGAATCAACGTGACGCTGTGGAGCGGCAACCACATCGGGCATCACTCGATCATCGAGGACGACGTCTTTATCGCCTCGCACGTCGTCGTATCGGGCGGGGTGAGGATCGGCCAGGGCAGCTTCGTCGGTGTGAACGTAACGCTTCGTGACCATGTGACCATCGGACAGAAATGCGTGCTCGGCGCCGGCGCCCTGGTGCTGGAGGATCAACCGGATTTTTCCGTCGTCGCGCCGCGGGAAACCGAGCGATCCAAAGTGCCAAGTACGCGTCTGCGCGGATTGTGAGTTCAGTACTTATGTCCTGGACGCGTCTTGGCTTGATCTTTGTTCCCGACGGGAGCAAACCGTGGGCGCGCAGTCATGCGGCATTGCCGGTTCCCGTACTGATCGAGCCGGACATTTTCCGCTTTTTCTTTAGTACGCGAGATGATGCGAAACGGTCGCATGTCGGATGGGTCGACGTCGATTTGTCCGGGGCGCCGCGTGTACTACGGGAAGCATCCGAGCCCGTGCTGACGCCCGGCGAGAACGGCACGTTCGATGACAGCGGCGTCGGGATCGGCTGTCTCACCTCGGCGGATGACGGCCTGCGCCTCTACTATATGGGCTGGAACCTCGGCGTGCGTGCGCCATGGCGCAATGCAATCGGTTTCGCGCATGCTCGCACGGCGCTCGACCGGTTCGAACGCTTCTCGCCTGGGCCGATTCTCGATCGGTCGCCGGAAGACCCTTACACGCTTTCCTATCCTTGCGTTGTTCGGCTCGGTCCGCAGGACTGGTGGATGTGGTACGGCTCGAATCTTTCACCGATGGCATCGAGCACAGACATGAGCCACGTCATCAAGGTCGCCCAATCGCGCGACGGGATTCGCTGGGAGCGAGATGGTGCAACCGTCGTCGGTTTTGCGAATCCGAACGAGTACGCTATTGCACGCCCCAGTGTTGTGCGCATGGGCGAAATCTTCCTCATGGCATTTGCCTGCCGCGGTGAGCGTTACCGCATTGGGGCCGCCTGGAGCGCCGACGGAGTCAACTGGACAAGAATCGACGCGGCGATGGGCCTTCAGCCATCAAACGAAGAATGGGATGACCAGATGACCTGTTATCCGGCACTGTTTTGGCACCGCGACCAACTCTGGCTCGCCTATAACGGAAACGGTTACGGTGCGACCGGTATCGGACTTGCTGTTTGGGAAGGTGGCCGTCCGATGTAGCGTACAGCGATTTCTTGTTTTGCTTTGCGGCGGCGTTACGCGGTGAAATACTCTGCAACCGTATGAGATGTGCTGGCGCCGCGGGGCAACGAGCGGTTCAAGGTGGCGCTACTCCCGCCGCACGATCATCGTGAATTCATAGAGCCCGTAATCCTGCAGGAGCGCCACCCGGCGTCCGAAACGGCGCAAGCAGTAGGCGAACATCTCGACCGGATCGGCATAGTACAGGTCCGGGCGGCGCCGTTCGGGGTCGCTTGATTGGCTCAGGATATTAAAGGCAAAGCCGCGTTGCCCGCTCCGCGCGAGGATATCGATGGTGTCGCGAACGTAGAGCCCCCAATTCTTCTCTGGCAGGTTCCCTTTGACGTTGAAAATGCCACTCGCAATAGCAAAGTCCGCGATGTGCCGGGGGTCCGCGCCGGCATGCCAGTCACGGTCCGGTCCCTCGCCATGAAGGCGAATGGCCTCCACGATCATGCTCGCGGCGATATCGTAGCCAATGAATTTTCCCGTGTGCCCATGCGTGCGCACGAACGGATAAAAATCGCCGAAGCCACAACCGAGATCGAGCAGCGACGCGTTCGGATCCTCGCCGATCAAGCGCAGGAACTGACGATGCCGCAGCGCGTGCGCGGCCGGCCCATTCCAATCTACGCCGGCCGGCGTTGTTCCGAACGCCGCGAGCTTGGCGGAATAGTAGGCGGCGACGGTTTGCAGAATCTCGGCGCGAGTGTCCGCGCTCACGCAACGGCTCCCCGATCCTTGACGGCGCCTCGCGAGGCCGCCGCGATGATGTTAGGCGCCGCCTCGATGCCCACATTTTGCGCGCGATAAATCTGCCGGACGATCGTATAGGGGCGCCGCTTGGTCTCCGTGAAGATATTGGCGATATAGATCCCGAGAATTCCGAGGATCAGCGTCGTGAGACCACCGAACAGCCAGATCGACACGATAACTGACGTAAAGCCGTCGACCCCGATGCCGGTGAAGAAATACCGGCTGAGAAAGTAGAGGATCACCAACGATGACAATCCGAAAATGCCGATGCCGAGAAAGAAGATCATGTAGAGAAGCCGCGTCGAGGTCGTGGTCAGATATTTGATAGCCATACTTATCCGCCGGCGGAACGAATAAGTGGTGAGCGAATTCGACAGCTTTTCGATCGTCTCCGGCACCTGGCGAAAACCGGACACTTGCCAAAGTTGTGCGATCAAAAACTCGCGGTCGCGGTGTCGCACCAGCGCCCGCACGTAGTCGCGGCGCATAAGGCGAACCGTCACGACGTTGCGCGGAAACGGGTAATCGCTCAACATTTCGAGGAGATGGAAGAATATCTCGCCCACGAATCTTTCCGTGAATGATCCGCGCCGCCTTTTTTGTATGCCGTAAACGACGTCGATGTCGTTGTGCGCGAGGATCTCGTAGAAACGGCGCAGGAGCTCCGGCTCCTCCTCCAGATCGCTGTCGATGAGGAAGACGAGCTCGCCGCTCGCGTGGGCGAGGCCGGTCATCATCGCGCGGTGGTGGCCAAAGTTGCGCGACAGGTCGACGACGACGACGCGGGAATCTGTCCGTTGCAGGGCAAGCGCAAGGTCCAGGCTTTCGTCCGGCGACCCGTCGTTGACGAATATCAGCTCGATCTCGTCGGCAAGCGGCTCTGCCGCCGCCATGACGCGCCGATGGAATTCATTGACCGTCGCGGCCGACCAGTAGAGGGTCGTCACAATAGAGAGTCTCACGTGGCGGTCCTCGTCAGGTATCGCGGAGCATCGGCTCCAGTGTTGAGGAGAAGGTCGATGACCGAGACGTGCGGCTCGAATTTTCCCCAGGGTTGATGATATTCGGGATACCCCTCGTACGTCATCCACAAAACCTCGATGCCGGTGGCGGCGAAGAGGTCGACGTCGAGATAGGCCCGGGCGGCCGGACCGCTCAGGTATCTGGTCGCTCCCACCGCCGTTGCGATCGCCACCAGCCGCTCGGTCGGCTGGGCGGTGCGCAACAGTTTTCGATCGAGGACGTCACCGGAACGCCGAATCGGGATCGTTATGGCTAGGCGGTCGCAAATGGCCCGGATGAGCCGCACATTCACATTCGTGAGCAGCCGCTCGGGCGCCACGTTTTGCAACAGATCGAAGAGCCATGGCGCCACCGCATCATAATATGCAGCCCGCGCGTATGCCGATTCGATGGCCTTGATGTGCCTCGCTGCCCAGCGCGGATCGGCGATGCGCGTCTCCTCTATGGCCTGGGTGTAACGCCCCTTCACTTCGACCGGGATGGTAAGCCAGGCGGTGCCGTCCGCCGTCTTGATCTGGTTGCGGTTGCGCCAATCGCGTCGCGTGTACTGCACGCTATCCAGGAGGACTACTTCATCCGCCGAACGCAATAAGTCGAAATAGCCACGCCAGGGAATATAGTTCGACTGAGTGATGACGACCGTCTTAGCCACCCAAATCCTCCTTCCCAAATACTCTTGTCGGACTTGCGAGCGGGCCGGCGCATTTCGTCTCCGCTGCCGTTTGCGGCTGCCTTTACGCCCCCACCTCGCAACGGCGAATCTGCAGCTACCCGCGGAGATACGCGTGAATGCGCTCGATGACTCGATCCGCCACTGACGGCTCCATCCCGGCATACATCGGCAGCCGCACCAACCGTGCATTCGCCATGTCCGTGACGCCGAGTTCGCCGTTGGCACGCGCGTAACGCAATCCTGCCGGTGACGAGTGCAGCGGAACGTAGTGGAAGGGCGCCCAGATGTCTTCCGATCTCAGGCCCTCGATCAGCCGATCGCGCTCAGACCGATCGCGCAGCAGGAGATAATAGAGGTGCGCGTTGTGCTCGCAATGCGGCGGCACGATCGGTCGACGCGCGATGCCGGCCGTTTCGAGGCCGGCGAACGCAGCGTGGTAGCGTAGCCAGATGGCGCGGCGCTCGGCGTTGAATCGTTCGACTTGCTCAAGCTGGGAAAACAGAATGGCTGCCATAAACTCGCTCGGCAGAAACGAAGATCCGCAGTCGATCCACGTATACTTGTCGACCTGCCCGGATCTGAATGCTTGGCGATATGTCCCTTTTTCCCACACGATATAGGCGCGTTCGCCAAGGCGCGGATTGTTGATCGCGAGTGCCCCGCCTTCACCCGTGGTCACGTTCTTGGTTTCATGAAAGCTGAAACAGGCAAAGTCTCCCAGCCGTCCAGCGGGCCGGCCACGATAGGTCGACATCAGCGCCTGCGCCGCGTCCTCGATCACCAGGAGCTTGTGCCGCTCGGCAATGGTCATGATCGCATCCATTTCGGCGCAGACGCCGGCGTAGTGGACCGCGCAAATCGCTTTGGTTCGCGGCGTGATCGCCGCCTCGATCAGCGTCTCGTCGATGTTCATGGTGTCGGGTCGAATATCGACGAACACCGGCACGGCTCGGCGCAGCACCATGGCATTTGCCGTGGAGACGAAGGTGAACGAGGGCATGATCACTTCGTCCCCCGGCTCCAAGTCCGCCAAGATCGCCGCCATCTCCAGGGCCGCGGTACATGAATTCGTGAGGAAGGCGCCGTCAACCCCGAGGCGTTCCCGCAGCCAGTCCTGACATTTCACCGTAAAAATGCCGTTGCCGGAGAACTCACGGCGGCCAAGGACCTCGCGGATGTAGTCGATCTCCCGCCCGGCGATTGGCGGCGCGTTGAACGGGATTCGGGTCATTCTGCGCGGATGCCAGCGTCGGTTCTGGATTTCAAGTTTGTCGTCATTGTTGGCTCGCGGGGTTGACGCATTTCCTGGCCATATGGCGGCGACGCCTGAATTGTATCATTGTCTTGGCGCGAAAGACCCATCAACTCGATGAGTGCTACCTCCAAAACCGCGACCAGACTTTGCCCTGGTTGCGCTGCCGGTGAACTGGTCCAATCCGGCGAACCGCTCTGGCCGCCGGGATAGTGCTGTTCAGGCTGCGGGTGCCGACTCGTCCAGCCGACGGAATATCGGTATTCGCGCCTGAACTCGCTGACACGGCCAGCGGATTCAATCCGGCGTGCTTTTCCTGTCTTGCGTCGGTGGAAGCACCCATTTTGGTTTATCGTTCGCAATGAGGAGGTCAGGGGGGTCAAATCCCCTCGGCGCCACCAGCTACAAGCCTCTGGACTGATTCATGGTTTCCTGAGAAATTCTTGCACATAGCGCTGTCTTAATGGGCT
>Ga0070690_100001082_pt1 | contig 13976 bp, 16 predicted proteins | sample KBSS33HmetaG_FD_64671 | JGI IMG/M metagenome (GOLD analysis project Ga0070690, IMG submission 64671) | Switchgrass rhizosphere microbial communities from Kellogg Biological Station, Michigan, USA - KBS S3-3H metaG | ecosystem: Host-associated > Plants > Roots > Rhizosphere ... | reverse complement strand
GCCAGCCGCAACTCGATCTTCTTCGGCGCCGCCACCGTCGGTTTGGGCGGCGTCACGGGTGGCGTCACCGGCGGGACCGTGGTCGAAGGCGTTGGCTTGGGCGGCGTGGTGGTCGCGACGGCCTTGTTCGTCGAATCGCCGCTCTGCTGCCACCAGAAGATGCCGCCGCCGATCGCCACCGCCGCGATCACGCCCAGGGCGACCTTCTTGCCGCGGCCTGCCCCGGGGATCCCGTCGACACGCTCGCCGGCGCCGGCCGAGAACGTCGTGTCGCCCATCGGCGACGTTTGCGTCACCGGCGGCCGTCCCTTTGCGTGGGTCTTCACCAGATCGGGCGACGACACGATCGTGTGGCTGCCCGACGACTTCAGCGCCGCCTGGACCTCGCCCATCTCGGCGTAGCGGTCCTCGGGGTTCTTGGCGAGCATCTTCATCACCAGCGCGTCCAGCGCCAGCGGGATCTCGGCCCGCTTGGAACGCGCCGACGCCGGGGGAACGTTGAGGTGCATGTTGACGAGATCGCCGAACCCTTCCGACACGAACGGCGGCTGGCCGACCAGCATCTCGTAGAAGATCACGCCCAGCGAATAGATGTCGCTGCGGTGATCCACGGTGCGCGTCCCGCGGCACTGCTCGGGCGACATGTAGATCGGCGTGCCCATCAAGGTTCCGGTCCGCGTCTTGACCGAATCGGCGACGGACCCCTGCTGAAGCTTGGCGATGCCGAAGTCCAGCACCTTGATCCGCTCGCGGTTGGTGTCGTGCACGTCGGGAACGACGAACAGGTTGTCCGGCTTGAGATCGCGGTGAACGATCCCCTTGGCGTGCGCGGCGCCCAGCGCCGACGCCGTCTGGTACGCGAAGTCGACCGCCTTCGCGATCGGCAGCGCACCGTTCTGGCGCAGCCGGGTGCCCAGGCTCTCGCCTTCCAGCAGCTCCATGACCAGGAACGGCGTCCCGTCGGCCAGCATGCCGGAGTCGAGGATCTCGATGATGTTGGGGTGACGGATCGCGTTGGCGGCGCGCGCTTCGTTCAGGAAGCGCGCCAGCAGGTGCTCGTCCCGCGTGTAGTTCTTGTGCAGGACCTTGACCGCGACCCGCCGGCCGATACCGGGGTGCTCGGCCAGGTAAACCGAGCCCATTCCCCCCTCCCCGAGAAGCGCAATAGATCGATAATTTCCGAACTGTTCCCCGATCATCGGAAGGCCCCAATCGTACTCGGCCTTCGATCAAAGGGCTAGCCGCTCCCGCGCGAAGCGCGGGTGTGCGGCTACTTTTCTAAACGTCCCTGCGGCTCGCGGGCCTGGCTTTGCGCAAGAGCAACTCGATCCGGCCGGCGCTGACCAGATCGGGAAGCCGTCCCACGCGCGCGAAGCCCTGCCGCCGGTAGAAACGCAGCGCGGCGCGGTTGTCGGCGTCGCAGGAGACGAACAGCCAGCGCCGGCGGGCGAACACGCGCGCCTGGACGTGCGCGACCAGCGCCCCGCCCAGTCCCTGCCCGCTGGCCCCCGGCTGGACCGCGAGCAGGGCGATGAACCCGCCCAGCAGGAACCCGTCCGTGGCGACGATGATCCCCCCCGGCGCGCGCGCCCCCGTGCGCGCGATCCAGACGTCGCCGGCCCGCGCCAGCCGCGCCAGATACCGGCCCAGCGCGGCCGCGCGGTATCCCAGCCCGAGCCAGGGCTCGATGCCGACGATCCATTCCGCCTGCTTGCGCGCGATCGCCGGCGAGGCACGAACGATGACCGGCCTCGGCGCCTTTGGTGCGTTCATGGATTACCGGAAGCGGGTGGCGGCGGGGGCAGCGTCGCCGCCGGTATCGGCGCGACGGGTGGCGGCGTCTCCGGACCCGGCGCCCTCGGAATCGGCGCGATGACCGGGGCGCCGGGACGCGCCGCCGCCATCAGCTGCGAGACATGGACGAAACGCAGGCCGCGCTCGCGCAGACCCTGCAGGATGGTCGGCAGCGCGTCGCCGGTCTTCCAGCCGCGGCCATTGATGTGAAAGACGATGATCGATCCGGGGCGCGCGTTATCGAGGACGTTCCGTATCATCCGATCGGCCGTCGTGCGCGCGCTGGGGTCGCCCGAGACGACGTCCCAGGTCACCGTCGGAAGCCGAAGATCCTGCACGACGTACACAAGGCGGTGGCTCCATTCCCCGAACGGCGGGCGAAACGCCACGCTCCGCTTTCCGTACTTCGCCAGCGCCGCTTCCGTCTGGTCGATCTCCTGGACGATGCGCGCGACGGGCAGATGAGACATGTGCGGGTGTTCGTACGAATGGTCGCCGAACTCGACCAGCGGATCGACGGCCAGCTCGGCCATGACGTCCGGGTGCGATTCCACCCAGAGGCCGGAGACGAAGATCGTGATCGGCACCTGTTCGCGCTTGACCACATCGAACACGCGTCGATCGAAGCCGGCGCGATGGGTGCGCGTCGCGCAGGCGTCGAACGTGATGGCCACCGTGGGCTCCGTCGTCTCGATGTAGCGGATGGGAGCGAACCCGCGCAGGGCGGGCCGCGGCTCGACGGGCGCGCTGGTGACGGGCGCCGGTGGTTGCGCCGGCGCCGGTGCCAGTACCGGCGGTGGCGTCGATACCGGTGGCGGCGCCGTCGGCGGCTGCGCGGGCTCCACGGCCGGCGCTTCCGGACGGAACGGCGCCACGGGACCGAATTCCACGACCGCGGCCGTCGCCTGCAGGGCAACCAGCGTCAGCGCAGCGGTCACGGGCATATCAGGTTAGATCCAGCAGCATCACGATCGCGTCTTCCTGATCCTCCGCATAATAGTTCGGGCGGACGCCGACCGCTCTGAAGCCGAACCTACGGTAGAGCCGCGCCGCCGCGGCGTTCGACCGGCGAACCTCGAGCGTGACGAAGCGGCACTTCCTGACCCGGCCCGTCTCGATGATGTGCGCCAGCAACCGCGACGCATGCCCGGCGCGCCGTTCCTCGGGATGGGTGGCCAGGTTCAGCAGGTGCACCTCGTCGGCGACGATCCAGTAGTTGCTGAACGCCACGACGGCCCACTTCGCCCGGTCGCGCACGACGTCGATGTGCGCCCACTCGCGGCCCATCTCCTCCAGCAGAAGCTGCGGCGTCATCGGTGACCGGAACGAGGACTTCTCGATGGCCATGACAGCGTCCACGTCGGCCAGCCTCATCGGCTCGACATCGAACGCTTGCGGCAGCTTGTTGACGGCCATGTTCCCGAAACTCCAGCAATAATGATGGGAACCCTGGGAGGGTTCCCATACCCTCCCGCGATGGTACGCGGCGAGCAAAGCTCGCCGGCTTCCCACGCGCGTTACGCTAAGCGCGGCGCGTTTCCTCCGCAAGTAACGCAGGCGCGCCGGTGACGGCGGCGAAGATCGCCGCCCACAGCGTGTCGACGCCCTCCCCCGTTTCGCCCGACACGAACAGCGGTCCGGCCGACCCGCGCCCACCGCGGAATGACGCCCGCGCGCGCTCGCGAAGCACCCCACGGGCGCTGGCCGTCAGCTTGTCGACCTTCGTGAACACGATCTGGGCCGGCACGTTCTCGGTCCCCAGCCATTCGTAAAGCTGCCGTTCCTCGTCTTCGATCCCGCGACGGGCGTCGATCAGGATGACGAACAGCGCCAGCGCGCGGCGCGTGCGCGTGTAACCCTCGATCAGCGGCTGCCAGCCGCGCCGTTCGGCGTGCGACACCTGCGCGTAGCCATAGCCGGGGAGATCGATCAGGCACAGCTCGTCCACCGGCACGGGCGCGGCTTTTCCGCCGCGCCGGAAACGGAGCGAGAACATCACCAGGCCGCGCGTCCGTCCGGGCGTCTTCGACGTGCGCGCCAGCCCCTTGCGCCCGGCCAGACGGTTCAGCAGCGTCGACTTGCCGACGTTCGAGCGCCCCGCGATCGCGATCTCGGGCGCGCCTGCCACGGGCAGGTCCCCCAGCGCGCGCGCTTCGGCGACAAAGGCGGCTTCTTCGACGTCAGGTACGCGGGTCAAGCCGGTCTAGGGTAGCATCTCGGCGTGGCCCGCCCCCTCAGGCTCGTCGGAAAACTGTTCGGATTGACGGGCAACATCGGCTCGGGGAAGTCGACCGTCGCGCGGATGTTCGCGGAGCGCGGCGTCCCCATCATCGACGCTGACGGCCTCGCCCGCGAGCTGCAGACGCCCGGTCAAGCCGCGTACAAGGAGATCGCGGCCGCCTGGCCGGAGGCCGTCGCGCCCGACGGGCAGCTGGATCGCAGGCACCTGGCCGACATCGTGTTCGGCGACGCGTCCGCGCTGAAACGCCTGGAGTCGATCATGCACCCGCGCATCCAGAAGCTGTCGCGGGATCGCGCCGACGCGTACGCCGAAGCGGGGCACCCGCTGGCGCTCTACGAGGCGTCGCTGCTCATCGAGAGCGGCCGCGACAAGGAGCTGGACGGCCTGATCGTCGTGACCGCATCCCCCGCCGCGCGGATCGCGCGCGTCGTCGCCCGGGACGGCCTGCGCGAGGACGAGGTCCGCGCCCGGATGCGCGCGCAGCTCCCCCAGGAGGACAAGGTTCGCCTCGCCACCCACGTCATCGACAATGACGGCGACCTGGTCGCGACAGAGGCGCAGGTCGATCGCGTCCTCGCCATCCTGCGATCATGAGATTCGTCAGCGCCGCAATCGTCGCCCTCGCCGCGCTGGCGACGCTGGGCGGTTACTTCCAGGAGAAGAAGCGGACGGCGACCATCCTGGCGCTGCCGGCGGCGGCTGCGCGCGACCTCTACGAGAAGGCCCAGGCGCGACGCGATCGCGTGATGATCGCGGTGACCGCCGCCCTCGTCGTGGGCGCGGTCGTCGCCCTGGTGCTGTTCAAGGTGTACCGATGATGCTGGCGCTGTTCGCGGTGCTGGTGATCGTCGCGGTGGGCGGGCGCGCCGCCGACGGCCTGCGCCTGTCACAAGCTGAGAGCATCCTCGCGCGCCTGTCCGAGGCGGACGCGCGCGCCTACTACGACGTGCTGCGCCGGCGCGTGCGCCGGACGATCGTCATGCGGGGATTGTCGCTGATCGCGCTGCTCTGTATCTTCTGGGTGCTGCGCCAACGATTGATGCACGGCTGATGGATCGACGACGCCTCTGCACCGCCGGGCTGGCGGCGCTGGTGCTGCTGGGCAGCGGCGCCGCGCGCGCCGTCGATTCGACGCTGCCGGCACCGCCGGTCTTCGAGGGCACCTGGATCGCCACCGCCGGGCCGCAAGTCTTCCACGGCAGATGGTCAGCGCAGGCGATTCCAGGCCGGCGCGACGAGATGCAGGGCTCGTGGGCGATGCTGAACGACGCCGGCGAGACCATCGGGCAGGGAACGTGGTCCGCGCAGCGATCGAAGCGCGGCTTTCAGGGCACGTGGTTCGCGCGACCGGCGAGCGGCGGACTTTTTCGCGGGACCTTCGAGGCGCACCTGCCCGGCTTCAAGGGAAAGGCGCTGGAAGACATGTTCGCCGAGACGAAGAAGACGCAGATCGCCGGCTTCTGGCGAATGGGCGCGGCGCGCGGCAACTGGTACCTGAAGGGCCCGGCAGGAACGCCGTAGGGGCGCCCTCCCCCCAACCCTCTCCCGCGCGAACGGCGCCCGAAAGCGGCTTGCCCTCACCCCGACCCTCTCCCGCAAGCGGGAGAGGGAGGTGATCACATCGTCGGGGTCGGGAAGCCGCGGCCGGGCCGCGCGAACAGGTAGCCCTGGCAAAGGTCGCCGCCCAGGGCGATCAGCGCGTCCCGCTCGGCGGGTGTCTCGATGCCCTCGGCGACCAGCTGGATGCCCAGCTCGGTGCACAGCGCGATGATCGAACGCACCAGCTTCTGCTTCACCGGCGAGCTGTCGATCCCGCGCACCAGCGACATGTCGACCTTCACCACCTCGGGCTCCAGCTGCGCGAAGCTGGTTAACCCGGCGTAACCCGCGCCCAGGTCGTCGATCGCGATGCGATAGCCCAGCGCCCGCAGGCGCGTCACGCGCGTGCTCAGCTCGTGGATGCCGTCCAGCGCGGCCCGCTCGGTGATCTCCAGGACGACCTGGCCTGCGTAGGGCGTCAGCGCGCCGTCGTCGGCGTACAGCTCGGGATCCTCGAGGTCGGCGGGATGCAGGTTCACGAACATGTGCCCCGGCGGTCGTTCCCCCGCCAGCAGCACCGCGACGTGACGCCGGATGATCCGTCCCAGCTCGGCGGCCCGTCCCAGGCGCTCGGCCGCGTCGAAGAAATCGAGCGGGCTGCGCAGGGTCGGTTCATCGGTGCGCAGCAGCGTCTCGTACGCGAAGGTGGTGCGCCCCGACCAGGACACGATCGGCTGCGCCGCCACCCAGAGCTTTTCCACCGCGGACGTGAAGCGCGCCTCCAGGCCCGCCCGATCGCCGATCGGCTTCCCTTCCAGCTCCTTGACCAGGCTGGCTTCGCGGCGCACGCGCGCCAGCTTGTGCACGGCGACCGCGCGGTTGACGATCCCCAGCAGCGAATCCAGCGGCACCGGCTTCAACAGGTACCGGAACGCACCGTACTCGATCGCCTCCAGCGCGGTCTCCAGCGCAGGGCTGCCGGTCATGAAGATCATCGGCACGTCCAGGTCCGTCTGGCGGATGTCGCGCAGCAAGGCCAGCCCGTCCATGTCGGGCATCGCGATGTCGCTGACGATCGCGTCGAAGTGCTTGCCCCGCGCCAGCGTCGCGCCCTCGCGGCCCGCCGCCGCGAGCGTGACCTTGAAACCAGCGGCCGTCAGCGCCCGCGCGTAACCGCGAGCGGTCAGCGGTTCGTCGTCGACGATCAATACTTCGGACGCAACAACGGTGGTCTCGGCGCCCGGGCTGCCGTCCCCGCGAGGAGCGGCAGCGATCTTGTCGGCCATCTAACAGCCAATCGGCTGCGTCAGGTCGGGTCTTTAACCATGGCGGTCGTTCGCAACCGAAGCGCGTTCAGCCGGATGAAACCGCCCGCGTCGCGCTGGTCGTACGCGCCGCGGTCGTCCTCGAATGTCACGATATCGTTACGGTAAAGGGAACGCGGCGACTTGCGCCCGATCAGCGTCGCGCTGCCCTTGTACAGCCTCAGCCGTGCCGTACCTGTGACGGGCTCGTTCACGGCGTCGATCAGCTTCTGCAGGGCCTCGCGCTCGGGAGAGAACCAGAAGCCGCGGTAGATCAGGGTCGCGTACTCGACCGCGACGCTGTCGCGCATGCGCATGGCCTCGCGGTCCATGGTCAGCGACGCGACGCCACGGTGCGCCACGTGTAGGAGGGTCCCCCCCGGTGTCTCATAGACGCCGCGGCTCTTCATGCCGACGAACCGGTCCTCGACGACGTCGGCGCGGCCGACGCCGTGCGTGCCGGCGATGGTGTTCAGCTCGGACAGCAGCGCCGCCGGGCCCAGCGGCTTCTCGTCGACGGCGACCGGCGTCCCCTTCTCGAACGAGATCGCCACCTCGCGCGGTTCGTCGGGCGCGCGCCGCGGATCGGCCGTGCGCTGGAACATCTCGGCGGGCGGCTCGGCGTCCGGGTCCTCCAGGATGCCGCCCTCGTAGCTGGTGTGCAGCAAGTTGCGATCGATCGAGTACGGCTTCGACGCCGTCGCCTCGACGGGGATCTTCTTGGCCGCCGAGAACGCGAGCAGCTCGGACCGCGACTTGAATTCCCACTCGCGCCAGGGCGCGATGATGCGAATCGACGGGTTGAACCAGTAGGCCCCCAGCTCGAATCGGACCTGGTCGTTGCCCTTGCCGGTCGAACCGTGGGCGATCGCGGTGGCGCCCTCGCGCGCCGCGACCTCCATCATGCCGCGCGCGATGCAGGGCCGCGCCAGCGCCGTGCCGAGGTAGTAGGTCCCTTCGTAGACGGCGGCGCCGCGCACCGCGGGGAACACGAAATCACGCACGAACTCGTCGCGCTGATCCAGCACGTGGCAGGAGACCGCCCCCGTGCGCAGCGCCTTCTTGCGGGCTGCTTCCAGATCCTCGCCCTGTCCGACGTCGGAACAGAAGCCAACGATTTCCGCGTCGTACTTCTCCTTGAGCCAGACAATGGCGACCGAGGTGTCGAGTCCACCGGAATACGCGAGAACGATCTTCATCGCGTCCGAACTATCATAAAAAACGGAACCCTGGGAGGGTTCCGTTACCTCCCGCGAAGAGCTCTGCGCGGCAAAGCCGCGCTTCGCTCACGCGATCAGCGTCAAACGATGCGAACGGCGCCGGAGCGGATGAGCCGCGCGACCAGGCGCAGGGCATCCAGCGAGCCGACCCCGGAGCCGTCGAACAGCTCTTCCAGCGTGCGGTGGCCGTCGATCCGCCTCAGGACCGCCCGTTCGCGCTCGCCCAGTCGCCGCCGGACGATCTCCTCGGCGCGGGGAGCCAGGATAGGCAGACCGATGGAAGGTCCGACGTAGGTGTTGAAAACGCGGGTCAGCAGCGGGCGCGCCGGCTCGATGACCTCGACGATTCCCGGGGCCGGCGCCTGATCGGCCTCCTGCAGCGCCGACTCGGCGGCGGCGACCGCCCCGGCGAGATCGCCCGCGTCCAGAGCCGCGCGTGCTTCATCGATTCGCTGGGCCGCTCGCTGGCGCCAGGGAGCGACGCCGACATCCGCCGGCTTCGCCGTCGGGCCCGAACCGGGGCGCACCGGGTCGGAATCTCCGACACGACGGGTCTGTTCGACGACGCGCTCCGGGAGAGGCGCAGCGGGATCTCGAACCGCCGGTTGGTGGTAGGGCGTCTTCTGCCGCTCGCGCACCATCGACTCCGCCATGATGGCGGGGATGGGCGAGGTCAGCGTGGGGCGCCGATCGCGCGCCACGTCTATCTCGGCGGTCTGCAGAGGGTTGCGGATCGCGCGCGGCCGCGCGTCGCCGTCATCGTCGGCGGCGTCGAACTCCTCGGTCCGGGGCCGTTCGCTGCGGCCTCCGGAGCGTGCGAGGTCGGGCGCGGATCCCTCCCGTTTCATCCTCATGAATTTCGGCAGTCCATCGCACGGTCTTGAGCGCGTGTGAGGGAAGTTTCTTGTGCGGTTGCCGCGGGCGGGCGACGCTTGCCGCGATGACGAGGCGAATGTGCGTTGGGGTACGCGTACTTGTGCTGGTGGGCCTGGGCGCCGCCGCCGGGTGCGGCGACGGTAAGGGCAGCGGCGCGCCGGCGGGTTGCCTCCAGGCGCAACCGTGCGGCGGCGAGGTCGTCGGGACCTGGACCTTCGTGGGCGGCTGCGTCAACACCGACCTTCTGGTGGGTGACCTGACCGCGGCGTGCCCGGCGTGGACGATCGGCGCGAGCATCGATATCTCCGGCTCCGCCACCTTCGGCACCGAACTTTCCTATTCGATCGATGCCGCGGAGACGATCACCATCACGCAGAACATCCCGCTCTCGTGCACGACGTTCGCGACCTGCGCCGACGTCCAGGCCGACCTGGCGGCGTCGCTGACCGGCGCCGTCGTCGCGTGCACGGGCACGACCACCTGCGCCTGCGTATCCACGCAATCGGAGCCTCGCACGGTCATCAGCGGGACCTATGCGACGTCTGGATCCAGCATCGTGCTGACCCAGCAATCGCCGCCGTCGTCCACGAGCGACGACGTCTACTGCGTGCAGGGAAAGACGCTGCACCTGATGAGCGCCGTCACCCAGAACGGGCAGATGAAGATTGCGATCGACGACGTCCTGCAAAGACAATAAGCGATGACCGTGAAGACGCCGATGCGCGCAGCGCTGGTCGTCCTGACAACGCTCGCGTTCGCGCCCGCCGGATGCGGCGGCGGCGGTGGCGGCGGCACCACGCCCAGCGATTGCCTGCAGTTCCAGCCCTGCGGAGGCGACGTGGTCGGAACGTGGCTGTTCGACACCGTCTGCTCGGACCCCGCGGTCAACGACATGGAGCTGGCGGCGCAGTGCGGAGGCAACGCCGATCGGAAGGCGACGGGCGTCTCCGGGATGCTGTCGTGGCTGATCACCTTCGCCGCCGACGGAACGACCATGTCCGGCGAGCTGATGGAGAGCTTCCACTCGACGCAGATCATTCCGCTCAGCTGCACGACGCACGCGGCGTGCGCTGACATCGACGCCGACCTCACGGGCCTGACGTCGACGGCGACCTGCACCGGAACCTCGACCTGCACGTGCGATTACTCCGGAACGTTGAGCCTCCCGACGGCGACGGGCACCTGGTCAACGTCGGGAACCACGCTGGTGCTGGACAACGGCACCGGCGATCCGTATTGCGTCGCGGGAAACCGCCTTCACGTCATGACGATCGCCCCGACAGCGATGGGCCCCACGGGCGAGCCGCTGACAATCGGCGCGCTCGTCGGCACGAAACAATAGAACTCACTTCGGAGGATGCTCATGAAGGTCTCGTTCTGGAATGCGTGTGCCGTGGCGATGGCGCTGGCAGTGACGGCCTGCGGCGGTAGCGGTGGTGGCGCGACCTGCAGCGTTCGGCCGTGCGGCGGCGACGTCGTCGGCAACTGGTCCGGCGACAGCGCGTGCCTCGACCAGATGACGTTGAATCAGCAGTTCCTCGCGAGCCTCGCCGGCGAGTGCCCGACCGCCTCCATCACCAACGTGACCTTCGTTCCGGCCGGCACGATGGCGTTCGCCGCCGACCTGACCTACACCGCGTCGGTGGCGCTGAGAGGAACGATGGACCTGAACATGCCGGCCAGCTGCCTCAACGGCCAGACGTGCGAGATGGTGAACGCGTCGATCCAGGGCGCGGTCGGCGGCGAGATCCAGTCGGCAAGCTGCGTGGGAAGCGGATCGTGCGTCTGCACGCTGCACATGCTCATCGAGCTCGAGGCGTCGTCAGGGACGTACGCGACGACCGGCACGATCCTGGCCCTCACCGCGACCACCGGCACGGGCGACAGCGGCAACTACTGCGTCCAGGGTTCGACGCTTCACCTCGTCGACGTCGACATGACCATGCCGATGGGGCGGGTCCGGAGCGACATCGCCTTCAACAAGCAGTAACGGCGCCGCCCGCTACTCCAGCGCCCACTCGAGCAAGGCCTTCTGGGCGTGCAGGCGGTTCTCCGCCTGCTGCCAGACGCCGCTCAAGGGGCCTTCGATCACGTCGTCCGAGATCTCCTCGCCGCGGTGGGCCGGCAAGCAATGCAGGACCATCGCGTCGGGCGCCGCGCCGCGCATGAGCGCGGCGTCGATGCAGAACCCGACGAACGCCTGGCGGCGCGCCTCGGCCTCCGCCTCCTGCCCCATCGACGCGAACACGTCGGTCGAGATCACGTTGCGCCCTGCGACCGCAGCGGCCGGCTCACGCATGACGGTGATCCGGCCCCGCTCCGTTGCCCGCGCGCGCGTCAGCACGCCCTCGTCCGGCTCGTAGCCGGCCGGGCACGCTATCGCCAGGTCCAGCCCGAGAATGCCGGCAGCCTCGATCCAGGAGTTGGCCATGTTGTTGCCGTCGCCGACCCACGCGTACTTCGCGCTGCGCAGCGTGTGGCCGACGTCGTCGGCGCCGAAGCGCTGCGCGACGGTCTGCAAGTCGGCCAGCACCTGGCAGGGATGCAACAGGTCGGTCAGCCCGTTGATCACCGGGACGGTCGCGAAGCGCGCCATCTCCTCGGCCCGTTCCTGGCCGAAGGTGCGGAGCATGATCGCGTGACAGTAGCCGCTGAGCACGCGCGCGGTGTCGCGCAGCGGCTCGCCGCGTTCCAGCTGCGACCCCTGCATCCCCAGATACAGCGCGTGGCCGCCCAGCTCGTACATCGCGATCTCGAAGCTGGCGCGCGTGCGCGTCGACGCCTTCTCGAACACCATCCCCAGCACGCGCCCGGGTCGGGTCGCGTGCGCGGTGCCGGCGACGCGCAGGCGGCGCAGCTCCTCGGCGCGCCGGATCAGCGCTTCGATGCCACCGTCCGGAACATCCCAGAAGCTGAGGAAGTCTTTCGTCTTGGTTTTCGTCTTGCTCGTCATCGCGCTATCGCCCCTCCGAGAGCACGCGATCCAGGATTTCGATTGCCTCGTCGATCTCCGCCTTGCCGACTATTAGAGGTGGCACGAACCGAACGACGTTCGAGCCGGCCAGCGACAACAGGAGGCCGGCCGCCCGCGCCCTCACCACCACGTCCGCCGGATCCCCATCGATGATCAACCCTTGCAACAGGCCCCGCCCGCGCGCGCCGCGCGTCTTGGGCCGGCGTCGCTCGGCCAGGCGCAGCAGCGCGGACCCGAGATGAGCGCCCATCTCGCGGCAGTGCTCCAGCAAACCCAGCTCGTCGATCGCCTGCTGGACGTACAGCGCGGCCGCCGTCGCGAACGGGTTGCCGCCGAAAGTCGACGCGTGCGTGCCGGGTTCGAACCCGCGCGCGACCTCCTCGTTGGCCAGCATCGCGCCGATCGGCACGCCGCCTGCCATGCCCTTGGCCAGCGTGACGACGTCGGGAACGACGCCCTCCCCTTCGAATGCGTAGAAGGTTCCGGTGCGTCCGGTGCCGGTCTGGATCTCGTCGAAGATCAGGACCGCGCCGGCGTCGGTGCAGGCGCGGCGAAGCTCCTGCAGATAGCCCGCCGGGGGCAGGTTGATGCCGCCCTCGGCCTGGATCGGTTCGACGATCACGGCGGCGGTGCGATCGGTGATGGCCGCGCGGGCCGCCGATGCGTCGCCGAAAGGAACGAAGCGAACGGGCGTCACCAGCGGTCCGAAGCCGTCGCGGTACTTCGGCTGTCCGGTGACGCTGAGCGCGCCGAGGGTGCGCCCGTGGAAGCTGTTCTCGAACGCGACGATCTCGGTCCGTTCGGGCTGGCCGCGCGTGACGATCTGATAGCGGCGCGCCAGCTTCAGCGCGGCTTCGTTCGCCTCGGTGCCCGAGTTGCAAAAGAACGCGCGCCCGCGAAAAGCGCGGTGGCTCAGCGCCTCCGCCAGCTGAAGCTGCGCCTCGATGTAATAGAGGTTGGAGACGTGCAGCAGGCGGCGCGCCTGGGCGGCGATGGCGTCGGCGAGGCCCGGGTGGCCGTGGCCGAGGACGCAGACCGCGACGCCCGCCGTCATGTCCAGGTAGCGGCGGCCGTCCACGTCGTACAGAGTGCACCCCTCCCCCCGCGCCATCACGATGGGCGCCTGGCGGTAATTGTTGGTGAGCAGGCGTCGGCCCGCTGCGACGAGATCGTCCTGCTGCGGCATGGGGCCACTTTACCATCCCTGGTTCGAGGCTTAGCTTCCCCGGACCGATGAGCTTGACGGCCGCCCATATGCCGGCCCCGGCGCCGGCAATCGCCAGCACGGTGACGGCGGTGCCGCGCTATTCCGCCACGCAGGCGCAGGTGAAGGCGCGCATGCGCGAGGTGCTGGATCTCCCGGCGCGGCGGCTGGACGCCGCCATGGAGTTCTTCGATCACGCCGCCGTCGAACGGCGCTTCAGCGTCGAGCCAATCGAGCGGCTGGGCGTTCCCCGTTCGGTGGGCGACATCCAGGATCGCTACCGCGAGCACGCCTTCGGTCTGGGGCGCAAGGTCGCGCGCGAGGCGCTCGCGCGCGCGGACGTCGCGGCCGCCGACATCGATCTGATCGTCACGACGTCGTGCACGGGGATCATGATCCCGTCGCTGGATGCCTACCTGGTCGACGATCTGGGACTGCGACCCGACGTGCGCCGGCTGCCCATCACCGAGCTCGGGTGCGCGGCCGGCGCGGCGGCGCTGGCGCGCGCACACGATTTCCTCGTCGGCTTTCCCGGCTCTCGCGCGCTGGTGATCGCCGTCGAGCTGCCCAGCCTGAGCATGCAGCGCGCCGATCTTTCGCCGGCCAACCTGGTATCGACGGCGATCTTCGGTGACGGCGCGGCGGCCGCGGTGCTTTCGGGCGGCGACGTCGCCGGCAGCGGCGCGGGCGGCGCGGCGGTCGCGATCCTCGAGACGCTGTCGCACATCTGGCCGCGCTCGACGTACGCATTGGGATTCGATCTGAAGGATGATGGCTTCCACAGCGTGCTGTCCAAGGACGTCCCCACCCTGCTGAAGAGCGA
>Ga0070690_100001079_pt1 | contig 13993 bp, 10 predicted proteins | sample KBSS33HmetaG_FD_64671 | JGI IMG/M metagenome (GOLD analysis project Ga0070690, IMG submission 64671) | Switchgrass rhizosphere microbial communities from Kellogg Biological Station, Michigan, USA - KBS S3-3H metaG | ecosystem: Host-associated > Plants > Roots > Rhizosphere ... | reverse complement strand
GTTTGACGAGTATGGCAACATCAAGTTCAACGACGAGAAGGCCAGACTCGACAACTACGCGATTCAGCTGCAGAACCAACCCGGCTCTACAGCAACGATTATCGTGTACGGCAGCTGTGGTGGTGAGGCTCAAACTCGCGGCGACCGCGCGAAAGACTACCTCGTCAACACTCGCGGTATTGAAGCTGGACGTATCACCGTCGTAGATGGTGGTTGCCGTTCAGACCTAACCGTTCAACTCTGGATCGTTCCGGCAGGTTCCACTGCACCAGCAGCGGACACCACAGGCGCTATCTCGCCCTGTCCGGAATGCAAACGGGGAAGAGCGCCGCGACGTCGTCGAGGCGATGAATAAACCGGTATAAATCCGAGGCTTACTTCGGATTTAACCCAATAACAATACGGGCGATGCTTCAACCTGAAGCATCGCCCGTTAACTTTTGTCAAACTCCCAACCATGCGATAGTGACAACCACCCCGCATTTCCGGCCATCCTATCCATGCGCCGAAGTTTTGGACACAAAGGGCCGAAACTGTAATAAACTAGGCGACCGAGAGTGCGTGGCCCTCTCGATTTTGATCTGTGTCCCTGGATGAATAACGATGACTAGATTTCAATACCGTCTCCCCCTTTACGTTCCTCTATTCCTGCTTAGCTGCTTCGTCGTCGCCGCCTTCTCAGTTTCTGCTGCTGCTGATGGCTCGACAGACGCGGCAAACTATTCCAACGACTGGCGCCCAACTGGACCTCCCGGGGGCGACGTGCGCGGGATGGTGGTCGACCCGTCAAACCCCGATCGGTTTTACTTCGGCACCCTCGACGGTCAGATCTATACCTCGGCCGATGCAGGAAAACGTTGGGAACTTCTCTACAACTTCGGGAAGCCGCGGCTATTCGTCGACAACATTATTGTCGATCCGCGAAACTCTCGCGTGATCTATGTCGGAGCACATAAGCACAACGAACCGGGCGGCTTCTTTAAGTCGACGGATGGAGGTCACACGTGGCGTGAACATCCACAGTTGCGTAATGAGGCGTTGCACTCGCTCGCGCAATCTGAAACCGATCCAGATGTACTCATCGCCGGTACGTTCAATGGCATCTTTCGATCCGACGATGCAGGTCAAACATGGAAAGCACTGCCAACACGTGGTGTCGAGGGTCTAGAACACGTTGAATCACTGGCGATCGATCCGCGGTCAGCGAACATCATTTACGCCGGTACTTTCCATCTGCCTTACAAGACTACAGACGGTGGTCAAACCTGGCGTTCGATCAGCAACGGCATCATCGACGACTCTGACATCTTCGCTATCGATATCGATCCACACGATCCGAATCACATCATTGCCTCCGCGTGCAGTGGTATTTACGAAAGCAAGACTGCCGGTGAGAGTTGGCGCAAGGTTCAGGGGATTCCATCTCAGTCAAGACGCACGCGCGCGATTCTTCAGCACCCGTCGGTGCCCGGTTTAGTCTTCGCAGGCACGACTGAAGGCTTTTGGCGCTCCGACCGTGGAGGCGATCCGGAGTCGTGGATGGTTACCACATCGCGACAGCTTGAGATCAATTCTATCGCTGTGCATCCTTCGCGCCCCGACATGGTCTACATCGGCACGAACAATTACGGCGTTATGGTTTCGAGCGATGGTGGGAAAACGTTTGTACCCACGAACGGTGGTTACAGCGGCAGGTTCGCAAATGCGATTGTTCCTGATCGAGACGTCGCTAATCGAATCTACGCGTCTACTATCAACACAGCGACAGGAGGCGGTTTCTTCTTCGTAAGCACTGACAACGGTGAGACGTGGCGTCCATCGATGCGAAACATGCCACCGCGTGTGATTACGTACGCAATTCTGCAGGACACGAGCGATGGAAACTTGCTCTTCCTCGGAACCAACCTGGGTGTTTATCGCTCAACCGATCGCGGCGCATCATGGGCACCCGCGTGGGCTCCAACATCAACTCCACAGCCAAAAAAGAAAACCACGGCGCGAGTGGCGAAACGACCGGCACCGACAGCTGCCCACCGTCCAATACAGCGCGCGCTTCCAGCTGAACTCGTAACCCAAATCCAGGAAGCCTTGAACAACATCGGCTACCATTTAGGAGAGCCGGATGGAAAGCTTGGACCAGGCACAATTGCCGCTCTGAAGCATTTCCAATCAGATCGTCACTTGCCGTTAACTGGTAAGCCTGACGACATAACACTCGCTGCTTTGGGACTCTCAAAGACTGGTGGAGCAAACTCGGGAGAACAGTCCAGCGTGATTCTTGCCGATGCTGTTTACACACTAGTTCACGCCATCGACCCTGTAACCCAAAAGTCCGCTTTTCTCGCCGGCACAAATGCAGGTTTGTATCGAACGTTCGATCCGAACAAGGGTTGGCAAAGACTTTCGTACGGAGAGGGAATCGATCCACGCACAACGACTGTTTCGACCACCCTCGACGACCCAGCCACGATTTGGGTAGGCACAGCGACTTCAGGAGTCCTGGTTTCGCGCGATGGAGGTAGGAGCTGGAAACAAGTTGATCTACCGGCAGATGCCGCCGTGAACGTTGTGGTCCAGGATCCACGGCGCCGCGATCGGATTTACGTCGGTACAAAACGAGCCCTCTATATGTCGACGGACGGGGGCGCGAGTTGGACCAGAAGAGGCGGAAATCTTCCTTTCGGAGATTTCACCAGTATCCTCGTTAACCCGCGGAACACCGATGAGATTTTTGCGGGTAACGCGTATCAAACCAGCGACGTCGGTGGCGGTGTCTTCCGTTCAGTTGACGGCGGCGTGACCTGGGCCCGCATCGATCCAAAAGAGCATCGCTTGCCCAGTCAACGCATCTGGGCACTTGCGTTCGACTCTCACGACCAAAACATTCTCTTCGTCGGATCACATTCAGCCGGTGTCTATGTCGTTCCGCGAACGGGCGAGAATCTTAGCTCCGGCCGTTAGCACACTCTAAGTTGTGAGGAGGTTCGCTTTTTACCAGTTGAGCGTCCTCACATCTTTTCTGATTAATTCCTCACCGTACCTAGCAACTTTCCTTTCATCACAGTTCTGTACTCGCCTTGACATGCCCTTCCGCGGGCGTGTACAGTGCCGCCCTACCCGGAAAAATCAGCGGCGGGTGTTTGTCGGACCAAGCGGGTGAATAATGCAGGGCGGTATTCGAAGAAGATTAGATTCCACAATTCCAAATCCAAACGGCTCGCATCCTCGCCAGAACCAAATCCGACAGCACTACGAGTAAACTATCAGGCCGCTGAAATCCTGTTCGGCCGTCGTCGATACCTGCGACGACTGTTTGACGGAAATGGCGCGATAAGATCTATCAACGCGTCTGGTTAGTTTCCGGGAAACTACAGGAGTACTCATGTCGAGCGAACAACCCAAGCTGAATAACAGCGAGGCTGACAACAACTCAACCACAACCACTGGCGAAACAGAGCCAGCGCACCAAACTACTGCCGGCCCTGCCGCAGCAACCGGCTCAGCCACTCAACCTGCCACAGAAGAACCAGACGAGTCGCGCGCTAGCGGCGACGTTGATTTTGGACAACTACTCGATCAGTTTGAGCAAGAACAGGCGACGCTTCAGGAAGGCGAAGTAGTGCGTGGCACTGTCGTAGGTTTAAGCGAGCGCGGAGTCGTGATCGACTTCGGCTATAAATCCGAAGGCATCGTTAACCCTGCCGAGTTCACCGAGGATGGCGAGATTACTGTCAAACCCGGCGATGAAGTCGAAGTGCTCGTGAAGAGTATGGAAACCGCCGATGGTTTGCCCGTCCTTTCCCGTGCTGATGCCGTGAGGATGAAAGCGTGGGATGATCTCGACAAAGCCTATCGCGATGGTACCAGTGTAAAGGGACGAGTTATTGATCGCATCAAGGGTGGTCTACGCGTCGACATTGATGGTATCGCAGCCTTCCTACCAGGCTCGCAAGTCGATGTTAGACCAGTGCGGAATCTCGATAGCCTGCGCAATCAGATCATCGAAGCGAAGGTGATCAAACTCAATCGCAAACGATCAAACGTTGTGTTGTCGAGAAAAGCGGTTATCGAAGAAGAGAATACAGGTCGCAAAGATCAAACACTCCAGCAGATTGAAGAAGACATTGTCGTTGAAGGTCAGATTAAGAACCTGACTGACTACGGTGCGTTTGTGGATCTCGGCGGCGTTGATGGTTTGCTTCACGTGACCGATATGTCGTGGGGTCGGTTGCAGAATCCCAACGAGATCTTCCATGTTGGTGACAGCATCCAGGTTAAGGTCCTCAAGTTCGATCGTGAACGTGAGCGTGTCTCTCTCGGTTACAAACAACTGCTTCCGGATCCGTGGTCCAGCGTTGAAGAGCGGTTTCCCGTGGGCACGCGTGTGAGCGGTAAGGTTGCCAGCGTTGCTGATTACGGCGCTTTTGTTGAACTCGAAAGCGGAGTCGAAGGATTGGTCCACGTTTCAGAAATGAGCTGGTCCAAGCGAGTGAAACATCCAAGCAAAGTCGTCAATCCGGGTGACTCTGTCGAAGTCGAAGTCCTGAGTGTCGATCCCAAGGCCCGCCGCATCAGCCTGGGAATGAAACAGATTCAGGAGAATCCCTGGCAGACTCTGCACGAGCGCTATCAAGTCGGCAGCCGGGTTCATGGCCGAGTTCGCAACCTCACGGATTTCGGCGCTTTTATCGAGATTGAAGACGGTGTTGATGGGTTGGTCCACGTGTCTGATATTTCATGGTCCAGAAGGATCAAGCATCCTAGCGAAGTGCTGAAGAAGGGCCAGGAGATCGATGCGGTGATAACCAGCATCGACACAGAAAATCGTCGCCTCTCGTTATCCATTAAAGATCTTGAGCCTAATGCCTGGGAGAAGTTCATGAACGAACACAAACCAGGCGATGTGGTGCGCGGCAAAGTGGCTCGTTTCGCAAACTTCGGCGCTTTCATCGAACTCGACGATAACCTCGAGGGGCTCTGTCATATCTCTGAGTTGTCTGATGAGCGAGTTGGCAAGCCTGAAGACGTGGTCCAATTGGGCCAGGAGATGGAATTCAAGATCCTGCGTATAGATCCCGAGACGAAAAAGATAGGGCTTTCAGCACGGGCCGTCGGTAAAGACGAGCCTATCGTGGACACGAAAGTCTATTCTTCGGAGGCTGGCGGTGGTATGGCCTCGCTGGGTGAACTCGCTGATTTCGGTCTAAACAAGACTGAATCGAGCGACGAATAGTTGACTCGTTTTAAGCTGAGATCCTGCTTCTTGACTATCGGTGGAACCGATCCAGGAAGCAGGGTTTCATGCTTGTAAGTTTGGTTGAACCACAGGCTGAATTCTCAGAGAGATTGCCTTGCCCCACACAATAACTTTCTGATAGTGTACCGCTAGCCTTACCTCGACACGTTCAGACTTTCATCCGTTTCTCGATTGCGTGGACTTGTCGCCTTTGATTCAGACCATTCCTTTGATAAATCGAGGTGATGCATGACTAAAGCAGAACTCGTCGAAGATGTGGCACGTGTAGCCGAGCTCACCAAAAAGGACGCTGAGCGTCTGGTAGAGATTGTCTTCGAAAGCATCATCGAAACTCTGAATCAGGGTGAGAAGATTGAGCTGCGCGGCTTTGGGAGTTTTCGCGTACGCGAGCGTGGCGCGCGACGTGGTCGTAATCCAAAGACTGGAGATCCAGTAAGTATCCCTGCTAAACGCGTCCCATATTTCAAGCCCGGCAAAGAACTCAAAGAATTAATCAACGACGACAATGAATCTCACGCGTCGGCTGCACCGGCCGCAACCGAAGAACCTCGCCAGCCCCCAATCCTCTGATTGATTCCCGAGGTACTAAATAGTGGAAAGACTTTGGAGCCCGTGGCGCGCGAAGTACATTGCTTCGGGCGTCGATGCTCAGTCCGCGACGTGTGTCTTCTGCGACATCGGAAGTCGCGAGGAAGACGACGCTAAGAATTACGTCGTGTTTCGTGGCCAACTAAACTTCGTCATTCTTAATTTATTTCCCTACACAACGGGACACCTGCTGGTTATACCTTACGCGCATCTCGGTGAATTCGACTCTGCGCCGAAAGAAGTAACCGATGAAATGATGGATCTCGCTAAGCGGTCGCAAACCGCTTTGCGTGGAGTCTATCAGCCAGCGGGATTTAATTTGGGAATGAATCTCGGAGCGGTTGCCGGCGCGGGAATTGTGGATCACATACATGTGCACGTACTGCCGCGATGGGGCGGCGATACAAACTTCATGACAACCGTAGGCGAGACACGAGTGCTGCCGGAGAGCCTGGTAGATACCTACAAGAAACTGCGCGCCGCGTTTTGAAGGAGGAGCAGGAGCAGCCCCAGCGCTCCGTCATCTGCTCCTGCTCCTGTTATCTCCTTACCCGGCGGGGGAGCGCCTCGTCTTCAACTTCACCGCCTTCACTGATTGGCACTTCAGAAGCCTTACTGTAACCAATACCACGTTCCTCACTGTCGAGGTTCGCAGCCGGCAACGGCGGCAATGGTCCAGTCATTGGCGGAGGGTTAAATCCCGGGTAGTCGATACGTGCATGATAGATAGCCGTAAGGGCGCTGATCATGGCTTCGCGAATTGTGGTTAGTTCCTGCAAGGTGATGTCACATTGATCCAACTGGCCGTCGGTGACTATAGCGTCCACGATCTTTATGACTATCGCGCGGATGTTCTCCGGGTCGGGTCTCACTAACGAACGCGCCGCAGCTTCGCAAGAGTCAGCCAACATCATTATCGCTGCCTCTTTGAATTGCGGCTTTGGACCAGGGTAACGGAAGTCATCCTCATTAATCACTTCGGCGGGTTTTGCCTGCGCCTGTGCTTTACGAAGGAAGTAATGAAGTGTGCGCGTGCCGTGGTGCTGCGGAATAAAGTCAGCGATTATTCTTGGCAGGCCGATCTCTTTTGCCAGTTTTGCGCCGTACGTTACGTGACTTGTAATGATCTTCGCGCTCTGCTGTGGCCTCAGCCGATCGTGTGGATTATCTCCCTGCTGGTTCTCAACGAAGTATTCCGGCGCGGCTAACTTCCCGATGTCGTGATAAAGAGCGCCGATACGAGCCAGCAGGGGATTGCCTCCAACAGCGCGACATGCATCCTCCGCGAGTTGTCCAACGGCATGCGAGTGTTGGTTCGTGCCAGGAGCGCGTAATGCCAGCTGGCCCAACACCGGGAGATCGGCATTTGAGAGCTCCAACAGCTTTACATCAGTCAGAATTCCAAATAGTGATTCATTGATCGGCAAGCCACCCGCCGTAAAGACCGCACTCAAGAGCCCACTCGCCAACCCGCAGCCCGCTGCAAGTAACACGGTCTTAATAGTCAACGGTTGTTCGGCATACGCAAGCAATGCGACGGCCATCACTACGTTTACCGCGCCCACAAACAAGCCTGCGATAGTTACCGACTGTCGTTCTCGATAACGTCCAATTCCATAAACCGCGGCCGAACAGGATATCGCGGCGAACAGCACTTTTTGCATTCCCGTCGGCGCGATCATGCCGGCAAAGATCGCCGTGATTATGCCGGCGAGAAAAGCCAGCTGCGTGTCGACCAACATCGCTACCAGGAGCGCTGCTGCCGCGAACGGAATCGCGAAGTCCCAAATCATCGACTCGTTGAACGGAGCGTTCAGACGCTGCGCGGCGAGACTGTCTCCAAACAGAAACCCTATTTTCAGGAGCGCCGTTTGGACCAGTATTGCAGAACCAACGAGTGCGAACGCTTTGTACTTATCGAGGTTCAACGTGCTGGTTCGTGTCCGATGTTCGGTGAACTTCCACGCGGACCAGTAGAGAGCTATGACAATTAGAAACAGACCGATGGCGTTGTGCCAGGGTCGTCCCGCATGGCCACTACTCTTGATTGCAGCAAGCTGTGTCAAAAGGTTCGGCGTAATCGTGTCGCCTTCGCGTGCCAGCGTCTGGTTTCTTTTAAGAGTAATTGTGACCGTCGGTACTTTACTGGCCTCTGTTTCTCGAGCGGCTGCGGTAGCCGTCTGGTCCAGGACGACGTTTGGCCGGATCAGCGGAGCGATCAGAGCAACGAGTATCCCTTTTTGTTCTGTTGTAAACGCGTGAAGATTTAGAACTCGCAGTTCGATATTTCGCCGTGCGGCGGACAACGAAACCATTCGTGTCCTTGGAGCCGGCATCACTATCTGGCCCGACGGGCTACGTACATCTACTAAGACAATGTCTTGCCTTAGACGCTCGGCTTCAGCATCATCGTAGATGAAACCCGCTCCTACCTCTCGAATGATCGCGGTGACCTGATCCAGATCAGAATCGCTGAATCTATATGGCGCTCGTCCGTTACCGCCAGTCCACACCTTCGAAGGATGCGTTGCCTCCTGTTTCTTTAGGTCTTCCCAGGCGGCACGAAAACTCTGAACTGAAGTTTCTGCTCGACTTGAGTCGAAGTTAAAGACGCCCTTGGTTTCCTCGCGGGCAACCTGGCGCCGACGCTCAGTTTCAGCCGCATCGATGGTGGTGATGTCGGCTGGAACAACGACGGTCTTATTTAGAACTTCACCTTCTTTGTACGCATCGGTGAAGCCGGAAGACACGTTGACCAGAAGGAGGGTGGTTAGAATGACTAATGCGCAGCAGCCGATGATGAATCGAGTCCGAGGCTCAAACGCCATTAAGGGTCGCAGTGCATAGCCCACCAGCTTATCGCGAGCTGCGCTGAATGGAGTTTTGAAGCGTGGACGTAGTCCCATCAGGCAAACTGAGAAAGGCCTGCGAATCGATCAGGCAAATTTAATTTCGACTCCGCATTAAGATTACGGGCCATCATCGCCCCAGCTTTTTCCAACAATGGACCAAGACTCGCTGGATTAACTGCGGAGATAAGCACGACTTCACCCGCATCTAGTTGCGACGCGTGGCGCGCCACTCCTTCCAATTCCTCGCGAGGGATTAGATCCGTTTTGTTGAGCGCAAGTAACGACGGAATGTCAGCGAACTTCAGATCCGCGAGAATGCGCTTAACTGACTGAACCTGTTGCGGCCAACGGGGATTCGAAACGTCCACGGCGTGGATCAACAAGCTACTCTCGCTTATCTCTTCGAGCGTCGCGCGAAAAGCTGATAACAGGTCCGGGGGTAATGCTCGAATGAATCCGACCGTATCATTGATGATTACTTCTTGTTCACGTGGTAGCCGCAGCCGGCGCGAAGTTGGATCCAGGGTGGCAAACATACGCTGCTCTGCATGGACTTCACTCTTCGTGAGCGCATTCAGCAGCGTCGACTTTCCGGCGTTTGTATAACCAACGATTGATATCACGGGCAGTGACTGGCGTGTGCGTCCCTTCCGCCGCTCTTGCCGTCGATGTCGTTGCGTCTCTATTTCGCGTTCAAGTCGATTGATCCTGTCGCGCACGCGACGACGATCGGTTTCTAACTTTGTTTCGCCCGGACCACGCCCGCCGATTCCACCCGCTAGTCTGGAAAAGGCGGAATCTTGTCCCGCTATCAGCCGGGGTAGCAAATACTTCAACTGGGCCAATTCAACTTGAATCTTTCCCTCTTTTGACTGAGCGCGTTGGGCGAAGATGTCGAGAATCAACTGTGATCGATCGATGACTTTCAAGTCCGTTGCTTCGGAAAGTGATCTCACCTGCGCAGGCGACAGCTCTCGATCGAATACAATTAAATCTGCTCCCAGCTGCAGGCTTCGAATTATCAGTTCGTCTAACTTTCCTTTGCCCAACACCGTTCGCGGATCAATCGCTTGTCTTCGCTGGATGATGCTGTCTTGCACAACAACGCCCGCGGACGCTGCCAGTTCTGCAAGTTCAGCCATCGACTCCTCAGCGTCAGTGATCGGTCCAGTCGCGACACCGACGAGAATAGTGCGATCGCGGACTTCAGCACGTCTTGCAGTATGGCGGTTGCGCGCCATTTCATCTTCGAGAGAATTAATGAACTCGAGAAAATCGAGATCCAAATGAGCCGCGAGTTGCGGTTCTAAAAATCCATACACGTCGGGTGCCGTAGCATTATCGAGATCGCCGGCGTGTAGCGGGAGCAGATGGGCCGCCCGGATCACGCCGGGCAATCCTGTGGTTGCATCTACGTCGATCGCGGCCATTAGATCCAGCCGAAGTAGTGCCAGGTCCGTGAGGTCATCTTGTGTTAACTGCTCGCCGCGCAAATGAGTGTGAACGCAACGGAGGCCGCGAAACCGGCCTGTCGCGACACGCACACGTTTGAAGTCTGGCAACTCAATTCGGCGATTATCGCCAACCATGACGTACTGTACGTGACCCTTGCGATCGACGAGCACACCGACTTGTCTGCGAGTCTCGTGTGAGAGTTCGCTTAACTGCCGCGCTAGTTCTGGAGTAATTATTTGAGTTGGGGGTATACGCCGAGTGTAGAGCTTTTCGATGCGACGCAGCTGGTTTGGCTTCAACCCCAAGGTGTTACCTAACGCTGTGGTGATGGCTACTTCCTCCCATGGATCGGTATGCGTGACCCGCGAGCGCACAAAAATCCGCACGACAATCGAGGGGGCTGGTAGTTACAGATGCAGTGTTGCGAGCGGTGGTTTCGGACGCGGGCGGAATTCTAAAAATGTCGCTCTGCGATCTTGTGTCGCTGAGTCGCTTGAGCATCAGTTGTCTTGGTTGTTGGCTGCGGACATATGTCTCGTCGACCAACCTTAACCATCTGTTCGACAGGGACGGATTATAACACATGCCTCAGGGCCGAAATCCTTAGGAAAAACCTAAATAGACATCGATTCTTTGCCCGCGTATTATGAGCCGGTTCGCATAAGCATCGCCGATTGTGATTAGAGATTGGCGATTCTTTGGGCCGACTATTGAGTCAATCGGCAATCTGAAACTTCAATGCCCACAAGTAAAATCCTCTCAATCAATCCAATGTTTGGTATTCCCGGCGGCGAAGTGGTGATCGACTGCGTCGACTTCGATACTTCCGATCCGGCAATTTGCGCCGTTTGGTTCGGCGATACAGTCGCTCCGATTGTTGCCCTTAGTCCTAGCCGTATTTTGGCGATTGTTCCCGAAATTCGGTCCGGGGGTCCCGTCGAAGTACGAATAGCAAGTGGACTTGAACGTAGCGAGCCGGTGACAGTCATGGTTGCAAAACGACTCGCTGGTGATCTTCACCCGGTATCCAATCCTGCTTTTGATCCGGATGACGGTGCGCTATTTGTGACGCGCTCGGGCTCGCGTGGTGAACAACTTCCTGTAACGATCTTTCGTATTGATGTCAGTGGTGAGGTTTCTGAATTCAGTGGCGATATTACAAATCCGACGGGCATCGCTTTCTCACCGGACGGTCAGATGTTTGTGACGAGTCGTCTCGACGGAGTTGTATATCGGATGACGCCCTTTAAAGAGGCGGTGGAGTTCGCGCGGAACCTGGGTGTCGCGACTGGAATCGCGTTCGACTCGAATGGCGAGATGTACGTCGGCGATCGGACTGGAACAATCTATCGAGTAAACGGAATCGGGGAGGAGAGGAGTTGGGCCGAGATTGAGCCGTCGGTAGCGGCATTTCATCTCGCGTTTGGACCAGACGAACATCTATACGTGACAGGTCCGACAGTCACGAGCTTCGATTGCATTTGGAGGATCGATGGAGACGGTGATCCACATGTGTTCTTCAAAGGGGTAGGTCGTCCGCAAGGTCTCGCGTTCGACCTGGATGGAAACCTATACGTCTCCGCTTCATTTCGTGGTCGCCGGGGAATCGTTCGAATAACGCCCGGCGGTGACGCTGAGATAGCGGTTGCAGCCGTTAACCTCGTCGGCTTGGCTTTCAGCGCGACGGGAGACTTGGTTGTTGCCTCAATCGATTCCGTTTACAGCTTGCCAATTGGAATCAAGGGCACCTTGGTTTCGTGAATAGTGAATAGTGAATAGTGAATAGTGAATAGTGAATCGTGAGTCGGGAATCCTGCACATTCATCGAACTTCGCTCGCTGCTCGATTCACTATTCACTATTCACTATTCACGATTTACGATTCCCCATTTCACTATGCTAAAGTTGCCGTCTAAATTTTGGTCCGTCGCGAGTAGCTTTTGAGCGCTGATCTAATTCCACAACTTGTCATTTATATGGTCGTCCTACTGCTGGCGATCTCAGCGCACGAAGCGGCACACGCGTGGATGTCATACAAATTCGGCGACGACACGGCCCGACTGCTTGGTCGAATTACCCTCAATCCGATTGCGCATACTGATCCAATCGGAACCTTACTTATTCCCATCGCAGGGTTTGTAATCGGCCACATGAGCGGTCCTGGCGTTAACATCCCATTGATCGGATGGGGCAAACCAACGCCAGTAAATCCATTGCGTTGGCGCAGCAAAGATCTTGCCAACGTGATGGTATCGATCGCCGGCATTCTCGCGAATCTCACGATTGCAACTATTGCCCTGATAATTTTGAAGGTGCTGATTCGCGCGGGAGTTTTTTCGGGAGCAACGACGTCTGGTATCGCTGAACCGCTTTGGATGTTGCTCACGCAGATGTTGCTGCTGAATGTGTCGTTAGCGGTATTCAATCTAATACCGATTCCGCCTTTGGACGGAAGCAAAGTGCTGTGGACCATTTTGCCTGACAGTTTAAAGCCAGCATTCGAGACTCTGGAACGGTTCGGGTTCCTGCTTTTATTAGTAATAATGCAAACAGGAATTCTTAATGTGATCTTTACACCAGTCGTCACTTTTGTTGCGTTTCTCCTGTTCCTTTAAAGAGCGAATTTGAATGGCGAAGAGAATTTTCAGCGGAGCACAACCAACCGGAAACGTTCATCTCGGGAACTATCTAGGCGCACTACGTAACTGGGTGAAGCTGCAACACGAATACGAAAGCTTCTTTTGTATCGTCAATCTTCACGCGATAACTCTTCCGCAAGATCCGAAGCTGCTGCAGGAAAAGACAAGAGATCTCGCCCGGATCTATCTGGCTGTTGGTATCGATCCAAACGTATCCACGATCTTTGTTCAATCAGTTGTGCCGGAACATGCCGAGCTGACGTGGGTTTTGAATTGTGTTGCGCGCATGGGAGAACTAGAGCGCATGACTCAGTACAAGGATAAGGCGCGCAAGCAAGAGGAGAATGTGTCGGTCGGTTTGTTCGATTATCCGGTGTTGATGGCCTCTGACATTCTGCTGTATCAAACGGATCTTGTGCCTGTCGGTGATGATCAGAAGCAGCATCTCGAACTTACACGTGACCTCGCGATCCGTTTCAACCGCGACTATGGCGACACGTTCAAGGTGCCCGAGCCGTATATCCCTAAGGTCGGCGCGAGGATCATGTCGCTTTCTGATCCCGTAAAGAAGATGTCGAAGTCAGACGACGATCCAAATGGCTGTGTGATGCTGATGGACGACGCCGATACGATCCAGCGAAAATTCAAACGCGCCGTCACTGATTCAGGCACTGAAATCAGGTTTGATCCCGCGCGACCCGCAATCACCAACTTGCTTGAAATATTTCATCTGATTACGGATCAATCGACTGACCAGGTTGAAGAGCGTTTTGCCGGAAAGGGTTATGCACAATTAAAAGGGGACTTGGCAGAAGTAACAGTCGAGTTCCTACGGCCAATCCAACAACGCTTACGCGAGATCTCCGACGAACGACTCGATGAGATCCTTGCACTGGGCCGTGATAAGGCAAGAAGCATTGCTAAAGTAACCCTCGACGACGTTTTCGAACGAACTGGACTCAAGGGCACGCGAGCGTAATGGACGAAACACCAGAGACATCGACAGAATTAGCCGAAGCTCAAACGACTCCTCTCAACGTCGCAGGAGCGATTCCGCAGATCGTGCCCGACGACGTGACGGATGAACTGAAGATACTCCTCGGGGAATTTGAAGGTCCTCTCGATCTGCTGTTGCATCTCATCCGGCAGGAACAAGTCAGCATTTACGACATTCCCGTCGCGCGGATTACTGACGAGTACTTA
>Ga0070690_100001078_pt1 | contig 13993 bp, 13 predicted proteins | sample KBSS33HmetaG_FD_64671 | JGI IMG/M metagenome (GOLD analysis project Ga0070690, IMG submission 64671) | Switchgrass rhizosphere microbial communities from Kellogg Biological Station, Michigan, USA - KBS S3-3H metaG | ecosystem: Host-associated > Plants > Roots > Rhizosphere ... | reverse complement strand
GAGATCCATCCGAGGAACTGATCCTTAAATTCGCCGGTTAAGAGTTTCCACGCCGCCTGCGCATCAGCGTCGGGCATCGATGCGTTTCCGTAGTTGATCAAAATCGCAAATGGCGACTTTGTTTCTCGAAGATAGCGAACAAATGGACTTCCTTCTTTGAGGTACTCCGGAAGGTTGTTGATGTAAATGACGGGGACGATCAGTTTCGACTGGAAGATGGGGACGTCCTTCGCGCCTTTGTACTTAGCGACGAAGGCGTCTACCAGTTCCGTATGGAAGGGGTAGAGCGGACGCTGATCCGCCGGCTTGTCATACATTCCCCAGAAAGCCGTATTGATGTTCCAGGGCATGAAGAACTCGCGTCCGGCAATACGTGGTGCTGACCAGGTCGACGGCACGATGTCGGCTGATGATGTGATAAGAGATGAAAGTGGCTTGCCGCTTTGATTCCACTCGCGCAGGTGACGCATCGCAGCGAAATCCGGTTTTTGTCGCCCTGACGGTCTGTAACTGGAATCATTCGTGAGGACAAAACAATCGACATGACGTCTGGCTTCCGCAGCTTTGTCGATTTCGATCGTGACTCGCGCCGGACCTTTCTTCAGCGTCGTCGTCGCGCTGTCCCAGGCAAATGCCCATTGCCAGTAAAGACTGACTTCGTCATGCGGATCGATTACGTCTTTCGTGCCAAACTCATGTTGAAAGATTGATGTGTTGTCTTGGGCGATTCGTACCGTGAATGCTTCGTTCTTGTTGGCCCAATCGGCATAGCGGATCCAGAAGTTGTATTGACCGGCGCGCGGGATTTCGAGGTCCTGATAAATCGTCGCCCTGGTTTCATCCGCGCTGGCCGCCGCAGAGTTCCATTCGCTCTCACCACCCTGTGACCACTCAGCGGAAACGCCTGGACCATTGATTCCCCAACCGGGAGCTTTGTCTTTTGAGAGATTCTGATGTGATGGATTGAGTAGAGGCTCCCCGAGCTGACCGGTGGAAAACCCGCGCATGTTCTCAGCTTCATACCAAAGGTACTCGTTTGTTTGTTTTGTTTGGGAACGAAGGGCAGGCGCAATTGGCAGAACGGATATGATGAAGAATAGCGCGCAACGTTTTACAAACATAACGTCCAACTTCCGAGGAACCATGCGAGGTGCGAAGCTCAGCGCTCAAACTTCACGGAAATAACTCAACCTTAGAAAATTGCAGGTTGGGAAGGGTGGCTCGCCCCCGCTCAAGACTCATTTCCACTCAACGTTGAATGTACCTGATCTTGAGCGGGGGTAAACCGCCCTTCCCAACCTGCAATTATCTCAGCTTGAATTGTAGTCCGAAGCTTGACCGCTCTTGTTTTGCACGTTGAACTAGGAATGGAATGGGCATTAACCGAGAGAATCCAGACAGTCACTCAACGAACGTTGTCTACAAGTAAACATTGGGGTATCTCGAAGCGTATAAGAACTCGCCTTCGTTTCCCTTAGTTCCTGCACTAAATCGAGAAAATCTGCCGGATAGTCTGTCTCGAAGGCAACGACAAACTCCTGATCATCGAGGCCAAACGAGTAAGTGGTGTGCAATTTCACTGACCGATACTTCGATCCGATCCTGATATGCTCGTCCATCATTTCCTGCCGCAGCTCAGCGGGTTTCGAATACCACTCGCGAGTCTTCACAAAGGGATACACAAACAGATACTGCGACTTGCCTGGAATAATGTGCAGCCGATCTTCCACGTGATCCGGATTGTCTTTGTCGATATACATCGATCGTTTCGTCATCGACAGAAACGATTGCGACGGCTCGATGTATTTCGCCATCTCCGTCTTGTTCAATCGCGAAGTCATTTCCTGAATTGGTTCGAGCTCATAGCCGATGCGCCAGATCATGAAATCCACGTTGGTGCGCAAGCCGACTGTCGAATACGAATGAATAAGTAACGACTTCCGGAATTCATCTACGACGCTGACGAACTCCTGACGGCATCGCTGTTTGTCCTCATTGGCGAGCAGGCGCCATTCAGGACGAGTTTTGTAGAACGTGAAGTTGACGAATTGTCTTGGTAGCTTGGCCTTTTGCTCTTCCACTTCTGAGTGGGTGGGGGCCAAACGAAGGGCGCCGCGCGTGTTATTGGCTTGTTCCTTGTCTGCACTCATTGTAGTTACCTCTCGTCAGGTGACTTTTGAAGATTGTCTGACCTTGATCGGTTGCGAAGGCGCGATCATTCTGCCGACTCTCACCGATGAATGCAACCTGAGACCAAGGATGAAGGATGAGGGATGAAAGCAGAGACGCGGAGACAGGGAGACAAAGTGACCCGGGGAATCTCCATGTCGCCTCGTCTCACCGTCTCCCCGTCTTGTCCTTCATCCCTCATCCTTCGTCCTTTCTTTGCTATACTCCTTCACTTTACAAACCATCGACCTGGGAGAGAGAACCTGATGAAGTGGATCACGCTCGTCTTGTGTGCCATTGTGGCGATGATTGTTGTGGCTTGCGGAGATGCGACGCGAACAACAAATTCACCAGCGCCTTCAGCAGCACAGTCGCCTGCTGCGACGACGGCTAGTGCAACGCCCGATCAATTCGCTGCGGCGAGGGCAGGCTATGCAAAGAACTGTTTAGGTTGTCATGGGGAAACCGGCGAAGGCGGAACGAAAAAAGTCGAAGGCAAGACACTGAAGGTTCCGTCATTCAAGGCACCGCATTCCTTGAAGGACTCCGACAAAGAGTTTATGGAACAGATTCATGAAGGCGGGGAAGGCATGCCTGCATTTAAAGACAAGTTGAGTGAGGCAGAGATGACGGATCTCGTGAAGTTCATCAGGAAAGAGTTTCAAGGGAAATAGGTGATTAGAATTTGGCACTTTGTACTTTGTGCTTTGTACTTTGGACTTGCTCTTCACTATCGACCGAGACCGAACGAGCAAGTACTAAGTACAAAGATCCAAGGTCCGCTTTACGATTCACGATTCACCATTTACTATTCACCATTCACACGCACCCGTAGCTCAATTGGATAGAGCGCCTGACTTCGGATCAGGAGGTTGCAGGTTCGAGTCCTGCCGGGTGCACCATTTTTTTGGCTAGCGGAGTGCATCTGGAGCATGAATGTCTGAACTTTCTAACAATGAGCAGCGCGCCAAACTCGCGCTTATTGGCTTCCGTTACGACGAGAACTCGTCGTTTATGAAAGGCGCCGCCGAGGCCCCGCCGCATATTCGCGCCGCATTCCGCTCGGAAGCTTCAAATTTTTTCAGTGAAAGTGGAATTGATCTCGGGGCTGAAGGACTCTTCTTTGACGCCGGTGATATCGAAGCCGTGTCAGGCACGGATACGATGACATTGATCCAGGATTCGATGTCGACACTGCTCAACGATGATCTCGCTCCTATCGCACTCGGTGGCGATCACTCGATCACCTACCCAATCGTGAAAGCGTTCGCACGAAAGTATCCCGACTTGAGTATTCTTCACTTCGATGCGCATCCAGATATCTACGACGAGTTCCAGGGGAACCGCTACTCGCACGCCTGTCCGTTCGCGCGGATCATGGAAGAGAAACTAGCGAAGCGATTGGTTCAGGTCGGCATCAGAACTGCAACTACTCATCAACGCGAACAAATGAAGCGATTTGGATTAGAGGTGGTGGAGATGCGTGATTGGAAACACGGCCTGGCCTTCGAGTTTGATACGCCAGTCTACATTTCCTTTGATCTCGATGCGCTCGATCCGGCATTCGCACCAGGTGTCTCGCATCGTGAGCCGGGTGGATTGTCGACTAGACAAGCAATCGATCTAATCCAACGAATCAAAGGGCGCATTGTCGGAGCAGATATCGTCGAGTTCAATCCGCGAATGGATCCAATTCACGTGACCGCCACGGTCTGCGCAAAGCTACTAAAAGAAATCGCGGCAAGAATGATCAGCGGCTAAGTGATACCACCGACTTCATGTCGGTGGTATTTCAGTTTCGACCTACACATCGTTCCAAAAGGACTCGGCGCTCCGGCACGCGCGGAGAATCTGTGAGCTCGCTAATGTAGGTTGAAATTTAAACACCACCGACATGAAGTCGGTGGTGTCTCAGAATTAAGAAATTCGACAAGTGGCAAATGATTTCTTACGCTGCTGCGCCCGCTTGCGCGTCGCGCTTTTGCATCGGCACGTAATCACGACCGCGCGCTCCGAGATAGACCTGCCTGGGTCGAGCGATCTTCTGGTCCTTGTCCTCCAACAACTCAACCCATTGCGCCAGCCAGCCTGACGTTCTTGGAATCGCAAACATCACCGGGAACATATCCACCGGGAAACGCATTGCCTGGTAGATGATGCCCGAATAGAAATCCACATTCGGATACAGCTTTCGTTTGACGAAGTACTCGTCCTCCAAAGCGATCCTCTCCAGTTCCAATGCGATATCCAGCAACGGATCCTTACCGGTAACTTCAAACACTTCGTATGCGACTTGTTTGATGATGCGCGCGCGCGGATCGTAGTTCTTGTAGACGCGATGCCCGAAGCCCATCAAACGAAACTCACCGGCCTTCACTCGCTTGATGTAGTCAGGAACATTGCTCAGGGATCCGATCTCTTTGAGCATTCGCAAAACCATTTCGTTAGCGCCGCCGTGTAGCGGACCGTAAAGAGCAGCAGCAGCGCCCGCGAGCGATGAAAACGGATCAGTGTGTGCACTGCCGATGCTTCTCATCGCGTTCGTACTGCAATTCTGTTCATGATCGGCGTGCAGGATGTAGAGCACTGTCAATGCGCGCTCAAGAACCGGATTTGGTTGATACTTCAACTCGGTTGTCTTGAACATCATGTTGAGGAAGTTGCCTTCGTAGCTCAGATCATTATCTGGATACGCATACTGCATCCCAATGCGGTGCCGAAATGCGAATGCTGCAATCGTCGGCACCTTCGCTATCAAACGATGGATCTGTTTCCGCCGGCACTCTTCGTTGAAGATGTCTTTTGCATCCGGATAGAAAGTCGAAAGCGCACCAAGCGTCGCTTCGAACATGCCCATCGGATGTGCGTTGTAGTGAAACCCATCGATTACTTTCTTAATACTCTCGTTGATGAACGTATGGTAGGTAATATTCTTGGTCCACTCACGAAGCTGTGGCTCAGTCGGCAACTCACCGTGCAGTAAAAGATAAGCCACTTCAAGATAGGTACTCTTCTCCGCGAGCTGTTCAATCGGATACCCGCGGTACTCGAGAATTCCTTTATCACCGTCGATAAAAGTTATCCGGCTTTTGCACGAGGCCGTATTCATAAAGGCCGGGTCGTACGTCATCAAACCAAAGTCGTCGTCTGACACTTTGATCTGACGCAGATCCATCGCGCGAATGGTGCCGTTTTCTACCGGCAACTCATATTGTTTTCCGGTTCGATTGTCTGTGATTGTTAGGCTGTCGCCGCTCATGTTTCCTCCGAAGGTGGGGGCCATTACTGATGAGATTAACGCCGCCGCGGACAGTAAGCAAATAAGGGATGAAGGATGAGGGGTGAAGGAAGAAAACGCGTAAAAAGAAATCATTGGTTAATCGACATTTGAGATTTGAGAATTAATATTTGATCTCGTACGGAGTTCGAATCCTTAACCGTAAAACCTCTCAAAATCGAAGTACGCACCGGCGAGCGAGAGCAAATATTATTTCTCAAATATCAAATGACGATTAACCACTGATTTCTTTTCGCTCGTTTCATTCTTCATCCTTGCCTTCATCCCTCATCCCTAAAACAAAGGCCCGCGAGAATCGCAGGCCTTTGTAGCGAGGTTATTGTAGACCCAACTCTCTATTTCTTCTTCGCCTCCTTGATCTCACGTTCGGCTTGGCGTCTGGCCTCGTTTGCATCGCGCTCGCTCAGACCAAGATCTTGCAAGGTCTGCCCGAGACTCCGGCCGGATGCCAAGCCATTAAGTATCGCCTCGCGCGTGATGTTCGGATGGCGCGACCGCAGATTCTGGCTCACTCTCGTCGCCGAAACGTAATTACCAAACTTCAAATCAGGATTGGTGAGTAACGCTGTTTGATAACCAGATCGCAGACCATTCGCATTCATGTTTAGCGCACGAGCCATGTTCGGATGATCGCGAAGTTCGTTATCAGCATCGCGAAGATGTGAACTCGCTATTCGCGCTCGTTCCTGACCCGCATCTGATCGGCCACCTGATTTAACTGAAGCGTTGTTTTGGCCATTATCTGAGCGACCGTCTGAATGCACAGATGAATTCCCTATTCCGCGCTCCACACCCACGCCCGGCGGTGGACCACCACCGGCGTTTCCTGACCCTGATCCATGTCCGCCTCCCACTCCACCACCACGGCCTTTGCCTTGGGCCATTGCCGACGACGAAAGGCCAACAACCAAAAGACTGAAACAGATTAGTTTGAAAACTGCGAGTATTTTCCTGTGCATAGTGAACCTCCGCTAGATGTAGGTGCGGTAGTCGGGTCAAAAAGAGGGAGAGCCCGACTATATCACTGCAGCGAAGCTAAGGGAGAGGAAGCGGTGAATTGTAATAAGACTGCAACAGTGGAGCGAACTACTTTATGTCAACGAGTTCCACGTCAAAGAGCAGCGTTGCATTAGGAGGTATGTCGGGAGGTTGACCGAACTTCCCGTAGCCGAGATTAGGTGGAATGATCAGTTTTCGCTTGCCGCCGACTTTCATCGTTGCCAAGCCTTCGTCCCAGCCCTTGATGACCGTGCCACTTCCTAGTTTGAAAGTGTAAGGCTGTCCGCCGTGATCGTCTGTACTGTCGAACTTTTTGCCGTTCGTGAGCGTGCCCGTGTACTTAACGCTGATCGTCTGACCTGGTTGCGGCGCTGGTCCATCACCCACAACTACGTCGCTATACTTAAGACCAGAAGCGGTGACAATTTCAGGACCTGCAGCCTGCTGTCCACGTCGCACAAGGAAGTAGACCACCGCAGCGAGTACAAAAATCGCGACCACTGCCATCGCAATAGCACGCCAATTCATGTCTCGGCGCGCCGGTTGAGGTTTCGGACTGGAAGAAGCGTAAAGCCCGCGTGGCTTTTTCTTCGCCTTTGCTTTTCTGTGACGACTAGTAGGCACTAAATATGACTCTTTCTATGTTGGTGACAAAGTGGAGTGACCTTATACAAGGAATCCGAACGGCTTTCAAGCGACGTAGCAAACAGTCAGTATCCCGACACGTCGGGGTACTGACTGTTTTGCGACCGTTGAGCACCTTGACTCCAAACCAACGTCTGTCGAACACTACGCCGCATGCCGAGAGTCGCTGTTATCCCTGAATCAAATGCACGCGTCGAGTTGCGCGAGGTGCCAAATCCGGAATTAGAAGAAAACTCTGCGCTGCTGCAAGTCGAGCTCTCAGAAGTTTGCGGCACTGATGTGTATCTACAACAGGGCCGACTCGAAGGGGTTCCGTATCCACTTGTACCCGGTCATGTTTCAGTCGGAAGACTGCAAAAGATTCGCGGCGAATTGTTCGACGTCAACGGCACCAGCTTTAGCGAAGGTGATCGCGTAACGTTCCTCGATGTTCATCGAACCTGTAACGCGTGTTGGTACTGTCTCGTCGCAAAAGCCTCCACGCGCTGCCCGCATAGAAAGGTGTACGGGATCACCTACGGATTAGATGACGGACTCTGCGGCGGCTGGGCCACTCATATCTACCTGAAACCTGGTACACGTTGCATCGCCATCGATTCTGACCCAGAGACTTTTATGACCGGCGGCTGTGCGCTTCCCACATCGATTCATGCAATCGAACGCGGATCGGTGTCGATCGGAGACACTGTTCTTGTTCTCGGTTCTGGACCAGTGGGAATTAACAGCATCATCATCGCACTCATGAGTGGAGCATTGCGTGTTCTCTGCATCGGCGCACCTGATGCACGCCTCGATGCTGCGAAACAAGCAGGCGCGAATGAAGTCTTGAATTTCGAAATGAATGATGAACGGGAGCGACACGAGTGGGTGATGAGCCTAACGAATGGACGTGGCGCAGATTTAACGATCGAAGCAACTGGATCTCCTGACGCGGTAAGGCAAGCGATGAACTTCACGCGCGACGCCGGGCGCGTCGTAGTAGTCGGTCAATACACCGATCATGGACCAGTGACTTTCAATCCTCATCTCGATCTAAACAAGAAGCATCTGGACGTGCGTGGCTGCTGGGGTTCTGATTTTTCGCATTTTTATCGCGGCGCCCAAATTATCTGCGATGAACGGCGGTCGAAGTTATGGAGTGGGCTGACTCAGAAGAAGTATCGATTGAGTGAAGCGAACGAGGCGCTGGAAGATGTGGCTAGTGGTCGCGTCTTGAAAGCGCTCATCGATCCAAACTAAACAACCGACTTTACGTCGGTACTTATTCAGCTTCGACCTGGCAATGCGATGTTTACGAAGCTCTGAACAAGTGACCAAGCTATTCAGTACGATTCGCGGTAGCGGATGGCCAAGACTTAACTCCATTGGTGCGGGTGTTGAGATTTGGCCATCCGCTACCGCGAATGGTACTGAATAAAAATACCACCGACATGAAGTCGGTGGTATTTCGTGGAAAAGCTCACCGCTCTCTCAACTAAGCCTCTCCACTTAAAACCTGCTGTAGAGAATTGTGGCTATCAGTTGCGCGGAGGTCCGTCAGGGCCACCGGGACCACCATGACCGCCGCGTCGACGAGGACCTTCCTCACGCATTTTTTGAAATTGCTGCCATTGCTCAGGCGTCAGCACTTGTTTGAGTCGTTCATCCGCCTGCGAGCGAATCTGGTCCACGCGAGGCTCAGATTCCTTTCTCAATGCGGTCAACTGCTCGCGCGTGTCCGTAAAAATCTGTTGCACCTTCGTCTTTTGATCTGCATTCAAATTCAACCGCTGCGACATTTGCTCGAAGCGATCTCTGGGACCGCCCATGTTACGCGCCCAGCCGCGATAGACATTTAGAGCTAAAATGCCGGCGGCAAATCCCAGTACGAAGATCAACGCCGCTGCTAATCTAACTTGCCAACGGGTTTTATTTGCTGGATTCATTTCTCTTTCGCCTCTTCCACTTCCGGGTAAATCGTGCTCAGCACCTGCTCGTACGACAACTCGTCTTCATCGCCGAGAATTACTGATTCGGCGGAGTAAGCCGTTGTTGCAGGCTCGGAAGACCCAACGGCCGGTCCCGGAACTACAAAACTTAGAACGGCAAGTGCCGCGGTTGCGAGAGCCATCGACGACACCAGATAACGCGCCGAACGCCACAAACGAAGCATCGCCGGCAAATTATCAGGTTGCTGTTCTCGTATCCGCGCAAGCACAGTGGTTGCGAAAAATGGCGACGGTTCGACTTGTACCGCAACCCGCGCGTGCATTACCTGCGATGTGAGCACAGCGGCGTGATACGACTCCGCGCACGATGGACAAGCGTCGACATGGTTACGCACTGAAGCGAGTTGCGTTTCAGTCAACTCAGCTAATGCTGCATTGTCGAGAATGTCTATGATATGGCTGTTGTTCATTTAGTCACCTGCAGTCCTTAAATCAACTTCCTGCTGCTTCTTCACACCGATGAGTTTTTCCATCGCCTCTCTTACCTTGCGCCGGGCCCGGAACGCTCTGACTTTTACTTTCGATTCTGACCAGCCGGTCACTTCTGCTACCTCTTTGATGGTGGCATCGTCACCATCGATCATCGTCAACGCCAAACGATCTTCAGGTGACAGGACACCCAGCACCCGATCCGCTAAGTCTGCTGCGATTAAGTCGCGTTCTGCTGACCGGTGTTGTGCGTTCGCGACACTTGATAGTTTTTCGTCGAGCCATTCATTTTCGTTTTCGGTCAAGTCAGCAGCGGTTTGCTCGGGACGTCGTTTCGCGCCACGCACCATGTTCAGGCAGGTATTCGTCGCTATCTTTGTAAGCCATCCCTCCATCGAACCGCGGCCCTCGTAACTCGCGAGCTGCGTAAACGCTTTTAAGAAAACTTCTTGTGCTGCCTCTTCAACCATGCTTCTTTGTCGAAAGAACCGACTCGCAACACTAAAAACTCGCGGACTGTAACGTCTAACTATTTCTCCGAAGGCAGACTCGTCTCCATCCTGTGCCTGCCGCGCCAGGTCGAGGTCCGGAGCCTGTTCGTAACCTTCAGCCAGAAGAGTCGTCCCTCACTTCAGTCTTCGATGTGGCGGACTGTCGCCATTTGCCGCAGCCCGCCACCATCGTGGGGGAAACAACTTACTGATTGATGCGCCGTTCACCTCGACCTGGCCGGTCGCCACGTTTCGTTTTGAACTGCGCTCTTACCTGCTCAAGCTGAGTCTTTTGCTCAGGGGTCAAAATCGCCAGCGTATCCTGATGGAGCTTGAATTCCTCGGCCATCAGTTTAGCTTCAAGTGAGGCCATTTCGGTCAACTTTTGCGTTGCTAACGATTCATTGAACGTATCGCCTTGACGGGCCTGCTGCAACTCCTGACGCTTCGCTTGCAGTTGGTCGCGAAGTGGTTTGTTGCGTTCGGCGAAACTCTCATGGAGCTGTTTCATCTTGGCTTTCTGATCATCAGTTAGATTGAGCTGGCTGAACAGCCGGTCACCGCCGCGCATGTCGCCGTCGGCGTGATCACCATGACCACCCCAGCCACCTCGACGGCCAAAACGGCCCTGCTGGCCCTGCTCCTGGGTTGACTGATTCGGGCTCACCGACTGAGCGACAACAATCGAACCAGCAACAGCCACACCTGTAAGAACGGTGGCTAATCCTAATGTTTTAAGCTTTCCCAGTGTCTTCATTTCGTCTTTCTTTCCTCTTGTTCTTCTTGGCTTGTTTATGACAGGGGAGCCTCCCACCGACAAAGACACCGGGCGTAGGGGATTGGTTACAAGGTCGTCGTCTGGTTCAGAACAGGAGCGAAAGCGACTGCCACACGCAACGGCCTCAGCCCCGTCGAAAGCAGTCGCTTCGCTCCTGTTCTGAACGACCTAATATTCCTTCCTCGTCTGTAACCGATTCGTCATCCGGCGTGTCTAGCCTCTCGATGAAATTTTTCACTGCCCTTTTCTTCGCTCTTATCGTCGCGGTTCCAGGCGTCGCTCAGACCTCTTCCAAACCAGCGGATCTGATAGCAGCCACTGAAAAATCAAAGGCTGCCGCCGAAGAGCAAGTTCCGGTTGCTGAGGAGGCAGTCAAAAAAGCAACGGATTCGTTAAAGTTAATCGAAGAACTTGTCTCTGAAGGTTTGGTCGCGCAGGTTGAGGTCGAAAGAGCTCAGGAGGAGTTGGAGGGTACGAAGGCACGAGTCAAAGAATTGCAAAAGCAAGTGTCCGACTCAATTCAGATCGTCGCAGATCTGAAGAAAGCCGAGCTCGCTCAGGCGGAGGGTTCAAAAATCAAGCAGTTCACCAAGCCGACGTTAATGGCGATTAACACTTCCGGTTCTGTCACGCGAGCGACGGGTGGAAGCTGGTCGATGGCGAACTTATCGGCGGTGCAGCAGTTCTTTGCCAGCACGTTCGGACGGGCACTTCCGATGAGCACAGTCGGACAGAGTGCAACGCATAACCGTCTGGGTTGGGATCATCGTAACGCTGTCGATGTTGGTGTCCATCCAGACAGTAAGGAGGGTCAGGCGCTGATCGGGTTCCTCCAAAGCTCAAACATTCCTTTTCTGGCTTTTCGGTCCGCCATTCCTGGAGTCGCTACCGGACCTCATATTCACATCGGCAGTCCGTCACATCGCCTGGGATAGATCGTCGCCAAGACCACCGACATGAAGTCGGTCTCCCAAAGAGTCTTTACACATCTTTACAGAGTGACCCTCAAACACAGGTCCTTACATCGCATTCCGCTTCCGAAACCTTGTCGAAAATTCGGTCAATCAACGCCTGTGTAAAGTTATGTAAAGCCTCTCTTTCGATGTAACGCGAGAAGCATGAATGGTGTCTGTGTAAGTGGTCACACAAAGAATTCTTGTAAGAGGAACCAAACTGGATCAAACAAATGAAGATAAAGAATTTTAGTCTCCTAAATAGGTTCAAGTCACTGAAGATCGGCAAGAAAACAAGGCTGACAATGATCATTGGTGTCGTTGTTATCGCTGGTTTTGCCGGCTTCGCTTTTTGGAGTAATCGCGCCAGCGCAGCCGAATATATGACGGCTAAAGTCGAGCGCGGCAATCTCCGCAATACCGTAACCGCAACTGGCGTTTTACAGGCTGTGACAACCGTTCAGGTCGGCAGTCAGGCGTCAGGTACGATTTCCGCTCTTTACGCCGACTTCAACTCGGTAGTGAAGAAGGGCCAGGTGATCGCGCAGTTGGATCCGTCCACCGCGCAGGCCCAGGTGCAACAGGCACGTGCAAATCTGGAGAACGCAAAGGCGAGTTTGATCCAGGCTCGTGCTGGTGTTTCCGCTTCACGTGCCGGCACCGCGGACGCGCAGGCGAAAGTGTTAGCGGCGAAGTCAACCGTGCAAACTCAGCAAGCCGGCGTCTCTGGCGCACAGGCGAATCTCAATGTACTCAAAGCTGAACGAGATGATGCGTTGAGCGCGTTGAATCAACAGCAATCATTGGCGACCGCTGGTGTGATTTCAAAACGTGATTTAGAAGTGGCGCAGACCGCCTTCAAAACTGCCGACGCACGTTACAACCAGGCAGTTGCCCAACTTAATCAGGCGATGATCGGCGAGAAGATGTCGGCTGGTGCAGGGCAGGCGCAGGCTGATGCGCAACTCCAACAGTCACAAGCCGGAATCCAACAAGCTCAGGCTCAAGTGCAACAGGCGGAAGCGCAAGTGCAACAGTCACAAGCCGCGTTGAGTGTGGCCCAAGTGAATTTGAGTCACACGACGATCACGTCACCAATCGATGGCATTGTTGTTTCGCGAGACATCAACGTGGGTCAGACTGTCGCGGCCAGCTTGTCTGCCCCGACGCTGTTCACGATCGCAAACGATCTGACGAAAATGCAGGTCATAGCGAACATCGATCAGGCCGACATCGGTCTGGTTGAGCAGGCGAAGACCGCGACTTTCAATGTCGATGCGTTCCCCGGTAAAGAGTTCAAGGGCACGATTCAGCAAATGAGATTGAATCCACAGAACGTGCAGAACGTCGTTACTTACAACGTCGTGCTTGACGTCGATAACCCTGAGCAGAAGTTGAAGCCAGGAATGACTGCGAACCTGACGATTACCATCGACGAACGCAACAACGTTTTGAAGGTGCCGAATGCCGCGCTGCGTTTCCGACCGACGACAGCAAACACACAGAACCGCTCGAACAACGGCGACAATAACGGCTCGACTGGTGGGCAGCGTCAGAACCGTGGTCAACGTAACGCTGATGGGAGCAACGGCGGCGGACAGGAGAATCGTCTGACGCCATCAACTGCACCTGTTCTGTCGGGTCAGAATCGTCTGGTCTGGGTGCTCGGACAGGACGGTAAACCGCAACCGCGTCGCGTTACTGTCGGACTAAGCGATGGTTCCGCAACTGAGATCGTTTCAGGCAGTCTTCAGGAAGGTGATGTGATCATCATCGGCGAAACAATCTCGGGTCAGGCTAGAACACAAACGACGCAGCAGGCGCCTGGATTTGGTGGTGGCGCGCAGCGTGGTGGGTTCGGCGGAGGAGCCGGAGGCGGGGCACCACGACGGTAACTCTCATGTCGATACGCTTCAGCTTGCCGTCGTCTAGCAATGACGCAAGCTGAAGCGAAACGAATGAAACGACAGCGGAAGATTAAGAAGGACGACAATGGCAGCAATACTCGAAAGACAGATACCAACTTCCGGTGCACAGATTTGGCAGGATCAAAACCTGATCACTAAGCCTGAAGCACCAGTGGTCATTGAGTTAGACCACATCCACAAGACTTACTCGATGGGCGATGTGGAAGTGCACGCGTTGCGCGGCGTTTCACTCACGATTCGAAAAGGTGAGTTCGTTGCAATCATGGGAACGTCAGGCTCGGGAAAGTCGACAACGATGAACATCATTGGCTGTCT
>Ga0070690_100001077_pt1 | contig 13999 bp, 8 predicted proteins | sample KBSS33HmetaG_FD_64671 | JGI IMG/M metagenome (GOLD analysis project Ga0070690, IMG submission 64671) | Switchgrass rhizosphere microbial communities from Kellogg Biological Station, Michigan, USA - KBS S3-3H metaG | ecosystem: Host-associated > Plants > Roots > Rhizosphere ... | reverse complement strand
GGCATCCGCGCGTACAACACGCGCGCGGCGGTGCGCTCGGCGCACGATCGCCTGATGGCGTACGTCGAGCACGGCGGCACGCTGATCGTGCAGTACAATACGCTGGCGCTCGACGGCCCGGTCGGCCCGTACTCGCTGGAGCTCGGCCGCGAGCGGATCACCGACGAGACCGCCGCGCCGGTGTTCCTCGATCCCAGGGAGCCGCTGCTCAATACCCCCAACAAGATCACCGCCGCCGACTTCGACGGCTGGGTCCAGGAGCGCGGCATCTACTTCGCGAAGAAGTGGGACTCGCACTACCACCCCGTGCTGCGGTTCTCCGATCCGAGCGAGGCCCCGCTCGACGGTTCGCTGGTGGTCGCCCAGCACGGCAAGGGCCGCTACATCTACACCGGCCTCGTGCTGTTCCGCGAGCTCCCCGCGGGCGTGCCCGGCGCGTACCGGCTGTTCGCGAACCTGATCGGCGCCGGACGGTGATCGAGGCAGTCAGGCTGGACCATGCGTGAGCCCGGACACGAGCCGATGAGTGAAGTCGACCGGCCGCCGCCGTTCTGGGGGCGCTGGCGCCGGATCTACTGGCTGGTCGCCGGCCTGTTCGCGGCCGAGGTGGTGGGGTTCTGGCTGCTCAGCCGGTGGGCCTCGTGAACCGGCTCGCCGCGCTCGACTGGATCGTCCTGTCCGGCACGATCGCGACCATCGTGCTCTACGGCGCCTGGCGATCGCGCGGCGTGCGCGACGTCGACAGCTTCGTGCGCGGCGACGCGCTGCGCTGGCCGACCATCGGGCTCAGCATCATGGCGACCCAGGCCAGCGCGATCACGTTCATCTCGACGCCCGGCCAGGGCTTCGCCGACGGCATGCGGTTCGTGCAGTTCTACTTTGGCCTGCCGCTGGCGATGATCGTGGTCAGCGCGGTGTTCGTGCCCGCCTACCACCGGCTCAAGGTGCGCACGGCGTACGAGTACCTCGAGCACCGGTTCGACGCCCGCGTGCGCCTGCTCGGCGGCGTGCTGTTCCTGCTCGGCCGCGGCCTCGCCACCGGGATCACGATCTACGCGCCGTCGATCATCCTGTCGCAGATCCTCGGCTGGCCGCTGCAGGCGACGATCTGGGCGATGGGGATCGTCGTCATCGTCTACACCGTGCTCGGCGGCACGCGCGCGGTGAGCATCACGCAGAAGCAGCAGATGATCGTCATGCTGGCCGGCCTGGGCGTCGCGGCCATCGTCGTGATCCTGCGGCTGCCCGAGGGCGTGTCGGTCGGCGGCGCGGTGAAGATCGCCGGCGCGGTCGGCCGGATGGACATCATCAGCTTCGGCCTCGATCTCACGAGCCGCTACAACTTCTGGTCGGGCCTTCTCGGCGGGTTCTTCCTCCAGCTGTCGTACTTCGGCACGGATCAGTCGCAGGTCCAGCGCTACCTGGGCGGCAGCTCGGTCGCCGAGAGCCGGCTCGGGCTCCTGTTCAACGGCATCTTCAAGGTGCCGATGCAGTTCTTGATCCTGTTCATCGGCGTGATGGTGTTCGTGTTCTACGTGTTCAGCCGGCCCCCGGCGTACTTCGACCAGCCGGCGATGGCCCAGGCCTCCGCCGGGCACGGCGCCGAGATCGCCGCGCTCACGGCGCGCCATGACCAGGCGTTCGAGGCTCGCCGCGACGCCGCCCTCGGGTTCCTCGCGGCGCGCGGCACGCCCGGCGAGGACGCGGCGCGCGAGACGCTGCACGCGGCGTCGACCCGGTTCGACGACGTCCGCCGCGACACCAAGCAGGTGATCGACCACGCCCTCGACGCCAAGACCAACGACAACGACTACGTGTTCCTGTCGTTCGTGCTCGCGCACCTGCCGATCGGCCTCGTCGGCCTCCTGATCGCCGTGATCCTGTGCGCGGCGATGAGCGCGATCGCGAGCGGGCTCATCTCGCTCGGCGCGACCACCACGGTCGACTTCTACCTCCGGCTCCGGCAGCACCTCGGCCGGCCAGCGGCATCGTCGCGGCACGATCTCCGGGTGTCGCAGACAGCGACGATCGCCTGGGGGCTGGTCGCGATCGGCTTTGCCAGCGCGGCGTCGTTGTTCGCCAACCTGATCGAGGCGGTGAACATCCTCGGCTCGATCTTCTACGGGACGATCCTCGGCCTGTTCATCGTCGCGTTCTTCGTGCGCCGGGTGACCGCCACCCCGGTCCTGATCGGCGCGATCGTCGCGCAGGCGCTGGTCGTGATCCTGTTCGTCGCGTCCTCCCTCAGCTACCTCTGGTACAACGTCATCGGCTGCGCCGCGGTGGTGCTCGTGGCGCTCGTGATACAAGCCGTCGTACCGGCCACCCGGCCGGCGCCGCGAGCCACCCCGACCGACCCGCCCGGAGCTGCCCCGAGCTGACGCCGCGACCCTCCCTGCTTCTCTGCACTTCCCCACTCATCACTCGAACCATGGATTCCCTTCGACGAGGACAGACCCAGATGAAAGCGCTATTGACCGTCGCCATCCTGTTTGCCGCCGCCACCGCCGCCCACGCGCAGGTCGCGCTCAAGCTCCCGGAGGCGAGCCCCGCGGCCACCGTCTCCCAGACCATCGGGCTGACCGAGATCACGGTCGTCTACCATCGCCCGGCCGTGGGTGGACGTGAGGTCTGGGGCAAGCTCGTGCCGTACGGCGAGCCGTGGCGCGCCGGCGCCAACGAGAACACGACCGTGATGTTCTCGTCGGACGTCAAGATCGGCGGCAAGCCGCTTGCCGCCGGTACCTACGGGCTCCACATGATCCCGACCGCCAAGGACTGGACGATCGCGTTCAGCAAGATGGCGGCCGCGTGGGGAAGCTTCACCTACGATCAGAAGGAAGACGCGCTGCGCGTCACGGTGACGCCCAGGGCCAGCGCCGCGAGCGAGGAGCGGCTGTCGTATCACTTCGACGACCCCACCGAGACCAAGGCCACGCTGGTCCTGTCCTGGGAGAAGCTCTCGGTGCCGATCGCGATCGAGGTCGACAGCCCGAAGGTCGTGATGGCGAGCGTCCGCGAGCAGCTGCGCGGGCCGGCCGGCTTTTCGTGGGAGGGCTTCGCCCAGGCCGGGAACTACTGGCTCAAGAACGGCGGCCCGCTCGACGAGGCCCTGAAGCTGGCCGACCGCTCGATCCAGATGAACGAGAACTACCAGAACCTGACGCTGCGCGCGGCGATCGTCGAGAAGCAGGGCAACGCCAAGGCGGCCGCCGACCTGCGCGCCAAGGCGCAGACGGTCGCGACCGAGACCGATCTGAACCAGGCCGCGTTCCAGCTCCTGCGCGGCGACAAGAAGGTCGACGAGGCGCTCAAGATGTTCCAGGCCAACGTCGCGCGCTTCCCGGAGTCGGTGCTCGCGAATGCCGGCCTCGGGGAGTCGCTCGCCGCCAAGGGCGACAAGCCGGGCGCGATCGCCGCGTACACCAAGGCGCTGTCGCTCTCGAAGGACCCGGCGCAGAAGAAGCGGATCGAGGGCCGGCTCAACAAGGTCAAGGCGCCGTAGCGCCGGCCGCGCCGGTCCCCGCTGCTTCCTTCTTGCCCTCGCTCCCTGCGTTTCTCACTCCCTGGCTCCCTGGCTCCCTTCGACGAGGATCTTCCCATGAAAGCATTCCTGGCCACCCTGGTCCTGCTCGCCTCCGCGACCGCCCACGCGCAGGTCGCGCTCAAGCTCCCGGAGGCGAGCCCCGCGGCCACCGTCTCCCAGACCATCGGGCTGACCGAGATCAAGGTCGTCTACCATCGCCCGGCCGTCGCCGGACGAGAGGTCTGGGGCAAGCTCGTGCCGTACGGTGAGCCATGGCGCGCCGGGGCCAACGAGAACACGACCGTCACGTTCTCGTCGGACGTCAAGATCGGCGGCAAGCCGCTTCCGGCCGGTACCTACGGGCTGCACATGATCCCGACCGCCAAGGACTGGACGATCGCGTTCAGCAAGATGTCGGCCGCGTGGGGTAGCTTCACCTACGATCAGAAGGAAGACGCGCTGCGCGTCACGGTCACGCCCAGGGCCACCGCCGCGAACGAGGAGCGGCTGTCGTATCGGTTCGACGACCCGAGCGAGACCAAGGCCACGCTGGTCCTGTCCTGGGAGAAGCTCTCGGTGCCGATCGCGATCGAGGTCGAGACGCCGAAGGTCGTCATGGCGAGCATCCGGCAGCAGCTCCGCAGCCTGCCCGGCTTCAGCTGGCAGGGCCCGTCCCAGGCCGCGAACTACTGGCTGAAGAATGGCGGTCCGCTCGACGAGGCGCTGAAGCTGGTCGACCGCTCGATCCAGATGAACGAGAACTACCAGAACCTGTCGGTCCGCGCGGCGATCGTCGAGAAGCAGGGCAACGCCAAGGCGGCCGCCGACCTGCGCGCCAAGGCGCAGACCCTGGCGACCGAGGCCGATCTGAACCAGGCCGGCTACCGGCTCCTGGCCGACAAGAAGGTCGACGAGGCGATCAAGGTGTTCCAGACCAACGTCGATCACCATCCGGACTCGTGGAACGCCCAGGACAGCCTCGGTGAGGCGCTTGCGGGCAAGGGCGACAAGCCAGGCGCGATCGCCGCGTACACCAAGGCGCTGGCGCTCGTGAAGGACGCGGCGCAGAAGAAGCGGATCGAGGCGACGATCGCCAAGCTCAAGGCGCCGTAGCCCGGCCCGGCGGCTCTGCTAAGGTGGCAGGCGCATGGCTACCACCGTCTACCGGAGCTGTCCGCTCTGCGAAGCGACCTGCGGCGTCGCGATCACGACCGAAGGCGACCGCGTGCTGTCGGTGCGCGGCGACGACGCCGATCCGTTCTCGAAGGGCTACATCTGCCCCAAGGGCACGGCGCTGGGTGATCTGCACCACGACCCCGATCGCCTGCAGCGGCCGGTCGTGCGCGACGGCGCCGCGTGGCGCGAGCTGCCGTGGGAAGCGGCGTTCGACCTCGTCGCGACCCGGCTGCGCGAGGTGCGCGACGCCCATGGCAACGACGCGATCGGCGTCTACCAGGGCAACCCGACCGCGCACAACCTGGGCCTCATGACGTACGGCCAGCTGCTGCTGCGCTCGCTCGGCACGCGCAACCAGTACTCGGCGACGTCGCTCGATCAGCTCCCGCACATGCTGGCGGCGCTCCTCATGTTCGGAAACCAGCTCCTCATGCCGGTGCCCGACATCGATCGCAGCGAGCTGTTCATCTGCCTGGGCGCCAATCCGTTCGTGTCGAACGGCAGCATCATGACCGCGCCCGACGTCAAGGGCCGGCTCAAGGCGATCCGCGATCGCGGCGGGCGCGTCATCGTGATCGATCCGCGGCGCACCGAGACGGCCGACAAGGCCGATCGCCACGTCTTCATCCGGCCGGGCAGCGACGCCGTGCTCCTGCTCGCGATGATCCAGGTGGTGTTTGCCGAGGACCTCCTGCACACCGGGCGCGTCCCGGTGACCGGCGTGTCCGACCTGCGCCGCGTCGCCGCCGCGTGGGCCCCCGAGCGCGCCGCGCCGATCACCGGCATCGCGGCCGACGACATCCGTGGCCTCGCGCGGGCGCTCGCGACTACGCCGCGCGCGGTGCTCTACGGCCGGATCGGCATCTGCACCCAGGAGTTCGGCGGGCTCGCCGCGTGGCTGTGCAACGTGATCAACGCGCTGACCGGGCACCTCGACGAGCCCGGCGGCCTCATGTTCACCACGCCGGCCGTCGACCCGCTGCCGCTCGCCGGCAAGTTCGGGTTCGACGGCGGGTTCGCGCGCTGGCTGTCGCGGGTCAGCGGCCGGCCGGAGTTCGGCGGGGACCTGCCGATGGGCGTGCTCGCCGAGGAGATCGAGGCGCCGGGCACCGGCCAGATCCGCGCGCTGATCACCGCCGCGGGCAACCCCGTCCTGTCCGCGCCGGGCGGCCCACGCCTCGAGCGGGCGCTCGGCAAGCTCGACTTCATGGTGTCGATCGATCCGTACATCAACGCGACGACCCGCCTCGCCCACGTGATCCTGCCGCCGGCGTCGCCGCTCGAGCGCTCGCACTACGATCTCGCGCTCAATTCGTTCGCGGTGCGCAACGTCGCCAAGTATTCGCCGCCGACCTTCGAGCGCCCGGCCCACGCGCGCCACGACTGGGAGATCTGTCTCGCGCTGTGGCGGCGGCTCGGGGCGCCCGGCAAGCTCGGGCCCGTGTCCCGGGTCGTCGAGGGCGCGCTCGGCTGGCTCGGGCCCGAGGCCATCGTCGACCTCGGGCTGCGCACCGGGCCGCACCGGCTGTCGCTGCGCCGCCTGCGCAAGACGCCGCACGGCCTCGATCTGGGGCCGCTCGAGGCGCGGCTGCCCAAACGCCTCGCGACCCCCGACGCCACGGTGCACCTCGCGCCGCGCGAGTTCGTCGCCGACCTCGCACGCCTGGCGGCCCGATATGCCACGCCGGCCCCGGCCGCGGGTGGCCTCGTGATGATCGGTCGCCGCGACCTGCGCAGCAACAACTCGTGGATGCACAACAGCCAGCGCCTCGCGAAGGGCCCCCCCCGCTGCACGCTCCTGATCCACCCCGACGATGCCAGCGCCCGCGGGCTCGCCGACGGCGGCGTCGCGAAGGTCTCGACCCCGCGCGGCGCGATCGAGCTGCCGGTCGAGGTCACCGACACGATGATGCCCGGCGTGGTCAGCGTGCCGCACGGCTGGGGCCACGGGCGCAGCGGCGTCCGGCTGCGGGTCGCGAGCGCGACGCCGGGCGCGAGCATCAACGACATCCTCGATCCGGCGATGCTCGACGAGCTGTCGGGCACCAGCGCGTTGACCGGCCAGACCGTGGAGGTCGCGGCGAAGTGAAGCCCCCCACGCTCTTCGATCGGATCGGCGCCGAGCCGCTGCGCGCGGTGCTCACCGACTTTTACGGCCGCGTGTTCGGCGACGTGATGATCGGCTTCATGTTTCGCGGCAAGGATCGCCAGCACCTGATCGATCGCGAATACGAGCTGACCGCGGCGCTGCTCGGCGCGCCGGGCGTGACCTACACCGGGCGGCCGATGCGGGTCGCCCACGCCCAGCACGCCATCTTCGGCGGCCAGTTCGAACGCCGGTTGCAGATCCTGCGCGAGACCCTGCGCGATCATGCGGTGGATACCGAGGTTCAACAGGCGTGGATCGATCACCAGCTCGCGCTACGCGGGCAGATCACGCGCGACCAGGGCTCGGAGTGCAAGGATACGGTCGCCGCCGGACCCAAGCTCGCCGTCGTCGCGCCAGCTGATCCCGAGCGGCCGATCAAGCTCGGCCGCAGGTGACGCCTCGCGAGCGAACGCCCCGCGGGTAGCCAGCGGTAGACCGCCATCTCGCAGGATTTGCCAGCATGTCTCGGATCCTCGTGCCGCGCCCAACGGCCGGTGCTTCGCCTGCCGCCACGTCGTGCTCGTCGCCACGGCTTGTTGGGCGAGGCCTGCGTGGATCCTCGATGCGCTCCTCGCGCGGCTTTCAGATAGTCATCAGGCGCAATTATTGCGCTAGGCGCACAGGCTTTGCGCTGCTACACGGAGGCGACGCGTGGAGTTGGAATCCTGCTAAAGATGGCAATTGAGGCTACGCACTCATGATCTCGTGATGCCCTTGGGTCAAGGAGCATCAGGTCGCGCACGCGATTCGGGGCGCGGGCCACGCATACAAATAATTCTGAACATGCGACCGACTCCGATCTGGAGCGTCAAAGTCTAGAGGCCGGCGATGTCCCGATGCTGTTGTGCAAGTTATTCGCACTTGTTGACCAAATCCAAGAACACACCGGTTACCGCCGGGTGGCGTGGCGTGCTCCCGGGGCGGCTCGAGAGAGAAAAGCGCTCGGTACGCTTCTCGCCTGTTGAGGGGATCGAGTGGCCGCGGCGAATACGGTTCCGGGGTCGGTGCTGAAATGATCGGCGGACGGCGGGATGGCCGAGGGGGGACGTCGACACCGTCCAAGATCCTGGTGGTCGAGGACGAGCAGATCGTCGCGCTCGAGCTCAAGGATCGGCTCACCCGGATGGGGCACTCGGTGGTGGGTGTCGTTGTCTCCGGAGGGGAGGCCATCGAGCACGTCAGGCGCCTGCAGCCGGAGTTGGTCCTGATGGATATCAAACTGCAGGGGGAGATGGATGGTATCGAAGCGGCCGCAACCATCCGCCACGAAACCGATATTCCCGTTGTCTACCTCACCGCCTTTGCCGATGAGGCTACTCTTCAGCGGGCGAAGCTCACGGAGCCTTATGGCTACATCCTGAAACCATTCCAGGAGCGCGAGTTGCACGTCATCATCGAGGTGTCGCTCTACCGTCACCGGGCCGCGCGTGAGCTGCGCGAGAGCGAAGCGTTTCGGAGCGCATTGCTCCAGAGTGTCGGCGATGGCGTTGTTGCCACCGGCCCAGATGGTCGCGTGAAATTCCTGAACCCTCTGGCAGAGGCCCTCACTGGCTGGAAGGCGAAGGAGGCAGTAGGTCGGCCACTCGAGGAGGTCTTCAAGGTTGTCCAGCTCCCAGAGCGACGAACTGAAACCTGGAAGGATGTTACCGCCAAGAAGCTCATCGCCCGAGGTGGTTCGGAACGTCCCATCGAGGCGGAATTCACTACGATTTTCGATGTGACCAATGCCTCGTTGGGCACCGTTTGGGCTTTTCGCGACATCTCCGAACGCAAATACTTGCAAGACCGTCAATGCTTCATGACGGTGGCGAGCGGCGAGGTGTCATCGTCCCTCGATCGCGAGATGATCTTGGCCAAGCTTGCGCCCCTCATGGCACACAATCTCGCCGATTGGTGCGTGATTCATCTCTGTGGAGAGAACGGCGGCCTGCGCGTCGCGGCCTTTGCGCATCGAGAACCAGAAAAGCACGTGTGGTCCACACTGCTGGTCGGCGAAACTGTGCGCAGCAAGGACAGCGCTATCGAGATCCAGAACGTGGCGCGGAGTGGAAATTCGCTGCTCGAGGTCGATGTGGCCGACCGCCCATGGATCGCGACGGCGCTGGGGATCAGGTCCGCACCGGAGCTGGTTGCAGGCTCGGCAATCATCGTTCCGCTGACAACGCGCGGTCAAACGCTTGGCACGTTGAGCCTTGTTTCGGAGTGCAGGGATCAGCCTTTCACGGCGTTCGACCTCGCGTTCGCGGAAGAGCTCGGACGCCGTATTGCCTCGGGGATCGACAACGCGCAGCTCTACTCGGATGCTCAACGCGCCATCCGCATGCGGGAGGACGTCCTCGCCATTGTCTCGCACGACCTGAGGAACCCGCTTTCGAGCATCAGCCTGAACGCGGACCAGCTACTCCATGGCCCCGAGAAGATCGCGCCCCAGCGGGTCACGAAGCACGCCCAGGCAATCCGGAGAAACGTCGAACGAATGGATCGCCTGATCGGCGATCTGCTCGACGTGGCCAGCATCGACGGTGGCCGACTATCGCTCGAACTCAAGCCGAACAGGGTACGAGGATTGGTTGCCGAGGCCTTGTCGATGTTCGAAGTACAGGCTTCGGGGCGCTCGATCAGGCTCTTGAGCTCGTCACTCCCAGATGTCGACCTGCTCTGCGATCGCGAGCGAGTGCTCCAGGTGTTGTCCAACCTGATCGGAAACGCGCTGAAGTTCAGCGCCGAAGGCCGATCGATCGCGCTTCAAGGAGAGCTGCGTGGGCGAGTGGTCAAATTCTCGGTATCCGATGAAGCAGTCGGCATCACGCCGGATCAGATCGAGCACATCTTCGAGCGATATTGGCAGGCTCCTGAAGCTCTCCGCAAAGGTTCGGGCCTTGGCCTGTACATCGCGAAGGGGATTGTCGAAGCACATGGCGGTCGTATCTGGGTCGACTCCACGCCCGGTGTAGGCAGCACGTTCTCGTTCACCATCCCGCTTGCGGAACGTGCGGAACAACGGTTCCCCCTACCATGAGACGCAATAATGGGTACTGCCATGGCGAAGTTTCTCGCGGTCGAAGCGGGTGACCCAGATATTGCCGAGTCTGGTTGCTGTTCTGGAAAGACGTGGGCATGACCATGAAGCTGGACGACAACAGCAGTTCTCCGCAGAAATTGACAGTCTCGGTCGCTCTGCGCCTGGAATCGCGATTCCGGCGTATGTCGACAATTTTCAGCGGGATAGTCATAACCCTTGGGCTCGTGGTGCTGACGGGGTGGGTATTCGACGTGCCCGTGCTGAAGCGGGTTCATTCATCATTCGTCACGATGAAGGCGAACACGGCGCTCCTCTTCATCGTCCTTGGAACTGGCCTCTGGCTTGTGGGCCGTGACAAGTTACCTCGGGTACGACGGATCGCGGCGCTGGCCATCGTCGTGGTCGCTGGTGTCAGCTTCGCTCAGTCCTTGTTCGGGGTAAATCTGGGTATCGACGAGATCTTTTTTCGAGATACGTCTACCCCGCTTCATCCGGGGCGGATGTCACCGATAACCGCTCTGACCTTCCTGCTGCTCGGCTTTCCTCTGCTGCTCCACAGCCGAGGCGGTCGATCTCGCTGGAGCCAGGTGGCCGTGCTCCTCGCAGCCACGAGCTCGTTGGTAGCGCTCTGCGGTTACTTGTACGGAGTGAGCTCGCTCTATTCGATTGGCGCCTTTTCATCCATGGCGCTTTGCACCGCTTTCGGATCCCTTGGCTCATGCTGCGCCTTCCTCTTTGCACGTCCCACGGAGGGCGTCATGGGGCTAGTCACGAGCGATACGGGTGCCGGGCAGCTGCTGCGGCGCCTCCTGCCGGCCATCGTGCTCGTGCCGGTCGTCATCGGATGGTTCCGTCTGGAAGGCGAGCTTCGAGGTCTCTACGATCCGCCCTTCGGTGTCGCACTCATGGTGCTCACAAATGTCGTTTTCCTGGCGGCGCTCACGTGGCGCGTCGTATCGAGCCTGCAACGCTCGGAGCTCGGCCTGCAAAACGCCCTGAAGGAACGTAGCGAGAGCGAGGCACTCCTGCGCCTGGCCCAGCAGGTAGCTCGCGTCGGTACGTTCGAGTGGAACGTCCAGACCGGCGTGAACACCTGGACCCCCGAGCTCGAGACGATGTACGGGCTTCCGATCGGCGGTTTCGCTCGGACTCAACCAGCGTGGGAGGACCTGGTCCATCCGGACGATCGGGCTGAGGCTATTCGGCGGGTGGCGCTGGCCTTCGCAACCGGGGCACCGATCGAGGCGGAGTGGCGCGTGATCTGGCCCGACCGGAGCATTCGCTGGATCGCGGGACGGTTTCAGATGTTCCAGGAGGCCCCCGGCAAGTCGCTGCGCCTGACTGGCGTCAACATCGATATCACCGAGCGCAAGAACGCCGAAGCGGAGCGAGAACACCTCCTCGAGGAGATTCGCGACCTGAACAAGAACCTGGAGCTGCGAGTCGAGGAGCGAACGAGTGAAGTAGTGCTGGCGAAGGAACGGCTAGACGGTATCATCTCGATTGCTACCGACGCGATCATCTCGATAGACGACGACGATCGCATCACGATCTTCAACCAGGGGGCAGAAGAGATCTTCGGGTGGACGCAAGGTGAGGCCCTGGGGCAGCCGCTGGACATGCTGATCCCCGAACGCTTCAGGAGGGTGCACCGCAACCACCTCGCGACCTTTGTAACAGAACCGACAATGGCGCGCAGAATGGCAGAGCGACGCGAAGTCTTGGGGTTGCGCAAGAACGGTGAGCAGTTTCCTGCCGAAGCCGCGATCTCGAGGCTACGACAGGGATCTGGCCACATCCTCACCGTTATCCTACGAGATATCAGTGAGCGTGTACGGCTTGAGGCCGAACTTCTCGAGTCCAAGAAATTCCTGCAGAATATGCTCGACAGCTCGACCGAGTACAGCATTATCGCCAAAGATCTCGATCGTCGTATTCAGGTGTGGAATACAGGTGCCCAGCGCCTCTATGGTTATGCAGCTGATGAGCTCATCGGCAAGTCGACCGATCTTCTACACGCCCCCGAGGATCTGCGCGGGGGACGAGTCGACGCACTTTATCGTGAAGCCCTCGAGAAGGGCATGGCGCAGGGCGTATTTCGCCGGCGGCGGAAGGACAGCTCGGAATTTACGGCCCGAGCGGTCATCACACGAAGGACGAATGTCGAAGGCAAGGCGATCGGCTACCTATTGATCAGCACGGACATCTCGCAGCAGGAAAAATATGCTGCCGAGCAGGAAATCTTCGCGAAGATGAGTGAAATCTTCGCATCGACTCTCGATTGCAATGACATGACGAGGCTCATCGCGGAGGCCTCGGTGCCCTTTCTCGGGGACTTCTGCGCTATTCTTATTGTCGAAAATCACGGCGAAAGGCTGTTCGCGTCGCATGCCGATCGGACCATGCTCCCCATCGTCGAGGCGCTCCAGAGCACCGGGATTCCCAATCACGACGTCAGCGTTCTGTGGCAATGCTTCAAAACCAGACAGTCAGTGCTAATGTCGGAATTGCCATCAGAGTTCCCGGGAACAGTCGCACAGAGCGACGAACATCTTCAGTTGCTTCGGGCTCTCGATCCGAGATCCATGATCTATGTGCCGCTGCTTGCCCATGGACGCTGTCATGGCGCGATCTCCCTTTGCCTGAGAAATGTGACCCGCCGTTACGGCGCTGAAGATCTCCGCTTGGCGGAGGAGGTGGGGCGGCGATTCGCCCTCGCCATCGACAACGCGCTCCTTCACGAACAACTCAAGCTTCAAGCCACGATCGCAACTCATCTATCGGAGGGCGTCTGTCTGATTCGTGCGTCGGATGGGGGCATCGTCTTTGCAAATCCGAGATACGAAGAGATGCTAGGATACGAGACTGGGGAGCTACTCGGTAAGCATGTATCCAACGTCAGCGCCCCCGGTGAGGTCTCCCTGGAACATTTGGCAGAAGAAATTACAGCACAGCTCCACAGGATCGGCATGTGGCAAGGGGAGGTGGAAAACCGCAAAAAGGACGGGAGCCGATTGTGGTGCCAGGCTAGCGTATCGAGTTTCGAGCATCCGCAATTTGGAACGGTCTGGATCTCCGTTCACACGGATATCTCCGACAGAAAACGCATGGAGGAGGATCGTTCCAGAGCGTTCAAGGAGAGGGAGACTCTGCTCAAGGAAATTCACCATCGAGTCAAAAATAACCTTCAGGTGATTTCGAGTCTGCTCTACCTGCAAGGCCAACGAACCGACCATGAATCACCCCGGAGGTTGCTTGATGAGAGCCGCAACCGCATTCAATCGATCGCGCTGATTCACGAAAAGCTCTATCAGTCAGAGCACCTCGCATGGATCGATTTCGGGGACTACTTGAAAGATCTCACGAGCAGCCTGACGAGCGCGATCGGCGCTCAGGCGCCACAGGCAAAGGTGAAGGTTCAAGCCGATCAGGTATATTTGGATATCGAGCGCGCGATTCCTTGTGCATTGATTATCAATGAGCTCGTTTCAAATGCGCTGAAACATGCGTTTCCCGCTGGGCGAAGCGGCGGAATCCAGATCGTTATCGACTCGGTGGCGCCAGACGTGTTGCGGCTCGTGGTGAGCGACACGGGGATCGGCTTTCCGGCAGATATCGATTTCAAAACCACCACCACACTTGGCATGCAACTGGTTTGCAGTCTGGCGACGCAATTGCGCGGTGCAGTGGAAATGACTCGTGGTGGAGGGACACGCTTCGAGCTCCGGTTTTCTGTCCCCAGGGCTGAACGAGTGATCGGAATGATAACCGGGAGGTCGATTGCGTAGCTGTTCGTGAAGCGGTCGGCGGAGATGTGCCGGTGGGCCTGCTCGTCGACGAGATCGAGCCACCCGGTGCCGGCCGGATTTGCGCGCTGATGACCTCGGCGGGCAAACGCCGTCGCCGGGCGGCCCGCGCCCGAGCGTGGGCTCGGCAAGCTCGACCTCAGGACTTCGCCTCAGGGCTTCCATCGATCGGTCCGGGACGCCGCCTCCGCGCGGGCCCGTGTCCTGGTCGTCGAGGGGCGCTCGGCAGCTCGGCCCCGAGGTCATCAACGACTTCGGTCTGCGCACCGGGCCGCACCGGGTGTGGCTCCGCCGCTTGGGCGGAGGCCGGCCGATCCCGA
>Ga0070690_100001075_pt1 | contig 14014 bp, 13 predicted proteins | sample KBSS33HmetaG_FD_64671 | JGI IMG/M metagenome (GOLD analysis project Ga0070690, IMG submission 64671) | Switchgrass rhizosphere microbial communities from Kellogg Biological Station, Michigan, USA - KBS S3-3H metaG | ecosystem: Host-associated > Plants > Roots > Rhizosphere ... | reverse complement strand
GAGTCCCTATGGAGTCATGGATGGAGCAGGTAATGTGATGGAGTGGGTGGCCGATTGGTACCAGGAGGCCTATTACAAGGAGGCTCCCGACAGGGATCCCCCTAGTCCTGAATTCGGGACTTACCGAGTCATGAGGGGGGGAGGGTACACCACCACCGGAGGCGATGTTCGTATCACCAGTCGGAGCAAGATGGTCCCCGATTTCCGTGACGAAACGATCGGATTTCGTTGCGCAATTTCAGGAACTTTTGGAGGGGCAGATACTAGGGGGAAACAACGCTAAGTCTAGAGAAAATCGAAGTAATAGAGGATCAGAAACACGGCCAGAATGATATTGACAACCATACCAGCCAAAACTATAATGTCGAACACTTTTGAGTTTTTATTCATGATTTTCCCTGCGTTTACGCGCTCAACGACAAAATTTGAATAACACACGGACCAGTGTGTGTCAAGGAACGCGCCCAGTAAATTCACGCATTTTTATCCCCACCATAAGGAGACATGATGGCAACGGCAACCGTTCCAGACAGTGAGATCAAGATCAAGATTGGAAAGATGATTTTCTACATCACCTGTGCCATCGGTCTTTGGTTCTTCTATTGGTTCGCCGGCATTCAGTGCCCCTGCTAATGAGTAGGGCCACGCAGCGTGAATTCACTAATACGTCTTTCGTTGAGTTGAGGAGGAGCTGAACATGGGGCAGACGATATTTTATATCCTGATTTCGACCGTCATCTGCGTGGCCTACTTCACGCTGGTCGATCATTATCTGATGGATATGCAGGGCTTGGATTACTGGTATCTGTTCCGCAAGTAACAGCAGCGGAGTCGATCCCCACAACGGAATGTTTAGAGGATTTTATCGGAATGCATCAAGGAGGTATCCCATGGGCCTTATAACGAAGAAGGTGTTTTCCATCATGGCGCTCTGCGTCATGGTCAGCCTTCTCTTGCTTCCCGTGGTCGTCTCGATTCCCTCGCCGGCAGCCGGCGAGGAACCGGCAGCGGACGCAGCAAAGAAGGAAGGAGACAAGATCGAGAAGGGACGGGACGTCTATTACAAGACCGAAGGCATCGTGGTCGGCGCTCCTGCCCCGAAGACCACGGACGGTCCCAAGGACTATCCGCGGTATAACTTCGAAAGCCGTGTGTTGCTCTGGTTCGCGAACCAGCAGCACCTCTACTACGGCAGCTTCGTGCTGGCCGTACCGATCTTCTGCATGGTGATCGAGTTCATGGGAGTCGTGAGCAAAGACAAGGCGCTCGCGAAACGGTACGATCAATTGGCCTATGATTTCGTGAAGATCAGCCTCACAGCCTACTCCCTCACGGCCATCCTCGGAGGTATCCTGATCTTCACCTTCCTGACCCTCTATCCTGCATTTTTCGGCTATCTATCCAGCATCTTCCGACCGGTCATGCACATCTACGCGTTGATGTTCGTGGCGGAGAGCGGCACCCTCTACATCTATTATTACGGCTGGGACAAGATGAAAGAGGGGTTCTTGAAGTGGATTCACTTGAGTATGTCGGTCGTGCTGAACATCATCGGCACTCTGCTGATGTTCCTGGCGAATTCCTGGATCGGCTTCATGATGTCGCCGGCCGGTGTTGATGAGCAGGGGCGCTTCCTGGGCAATATCTGGCACGTCATTCATACGGCCCTCTGGAATCCTCTCAACGTCCACCGCATCCTCGGCAACATGGCCTTCGGCGGTGGTGTCGTGGCCGCGTATGCCGCCTATAAGTTCCTCGCATCGAAGACGGACGAAGACCGTGCCCACTATGACTGGATGGGCTATATCGCGATGGCCATCGGTGTCGCCTTCCTGATTCCCTTGCCGTTCGCCGGCTACTGGCTCATGCGCGAGGTGTATGCCTACCGTCAACAGATGGGTATCACCCTGATGGGCGGTCTGCTGGCCTGGTTGTTCATTATCCAAGCCACCATGATCGGCATCCTCTTCCTCAGCACCAACTACTATCTGTGGCAGGCGCTGGGTCGCATGCGCGGTGCCGAAAAGTATCAGCGCTACATCAAGTATCTCGTGTTCCTGTTGACGTGCGGGTTCCTCGTCTTCATCACTCCACACACCATGGTCATGTCGCCCGCGGAATTGAAGGCGATGGGTGGCCAGCAGCATCCGGTGCTGGGTAACTACGGCGTCATGTCGGCCAAGAACGGCGGCATCAACGTCATCATCACGACGACGGTGTTGAGCTTCGTGTGGTACATGCGAGGCAACAAGGTCTCCACGGTCTCGTGGGCGAAGTTTGGGAACATCTTCATGGGATGTTTCTTCTTCTTCGCATATATCAACATCATCTGGCTGGCGGTTTACGGCTATTACATCCCAGCCAACGTCCGCGTCGGTCTTTCTGTGCCGCAAGTGGCAACCACCCTCTCATGTCTCTTCTTCATGTTCGCGTTGAACAGCGCCATGATGAAAGGCGCCAAGCAAATGGGGCCCATCGAGTGGGGCAAGATTTCTGCGCGTTCGCAGTACGCGCTCATCATGCTTGCGACGGCCTTTACCTGGATGATGGGATTGATGGGGTATATCCGCTCATCGGTCCGGTTGTTCTGGCACGTCAACGAGATCATGCGTGACAACTCGCCTTGGGCCTACACGCACACGGTCGGGTTTGCGGCGAACATGATTTCGTTCAACGTACTCTTCTTCTGGGTCAGCATTCTCTTCGTGTTCTGGCTCGGCAGTTTGACGGCGAAAAAAGTGCCGGTCGGAGAGAAAGCGGGAGTTCCTGGCGGCGCGCCGCAACCTGCTGGCAGCCACTAATCATCCCTATTGAGCATTGGCTCGCGGTGGGAGACGAGGTCTCCCACCGCTGTAGCCGCAGGAGGTCTAAACCGTGGGTAATCTGATCAATGAAGCTCTCTCGATGGGCTGGATGGTTCTGGCTCTGCTAGCGGGCTTACTCATCTACTTCCAAGTGTCCATCAGCGATCCCGTCGCCAAAAAGCGGGCGACCTTCAAAACCTTCATCGGTATCATCGCGGCGGTCTTGATGTTCATCGCCATCGCCAACTACAAGAACAATTTCTATGGTGAGAATCGGTTACTCCCGGTCTCGCTCGTGATGATTACCGCCACGACCTTTGTCATGGCGTTGTATTTTACGAACCTGGCCGCGCTGTTGAAGATTGGCGGGTTCATGTTCTTCGTGGCTGCGTTTCTCTCGGGGTATGGAAACTGGCTGCCTCAGGTCGAAGGTGGATTTCCTCCAAAAGAGGAAAAGCTGGACTTCAGCTCGATGACTCCGCAGCAACTCGCAGATGAAGGTGAAAAAATCATCTTCGGCGGTATCGGGCAGAACAAAGTGCAGGGCGCTATTGGCAAGGGACAATGTCCTCTCTGTCATGCGTTCCACGCCGGCATGCTTGGCGAACGGGCTCCCAACCTTCTTGGTCTACCTGAGCGGGCAGGCAAGGAGCGGATCGAAGATCCGAAATATTCTAAGGGTAACCCGGCCAAGCGTGAATACGCGGAAAAGGAAGCCTGTCCGGGGTGCGGGACCGCAGAGAACGCTCAGGAATACATTGCCGAATCGCATTCCTGTCCGAACTGCTATGTCGTGTCCGGCTACGGCGTGAAGGGCACCAACGACAAAGAAAGCCCGATGCCGAAGATCCATAAGCCGCCGATCTCTCTCTCGCTCCCGGAATTAGCAGCGGTTGATACCTGGCTCTACGTCCGCGAAGGGCGTGAAGCTCCCTCATATGAAGAAATCGTAAAGTCGTATGAGAAGTTCATCCCGGAAGCCGACCGTCCGAAGATGCAGGAAGATAAGCCTGCTGCAGCCAGTGCATTGCTGGCCGACGGCTCGGAGCCGGTCGATCAGATTTTTGCGAAGGCCCAGTGCGTCGTCTGCCACACGATTCCTGGCATTCCCGGTGCGACCGGTACCCAGGGACCGAAGCTTGAAGAGGGAACGAACGCGCCTACCCGGATCAAGGATCCGGCGTACAAGGGAACCGCGCACAGCACTCCTGAATACATCATGGAATCGGTGGTGTCCCCCAGCACGTACGTCGTAAAGGGATTTCCTGACAACCTGATGCCCAAGGTGTTCGGACAGAAGTTGAGCGCCGGGGCTCTGAAAAAGATTGTCGATTATTTGTCGCAGGTGAAGGCGGGTGCGCCACCACCGAAGATTTCGTAATCTCTTGGCCGTCTATCTGTAGACATAAGGGAGTATACCCATGAAAGCATTGATGTCAGTGGGCGCCTTGGTAGGAGTCATCGGACTCCTCCTGCTGGTGGGAATGATCTTCGAGGTCGTTCCTTCCAATACCGTGCGCTTGGTCGAAGGCTATATGCCGATGCAGATGCTCAGTGAATTGGCAATCTTTGTCGCCGGGTTCACGGGTCTGAGCTACATGCTGAGTTCGATGGGGATGGCGATTCCGCGCTTCTGGCAGGGCATCGGGTTCTGGGCGTTCATCCTGCTCTATCTGAAGTTCCGCGTCTATCCTCCGATCCCGTTCAGCGTGCGTGCGATGTACGGGACGGTGTCGCTCGTCGCCGTGTTCATGTGGGTTTCGGCGAGTGAAGAAGACTGGAAAAAGTTCAAGCAGCCGATTCTCAATGTGCTCGATGCGCAGAGCGGAGGCAACAAGCTGCTGCGGTACGGCTATCTCATTCTGCTTCCGATCCTCATCGGCGGATTTTCGTACAACGCGATGAAGCCGAAGTCGGAAGAGCCGATCGAGTTGCGCACGGTGCATCCGGCTCCGCCGGCCAGCACGAAGGTGCACGGGAAAACCTATGTGCTGCAGACCTCACAGAACCCGTATCGTGTGAACCCTGAAGGGAAGTACGATCAGGAATACACGAACGCCAACATCGTGGAACAGGGCATGGGCCGGTTGATGAAGCCCAATGCCAATCCCTGGGATGAAAAGAGCCAGGGCTATTTGAAGTATGTCCGCGAGGGAGGGGAGATTTTCTTCCAAAACTGCCACTTCTGCCACGGCGACAACCTGAATGGCCGCGGCTTGCATGCGTTCGCGTTCAACCCGATCCCTGCGAACTTCACAGACCCAGGAACGATTGCCCAGCTCCAAGAAACATTCATCTTCTGGCGTGTGTCCAAGGGTGGGATCGGATTGCCCAACGAAGGGTTCCCCTGGGCGTCGGTCATGCCGCCTTGGGAGCAGCACCTGACGGTTGACGAAATCTGGAAGGTGATTCTATTTGAGTACTGGCACACGGGCTACTATCCCCGTACCTGGGACTAATCGTCTGAAAAGCTTCATAACCTGGCTATATTGAGATGAGGGTAAACATGATGAACAGTTCAAGTCGGAAGGCAGGAGTGGTTGCCGCAGCCGCCTTCGGAATGATCCTGGCATCGGGAAGCGTCGGGGTTCCCCTGATCGGAGCCGAAGACATGCCCGAAGGGTTCAAGAAGGGTGAGTTGGCCCCGGAACCTTCCGCCGAGATGATCGAAGCGGGCAAACGCGTTTACTTTACCAAGTGCGTGTGGTGTCACGGTGTTGATGGGGCCGGCGATGGGCCTGGTGCCGACCGCCTGTGGCCTCGCCCGCGCAACTTCAATCAGGGCACCTTTAAGATCCGTCATACGGCGAGCGGAGAGCTGCCGCTTTTCGACGCCCGTAAGCCGACTCCCGGGCAGAACGACCTGTTCGAGACGGTGACTCACGGGTTACCCGGCTCGGCCATGCCCTCCTGGGAAGGTATTCTGACGGAAGAGCAGAGACTTCAAGTCCTCTCCTTCGTCACGACGCAACTGGTGAAGGATCGGAAGTTCACTGACAAGCAGTCTGAGACCCAGACGGTGCTCCAGCTTGGCGATATCAAGCCGAAGGCAGCGAGTGACGATAGCAAGAAACGGGGCTCCGAGCTGATCGTCGAGAAGAAGTGCATCGAATGCCACGGGGTTGACGGCCGCGGCGACGGCAACGCGTTCAACCTCAAGGATGACTGGGGCTTCGCGATCCAGCCCGCCAATTGGCACAAGTGCTGGAACTTCCGTGGCAGCCGGCAGGATCCCTATAATGTCGGGAACATCTTCCGCACCTTCTCGACCGGTGTGAACGGCACGCCGATGCCGTCCTTCGCGGACAACACGACGGTCGATGAGCGGTGGGACATCGCGAATTTCGTCAATTCGCTCTGTGAGCGTGATACAACCGGGAATCCGCTTCCGATCGATCCGTTGACCGACAAGCCGAAGATCAACTTCGTGATTCCCTCCGATCCGGTGGAGGGTGACATCCCGGCCGATATGGAAAACGAAGCCTGGCAAAAGGCCCCACGTCGCTATGTGGCGATGGGCGGTCAGATCACGCACAAGCCGAGGAACTTCGTCAACCGCATCGACGACATCTGGGTTCGTTCACTCTACAACGACAAGTTCATCGTGTACCTCCTGGAATGGGATGACCGTACCAAGAGCGTGGCCGAGGGCAAGCTGCCCTGGCCCCCGACACAGGTGAACGTCGACGTGAAGGAGCAGGATCCGAAGACCGGAGAAGAAGGATCCATCGCGTCGAATCAAAACAAGTACAAGGTCTACAATGACGCTATCGCCATGGAAACTCCGGTGAAGTGGAAGGATTTGCCTGCCCCGATCAAGCCGCGGTATCTGTTCGGAACCAACGATCAGTTCCCCGTGGACATCGTGAAGTGGGAAGCGGATGGCTCCATCCGGGCCTTCAAGGGCACGGGATGGGACAAGGACTTCGAAGAGCGTGACACCTATGAGGAGAACCTCAAGGTGCTCAAAGGCGAGTGGAAGAACGGCCGCTGGTACGTGATGATTCAACGTCCGGTCGGCAACAAGAAGGATCAGGACTACGACGAAGACACGTTCTTCGAGGTCGGCCAATATATTCCGACCGTGTTCTTCGCCTGGGACGGGCACAATGGGGACGCGGGAAGGAAGATGGCCGTGTCGGCCTTCTTCTACACGTTCATGAATCCCCCGATCCCGAAAGAAACCTACATCTATCCGGTCGTGATCGCCTTTGGCGTCGTGTTGCTGGAAGGATGGGTGCTGACGCGCCGCGCGAATAAGAAGAAGGGCAAGACCCTCTAATTCGCGAAGGTCTGAGAGGCTACAAGACGGAGGGGGTGGGGAAACCCACCCCCTTTTGTTTTGTTAAGGAGCCAGCGTGAACACCTCCCTGATTTCCGATGTCACCGGCGTGCTCCTGGCTGGCGGGAAAAGCCGCAGAATGGGCCAGGACAAGCGATTTCTATCGGTCGGAGCGGACACGCTCTATGGCCGAAGCTTGGCGGTGCTGCGGACGGTCTTCGAGCAAGTGGTAGTCGTCGTTGCCCAGGATAGTCCTCCCATCGAAGCCGAGGTGCCCGTCCTGCGGGATCTGATTCCAGACTGCGGGAGTCTTGGCGGGCTTTATACGGGGTTGAAGCAGGCAGGGACCGAGTGGGTGTTTGCCGTCGCGTGCGACATGCCGTTTTTGGATCCGGCCACAATCAGGCATTTCGCCGGACTCAAGGGCGAGGCCGACGTGGTGATGGCCAAGCTTCAGAACGGGTTACATCCGATGCATGCGCTCTATCACCGTCACTGCCTCCCAGTCATGGAAAGTTTCCTTCGTGCCAAGGACCTGAAAATTCACCGGCTCGCCGATCATCCCTCGCTCCACGTGCGTCTGATCACGCCGGAAGAACTGGTCTCACTCGATCCCGAAGGACGCTCATTCTTCAACGTCAACACGCCGGATGATCTGTCAGCGGCGCGGTCCATTCATGATCAGCCCTTGAAGCCGTCTTCCTGAACGTCATGGCGCGCTCGATCGTCATCCTGCATCCCGGTGGTCTGGGCGACCTCCTGCTGGCAGTGCCCGCCATCCGCGGGCTCCGGACGGCCTTTCCAGGCCGCCAGGTGTTGCTCTGTGGACAGGCCGACGCGGCGAAGTTTCTGAACGATTGCGGTCTGGTGGATCGCTGGCTTTCCGTGCAGACGACCGCCTGCACGGCGCTGTTCGCAGGAGCCGCGTCCGACGATCCATTGCTCGGTGACTGGCTTCGTCGCTGTGATGTAGCCGTGGCCTGGACCCGTGACGATGCCGGAACGCTTGCCGCCGCATTGAGAGCCTGCGGGGCTGTGACCGCTGTCGTGCAATCGCCCTTCGACTCGACGTTGAAGAGCGCCCATCAGAGTGACCGTTTTGTCGAGATCGTGGGCGGACAGGCCGGCCAAGTCCCGGTGGCCGCTCTGTCAACATCTGATGCGCTTCGTGCCGAGGCCGAGGTCTATCTCGCCGCGTGTGGTATTCCGTGGGAACGACCTCTCGCCATGATCCATCCAGGAAGCGGCAGCCCGCACAAATGCGTGAAGCCGGAGATTGTGGCGTCAGTAGTCGAAGGACTCCAGCCACATGGCCTGGAGCCGTTGCTCCTCGAGGGCCCGGCGGATCATGCAATGGTGGAACGACTGTTGGGTCAATTTACCCAACCCCCGATTCTCCTGAGAGCTCTTCCCCTGCACGTGCTGGCCGGAATGCTCTCGAAGGTCGAGCTGTTTCTTGGTCATGACTCGGGAGTCACGCATCTTTCGGCGCTGGTAGGAACGCCGACTGTGGCGTTGTTCGGTCCCACCGATGCCGGGCGCTGGGCCCCGCGAGGGTCGGCGGTGACCGTCCTTCGGGGCAAGCCCTGCGAATGCACTTCATGGGATGCCGTGAGAACCTGTCCAGCGAAGCCTTGCCTCGACCTGTCGCCCGCAGTTATCATCGACGCCTGCGTCAGGACACGTTCCGTCCCTCTAAACCCTCGAATTTGCTGATCCGTGCCTTGTCTCCTCCTTCAGCGCTGTGCTACAGTGCCAAGTTAATTTTCTCTTTCAATGCTAAGGACTTAGGTGTCATTTTGTCGCACGGCGTGGTGCAGGAAAAGGTAACTAACGCGCTGCTCGGCGCACTCAACGGTGCCCGGGAAAAAGGGCAGTTAAGAACGGCGGCCTGGCCTACGCTCAGCCTGGACGCGCCAAAACGGCCGGAATGGGGAGACCTCGCCTCCACCGTGGCCATGTCCCTGGCGTCCTCCGAACAGCGAGCGCCCCATGACATTGCGCAGATTATCGTCGAGAATCTCCCTCACCGGGACCAACTCTTCGACCGAGTGGAAATCGTCAGGCCGGGGTTTCTCAATCTCACCGTCAAGCCGGCCCTTTGGCAGGAAACGCTCAAGGAGATCGAGGCTCAAGGGGCCTCGTACGGTAGGACCGATCTTGGCAAGGGACAGCGCGTGCTGGTGGAGTATGTGAGTGCCAATCCGACCGGTCCGTTGCATGTCGGGCATGGACGGGGCGCGGCCGTCGGTCAAGCCGTTGCCAGTCTCCTGCAGGCGGTCGGGTTCGAGGTCGTCAGCGAATATTACATTAATGACGCTGGCCGCCAGATGAAGCTCCTAGGAGCGTCCGTAGCCGCCCGATATCGGGAACTTTCGGGACAGCCCGCGAACTTTCCCGAGGACGGCTATCACGGTGCCTATATTACGGTGCTGGCGGAACGCCTCAAACCTCGCGTTGATCCGCTCGCCGGTCTCTCGCCTGAACAGGTAGAAGAACGCTGCCGGACGCTGGCCTATCAAGAATTGCTGGCGCTCATTCGCGAGGACCTCAAGGCGTTCGGAATCGAATTTGCCTCCTGGTTCAGCGAGGCCTCCCTGCTGTCCTCGCAGGCGGTTGAGCGCGTGCTGGATGAGCTGAAGTCCCGCGAGCTGCTGTTTCAACAGGACGGCGCCTGGTGGTTTCGATCCACGGCCTTCGGTGACGAAAAGGACCGCGTCGTCAAGAAACAAGACGGGGAGTATACCTACCTCGCGTCCGACATCGCCTATCATCGCGACAAACTGCAACGCGGGTATGACCAGTTGATCGACGTTTGGGGGGCCGACCATCACGGTTATATCGCGCGTATGCAGGCGGTCATGCAGGCCTACGGCCACCCCAAGGAGCGGCTTCAGGTCGTGCTCGTCCAGCTGGTCAAACTGCTGCGGGCCGGCGAAGAAGTGAAGATGTCGAAGCGTACGGGCGAGTTCATCACCATGCGCGAAGTGATCGACGAAGTCGGCGCCGATGCCGCGAAGTTCTATTTCCTCATGCGCGATTCTAAAACCCATCTCGAATTTGACCTGGAGCTGGCCAAACAGCGTTCGGCCGATAATCCCGTGTACTACGTCCAATATGCTCATGCCCGCATCGCAAGCCTATGGCGGGTGGCCGCATCACGCAACGTCCCGTGTCCTCTGCCCAGCCGGACGGACCTCTCGCTGCTGACTGATCCCGACGAGTTGGGATTGATCCGCAAGCTCGCAGCATATCCCTCCGTGGTCGAAGGGGCCGCGATCAGCCATGAACCGCACCGGGTGACCTATTATTTGCAGCAACTGGCGGCGCTGCTGCACACCTTTTATAACAAGCATCGGATTCTTCCGCCTGCCTCAGATGCGGAGGTGTTCGAGCCAGCGGCTCCCGGGATCGTGGCCGATGAGGGCGCCAAGAAGGAAACGCTGAGCCCCGAGCGGACTGCCGCGCGGTTAGCCTTAATGCGTGAAGTGCAGCAGGTGATTAAGAATGGCCTGGCGGCACTTGGCATTTCCGCGCCCGACCACATGTAGACAGACGATGAATTTTTCAGCTCACCATACGGATTCCACCACGAGCGCGAGGCTGGGCACGCTGACGACCGCCCGCGGCGTGATCGAAACGCCCGCGTTCATGCCGGTCGGTACACTGGGGCCGGTGAAGGGAATCGACCCTCGCGATCTGGAGCAGCTCGGTTTCAACCTCATGCTCAACAACGCGTATCACCTGTACTTGCGTCCCGGGCACAAGGTCGTGGCCGAGTTGGGAGGTCTGCACAGGTTCACCGGCTGGCCGGGGGCGATCCTGACCGATAGTGGCGGGTTTCAAGTCTTCAGTCTGGCGAAGCTCTGCCGGATCACCGATGACGGCGTGAGCTTTCAGTCGCATCTCGATGGCTCCGCCCATTTCATTACGCCGGAAACCGCCATTGAGATCCAGGAGGCGCTGGGCGCCGATATCATCATGGCGTTCGACCAATGCGTCGCCTTACCGGCGGAGCGGAGCGCGATTCAGGACGCCGTTCGGCGCACCACGCTGTGGGCTGCCCGCTGTCAGTCCAGCCGGCGTCGCGCCGATCAGGCGCTGTTTGGCATTGTTCAGGGTGGCTTGGAGCCGGAGTTGCGTGTGGCCTCTGCGCGCGATCTGGTCAAGCTGCAATTCGACGGCTATGCCGTCGGGGGTCTCTCCGTCGGCGAACACAAGGCCGACATGTATCGGATGCTGGACGTCACCGTACCGGAGCTGCCGCCGGTCAAGCCGCGCTATCTGATGGGTGTCGGCATGCCCGAAAACCTGGTGGAAGCCGTTGCGCGCGGGATCGATCTCTTCGACTGTGTGGTCCCCTCGCGACACGGCAGGACGGGCTGGTTGTTTACAAGTTTCGGACGCGTCCTGATCAAGCAGGCCAGATATCAACGCGATGAATCGCCGATCGATCCGTCCTGCGGGTGCCTGGTCTGCGCGCGCTACTCCCGCGCGTATCTCCATCATCTCTACCACGTGAAGGAGATGTTGGCCTCGCGGCTGAACACGATCCATAACTTATGGTATTTCTCCGATTTCATGCGTCGGATGCGGCTGGCGATTGCGGAGGGCGCCTTTACGGCGTTTCGCGACGCGTTCTACCGTCAGCAACATCACGCGGATGGCGGGATCACGACCAGTGCGGACACGGACGGGAACTCGCTGGACAGATAGGGTGTGAGGCGGATTCACAAAGCTGAGAGAGAGGAACATCTGTATGTGGATGGAATCTGTGGCTTGGGCGCAAACCACCGGCGGAAGCGGATCCGGTACCGGGACACTCCTGTCGCTGGTCCCCTTCCTCTTGATCTTCGTGATCTTCTATTTCATGTTGATTCTGCCCCAGCAGAAAAAACAGAAACAGCAGAAGACCATGATGGAGTCATTGAAAAAGGGCGACAAGGTAGTCACGGCGTCGGGGATTTGGGGCACGGTAACGAATCTGGGAAAAGAGACGGTGACGCTGCAGATCGCCGACAATACGAAAATCAAGATGCAGCGGGAATTTATTGCCCGTTTGCGGTCGGAGGAGGACGACAAAGATGCATAGTCTGAACGCGGCGGGGTTGAGCCGGAGGACGGTGAGGATGGGCGCGCTATGAAAAAAGTACGTGGGCGGTTGTTGTTGCTGCTGCTGGTCATCGTGATTTCGGTGTTGGCCTTCCTCCCCTCCTATCAGGATCTCTATCAGGCGCTGCCGACCTGGGCCAGGTCCATGATGCCGAACAAGGGGATTGCTCTCGGGTTGGATCTTCAGGGCGGCATTCACCTGGTGATGGAGGTGGACGAGGACCGGGCGGTGGAAATCGCCGTGGATCGTTCTGTGGTCGCGATCCAGGATGTGCTCGTCGACAAGAAGATTCCCGTCGAATCGGTCAAGCGGACGTCGCCGATCAGAATCACCATCCAGTTTCAGAATGCCGACCTGAAAGCCCAGATTCAAAAACTGCTCGACGACTTTCCGACGTTTAGCGAGGTCGACTCCGCCGGTTCCGCGAACACGTTGATCTGGGAGCTGCGGGACGCCGAGGGTAAGCGCATCAAGGATTCGGCCATCAATCAAGCGCTGGAAACCATTCGAAACCGCATCGACCAATTCGGCGTGGCCGAGCCGCTCGTGCAGCGGCAGGGCCTGAAGCAGATCGTGGTGCAGCTTCCCGGCGTTCGCGATCCGAAGAGGGCCAAGGATTTGATCAAGGAAACCGCCCTGCTCGAGTTCAAGATGTTGGACGAAGAGAACCAGATGAAACTGGATCTTCCTGCCCGCATTCCGAAGGACCGCGAAGCCGAAGTGGTGAAACAGGCAGAAAGCAAGCTGCCCGAAGGCAGCCAGGTCCTGTTTGAACGGGCGGTGGAACGTGATACGGGGCGTGAATACCGGATCCCGTACCTGGTGAAAAAACGCGTCATGTTGACCGGCGATGTGCTAAGCGACGCGCGGGTCGCGATCGGACAGTTCAACGATCCCTACGTGTCGATTACGTTCGACGGGAAGGGCGGCCGTGAATTCGAGCGCATTACGAGCGAGAACGTCAAAAAACGGATGGCGATCGTGTTGGACAACACGATCTACTCAGCCCCCGTCATCCAGGAACGCATCGCTGGCGGGCGCGCCCAGATCACCGGCACCTTCACGACCCAGGAGGCCAACGACCTGGCGATCGTGCTGCGGGCTGGCGCGCTGCCGGCTCCGCTGAAAATCATCCAGGACCTGACCGTCGGGCCGTCCCTGGGTAAGGATTCGATCGAGAAGGGCGTACGGGCTACGCTGATCGCCGGTGTGATCGTAATGGTGTTCATGGTCGTCTATTACCGGCTCTCCGGCGTCATTGCCGATTTTGCGCTGATCCTCAATCTGATCTGCCTCATGGGGGCGTTATCGGCCCTGTCGGCCACACTGACCCTGCCGGGCATTGCCGGCATCGTGCTCACGATCGGCATGGGTGTGGACTCGAACGTCCTGATCTTCGAGCGCATCCGCGAAGAGCTGCGGAGCGGGAAAGGCGTCCGGCTCGCGGTGGATGGCGGCTACGATAAAGCCCTATTGACCATCGTCGACTCGCACGTGACGACATTGATCACGGGCGTCGCGCTCTTTCTCTTCGGCACAGGGCCGATCAAGGGATTCGCCGTCACGTTGTGTCTCGGCATCGCGATCAATCTGTTTACAGCCCTGGTCGGCACCAAGGTCATTTTCGACATCATCAATCAACGTCACAAGGTCGAGCAGTTGAGCATTTAGGGGCGTTCCTTATTCGTTCATGTGAGATCTGAGATGTGAGATCTCGGCGCTTGGCGCCGAGCGTGAAGGAGCCGGCATGTTAGAAATTCTCGGGAAGACAAATGTCGATTTCATGGGCAAGCGCAACTATGCGTTTCTGTTTTC